>Ga0099364_10000170_pt1 | contig 108992 bp, 78 predicted proteins | sample TergutTh196P3_FD_73070 | JGI IMG/M metagenome (GOLD analysis project Ga0099364, IMG submission 73070) | Microcerotermes parvus P3 segment gut microbial communities from Pointe-Noire, Republic of the Congo - Th196 P3 | ecosystem: Host-associated > Arthropoda: Insects > Digestive system > Gut ...
CTGTTGTCGCCGGTAAGAACGCCTATCAGGTCTATCAGCACGTCCTTGATGTCGTCGTTGTCGATGTTCTGCAGGTAGCCGTCAACCACTGCGTACTGCGCGGCTATGTCGGAGAGCAGCTGGGATAGGTCTGCAGCGTTCATGTCTGCTCCAACGAGGTCCGCCGCATCCTCCAACAGGTCGAGGAGTTCCAGTATCTCGCCTGCGAAGTCTATCAGCGTCTCCACTTTGCCGTTCATTATCATCACGAACGCTATCTCGTCGCCAAAGCTGATGGCATCAACCGCTGCTTTTGCAAGCGCATATGAAGCTGCATCGTTGTTCTTGATAAAGTCGTCCAGTAGAGCCACTAGTGTCTCGAGCTTAACAAGACCAAGCTTTAAGCTTGCCTCTGTCGGTACTGGTATCTTTGCTCCAGGGATGTAGCCGTCGATTATGAGTTCTACCGCTCCAAGGAGGTCTTCCAGCATCTGGCTGTCCATTATCCCCAAGCTCTTAAGCAGCGCAAGCGCATCGTAGATAGTGCCGTCTGCATCGTAGTCCTGAGCCTTCTTCATGATTGGGCGGTATTTGTTTACAAGATCGGTCGCCCATTGGAAGTATGTGTCGGCAGCAAGCTCAAGGTTGATGTCGATAGTGTTGCCTTTGGGGTTGAATACATTGTTGGGTTTGCTGAACCCTAGGAGGTCTAGTGCATCGGCTATCCTCTTGTTCAAGCTGACCGTCATAGTGACGAGCCTGTCAGTGGTACCCTCGCCTGGGTCTCTGTCGAGTGGCAGGGTGTCGGTGAAGGTTACTATCACGCTCGCCGGGTCTGTCGGGTCGTCAACTACGGTGAAGTCAACGCCGTGCAGGTCGAAGGAGAAGTCGAAGACCTTGCTTAGGGTCAGGTTGTTGCTGAGTATCGGGGGAACGGATACGCCGAGGGCTGTGAGTTGCTTGACAACCTCTGCAACGAATGCGTTTGCCGCCCTAATCGCGTCGGCATTGCCGCCTATGACGCTAAGGGTGAAGCTGTCGTCGGTGGAGTCAAGGTCGAACTCGTAGTCGTTGAACTCAACGTAGCCGAGTTTCGCAAGCTCGAACAGCAGGTCCTTGACCGCAGTCGAGACCGCCTTCACGCGGTCGAGCTCGAGTCCCGTTGCTGTCACAGCATATTTGAACTCTGCTTCGAGTACCGTCATTATTATGTCTTTAACGTCAACGGTGGGGTCAAAGAAGATGCCGAGTGCATCGGCTACAAGCGTATTGCCCAGCACTGCGTCAACGAAAGTCTCTGCGAACGCCAGCAGGTCGGTCTCGGAGGCGAGCAAGATGCTCATCAGCATACCGTAAGCCGTGTTGCCCGTGGACTGGCTGTTGTCGCCGGTAAGAACGCCTATCAGGTCTATCAGCACGTCCTTGATGTCGTCGTTGTCGATGTTCTGCAGGTAGCCGTCAACCACTGCGTACTGCGCGGCTATGTCGGAGAGCAGCTGGGATAAGTCAGCAGCGTTCATGTCTGCTCCAACGAGGTTCGCCGCATCCTCCAACAGGTCGAGGAGTTCCAGTATCTCGCTTGCGAAGTTTATCAGCGTCTCCACTTTGCCGTTCATTATCATCACGAACGCTATCTCGTCGCCAAAGCTGATGGCATCAACCGCTGCTTCTGCTGCGGTTTGTTTTATAGCATTTCCTGGAATTGGAAATAATGGGTCTGTCACGTAATCTTCAAGTTTATCAACAAGATCACGCAACCGATCAAGACCAAGCTTTAAGCTTGCCTCTGTCGGTACTGGTATCTTTGCTCCAGGGATACTATCATCGATTATGTCTTCCACTGCTGCGAGGAGATCCTCCAGCATCTGGCTGTCCATTATACCCAAATTTTTTAGCAGTGTGAGCGCATCGTAGATAGTGCCGCTAGCATCGTATGCTTCTGCTCTTTTTAAGATTTCTTTGAACTCAGGGAGCATAGAAGCAGCCCATGTTGGGAATGGATTGCTACCAACTTTATATGATGACAAATGCGCAGTTATGAAAGTGATTGTTTTCGCTGTATCATCATATGTTGAGTCTATTAATTCTAATTCGTTATTGTTGTTTATGTACCATACAGCATTGGGTACTGTGCCACTATATGGAACTGTGATAGTTATAGCACCACCATCAAAGCTAGTGATTGCAGATATGCCAGAAGTTATAGTGATTTCAAACACAAGGTCGTCATTACCTACAAGGTCTTTATGAGCTGTTGGCAAATCGTTATGGTCGATTTCGCTAATTAAAATAGCAACATTGGTCCCTCCAGCATTGGTGGCGATTGATTGAACGGTAGTACTATCAAGGCTAATTGTTCCAGTTTCAAATGTGATTTTAATTGAGCTATTTGCATTGCCAAACTGTACAAAGTCTGATTTTTCAATCAAAGCTCTTTGTACATTCAACAAAGCAGAGTGACTTGTCAAATCGAAATAAATTTCACCAAGTTCCTGTGTGACATCGAGAAGGTCGTTTAGTGTTTCTGTTAGCTCAATACCAACAGTAACACCGTCCAAAAATTGTGTTACTAATATGGGTTGAGTCTCAGGAATTCCACTAACACTTCCAGGTACTTCAATGAAAATCCAGCTTTCAAATTGGGTAAGGCATGACGCGATTTTGTCAATGAAGTTTATGTCATTCGCTTTTTGATGCGCACTTACTGCATTGTTGTAAGCGCTTACATCGTCAGGATCTTCGGGGTCTAGGTTGCTGAGACCTTTGAAAAGTGTTAATGTATTAATCACTTCCAAAAGCTCGTTGTAATAACTTGTAAGGTAATTAGATGAACCATAATATTTGAATGCAGCTGGATGGAGAGCATCGAATCTGTCCTTGTATCCATTCAATTCGGTTAGTAAAGTTCCATCGATATCGAGTTGCAATGCTTGCATATCATCTAGCAATTCTGCATTAGCTATTGCTGCATCAATTTCTGCACTTAATGCTGCAGCTTTTGTTAGTAGTTTTTCGGTTTCACCTAGTCGTCTGTAGTTTTCGTCAAAACGAACGCTTTTACTGAATACATTTGTAGAGAAGTCAGCAGTTAACTCAGCTAGTTTTGCATTTAGGATTGTTTGTACACTACTGCTTAATGGGGTATCGATTTTATCTCCAATAGCTGCCAAAACACTATCAACATTCAATGCATTGAATAGATCCTCTGTTTCAACATCAATTGTATCCATTGCATCTATCAGTATTCGAGTATAGTCATCAAGAACAGTTTGGTCTAATCCAATACCATCTGTGCATAAAACGAAATACCAATACTGATTGAGTGTTAGTGTATTTGCAGCTGTTACTTGCTGCATTCGTTTGTATGCAGAACCTGTGTATGTTACACCTATTTGTTGAAAAGCGGTATTAAATAACGTTAGTGTAATTGGATTTGATATTGCAGATCCAGGTTTTAGTTCAAGGCTATCTATAAACCAAGTGATAATGTCATCAACAGCGTCAACGAAATCACAGTATTGTTCGATAGTAATACTATCCGAAGGATTAAGACTGGAAATCGCTGTGACTATTAATAATGGTGATGCTAAGTCGGTAGTAGCTTGAGCAATCATATTATTGAACATGTTGCAAAATGGTGTCCAGTATGTACGAAAACTCGAATTGTTATTTGCAAGAAACAAACCTTCTATTAATGGGTTTTCACTAACAATAGGTGCAGGATGGATGTTTACATTCGAACCATCAGGCACATTAGGAATATTTTTAGTGAGTTTTAATAATCGAGCAGCATAAGCGGGTAAATCTCCTACAACTAAAGTATTATTCAGGATTCCTTGCTCAGTAGCTATTAATTTAACTGTATCAGCTATTTGAGTTAAGCCTGTAACACTCCCTGCTCTAGCAGAAAACCTAACAGACCAAGTTGCCGAAGTGTCTTCTGCTGATACATTGTATGCATCAATCCAATTCCCGTCTCCCGGTCCCGCTGCTGACACAGTTAACGGGATGCTGGCAAACATACTGAACACCATTGCTAGAGCCAGTATGAATCCCAGGCTTCTTCGTATTCGTTTCATATAGAAACTCCTCCAAAATAAATGTTTTGCCTCTTTTCTTCTGAGGTTGGGGTTCCTCGTTTTCAGCCTCTTTTGTTGTGGGGTTGGGGTTCCCCATTTTTAGCCGCTTTTAGTTTGGAGTTGCGGCATTTTTGCTTATACACATTTTTTATGAAGTCGCCGCACCTCCTTTTCCGTCGTACTTCATCCGATGGCGTGGTATCCTGCTGTTGCAATAGTTTGCACAGAGTGGATGACCAACACATATACTTTGTATCTTTTGCCCTTCTGCTGCCTTGCTTTGCCCATCGCAGACCTCCTCTTTTTACGCAGATTTCACACTGCGTTTACTTTGCGTATTTAGTTAATCATATTACACTTAAATCTGGATAGAATCAAGATAAATATTCGCAAAAAATGAATAATTTTTCAAGTATTTGTAAATGTGAAAAAAATGTTGAATATTACAGGGATTTCGCATAATAATCTAGTGAAACGCTTGATTAATATTCATTGAATATGCATGAATATACATTGCTTTTGTTAAGAGAAACCTGTTGCGTTTACAGGTTTGTTGGGGGTGAATGATACTGCTTTGATATGCATTGATGCAACTACTTCCTCCTGTGTACAAAATGCATTGAATGCATCATGCTTTTAGCAGACTTTTCGCAGAAAAACCCCCAATCATACATAGGGTGTTTTTTTGAAAATATATAGCTTAAAAAAATAGAAAAATTTGCAGAAAATTTGTTGATAAACAATTGTATTTTCATTAACGATGATATATTATGGAATATAGAATATTCATGCTTTTTTATAGGGTCTACAGCCAATGGGAAAATGGAGGAGCAATTACACTTTTCCTTTTCGCGAGTGTAATTTTATCATCGTATGCAAGGGTTGTAATCCCAAAAAGTATAGGAATTATAGGTTATTGGAATTTCACATTTTTCCATGAAGCGGGGGCAGTGCTGTGGCAGTTGGTTTTATGATTATCGTTTTCATTCTCATTTTCCTGTTTTATTTGTCGAATCCCAGAAATAAGGTCAACCAATGGAGCTCCATTTCATGCATTTTCTTTTGGTTGGGGATAGCAAAGGAAGTTGCCCTATATGACCTGATTCCAATGCTTCACGAGAATATGGACAGGACTGGTTTGGACATAGCTTTTGCTCCTTGGCATTCTGTTTTCACCTGGATGATCTATACCTTCGCCATGCCTACCATGCTCCTTACTTGCGCCTATCTCGCCAGGTTAGATAGACGAAATCCCATGCTCATGAGATATATGATGAGACTAATATTTATACCTGGTTTGATACTGAGCTTCATATACTATCCAGTGAACTTTAGATACTATCAGACGAACAGTAGCTCTTTTTGGATTACTTACACGATTTTAAACTTCACTTTTGGCGCAATTACGCCAATTGTCATCATTAAGGGCATCAACACAGAAGACCCAGGGAGACCTCGAGAGCAAAAGAAAAGAGCGGCTGTTGTCATGCTGCCGCCCATGTATTATTGGCTTCTTTCTGTATTTATTCCAAATTTATTGAAAATCGAAGGTCTTTTCTCATTATGGAAGACCAACTTTTTCCTAATTCTCAGTTGTTTGGCGGTATATATTTATTCCGCTTTCAGAGATGGCTTCATGGGCTTGAAGCTTTTTAGTATGCAATACGATTGGGATATGGATTTGAGCATTATAAACACCAGCGCAGAGTTCACTAGCCATATGTTCAAAAATCAGGCGACGAAAATGGATATTTGCATCGAGCAACTAAAGTCTGCTTATTTGGATGGTGGGCAAGGGGAGATTCCCGAGGAGCTGGAGATTCTTTCCCGAAGCGTAGACACTTTGAAAGCCTATGTGGAGAGAATCAAGCGCCATTCCCAGGAAATCAATCTGCAAGAGGCTCCCAGTAATTTAAGAAGCATGCTGGAATATGCTATGTCCATTGCTCTGGCAGATAAAGGGTATGTTTCTGCGGTACTTGACATCGAGGACGACGTTTATTGGATTTGCGATAGGGTGCATATAACCGAAGTCTTCGTCAATATTTTCTCCAATGCCGTCGATGCTATGGCGGGTGGAGGTTATATCACGGTGAGCAGCACCCGAAGCAAGGCTGGTTATCGTTTGTTTATATCTGATAATGGCTCTGGTATCGATGCGGCAACGCTTAAAAATATTTTCGTTCCCCATTTCACCACAAAGAATACTGAAGAAAGTTATGGTTTAGGTCTTGCTTATTGCAAGAATGTTGTTACAAAACACAATGGTGGTATTTCCGCAAAGAGCGAACTTGGGGAAGGTACCACCATTATTATTGACTTCCCCATTAAGAAGGTGGAAATGCGGGAGCTGGTCGAAGCAAAAGTAAGCTGAGGAGAATGGCAATGGGCGATAGGGTGAGGGTTTTTCTCGTGGAGGACGATGGTGATTTTGCGTTTCTCTTGGGAAAAATGCTGGAAAAGGATAGTCGTTTGGAATACTTGGGTTATGCCGCAGGGCGAGCCGATGGGGTTTCCATGGTTGTTACTTTGAAACCCGATATTATTTTAATGGACCTTAGTTTGACGGACAACGAGCTTGACGGAATCGAAGCTGCAAGGGAAATGCGGATAAAGACGCAAGCGAAGGTTTTGCTCATCACTTCCTTTGAGCAGCATAATATAATGGTGACCGCCAGCAAGCGGGCATTCGCTTCCGGTTATGTTTTCAAGAGCAATTATCAAAATCTAGCCGATACGATATATGCCACCGCAATATCCACCACTCCCCAAGAGGGCTTTATAAGGGAACTGATTCTCAGCGATTTGTCCTTTGCGGAAAGGTCTGTTCTCTTGGATATAATCAATGGCGATAGCACCGTCCATGCAGCTTCTTCGCTAAAGACGATTGCCAATCAGAAAACCAGCATATTTAAGAAGCTGGGTTTGAAAAACACCAATGAGTTGGTGAGCGTATTCAAAGGTTGGTTGTGAGTTTTACTATATTGAAATGGAGTTTATTATATGAGTATGTACATTGGGATTGATCTTGGGGGGACCAATATTGCGGGGGCATTGGTGGATGCGGATGGGGTAATTCAAAAGCGTTTTGATGCACCCACTAATGCTAGTGGCGGGGCTTTTGCTGTTTTAGAAGGGATTATGAAGGTTTGCCAGTCATTAGTAGCGGAAGATAGTCCGCCTTTGTCCATAGGTATTGGAGTACCTGGTGCTGTAAAAGGTGAGACTGGTGATGTGATTTTTACACCCAATGTTCCATTGAGCGGCTTGAATATTGCCGATTATTTGCGAACAGGGTTTAGTTGTCCAATTTATTTGGCTAATGATGCAAATTGCGCTGCTTTGGGGGAAACCCTTTTTGGTGGAGCAAAGGATGCGCAAAATGTGGTATTCATCACCTTGGGTACTGGTGTGGGTAGTGGAATTGTCCTCGGCGGTCGCTTGCATACAGGTGTCAATGATGCGGCTGGAGAGCTGGGTCATATGGTCATCGCTGCTGGTGGACGAGAATGTGGCTGTGGGCGGTTCGGCTGCTGGGAAAGCTATGCTTCTGCTACGGGGCTCGTATTAACCGCAAATGAGTTCATAGGAACGCATCAAGAGAGCGCTTTATCTGAGCTTTCCGATGTCGAGGCTGAAAAGCTCGATGGCCGCTTGATATTTGATGCTTTCCGTTCAGGTGACTCTGTGGCTGCTTTAGTGGTGGATACCTATATCGAGCATCTTGCTGTGGGTGTGGTTAATATCATTAATATATTGGAGCCTGACATAATTTGTCTTGGTGGCGGGATTTCAAACTCATGGGATGTTATAGCTGAGCCTCTGCAGAAGGCAGTAGATGCGGAGCATTTTTTGCGTAATGCTCCTGGTATATCTCAAACTCGCATCGTTAAAGCGACTCTAGGAAACGATGCCGGCATCATCGGCGCTGCCATGCTTGGGAGATAAATTTATATCAAGCTATTGACAATGTAAGAAAAATCATTATACTAAAAAACAAGAGGCGTTGCTGGTAAACGGCTAGCCTATGCGATTGAACGAAATTAACCGTTAATCTTGTCAGGACTTGGCGGTTATTTTCGTTTACCTAAGTAGTTAAGTAGATCTATTACTAATTTTGCGGATAACAACATTATACTAAAATTGCGGTCTAATAAGATTGCCACGTCGCTTCGCTCCTCGCAATGACACCGGGGTGAGGTCGCAACGCTGCTCGCAATGACACCGGGGTGAGGTCGCAACGCTGCTCGCAATGACACTGGATTTTACCCGTGTCTGGTAACGCTTATTGTAATAAACTTAGCAAATTCGATGAAATTGTATTGACAATGTTCATCGATTTGTGTTAAAATAATTTTTGCTAACAAAGCAGAACGGCATTACCGTCCTCACCCGTCCGCCATTTGGAGCGAGATGTGGTCGAAATAGCAAGAAACGCTTTCCCGATATTGGGGTTTGCGTACTATTGTACGGATGCTTTTTGGCGTCCGTTTTGTTTTTATTTGGAGGTGTTTGAATATCAGCAACGTGACCTATCAGATCAACGAAGATATCAGAGACAAAGAAGTCCGTCTCATAGACGAAGACGGGACGCAGCTTGGAATCATGTCATCGGCAGATGCTATGAATGTTGCGATTGAGAAGGAACTCGACCTTGTGAAAATTGCACCCGGCTCCAGTCCACCGGTATGCAAAATAATGGATTATGGCAAATACCGCTTTGAGCAAACAAAGCGGGAAAAGGAAGCGCGGCGCCATCAGCATGTTGTGGAAGTCAAAGAGATTCGCATGTCACCAAGCATCGGAATCAACGATTTCAACGTGAAGCTGAGAAACGGGCAAAAATTCCTCAAAGAGGGAGACCGACTTAAGGTTACTGTTCGTTTCAGGGGCAGGGAAATGGCCCATACCCATTTGGGTGAGGAGCTACTGAAAAGATTCGCTGCCGAATGCGAGGAATTGGCGACTGTGGATAAAAACCCGAAACTAGATGGTCGATTCATGTCCATGTTCCTCACATCAAAGGTTCCCAAAAACCAATAGCGCATTTGTCCATATCGCCTATATCTATACCAGTATTTACCAATAACTAAATACAATCAAAGCAAAGCCGAAACCAATTTCGGTGTTCGGGCTTGCTTTTTGTACGCATTGCACACAGTGCCTTGCTTAAGTGCGCCTTGCGAATATAGGAGGAGAATAGTTAAGTATGTCAAAGATTAAGATTAAAACACATAGCGGATCTAAGAAAAGATTCAATCTCACAAAATCCGGGAAGGTGAAGCGTGCCCGCGCATATAAGAATCACATTCTCAATAAAAAGAACACGAAACGCAAAAGAAGACTGCGCAGTGGCACATATGCCGATGTAACAAACGAAGTTGCGATCAAAAAAATGATCCCATATAAATAGGAGGTAGGTAAATTGGCTAGAGTTAGAAATACGAAGGTTACCCGAAATAGAAGAAAAAAGATATTGAAGCTGGCGAAGGGTTACTGGGGTTCAAAGTCAAGGCATTTCAAAATGGCAAACCAAGCTGTTATGAAGTCTCTCACCTATGCTTATGTGGGACGCAAAAGGAAAAAGAGAGATTTCCGCAGGTTATGGATTACGAGAATCAGCGCAGCTACCAAGCTCAATGATATGAATTATTCCACATTCATGCATGGTTTGAAACTTTCTGGTATAAATTTAAATAGAAAAATGCTCTCAGAAATGGCAATCCATGAACCAGACGCTTTCGCGGGCTTATGCAGCACAGCGAAAACAGCATTAGCAATTAGGAATGAGAAATGAGGAATTAGGAATTAACTAGCTCACATTTCAGTAGAATAACAACAAAATGGTGCAGACTTCATAATGTAAGCCTGCACCATTTTTATGTTATATTTTAAGTAATTAAGGTTTCGGAATTCCTAACTCCTAATTCCTCATTCCTAATTCATCTCGGAGCTCCAAGCTACCTCGGAGGTCCACCGGGTCCACCCGGAGCTCCACCTGGCATTTCTGTTTCATATTTTTCTACTGCTATTTTCAGCATATCGCGTACTTTGATTTCTTGGGGGCAGACTTCTTCGCAAAGACCGCATTCAATGCACTTGGAAGCTTTGCGTTCTCCCACTTCGAAGGAATAACCGAAGCGAGCGGAGCGGGCATCGCCGTAAATCATTTCACGATTCATCATTTCGAAAATCGTTGGGATTGCGATATTCTCCGGGCAATCTGCTACGCAATACTCGCAAGCTGTGCAAGGTACAGATTGAAGGTTAGTAAGAGCCTCTTGAGCTTTGAGTATAACGCCTTGCTCCTGCTCGTTTAATGGAGCGAAGTTTTTCATATAGCTCACATTGTCGGTCATTTGCTCCAGAGTTGACATTCCGCTCAGAACAGTGATAACTCCTTCCAAAGAAGCAGCGAAACGAATCGCCCAGGATGCGCAGGAGAGATTGGGGTCAGCTTCTTCGAATACGGCTCTGATGGAAGGTGCTGGATTCGCCAAAAGTCCGCCTTTGATGGGTTCCATGATAACCACTGGCTTGCCGTGCTTTCTGACTGTTTCATAGTTTAGGCGAGATTGTACTGTTCCATTTTCCCAGTCGCCGTAATTTATTTGAAGTTGTACAAATTCCATTTCAGGATGCTTTGTCAGAATTTCATCGAGAAGCTCTGCTCTATCGTGATATGAGAAGCCAACATGCTTAATTAAGCCTTGCTCTTTTAGCTCTAGAACATAGTCCCAAATACCATAATCGTCAAATGACTTTATCCGTGTCGCGCTGATGTTATGGAGCAAATAATAATCAAAGTATTCGACTCCTGTACGCGCCATGGAAGTGTGGAACATTTGTTTAGCTTCCTCTGCATTGTTGGCACCAGCCCACGCAGGCAGTTTTGTCGCCAAAGTGAAGCTATCTCTGGGGTAGCGGTCAACTATTGCGATTTTCGCCATTTCTTCGGATTTTCCACCGTTGTATCCGTATGCTGTGTCAAAATAGGTGAAACCGTTTTCCATGAAAATGTCCACCATGTCTTTTGTCTGGTTTTCGTCAATGTCGCGCTCAATCATCGGCAGACGCATCAAGCCGAATCCAAGTTTTGGTGTGTTTTCTCCAAGATATGCCATTTTAATCCTCCAAAAGTTAATGATTTTATAGAATCGTATACTATTATGATGTAACAGTCAAGAAAAAGATGCTGACATTAGAAGTGCAAATATGTTGCTTTATCTACGAAAGTTTGAAACCAACACCGAATAACAATAAAAATATATCGAAAAACGATAAATAAGTATTGCATAACGATATATGTTGTGGTAGAATCCTAGCCAGCAATAATAGTCATTAGATATAGTTACTGTATATTTTGACTAGACGGAAATAAAAGAGTGATAAGATCCTTCGCTATCGCTTTTAGATGACCCTGCTAGTTCCTACGATGATATCGTTTAAGATTCATACAATGATTTATATCAAAATGTAAATATAGGAGTGTTCTATATGTGGACTGAGAAAAGGTCGCTTGTATTAAGTAAATGCTGTGTGGTTGCTTTTATGATTATGCTAGCAGTGGCTGCGGTGTTAGCGCCGAGGGCTTTTCGCGCTTGGGTGGTGTATATGCCTGAGCAACGAATGGTGTATTTTCGAGCTACAGTCTATATAGGGCTTGTACCTGCGGTGTCCCTCTTGCTGTTGTTGTATGGACTATTGCATAGAATTGGAGTAGGTGAGGTTTTTGTCAGCAAGAACACAGACTGCCTCCGATATATATCATGGTGCTGCTTTGCTGGGGCTGCTGTTTCCATGGCTTCTGCTTTTTATTGGTTTCCTTGGTGCGCCATCGGTGTTGCTGCTGCATTTATGGGACTCATAGTTCGGGTGATAAAAAATGTCGTAGCTAAAGCCGTTTCCCTTCAAGAAGAAGCGGACTACACAATATAGGGAGGGAACGAGTTATGCCTATTGTTGTGAATCTGGATATGATGATGCTAAAAAGAAAGATGTCATCTGGCGAGCTTGCTGAAATAATCGGACTCAGCCAAGCGAATCTTTCGATATTGAAAACCGGAAAAGCAAAGGCAATACGCTTTTCCACCCTGGAAGCAATATGCAAAGCTTTGGAATGTCAGCCAGGGGATATATTGGAATATAAAGAGTAAAGGAACGAGTTATAATGGAATATGTAATTATGAATATGTGTGAACATGGTATGCCTGTTCATATAATGCAAGAAACAAGCGACCCTAACGAAAACAAATTCAAACCCGACGTAACCGACTTTCTTTTTGCGCTGAAAGCATTTGTCTTGGGGTATTTCTTTACTATTTGGGTTTTTTTGTCCTGGCAAGGCTGGGGAGTTACTGTTTTCACCACAGTATATCTCTATAGTGTCAATAAATATCTTAACAAAAAAGATAGTTTAGTCAGAAGTCGAGAATCTATTTTTTGGTGGATAATAACATGGGTGGTGGGGATTTCATATGCATTATGGGACAATCGGAGTTTGTCTCTAATTCGGGGTTTCTTCCTCTTTTGCAGCGCTGTATACTATGTTATTGTTGCATCTGGTCGAACGGTGATGGGGAGAACTGGGAATTACCTTCTGCTAGACGGGATAAATGCGTTGTTTTTTATCCCTTTCGGAAATTTTCTAAATCAATATGTGAGTGTAAAAGGTCTTCGCTGGGGTACAGAAAAACAGAAAAAGACCATATCAATTGTTGCAGGTCTGTTGTTAGCGCTATTTTTGGTAATGTGCTTAAACCCTCTTCTGAGCCGCGCAGATAGCGGTGGATTTCGCATTGTTTCAGGTTTTATAGCAAGTATATTTGCTCTTGCTAAGGAGTATTTAAAATTCATTCATATATATCTCTTTTTTACTATTCCTATTGCAGCTTACATATATGGGCTTGTTTCGGGTGTTGCTCACGGAAAAGCTACTGGACTCATTAAGCCAGAATCTGCAAAAAAAGCAGCAGATGCGCTGCGGATAATACAACCGACAACAATTTACATTGCTTTAGGAGCTGTTTGTGGGCTTTATTTTATTTTTATTCTTAGTCAGCTACCTTATTTCTTTTCAGCATTTACTGGAAATAGACCCATTGGTTGGTTAGTATACTCCGAATATGCGCGACAAGGCTTTTTCGAATTGTGCAACATTGTGTTTATTAATCTTGTAATTATCATGCTAGGAAATGTTATGTGCAAAAAAGAAGGGTACAATATGAAACTATTCAAAATGTATAATATCATACTAGCTTGCATCACACTTGTACTCATCGCTACCGCTTTTAGCAAAATGGCACTATATATTAATGTGTATGGTTTAACCATGCGCCGCTTGTTACCCTGCTTATTTATGGTATTTTTATCAGCGGTATTCGTAGCTTTGATATTTTTGCAAAAGCGCGAATTTTCGATATTGCATTTTGCTCTTATAATTGGTTCTGTTTTGCTATGTATACTTTTTTTAAGCAACCCTGATGCAATCGTCATTAGGTATAATGTCAATAGGTATTTGAGTGGAACTTTAGATGAAATTGACATCGATATGTTACATTCTTCCTGGTTTGCTGGTGTGAAGCCTGCCGTGAAGGTGTATGATTCTATCACTGACAATAATACACGCAGACAAATTGGGTATTATTTGAATCAACAAAAAGATAGAGCATCACGGATGTCTCATGAAAAAGTAGACTTAACAGATGGCGGAGCGAATGTATTAAGTCTGGAATACTACCTAGCGAGAAAAATACTGAGATGGTCAAGTTTTGTATATTAGTCAGCTAGTATAGTATTTTCTAGCTATATAAAACTAAAGTTCACATTGTGTCAATTTTATATTGATTGATGCGATTGCTAAGCTAAATTTATGTTGATGCAATCAATTTCATGTGGATTTTGAATTATTTTATTATCATGCGTTATTTTGTAATTGCGACGATTAGCGGGAGTCCTCCAATTTCGAAGATATTGAACAGCATCACGAATCGCATATATATCATTTTGTGAAAGGTTAAAAATATTTCGTAAAACTAGCTCGTCACCTGCATTGTATGCAGCTTTTACACCTTTTGTCTTAACTATCGCATTTAGCTCACAATATATTTCCTCCACATCTTTTTCCGGAATGTAATCAATTATCTCTAGTTTATCTGCTTCTCCTGGGATAACAACAAAACTTCCACCACCTAATGAATGGACATTCAACTCAAGTGATAATAAAGTTAAACTGTTATACCATCTGCATAATAATTGCTGTGCAGAATCATTTTTTATAAAACCAGCTAGGAGACTGTTAGTTACAGCATATCCTCCTTTATTCATTACAAGCTTTGGTATATCACCAAAAACCGATAATATTACATCAGGTGTCTCAACGCTTGGTGTTATATACCAAGGATTACGCCGTTTGCATTTATAACGTTGATGCACTCCTAAGGATTCTCCATATTTTATATAAAGAAAGTCGTCATCGGTGACTATATTCGGTAAATATAAGGAGGTAGTATAATCATCGACTAGAACTTCGATTCCTATTTCAGAACCTCCATTAAGTTGCTTTGCATTAAGTATAGTAGGTACTAAATTCGTTTTACTAATATTGTAATGTGATATTATGTCTGAATTGGGATGAAAGTAGCTTTTATCAGCTGAAACATAACCTATTTTAAATTTACAACTCTCAATTAAGGGGGAAATCAAACCACTTTTTTTTATTGTATTATGTAGCTGTTGGTACTTTGGTGGTAATGATGAGTATACAAAGGGTTTATTATTTCGAATAATTTCGGAAATGTGTATAACATCATCTTTTGATACTTTATTGCTTAATAAGTCGTCAACAGTTTCAAAAATACTATATTCTATTTGATTAGTGAAACCACCCTTATCTTCGGCGAATAAAAGTACAGTTTCAACATCCACATTTGGAAAAAAATCTTCATAAATGCGAAATATTGAAAGTTTAGCAAAATTATTAGATAATACGCTCCACAGCTCGCTAGCATATCGAGCATATGTTATTTCAAAAGGCATAACAAAAGCTAACCTGCCATTGTCTTTGATAGATGAAATTGCATGAAGAACAAAAGGAAACCATAAACTGCCGTTATTTGGACATTTTGTACCATATTCGTTTATTACCTTTTTAGCGCTTAAATACTGGTCATCTGGTAGTGTTCGTAAACTTACATACGGTGGGTTCCCAATTACAACATCAAAATGACAATCAAATTCTGTTGATAGAAAATCGCATAAATAGAATTCAAAATGCTTTTCATCATATCGAGTGCGAGCAGTAAGCACTATATCGGGTTGCAATTCTACTGCCGCAATGCTCGGATGGTTGTTACCAAATTCTTTAAATCGATTTATCGCTTGATCTATAAAAATCCCATCACCGAATGATGGTTCAAGTACAGAATCGTTACTGCTCCTGATTGCCCATTTTGCAATAAATTCTGCAACTCTATTAACTGTGTAAAACGAACCTGTTTGCTTTTGTTTTGCTTTTGTCACAGTATTACTCCTCGTTTATAATGGTTTTCTATTATTATATGTCGTAATAATTTTGTCAAAGAAATAATCAATGCCAAGTAATGGTATCGTTTCCAACAAAGATGGTGGTTTCGTCTCGAAATCTACTTTGAGAAATGCAAAATGCTCATACTTGTCCTTTGTGTCACGCCAATCCGTTCTTCCAGTTATGCGTTCAAATAATCGTTCTGCACGTTCAAGATTTATTTTTTCTCGTACTCCAGGCTTTATTGGATTTTTTGGTAGTAAATAAACATAACATAGAACAGCCATTGGAAATCTATCGTGTAGTGAGATACAATCACCTATTATTTCCTCGTAATAAGTTAAAATATTATTTGAAACAGAAGACATTTGACTTCGTAAACCGATTATAATTTGTGGTCCATTAATGTTTTCGATAACTGCAACATCAACATTTTTTGGTTTATGTGAACCATATATTTTTGCTTCTCTTTTAATGGAAAAATGCTTCTTTGTTATTCCTACATTAAATAATTCTGATATGCAGTATTCGTGTAGAACACTAATAAATGCTCCGCTGCGTACTGATGCATTAGGCGCCGCAAGGTAGATATCTTTCATTTCGTCTAAACAATCAATTAAGTTCTGCCTGTGAATAGGCATATATTATTCTCCTCTTTGTATGATTTTTGATTCTTAGTATCATATGAGCTAAAAATCACAAACAACAATTTAGTAGTTGACATGATTTTGTTATATTATAACCTCTTCACATAGAAAATGCAATATAAAAATCCGAAAATTAGCGAAACAAATATACAAATCCCAAAAACGGTCAAATACCGCAAGCGTTATCGCAGTGCAGGAGAAGTGTTTAGGAACAATGTCACTGTACTGCCCATGGTGAAAGTTACACAAAATCATTATATATTGCCTATAATTGAGTATTTCCAATAAGATTCTTCGCTTTGCTCTTAAATGACACTTTTTATGCGTTGCATGACTAATAATTGTTCATCGTTCATTGTTACCGCAGCGGCGCGTCAAGGATGCCGCGCCCTACGAAAATCGTTCGTTGTTTGTTGTTCATCGTTCATTGTTACCGCAGCGGCGCGTCAAGGATGCCGCGCCCTACGAAAATCGTTCATTGTTTGATGTTCATTGAAAATCGTTCATTATTCATTATTCATTATATCTGCTACTGCGTCTAAAAACTCCCAGGTGTCTACGGACTTCGCATTAAAGCCGGGTTCGGTCAGATGCGCTATGTCGCCGGTCATGATGCCGGAGCGCATTGTGTCCATGGTTGCTTTTTCCAGTCTGTCTGCAAATTCCACCAAATCAGCCAAGCCATCTAGCTCGCCTCGCTTTTTCAATGCGCCAGTCCAGGCGAAAATCGTGGCAATGGGGTTGGTGGATGTTTTTTCTCCCTGGAGGTATCTGTAATAATGGCGGGTGACTGTGCCGTGGGCTGCTTCAAATTCATATTTGCCATCGGGGGAGACCAATACACTGGTCATCATGGCAAGGGAACCGAAGGCGCTGCTCACCATGTCACTCATCACATCACCATCGTAGTTTTTGCAAGCCCAAATGAAGCCACCTTTTGAGCGCATGACTCGTGCTACGGCATCGTCTATTAAAGTGTAGAAATATTCAATGCCTAATTCATCAAACTTGCCTTTATATTCAACAAACTCCTCATCGAATACAGTTTTAAAATGTCCATCGTAGATTTTCGATATGGTATCTTTGGTGGAAAACCACATATCTTGTTTCGTGTCCACCGCATATTGGAAGCATGAGCGGGCGAAGCTTCTTATGCTGGATTCTGTATTATGTTGCCCCAACCAGACGGTGGGACCGGCTGTTTTTTCCACGGACAGAGTCTGTGTTGCACCCGATTGTCCGACAAAGCTCATGGTACATTCTCCAGGCTCGTCCGTAAGCAGCTCCACAGCTTTATACACATCTCCATATGCATGGCGGGCGATGGTGATGGGCTTTTCCCAAGTTTTCACAGTTGGCTTGATGCAATCGATGGTAATTGGAGCTCGAAAAACAGTGCCATCCAATATTGAGCGGATGGTGGCATTTGCTGAAACCCACATTTTCGTCAGTTCGGGAAACTCCTCCATCCTCTGCTGATTAGGTGTTATAGTCGCACATTTTACGGCAACGCCGTATTTTTTTGTGGCATTTGCAGAATCAATGGTTACTTGGTCTTCCGTTGCATTACGGTTAAGCAAACCCAGGTCGTAGTACTCTGTGAATAAATCCACATAGGGGAGTATCAGTTGGTCTTTTATTAGCTGCCATAATATGCGGGTCATTTCGTCCCCATCCATTTCCACCAGGGGTGTTGTCATCTTTATTTTTGACATTAGTTTGCACCTCAATCATAGGTTATTTTTACCGATTATATAACTTGACACAAGGAAGTGTCAACTTCATTGTGAATAGTTTTATAATCATTGTAAAATCATAATATTCAAGTGAAAAAGCTATTGTGTTTTGTGGTGTAATAGTGTAAAATGCATGGAAGTTTAATCAAATTGGAGGAAAGACAAACATGAGAAAACATAAACTGCTCCTTTGCGCGTCCTGTGCCTTTGTCACAATGGTCGCAGCAATCACCGCACTTGTTATCTTTAAAAAAGAAATCACTGAATTTTTTATGGACATCAAAGGAAAAATTGACGTTAAAAAATACCGTAACGGAGAATACTCAGAATATGCAGAAATGTAGCCATTTAAGTTGTGAAGCCATCTAGCAAAATAACTTATGAGCTACATTTTCCAACAAAAACGCTAAAAGTGCCATGAATCCCATGATGCGTGGCTTTTTAGGTAATAACAAGGCAAAGCGAGTCAAAGTCTAAACTAGATAAGGCAAAGCGAGTCAAAGCAAAGCAAAGCAAAGACAAAACTTAGGCAAATCAATCGAGCGCAAACACTTTATACACAAAAGCAAGTGATTGAACGATGCGCCAAAAAAGCAAATTGGCAATCATATGCGAAATCATCTTTGGATAAATCGTCCATCGGCGAAGCTCTGCAATTGGCGAAATAAACATTGATGAAATCATAAAGAAGGTGAGTGAAAGTATGAGCTGTGAAAGAGGTTGTACCGGGGAAATGAGGTACGACTACACGGAGCTGGATAAGACACTCGCATACTACGGCGGAACCGATGGTAGCCTTATAACCGTCCTGCAAAAAGCCCAGGACATTTATGGCTATCTCCCGCGTGAAGTAATCGAGTACATTTCAGCCGGGTTAAAACTCAAATCAGCAAAGGTCTATGGCGTCGCAACATTCTATACGCAATTTCGATTCAATCCTGTTGGCAAATATCTAATTCTGCTTTGCATGGGTACTGCGTGCCATGTCAACGGAGCAAAAACCATCGAAGAAGCTATTATTGAAGAACTTGGTATATCTGATGGAGAAACAACGGAAGACGGTTTGTTCACATTGAGTAACGTTGCATGTCTTGGCTGCTGCAGCCTTTCCCCTGTAATGATGATAAACCAAGATACTTACGGGACGCTTACGGCTGACAAGGTAAAAGAAATCCTCGATGGCCTTAGAGCAGCGGCATAGGAGGTGACGCAGTGAGAATACTAGTAGGACAAGGAAGTTGCGGTAATGCAGCAGGAGCCAACAAGGTTTTTGATGTTTTAGTGTCAGCATTTCTTGAAAATGATATAAAAGCGGAGCTATTGAGTACTGGATGCATCGGTGCTTGCTATCTGGAGCCAATTGTGGAAATTATCGCTGATAACGGTGATAAATGTACATATGTCAGGGTAACAGCAGAAGATGCAGCGCAAATTGTTGAAAAACACATTGTCGGAGGAAATATAATTCCCGAGCTGCTCATGCCCGATGAGGATGTCAAAGCTTTAGAGAGCCAAACCAAAATCGCCCTGCGCAATTGTGGTATCATCAATCCTGAAAACATCGATGAATACATTGCAAATGGTGGATACTTGGCTGCTAAAAAGAGCATTACGGAACTGAGCCAAGATGAAGTTATAAAAATAATCGAAATCTCAGGACTTCGTGGAAGAGGCGGAGCGGGTTTCCCCACATACTTCAAATGGAATGCTGCTAAAAACTCCCCCGGTGCAATAAAATACATGGTTTGCAACGCCGACGAAGGAGACCCGGGAGCCTTCATGGACCGCGCAGTTTTGGAGGGTGACCCCCATTCGGTGCTGGAAGGTATGCTCATCGGTGGATATTCCATGGGTGCCACAGAAGGCATCATTTATGTGCGTGCTGAATATCCCCTTGCCATTTGGCGCTTGGAGATTGCCATCGAGCAAGCTAGGGAAAAAGGCTATTTGGGTCAAAACATATTTGGCACAAATTATAGTTTCGATATACGCATCAAAGCCGGAGCCGGTGCTTTCGTCTGCGGTGAAGAGACTGCTCTCATAGCTTCTCTTGAAGGTGAGCGGGGAATGCCTAGGCTCAGACCTCCATATCCCGCTGTTAAGGGATATTGGGGTAGACCCACCAACATTAATAATGTGGAAACCTTCGCCAATGTGCCATGGATCGTGGCTAATGGTGGAGAAGCTTTTGCTGCTATGGGAGCCGTAAGCTCGAAAGGTACAAAGGTTTTCGCATTGACTGGTAAAATTAAAAAAGGTGGACTAGTGGAGATTCCCATGGGATATACCCTAAGGGAGATTATCTTCGATATCGGAGGCGGAATAAAAGAAGATCGGGAATTCAAAGCTGTCCAAATGGGCGGTCCTTCTGGTGGCTGTATTCCAAAATCCCTTATTGATACACCTGTTACCTATGAAGACATTCCAGCCACAGGAGCCATAGTGGGCTCAGGTGGTATGGTGGTCATGGATGATACAACTTGTATGGTGGATATGGCGAGATTTTTCCTCGATTTCACCGAAAAGGAATCTTGCGGAAAATGCAGCTATTGCCGTGTCGGAACGAAACGCATGTTGGAAATCCTTAATAGAATAGTCAACGGCGATGGTAGAGACGGTGACATCGAGCTTCTCGAAGAGCTTGCTGATAAAATCAGTGCAGGTTCATTGTGTGCCCTTGGGCAAACTGCTCCTAATCCCGTCAGGACGACCCTTCGCCATTTCAGAAACGAGTATGAAGATCATATTCATAATAAGAAGTGTACGGCAAAAAGCTGCCGCGCATTGCTTACATATTCAATAGACGAAGAAATGTGTAAATATTGCACTTTATGTCTGAGAGCATGTCCTTCAGGAGCAATTACTGGCGCGGCAAGGGAACTCCATGTCATTGACCAGGAAAAATGCATCGCCTGCGGTAGATGCTTCACAGCATGTAAGTTCGATGCGGTTTTGGTAGAGTAGGGGGTAAGAAATATGGCTAAAATAAGATTAAATATTAACGGCAGGGAACTGGAAGGTTTCAGCGGACAGACCATTTTAGATGTTGCCACTGAAAACGGAATATTGATACCCACCCTCTGTCATGACAAAAGACTTGACACATATGGTGCTTGCGGTATATGTGTCGTTGCCATGGAAGGTACAACCAGGCTATATCGTGCCTGTGCCACAGAAATCGCCGAAGGCATGGTAATCTATACCGATACCCCTATGGTCCACGAGTCGAGGAAGGTAAACCTGGAATTGCTTCTTTCCCAGCACAGGGGAGACTGTCGAGCACCTTGTTCTGAAGCTTGCCCGGCAAAGACCGACTGCCAAGGCTATGTTGGTCTCATCGCCAATGGTGAAATGGAAGAAGCTTTGAAACTGATTAAAGAGAGAGTTCCTCTCGCTGCTTCCATCGGGCGTGTATGTCCCCATCCGTGTGAAGAAGCTTGCCGCCGTCAATTGGTGGAAGAGCCGATTTCAATTTTGAACCTAAAAAGGTTTGCTGCGGACATCGACCTTGATAATCCCGAACCCTATCTACCTGACATAGCACCAGCCACAGATAGAAGCGTCGGTATCATCGGAGGCGGACCGGGCGGATTGTCCTGTGCATATTTCCTCGCATCCATGGGTCATGAAGTCACCATTTACGATGCCATGCCAAAAATGGGCGGTATGCTCAGGTACGGCATTCCAGAATATAGGTTGCCAAAGGCGGTTTTGGACAAGGAAGTTGGTCTCATTGAAAAAATGGGAGTTGCTTTTGAAAACAATGTGAAAATAGGTACAGACAGATCATTTGATAGTCTAAGAGATTCCCATGATGCAGTGGTAATAGCCATTGGCGCATGGAAAAGCACAGAGCTTACAGTACCTGGAGCTGATTTACCAGGCAATTACGGCGGCATTGATTTTCTCCGTATGGTTTATTCCAATGAGCCGGTTTCCATAGGTAAAAATGTCGCAGTCATCGGTGGTGGTAATACTGCCATGGATGCTGTCCGCACAGCTGTTCGCCTTGGTGCTGAAAATGTATACATAGTATATCGCCGCACAAAAGCCGAAATGCCTGCGGAAGAAATCGAAATCATCGAAGCCGAAGAAGAGGGAGTCCAATTCAAATTCTTGGTAAATCCCTTGGAAGTGATTGGTGAAAATGGTAAAGTGGCGAAACTTCGCCTACAAAAAATGGAATTGGGCGAACCCGATGCTTCTGGCAGACGTAGCCCTGTAGCCATTGAAGGTGAAGAAGAACTGTTGGAAGTTGATACTGTCATCGCTGCTCTTGGTCAAGGAATACTTCCCGATGGTTTCCCAGGAATCAACCTCACCCAATATAACACAGTGGTTGCTGATGAGGAAGTGTTCACCACCAACCTTGAAGGTGTTTTCGCCATTGGCGATTGCATCAACAACGGAGCGGGAATAGCAATCGCATCCATTGGTCATGCCAAAAAGGCAGCCAATGCCATCGATGATTATCTCTTTGGAGGCGACGTTACCTTTACAGAGCCTTACAGGGTGAAACAAGATGATTTGACAGCAGCCGATTTCGCCGATTATAAAAAAGAACCACGCTCGAAAGCCGAGCATCTGCATCCCGAAGACAGAAAGGATAACTTCCTTGAGGTTCTGGATACATTCGACCTTGAAGCGGCTGTGAAAGATGCTAAAAGATGCCTAGAATGTGGTTGCCACGATTATTTCGAGTGTATGCTCATTGCCTTGTCGGATCTGTACGGAGTTGACCCCACCCGTTTCAGGGAGAGCGTGCCAAACTTCGATTACTTTGACGACCATCCCTTTATTGTTCGTGACCCGAACAAATGTATCTTATGCGGACTTTGTGTGCGTATCTGCGATGAGTTTGTGGGCTCCACAGCTTTGGGATTCGTTGACAGGGGATTCCATACTACTGTCGCTCCAGCCTTTGGCGATTCATTGCGCAATACAACATGCATATCCTGTGGTCAATGCGTTTCTGTATGTCCAACAGGCGCATTACAAGAACGTATCACCTTGAAAAAATCAATTCCTCTGGATACAAAGAAAACCTCATCCATATGCGGACTGTGCAGCGTCGGTTGTTCCACCAAGGTGGAATCCGTAGGCAATATGCTGGTAAAAACATCTCCAGCAACAGATTGCGGAGTGAACAATGGCGTTATGTGCGGAAAAGGACGTTTCGGACTAAATTATGTCCAACAGGAAGGTAGAATCACGGAGCCTATGATTCGTATAGGCGGCGAGCTGAAGGCAGTAAGCTGGAATGAAGCTTTCGTTTATACTGCAAAGAAAATGGAAAGCTACAAGATTCGTGGCGAAAAGACTGCCGTATCAATCGGTCAAACATATTGCGTCGAAGATGCAGGAGCGATTTTGAATCTGGCAGAAATCTTCGGAGCCGATGTATTTAGCTTCGCCAATCGTGACAATGGACTAGCCTCTGTGTTGGGATACGATGCTTCTCCAAATACTTTAGAAGAGATATTGGGAGCAAATGCACTCTTCGTATTTGGCACATCGTTGCTATCCAACCCAGTTATACTCACCAGACTGCGCACTGCAGCTAAGAACGGTGTTCCAGTTTATGTCATTTCCGATGGACCAGTACAATTCAATATTAATTGCACAGTGGTCAAACCGAGTAATTCCACTGGATTTATCAAGGAAGTGACAAAGGCTCTCATCGATTTAGGAGCAGCTCCCAATAATGCAAACGGCTTCGACGAGCTGAAAGCAGCCCTAGAAGGAGTTTCAGTGAGTGATGATGCCCAGTTGATTGCCACAGCATACAAAAACGCTGCCAAAGCAATGGTCTTGTATGCCATCGGCGACCTAACACCAGCAGCCGCAACGGAAATCGCCAACATGGCAGTGGTTTGTGGGCATATCGGAAAACAAAGAGCTGGAATATACATGCTCAGACAAATGTCAGGTTCTCAAGCTTTGGCAAACTTCGGAGTCACAGCAACAGCAGAAGTGGCAAAAGGAGCAAAAGCTCTCATGGTCTTTGGAGAAGACACCAACGACATCTCCGATGATGTGGACTTCCTAGTGGTACAAGACACCCACTTCACCGAGACAGCGAACAAAGCCGATGTGGTATTCCCCCTTGCCGCATATCCGGAAATCGACGGCACATTCGTGAACACTGACGGAATAGCCCAGATCGGTGCTAAGGTTGTGGATGCGCCCACAGAGTATCGAACAGCTGACATCGTTCAAGGACTCGCAGACATTTTGGAAGAATACGCTCCAGCAGGCTGCCTCTGCGATATGGATCTATGCTGCAACGACAGTGATTGCGACTGCGATTGCGATTGCAGCGAAGTATCGGCAGGTGCCATAACAGAGTTTGGCTATGACGACGAAAAAGCAAAACTCCAAGTAATAGCCGATGGAGAGCTCTTCGACCAACTGAAGCTGACCTCCTACCTCCTGAGCACCATCGAAGCCCAATTACCAAAACCAGTTTCGGTATAGGGAGTAGACAGAGCGCGCGCGAGAAGGACAAGTTAAGCAACAAAAGAACATAGAGAAAGCAGCCCTGGATTCATCCAAGGCTGCTTTTTATTACTGGTAATTATTGTGCTAAAATCATATCTAATTATTCATTGCATACATCGTAGGCACTAAACGTGTCATCCTTAAATAATGCTATACATAATTTGAGCATAGGTGGGGAAAGGCCAACGCTTGCGAGACACGATGCCCTCCAATTCATCGACAACATGACGCACTTCAGAAATAGCAGCACAAACATCATCACGATAAAACGCGGCTCGTGAAAGCAAGTCATCTTCATCATCAACAAGAGCTAAAGCACCATCTAAACTATCCAACCTAACAAGTAAACCAGCAGATAATTCAGAAACATTGCTTAAAATACGATGCTCCAAAGAATCGTCATAATTAATATAATCGAAATTATACACAAAACCTAGCTTCGCCTGTAAAAGAGATACTAAATCATTTTGATAATCGATGCAAGCAGGAATAATTTCCGTTTTCACCATATCAAGGAGAGTCAAAGCCTCGATATGAATAGTCTTGCAATACCCCTCCAATAGAATCTCATAACGAGAATGAAGTTCCGCTTCGGTAAAAACCTTATGGGAAGCGAAAAGCTCTATACTCATATCAGAAACAAGAACAGGAAGCGCATCCACTGTTGTTTCCAAGTTGGATAAACCTCTATCCATTGCATCGGCTTTCCATTCATCGGAATAATTGTTCCCCTTGAAAAGGATTCTCTTATGATTTTGGAAAGTTTCCTTCACCAGTAAAGCCAAGTCAGCGTTGAAATCCTTTGCCTTTTCCAAGCGGTCGGCAAATTGTCTTAAAATTTCTGCAACCACAGTATTTAAAACTATGTTCGGGTCAGCTATGGATAGTGCAGAACCCAGCATACGAAACTCGAACTTGTTTCCTGTGAAAGCAAAGGGTGATGTTCTATTTCTATCAGTGGAATCCCTGGGGATATGAGGCAAAGCCATGACCCCTATTTCCATGGATAACTTTTCCCTGCTCAAATAGTCTTCGCCAGATTCCAAAGCCTCGAGGATTTCCGTCAGTTCATCACCTAGGTACATGGACATGATAGCAGGGGGAGCTTCGTTTGCTCCCAACCTATTGTCGTTTCCAGCACTGGCGACAGAAACCCTGAGCAAATCCTGGTAATCGTCCACAGCCTTTATAACAGCAACCAAAAAGAGTAAAAATTGTGCATTTTCATATGGAGTTTCACCTGGGTCAACTAGATTAAGACCAGTATCAGTACTAATGGACCAGTTATTATGCTTCCCGCTGCCGTTCACGCCTGCAAAGGGTTTTTCGTGGAGCAAGCAGGCAAGGTTGTGGCGATTGGCAATGCTTTTCATGAGTTCCATGGTGAGCTGGTTATGGTCGGTTGCTATGCTGGCAGTGGTGTAAATGGGAGCGAACTCGTGCTGGGCAGGAGCGACTTCGTTATGCTTGATTTTCGCATAAACTCCGAGCTTCCAAAGCTCCTCTTCCAAATCCCTCATAAAAGCAGCGACCCTAGGCTTTATATTTCCATAGTAATGGTCTTCCAGCTCCTGTCCCTTTGGTGGTCGGGCTCCGAAAAGAGTTCTCCCTGTATACATTATATCAGGACGTTTTAGATACATATCTTTGTCAATCAGGAAGTATTCCTGCTCTGGACCAACCATTGGTATAACACGGTTTGCGGAAGTATTTCCAAATAATCTCAAAATGCGTAATGCTTGCATATCCAAAGCCTGCATAGAACGCAGCAGCGGTGTTTTTTTATCTAAAGCTTCGCCACTGTATGAGCAATAAGCGGTGGGTACATAAAGTGTGTTATCTTTGATGAAGGCGAAGGAAGTGATGTCCCAAATCGTATAACCTCTGGCTTCAAATGTTGCTCGCAAGCCCCCGGAGGGGAAACTGGATGCATCTGATTCGCCCCTGACCAGTTCCTTACCCGAAAAGTCCATTATGACTTTTCCTTCACCATATGGCGATATGAAGCTATTGTGCTTTTCAGCGGTTACACCGGTCATGGGTTGGAACCAGTGGGTAAAATGGGTTGCCCCCTTTGCCACCGCCCAGTCTTTCATGGCGTTGGCAACAACATTGGCTATGTCAAGTTCCAGGTGGGTGCCTTGGGACATTGTTTTTTTCAAGGCTTCATATATATCGATGGGAAGTCGCTCACGCATAACAGCATCGTTAAACACCATACTACCAAACATATTTGGAATATCTTTCATCATAAAACCATACCTTTCGAAAATGGATTGCCAGAAATGCTAATGCTTCGTATTTAATACGGAGCATTAATTATACTATACCATATTATTATCTAATAGCAAGCTATCTAGTGTAATAACAGCTCTTCTTCCAGTGCTTTTCTCACCAGCTCTGGGTTGCCTTTGCCTTTGAGTAGTTGCATGGTTTGACCCACTAGAAAGCCAAAAGCCTTGTCTTTGCCACTCAAATAATCGGAAGCAGCATCGGGATTGTTTGCAATTACAACCTTTGCTGCTTCTTGGCAAGTGCTGTAATCGTCCAGCATCATTAATCCCTTATCCTCAATATATGAAACAGGATCAACATCAGATGTAAAGACTGCTTCGATGGCTTCTTTATATACATTGCGATTTATTTTTCCAGAGAGAACGTAATCAATTAATGTTGATAGTTTAGAGACATCAATGGATAAATCATCAGCCTGTGTGCCACTTTGACTTAAAAGACGTAGGATTTCTCCAATTATGAGGCGAGCGGACTCGATGGGCTCACCGCTTTGGGAGCTAAGAGCCTCAAATAAAATCGAAATATTCATATGAGTAGTGAGAATTGCAGCATCATTTGGAGAAATTGCATATGAATCGATATATCGAATTCTTTTTTCATGGGCGAGTTCAGGCTGTGAAGTTTTAATTTCTTCAAGCCAATGCTCATCAATAAATATGGGTAAAAGGTCTGGCTCAGGAAAGTAACGGTAGTCTTGGGCGTTTTCCTTTGAGCGCATAGCCACGGATATGCCGATGTTGTCGTTCCAACGACGGGTTTCTTGTGTAACAACGCCTCCCGCCATTAATATCTTCTGTTGGCGCGCAGATTCAAATTCGATGGCTCTTGATATAGCTTTGAAGGAATTGAGGTTTTTCATCTCCGTGCGTGTTCCCAATTCACTACCGTGTAAATGCATGGATAAATTCACATCGACCCTTAAAGAACCCTCCTCCATTTTGCAATCGCAAATGTCGAGATATAATAGGGTTTCTCTTAGTATTTCCAAAAAGGCAATCACTTCATCGCTGCTGTTGAAATCGGGATTGGTAACTATTTCCAATAAAGGTACGCCGCAACGATTAAAATCCATCAGTGTACTGTCGTTTGCAATATCATGAATCAATTTCCCTGCATCTTCTTCCATATGTATCTCTCTGATACCAATGGTTTTTATATAGTCATTTGTCTCGATTTCCATAAATCCATTGGTGCAAATGGGGGAGTACAGTTGTGATATTTGATATGCCTTTGGAAGGTCGGGGTAAAAATAGTTTTTCCGATCAAAAACCGTTCTGTCTGCTATTTCACAGTTTAAAGCAAGCCCTGCTCTGATAGCATATTCAAGCACAGTACGATTGAGCATGGGCAAAGCCCCAGGCATCCCAGAGCAAATGGGACAGACATTGGTATTAGGCATAGCACCAAATGAATTGCTACACCCACAAAATATCTTTGACCGAGTAGACAATTCAGCATGAATCTCAAGTCCAATTACGGTTTCGAAAGTTGTATTCGACATAAATAAAACACTTTCTTGTAATGAATAATTAATAATGAACAATTAGTAATTAATAATGAATAATGAATAATGAATAATGAAATAACAATGAGAGTCAATTAATTATTCATTATTAATCATTAATTATTAATTAATTGATACGTCTTCCCAGCCTTAACTAGCGTAGGCTCCGAGAAGGCTTTGCCTATTAATTGAAAGCCTATGGGGAGCTTGTTTTCGTCGAAGCCGCAGGGGAGAGAGACGGCGGGGAGTCCTGCTAAGTTTATTGATACTGTGTAAATATCACCCATATACATTTTCAGCGGGTCATCTATGTTTTCACCAATTTTATATGCAGTAGTTGGTGCAACAGGTGAAATTATCATATCATAGCGTTGAAACAAGCTGTCATAAGCATCCTTAATCAGTCTGCGAGCTTGAAGAGCCTTTTTATAATAAGCATCGTAATACCCTGAGGAAAGAACAAAGGAACCCAGCATAATCCTTCTCTTTATTTCCATTCCAAAACCCTCGCTTCGGGAATTGCGGTAAAAATCCGAAAGCTCATCGGAATCCGAAGTATAGTGACCATATTTTAAGCCATCGAATCTTGATAGATTGCTGGAAGCTTCAGCACAGGCGATGACATAATAAGTAGGAATCATATATTCCATTAGGGGCATTTCAAATTCTTCAAGTCGAGCACCTGCTTCCTCGAGCTTGCGAGCAGCAGCTAAAACGCTGGTTTTGACACTATTGTCTATACCGCCCTCATAATAATTTTTGGGTATTCCGATTATCATTCCATCTAAACTATTACTGTCCGATTGCTCGAATTCGAAGGGCTTCTCGATGATGCAAGTCCCGTCTTTTTCGTCAGGACCGGAAATAATTGATAAAAGCGTAGCGCAATCTTCGAGATTTTTTCCCATGGGACCAATTTGGTCTAGGGATGAAGCGTATGCAATCAAACCGTAGCGGGAAACAGCACCATATGTGGGCTTTATTCCTGTGGTTCCGCAAAAGGAGCAGGGTTGCCGAATGCTACCACCGGTATCGGTGCCTAATGCTAAGGGAACCATTCCAGCTGCGATAGCCGCAGCGCTACCACCGGAAGAACCACCAGCAACTCGGTAACTATCCCAAGGATTTCGTACAGGACCCATATATCCGGTTTCGCTGGAGCCACCCATGGCAAATTCATCCATGTTTAATTTACCGACAACAATCATGCCTGCTTCTTCCAGCTTATCCACAACAGTTGCATTATATACTGGTACATATCCAGACAAAGCCTTTGAAGCACAGGTAGTTTCAATATCTTTTGTGGAAATATTGTCTTTAATGGCAATGGGGACACCAGCTAGTGGAGAAATTCGCTCTCCAGCATCGATGCGCTTTTGGATTTCCCGTGCCTTTGTTAGAGCGGCTTCCTTTGAAAGGGATAAAAAAGAGTTATATTTACCATCTTCTGTTTCAATGGATTTGAAATACGCTGACAATGCTTCTTCCACACCAATTTGTTTTGATGAAATGGCTGTCGAAAGCTCCAGCGCAGTTAGCTCAAACATATGTGTACCTCAAATAGCTTTTGTTTTTGCAGTTTGTACAGGGATTTTGTTGTTATTGTGTATCCACCGTTTTCGGTGCTATGAACATCTCACCATTTTCATTGGCTGCGTTTTTTAGTATGAGTTCGCGTTCATATGATTCCTGTGCCTCATCACTGCGAAAGGCATTTACATTATCAAAGGGATGACTACATTGGGGGATATTTTCAGTATCAAGTTCACTAAGTTTGTTGATATAGTTGATGATTTCACCTAAATCTTTAACAATTCGCGGTTTTTCTTCATCAGAAAGGCGAAGTAAAGATAGATCCTCAAGATAGCTGAGTAGTTTGTCATCTATTTCCACGGGTTTTGACATTTCGTCAATCTCCTTTGTTGCTTGAGTTGTATTTGTATATAAATAAATTGTTATGTTTTTCGTAGGGCGTGGCATCCTTGACACGCCGATTGGGAGTTTGTGCAATTTTGCGGCGCGTCAGGGATGCCGCATATTACGATGTTGGTTTGATGATGGTGCGCCGATTGGGAGATTGTGTAAGTTTGCGGCGCGTCAGGGATGCCGCGCCCTACGTTGTTGGTTCGAGGATGATGCTTTTTACAACATGAAAGAACAACTAGCGGAAGCGGTTTATTAAGTAATCATGGCTGCGGGTTTCTGCTGTGTCGTCAAGTTGCGGTAGAATAATTGGGGTTCTGTATTTTCGTTCCAATGCTTTGGTTAAGATATAATCAGCAAGAATCGGATTCTTTGGCAAAACAGGACCATGGAGATAGGTCCCAATGATGTTTTTATAAACGAGACCTTCAAATTTATCATCACCATTGTTACCATATCCATTGATTACTCGTCCGAGGGGAGCATGGCTTCCTATGTAAGTCCTTCCTCCGTGGTTTTCAAAACCCACAAAGGACCCAGTAATACCAGGGAGTTCGCTTTCAATGACGATATTTCCCACAAGTCGTTTATCGCCAGATTTTGTATAGGCATCCACCAAGGACAATCCCTTGATGCTTTCATCGTCAGATTGGTAGTATTCACCGATTAATTGCAAACCACCGCAAATGGCTAAAAGCACCCCATCACTTTCAACATATTCTCGAAACTCTTTTTCATATTCCGAAAGACGCAATGCTGCGATTTTCTGTTCAGCATCGGAGCCACCGCCTAAAAAAACTATGTCCACATCTGAAAGGGAAAAAGACTCTACCATTGGATGCTCAACTATTTCAGCTTCAATGCCTCGCCATATTAACCTGTTTTTCATGCATAAAACATTCCCGCGGTCGCCATATAAGTTGAGCAAATCGGGAAGTAAATGGGCGATGGTTATTTGCATTGCCTCCATGGAAGAAGCCTCATTTCGCTTTTTTTTGTATGATTTTTCGGGTTTCCACCAAAGGTGTATAATTCGTCAAAACATAAAGGACTTCATTGTCTTTTGAGAGCATGAGTTCAATAGCCTTTTTAATATCTTTTTCATAAATAAGCTTATCAGTGGAGATTCCTGCATATTTAAGTCGCAGGTACACGTCCTCTGCTCTAATTCCGCTGATTGAAAATTCAGAATAAGCATCACTATTCCACATTTCAAAGTCCACATCCCATAACCAGGAAACATCAGTGCCATCGGGAGGGTTGTCATTAATGATTATGACAAGGTTCTTTTTTCGCGTATCCCTATGCATATCTGTAATAACTTGATTGAATCCAGCGGGATTTTTTGAAAGGTTCAAAATAACAGGAACACCGCCAATGGTAAAAACTTCCATACGCCCATTTTGGGGTTTGTACTTTGACAAGACATCGTTGATATTGCTCAAATCTACGCCCAGCAGAGAAGCCACCGAGAGTGCAGCTAATATGTTATAGATATTGTGATAACCGATTAGGTTCGCTCGAATAATGTGTGACATTGCAGTGAATTCTAAATAGCCATCACCAAATATACAAGTGGCGGGATAATTCAAAGGAGGCTTTGTAAAACCACAGTTTTCACAATAATAATCACCAAGCTGGCTGTAATGGTAATACTTATATTTCAATTCGTGATGACAAAAAGTGCAAAATCTACTTTCCTTTGTTTCTTGAGCAGTGAAGTAGATTTGTTCGTCGATGCCGAAAAAGAAGCGTTGATGTGCCGAATCATGACTAAAAGCAGCGCATATAGGGTCATCGCCGTTTAATAGCAATACCATGTCGGGAACTTTGTCCACAGCGGTTTTTAGCAAATCAACGATGATGTCAATTTCACCATATCTATCCAATTGGTCACGAAAGAAATTGGTAATCACCATATAATCAGGCTTAATGCTATCAAAAGCGTGGGTTGCTGTTGCTTCATCAACTTCAATACAAGCATAGTCCGCATCTACCCGTCCAAAAATGCTACAGGCATTAATGTAGGCAGTTACGATTCCAGAGAGCATATTTGCACCAGAGTTATTACATATTACCTTTTTTCCCTGTGCTTTAAGTATTGCATACAAAACATTGTTACTGGTTGTTTTGCCATTTGTTCCGCTGACCACGATTGTTTTTCCCTTCACTCCTTGTGCCAATTGGGAAAGTATCCATGGACATAGGCGCAGAGCCAATGCTCCCGGTGCGGAAGAACCCCTACCCAAGAGAAGCTTTCCAGCAAGGGAGCAAAGCTTGCATATCCATATTGTGAATAGAAGTTGGATTTTTTGTGTAAATTTCAAGGTGTATTCACCTGTCTATCGAAAATAGCTTACCCCACCTTCGAATATTGGAAGGTATTTGTTACCTGGAATGTTAATTGCCACATTTTCGCCAGAACGCTCTGGATGTGCCATCTTTCCGAGTATTCGTCCATCGGCACTGCTGATACCCTCAATTGCCCAGTCTGAACCGTTGGGATTGTGAGCAATGTCCAGTGTTGGCTCTCCGTCGAAGTCTGTATATTGGAATACGATTTGCCCATTGGCTTCCCAGTCTTCAAGAATGTCAGTTGATGCTATGAGTCTTCCTTCGCCATGGGAAATAGGCTGAACATACATTTCTCCTGAATTACACTTTGAAAGCCAGGGAGATAAAACAGATGAAACTCTGGTACTCACATAACGAGCTTGGTGGCGGCCGATTTTGTTGAAAGTCAGCGTTGGCTTTTCTTCAGACATGGGAGCTATACGTCCATAGGGTACTAAGCCAAGTTTTATTAATGCTTGAAAACCATTGCAAATGCCCAATATCAAGCCATCGCGCTCATCTAATAAGCCATGGACTGCATTTGATAGTCTCTCGCTCATGAATAATGAAACGATGAATTTGCCAGAACCGTCTGGCTCGTCTCCACCAGAAAAGCCTCCTGGGAACACTATCATCTGCGCCGTAGATATTGCCTTTTCCAAAGCTGAAATGGAGTCTTCCAGCATCTGTGCTGTAAGGTTTCTAATAAGTACAAACTCAGCAACTCCACCAGCTCGATTTATGGCAGCCATGGTATCGTATTCACAATTTGTTCCGGGGAAAACAGGAATCACAGCTTTGGGTCGAGCAAAAGTAGCAAAATTGTGTGCTTTACCACGATTTTCATATGTTATTAGAGGAACATTTCCAGATTGTTGTGCTTTAATCGGGAATATGCTCTCCAAGGGAGCTTCCCATTTTTCACGGAGTAGGTCTAATTTGATTATTGTATCGTTAATTTCGACGGTGGATTCATCATTGGTATATCCCAACAACAGGAAACCATCAAGATGCTCAGTTGCTTCAAATACAATTGATCCCCATTTGGCATTAATCAAATCATCTTCAAATTGTCCCTTAAAGCCAATCATATTACCCAGAGCCATTTTCATTATCCCGCCATGTACTCCGCCTTTTTCGCAAACCCAAGCAGAGAGGATTTTACCAGAATGGAGCAAGGTAGCATAATTATCCCAAGCAGTTAAAAGTGAATCGTAATCAAGAACACCATCGGAAGCTTTAGAAGCATTTTGGATTGGTGTTTCCAGCATATAAACAGGATTGCCAGCAGCTTTAAACTCGGGGCTTATTAAAGTCTCTGCCTGTGTAACACCAACAGCAAAGGATATAAGCGTTGGCGGTACATCCATCTCACCGAAGCTCCCCGACATGGAATCTTTCCCACCAATGGCGGCGATACCTAAACCCATTTGTACTGTAAAAGCACCTAAAATTGCAGCAAAGGGCATCCCCCAACGGCTGGGGTCATCACCCAAGCGGGGGAAGTATTCCTGTAGCGATAAATGAATTGTATCTCGAGGGACTCCAGAGGCGATTAACTTGGCAACTGATGTCACCACTGCATTCACAGAACCACCAAAGGGGTCGGCTTGTGTGTGATAAGGATCAAAGCCGTATGCCATGACCGAAGCTGTGCTTGTGGACAGTGGGGGAGAAGCTGTGTCCGAGCTGATACTGGTGCTAGTATTGGAATTGGTGTTGGAGTTGGTAGGAATGTTTGTATCGCTTGTGTCAAGTACCGGTAAAAGCGCAGCCATAACCTGGGTTTCTGTCAATGCATATTTGCCGCCATGGGGCTGGAGTACGCTTGCTGCTCCAATGGAATTGTCAAAGCGTTCCACTAAACCTTTCTGGGAACAGTAGTTCAAGTCTTCGCATAATGCTAACAAACGTTCATTTAAGGTATCACTTGATTTGCTAGTGTTAAAAGAAGCAGAATCAGTGGCAGCAGAATCTAAAGCTGCGCCAGCAACAGTAGTGAAATCTGCAGCAGTCGAAGTGCCAGCAAAATCAGCGAGCGAATCGTTACCCTCTGGAATACCAACACTCACCTCTGCCCAACGAGGAGCTCCATTTTTATCTAAAAAATCCCTGCTAATATCAACAATTCTTTGTCCCTGCCATATCATCACCAAACGTCTGCTCTCTGTAACATTGGCAATGAGCGAAGCCTCGATGTTTTCTTGGGAAGCAAGCTCTCTGAGTGTATCAAAATCCTCAGCAGCTACAACAACAGCCATTCTCTCCTGAGACTCTGAAATCGCAAGCTCTGTCCCATCGAGACCATCGTATTTCACAGGTAATGCATCTAAGTGAATTTCCACGCCATCAGCCAATTCGCCCACGGCAACTGAAACACCGCCTGCACCAAAGTCGTTGCATTTTTTAATAAGCTTCGTTACCTCTGGGTTACGGAACAAACGTTGAAGCTTTCGCTCTTCGGGTGCATTGCCTTTTTGCACCTCAGAACCTCGCTGGGAAACTGTTTCTGTGGTATGGGTAACAGATGAGCCAGTGGCACCACCAATTCCGTCTCTACCCGTGCGACCACCTAAAACTACGACTATATCACCGCTGGCGGGACGCTCCCTTTTTATTTGAGAGACAGGTGCTGCACCCACAACGGCACCAACTTCCATACGTTTGGCAATATAACCTTCGTGATATAACTCCTTGACGAAACCTGTTGCTAAACCGATTTGATTACCGTAAGAGCTAAAACCATGGGCTGCTGAAGTGGTAAGCTTTCTCTGGGGAAGTTTACCAGGTAAAGTATCTTCGATTGCCTTTCTTGGGTCTCCGGAACCAGTTATCCTCATGGATTGGTAAACATATGAGCGACCCGATAAAGGATCTCGAATGGCTCCGCCAATGCAAGTGGCAGCACCGCCAAAGGGCTCGATTTCTGTGGGATGATTATGAGTCTCGTTTTTAAAAAATAGCAACCAATCCTCATCACCGTGGGGGAACTTGGCACTAATGCGAATGGTGCAAGCATTATTTTCATCAGATTGGTCAAGCATCGGAAGCTTGCCCTCTTTGCTCAAATGTCTCATGGCGGCTGTGGCAATACTCATCAGAGAAATGGGTCTATCTCCCTTTATGGATAAGAAATTATTGTAAGCATCCTCAACGCGGCTATCTTTAATATCAACGTTCTCAATTATTGTATTAAAGGTCGTATGCCTGCAATGGTCTGACCAATATGTGTCGAGAACTTTGATTTCTGTCAGCGTTGGGTCACGCTTTTCTTCGATAAAATATTCTTGGATTATTTGTAAGTCTGAAAGGGACATCGCCATACCCATGTTTATTCTCAAGGTTTCCAGCTCATCGTTTCCCAGACTAACAAAACCGACTAAATGCGGGATTTCTCCATGGGTGAAATTACTATCTTTGAGTAAAGTATCTGGTTTTTCTGCTGATGCTTCCCTACATTCCACGGGATTTATGAGGTATGTCCGAACCCTGTCATAGGAAGCCTCATCTAAACCTTCTATTGCATAAACTAATGCTGTTTGAACAGCAGGTCTGTTTCCACCCAGGAGCATTTGAATGCATTGTTCGCAAGAATCTGCACGAATGTCGAATTGACCGGGTAAGGATTCCACAAATAATAGACGTGTGTCTGTGGAAAAAGATGGGAGTTCATCTTCATAACACTGATCGCACATTGGTTCGGACAATACTGTATTCACCACAGATGACCAATCTTCTTCAGATACTCCTTGAACATCGTAACGGTTAAAAAGCCGCACTTTCAAAGCAGGCAGCCCTAACACATCAGATAATTCATTTTGTATTGACTCAGAGGCGATATCAAATCCAGATTTTTTTTCCACATAGCATCGGTATACTTTATCTTCCATACAACTACTCCTCGATTAGCGAAATTTATAAGTATTTGACGATTATGTGAATGTAGCTCATTTGACAAATATACTACTGAATGCCTAAAGGGTGGAAAGCCAATTTTTTGCATTGACCAACGCATCGGAAACTGCACTTGCTGCTGGACCCCCTGGTAAATTGCGAGCATCAACGCAAGTTTCTATGGAAATTGCTTCATAAATCGTTTCATCAAATAATTCGCTGATGGATTTGAATTCTTCCAAAGATAAATCTTCTATTGGTCGTTTTTGGGAAATCGCATAAAGTACAAGCTTACCAATGATTTCGTGGGCATCTCTGAAAGTGGCACCCCTTTTGACCAGCCAATCGGCCGCATCAGTAGCATTCATATAACCGCTCAAGGAGCTATTATACATAGTTTCTTTGTTAAATACAAGACTCTTGAACATACCTATAAATATAGTTATACACGATTTTACTGTGTCAGAGGCATCAAAGACAGCTTCCTTATCTTCTTGCATATCTTTGTTGTATGTCAAAGGAAGACCTTTCATGATGGTTAAAAGCCCCAACAAGCTGCCATAGACTCGCCCAGTTTTGCCGCGAATCAATTCAGCCATATCGGGGTTTTTCTTTTGGGGCATGATGGATGAACCGGTGGAATAGGCATCAGATATTTCCACAAAGGAAAAAGCATCAGTTGACCACAAAATGAGTTCCTCTGAAAAACGGCTTAAATGCATCATTATCATGGACAAACATGAAAGATATTCTATACAAAAATCCCTATCTGAAACAGCATCGAGGCTATTGGCACTGATGCTTGAAAAGCCAAGCTGCTCTTTGACAAAGTCTCTATCCAGGGGATATGTGGTGCCAGCGAGCGCTCCAGAGCCAAGGGGCATGACATCGGTTCTGCCCGAACAGTCGTCAAGGCGCTGGCAGTCTCGTTTGAACATTTCAAAATAGGCTAGTACATGATGCGCCAATGTGACAGCTTGAGCCTTTTGCATATGGGTATATCCAGGCATTATGGTGTCCAAATGCATTTCCGCTGTTTCAACAAGCTGGGAGCACAAGGCAAGGAGTAAAGCTTTGATTGCATCTATGTCATCTATGACAAACATCCGCATATCAAGGGCGACTTGGTCGTTTCGGCTTCTCCCGGTGTGAAGCCGTCTCCCTGCATCACCGATTCGAGAAATTAGTTCACCTTCGACGAAGGTATGGATGTCTTCGCTATCTAATGAAATTGATAAGGCTCCACTTTCTATATCATTTAAAATGCTTTCCAGAGTTTCAGCAATCAAATCGGCATCTGATAATGTGATTATTCCCTGTTTTCCAAGCATTTTTCCATGGGCAATACTTCCGATGATATCATATCGGTAGAGCCTTTTATCGAAGCTAATGGATGAATGGAAGTAATCTGCTGCCTCATCTGAGCTTCCTGAAAAACGCCCACCCCATAGTCTCATCTGTTACGTTCCTCCATTAATGCTCTAACGGTTGTTGGCAGACCCATTAGCTTTATAAAGCCTTCAGCATCTTTGTGGTCATATAAATCACCTGTGGAAAAGCTAGAAATTGATTGATTATATAATGAGTAAGGCGAAGTGGTACCAGCAGGGCTTATGTTGCCTTTATATAGTTTTAAGCGAACAGTACCAGTTATGAGTTCCTGAGTCTTGTCTATAAAAGCACTTAAAGCCTCCCTTAAGGGAGTATACCACTCACCAGAGTAGACAAGCTCGCCTAGTCTCTGGGAAACAATTGCTTTAAAAGCCGTTGTCTGTTTATCGAAGCACAGGTTCTCCAGCTCCCTGTGGGCTGTATAAATAATGGTTCCTCCAGGTGTTTCATATATACCTCTCGTTTTCATACCCACAACGCGGTTCTCCACCAAATCAACGATGCCGACACCGTTTCTTCCGCCGATTTCATTTAAACGACTTAGAAGCTCCACCGGGTTCATGCTGACTCCATCAAGGCTTAAAGGAATTCCACATTCAAAGCTTAGCTGTACATATTCCGCTTTATCTGGAGCATCTTCAGGAGTGACAGATAATTGCAATAGTCGTCTGTATTGAGGTTCGGAACCTGGGTCTTCCAGTTCCAAACCTTCATGACTTAGGTGCCAGATGTTTTCATCACGGCTATAGCTATCTTCCTTTGATGAAGGTGGCTCGATTCCATGTGCTCGTAAATATTCCATGGCATCTTCCCGAGACCTGATGTTCCAGATTCGCCAAGGCGCGATGATGTTCATGCGAGGTGCAAAGGTTCGGATGGTAAGTTCAAATCGCACTTGATCATTGCCTTTACCAGTAGCGCCGTGGCATATCGACGTTGCGCCCTCTGCTAGCGCAACGTCGATGAGTTTTTTAGCAATTAAAGGCCTTGCAGCGGAAGTGCCGAGAAGGTATTTTCCTTCATATATAGCACCAGCCTTAATTATAGGATACAAAAAATCAGTAACGAATTCATCTCTGGCATCAATGATGCATACCTTGTCGGCTCCAGTTTGAAGAGCTCTATTTTCAAATGTTAAATAATCACCACATTGACCTAAATCAACGCAACAGGCAATAACTTCACAATTTGGGTAGTTTTCCTTTAACCAAGGTATGATGGCTGTTGTGTCCAAGCCACCAGAGTATGCCAATACGATTTTTTCATTCATTACCGTCAGTCTCCCATTTTTTGTAATCAAGCGAAATGAGTGTCGCAACCGAGCTTACTCGGTTATGACCGAATAAGCGCAGATTTCATCGAGGCGGGTGAAATGTTCATCGCCTGATGGGACACACTAAGCCACTGCATATGCTAACGCTTAGTAGAGGAAAGTTTTCGCCTCGTTATACAGCACCTTGAAGCATCATTGCGTCAGCAACTTTTTTGAAGCCAGCAATGTTTGCGCCAACGGAGAGGTTGCCTTTCATGCCGTATTTTTCAGCGGCATTATAGCTGTTTGTAAATATATTACGCATGATAACGCGTAGCTTGACATCAACTTCCTCAGCTGTCCAAGGAGTCCAAGAAGCGTTTTGCGCCATTTCCAGAGCAGAAACAGACACGCCACCAGCATTTGATGCTTTACCAGGAGCGTAAAACACATTGTTTTCCAATAGTAAATGGGTTGCATCCAATGATGTGGACATATTGGAACCCTCTGCCACTATGGTGCAGCCATTTTCGATTAGTTTTGTAGCTCCGTCCAAGAGAAGCTCGTTTTGCGTTGCGCAGGGGAGAGCTATGTCGCAGGGCACAGACCAAACAAGACCATTTTCGACATACTCGGCATTGACGCGCACGTCTACATATTCTTTGATTCTACCGCGGCGTACTTCTTTAATTTCTTTTACCAAAGCCAAATCAATGCCCTCAGGGTCATAAACATAGCCATTGGAATCGCTCACCGTTATAACAGTTGCACCCAATTGTTGTGCTTTTTCCACAGCATATATGGCAACATTTCCGCTTCCGGATATTGCGACTTTTTTACCCACCAAGCTTTCACCCTTGGTTTCCAACATGCATTCCACCATGTACATCAGACCATAACCAGTTGCTTCGGTACGACCTAAGGAACCACCGTAGGGAATTCCTTTGCCAGTGAAAACGCCTTCAAATTGATCAGTTAAACGCTTGTATTGACCAAACATATAGCCGATTTCACGACCACCAACGCCAATATCGCCAGCGGGTACGTCTTGATTGGCTCCGAGATGTTTGTAAAGCTCGTTCATCAAGCTTTGGCAAAAAACCATGACTTCGCGCTCGGACTTGTCTTTGGGGTCAAAATCAGAGCCGCCCTTGCCGCCGCCAATTGCCAAGCCAGACAAGGAGTTTTTAAAAATCTGCTCAAAACCCAAGAATTTGATGACACTTAGATTAACGCTGGGATGGAAGCGCATTCCACCTTTGAAAGGACCAATGGCACTGTTGAACTGTACACGGTATGCGCGGTTAATTTGGATTTCACCCTTGTCGTCGACCCAAGGTACTCTGAAGATAATCGATCTTTCCGGTTCAACAAGACGCTCGAGTATTTTCGCCTGTTCATATTGCGGGTTTTCTTCGATGATTGGTTGAAGTGTTGGAAGGATCTCAGTCAAAGCTTGTTGAAACTCTGGTTCATTGGCATTTTTTTCGATGGATTCTTCCAAGACTCTCGAAGTATAAGACATATTCAACTCTCCTTAGCTTTCGTTTAATTAAACAAGACGCATACCGACAAACCACAGAAGACCTGCCGATAAACGTCTTTGTTTATCCAAAGTAACATAACACGAATTAAATTAACTGTCAATGGGTAATTTTGCGGAGATTACACTCTTGTGGGGCGCATACATATACCATTCTCAATTAAATATTCTTTGATTTCGGAAACTGCGTAGTTGCTCTCCATTCTGGGAGAGTATAACATACTGCTGATAATGGCAGCTTGAGCTTCGGTTTTTTCAAACAAGGCTTTTAGATGCTCGGGCTTTCCAGCACCACCGGAAGCAATCAAGGGCACAGATAGGGAAGACTCGGCAAGCTTCATCAGTTCAAGATCATAACCAGAGAGCATCCCATCGTTGTCGATGCTGTTTATGCATATTTCTCCGGCACCAAGTTCCTGCCCTTTTTTAATCCATTCCAAAGCGTCCAAACCAGTTGCCAGCCTTGCTCCGTCTATATAGACTTCATAACCGCTGGGCATACTTGGCGTTCTCTTTACCTGGGTTGACAAAACGATGCATTGTGAGCCAAAAGCCTTAGCACCATCGCTGATAATTTGTGGATTTCTCACAGCCATGGAATCGATGCTGATTTTTTCAGCTCCAGCTTTGAGAGCTTCGTACATATCATCTAGCTCCTTAATTCCACCACCCACTGTGAAGGGTATAAAAACGCAACGAGCGACTTTTTTCACAGTTTCAATATCCACAGGGCGTTTTTCAGAACTGGCTGTGATGTCATAAAATATGAGCTCGTCTATTTGAGCCTCATACATGGTCTGAGCAAGCTCATCAGCCGCCGCCACATCTATATTATCCTGAAATTGCACAGCCTTAGTAACACGCCCAGCGATAATATCAAAGCAAGCAATTAAACGTTTAGTGAGCATAATTACCTCGATTAATAATGAATAATGAATAATGATATTCGTAGGGCGCGGCTTCCCAGACGCGCCGCTGCAGGAACAACGAACGATTATCAATTCAAGTTTCGCACTTCGTAATATGTCTAATTGTAAGCCAGCATCTAACGCCTTTCGTAGGGCGCGGCATCCTTGACGCGCCGTTTGCGTATACAACGAATTCTATGCAATCAAACAATAATGCGAATGCGACTTATCTAAAAGTGTCATTTAAGAGCGCAGTGAAGAATCACATTACATGATGTTACTTAATTTCTAAAAAACCATTCAATAATGCCAAGCCGGCTTCGCCACTTTTTTCGGCGTGAAATTGCATACCATATATATTCTCTTTGCAAACAGCAGCAGCAAAATCGCCACCGTAATCGGCTATACCCCAAAGGATGTCATTATCTTCCGGAACAGCATAATATGAATTTACAAAGTAAAAATAATCGTTTTCTGCATCAATTGCTGAATCCTTTATAAACCTAACTTGATTCCAACCCATTTGGGGAACTCTTACTTTAGACGAATCAAACTTAATGACATTGCCTTTCAGCCAAGCGAAACAATCCGCATCTCCCTCTGCACTATGCTGAAACAGAATTTGCATACCAACGCATATGCCGAGAAACGGGATTTGCTTACCAATGACCGCATCCTGCAGAGCCTCAAGCAAGTTAGATTCATCGAGGGACTCCATAGTTGCTTTTGCACTTCCAACACCAGGGAGTATGATATGGGACGCACCATCAAGATCCGAAAGATTTCGTGTCAATTGCGCCTCGAAGCCAAGATGCGTCACAGCATTTAGTACACTGGGAGCATTCCCCGCTTTATAATCGATGATTTTTATCATATGGGTCTCCTTGCTGCAATATACTAATAAAATATCGTTGTCATTGCATAAAATGCATTATAACTGCAGCGCAGATAGTATCATTTGGGCACAGTCGATTTGGTTCGGGATATTTCCATCGGCATCTTTCACTCGCCAAATATCTGGGGTGATTTCATCAGCAACGAAGATATTTCGATTCTCGTCAAAACCCAGTTCGATTTTGAAATCAACCAAAGTTAATCCAAGCCCAGCTAGTTCTGTTTTAAGAACTTCTCCAACTTTCGGAAGCAAATCGACACATTTGTCAAACTCTCCCGCTTGTAACATACCTTTCATGATACATATACGTTCACTGATTAATGGATCGCCCTGCTCATCGTCTTTGAGCGTTACCTCAGGATATGGCGGGTCGAAAACAATGCCCTGCTCCAAAGAAAACCTCCGAGACATACTCCCAGCAGTAAAATAGCGAAGGACAAATTCCAATTTTGGAACATCAACAGCACGGACTTTCATTAAGTTTTCGTCAATATCGGCACCTAAATAATGGGTGGGGATACCGTTTTTTTCCATGAGTTCAAAAAAATGTTTCGAAATGGTGAGACCGACTTTGCCTTTACCAGCAACACTTCCACCGACAGTATTACACCCCGGGTCAAAGACACCATCTTCACCAGTTGCGCTATCTTTAAAAAACAAATAACGCTCTCCCGTTGCTGTATCAAGCAACACATCCTTAGTCTTCCCACTGTATAATAATTCCATATTGGTCTCCTTTTTTACTAATTAACAATTAACAATTAACAATGAACAATTATAAATGAACGATTAATAATCAATAACATTCGTAGGGCGCGGCATCCCTGACGCGCCGTGTGCGCATACAACGAGCATTATGCAAGCAAACAATAATACGACTTCTCATACTGTGTCATTTAAGAGCGAAGCGAAGAATCTTATTAATTTCAATATTATGTTTGAACAAATCACTCGTGCATTTCCCACTGATTACAAATACTTCCCTATAAGCTCGGTTGCGGAGTCGGGGCTGAGATATGAGGGGGGGATGTCTAGGATTGTTTTGCAGCCGATAACGCCTTCAGTGTTTAGCCTGTATGCAGCTCTGGCATAAACTGTCAGGATGCTAGATGTAAACTCGGGATTGCTGTCTAGTTTTAAGGCATATTCTATAATTTGTGAGTTTTCATCATTATTTCCTGTTTTTCCATCGCGAATGACGAAACCACCATGGGGAAGCCCAGCATGATTAGCTGCCAGTTCCTCTGCCGAAATGAAGTGAACCGTAGTGTCATATTCATCAAAATAGTTGGGCATTGTGACAATTTGACGCTCGATTTCTGCCAAATCCGCACCATCCTTGGCAACAACGAAGCATTCTCTTTTGTGCTTTTCCCTTGTTTCTAGTTCAGGAGTCAATCCGCTTCTCACAGCTTCGAGGGCACTTTCTATGGGAATCGTGTATTGTCTAGCGTCAAGGACACCCTCAATACGCCTTACAGCATCGGAATGGCCTTGGCTCACACCCTTACCCCAAAATGTATAACTACTGCCATTGGGAAGTATTGCTTCTGCAATCATCCTATTCATTGAAAACAAGCCAGGGTCCCATCCTATGGAAATAATCGCTGTCTTACCGCTGGATTTTGCGACTGCATCTACCTTTTGATAATGCTCAGGAATATTCGCATGGGTATCGAAACTATCAACCACATTGAAGTATTTAGCAAAATATGGTGTCTGTTCGGGCAAATCAGTGGCACTGCCACCGCAAAGTAGCATCACATCAATTTCATCCACCAGTTTTAAGGCTTCATCAACGCTGACAACCTTAACTCCAGGGCTTATTGGTGAAATACTGGAAGGGTCTCTGCGAGTAAAAATATACGAAAGCTCCATGTCTGGATTTTGTGAGATTGCATATTCCGAGCCACGACCCAAGTTGCCGTATCCTACGATTCCAATTCTGATTTTCATAAGCAGCCTCCTTTAAGAATAAAACAGCGGTCATCACAAGATGCTCGTTTTGCCGTATGTTTGGCGGTGTATAATGCCAAACGCCTTTGCATCATATGATGAACGCCTTTGTTCACTCGCAAAATATATCAGATGCATGAGGAAAAGTCAACAAGGATTTTGGTAAAATGCAATCATAGAACAGTAAGGAATTGTTGACTTGTTTCGTCACTTATGTTAGGATTCATTTATACTTGCGAGCGGAAAAACAAGAAAATTTCATATTATTGCCATACTCACCATCGAGGGTATGAAAAGAATCTGCGCCAATGTGCGCAACAAGGAGGTTACTATGCTTACTATTCGACAAAACCTGTTGGAAACAATCCGTGGCGGCAATCCCGATAGATTCGTAAAACAATTCGAAGCCCATGCAGGAATCCCTGGAAGGGGTCCCATCGGAAGAACAGCCGAAAGAGCAATACCAGGAGGACCCCCAATTGTGGATGCATGGGGAGTCACCAGAGTTTGGCCCGAAGGATTCCCAGGCGGAATGCCGGAGCACCAAGACAAATCTAAGATAGTTATTCAAGACATAAGGCACTGGAGAGACTATGTTAAAGCTCCTGAGACCGATTACCCCGAAGAAGATTGGGCAGAATATGCAGAAGCAGCAACTAAAGTTGACCGCAACGAATACTTTTGCACAATCAGCGTAGCACCAGGTCTATTCGAGCAATGCCATCACCTAATGAGCATTGACGTTGCGCTGGCAAATATGATTGAAGAGCCTGATCATATGAAAGACCTCATCAAATACTTGAGAGATTATGAGCTCCGTTTGGCAGAAAACTATACCAAATACAGCAAAGGCGATTTGATGTTCCACCATGACGACTGGGGTGGACAAAATTCAACTTTCTTCGCACCTGCTATGTTCGATGATTTCTTCCTTGAGCCTTACAAAGAAATTTATGGGTTTTATAAAGCAAACGGTGTCGAGTTGATTGTCCACCACTCTGATTCCTATGCTGCAACCCTAGTTCCTGAAATGATTGAAATAGGCATCGATGTTTTCCAAGGTTGTTTGACATCAAATAATGTTCCTGACTTAATTGCCAAATATGGCGGTAAGATTTCATTCATGGGTGACTTGAACAACGGTGTTATTGAGGTTCCCGAATGGACTCCAGAACTCATCCGCGCCGAAGTCGAACGCGCCTGCCGCACCAATGGCAAGCATTTCTTTATCCCCTGCCTCACAGCAGGAGGCGCAGGAAGCACAATCCCCGGCATCTATGATCTAGTAAACCAAGAAATCGACAGAATGAGCGAAATCATGTTTGCATAATTCGTATAGATTACAGCATTAAGCAAGAAACAATAATAAAAGCAGAGTCAATATACAATTATAGTATGTAGTGACTCTGCTTTTGCATTATAATCAAGTGTAATAATAAAGTTGTGTTTTGTGTTATACCTATACGAAAATACTGACTATACTGGTTTTACACAATACCATCAATTGCCAGTCTGGCTGCTTTGCTGTAGGCTCTTATTAAGCCACCTCTGCCTAGTAAGGTGCCTCCAAAATAGCGAACGACCACAACAATGATATTTTCCAATTTACGGCGGGTGATTACATTATATATGGGTAAACCTGCCGTTCCCTTTGGCTCGCCAGCATCGTTTGACTTTGCAGTTCCAGGCAGCACATAAGCATAACATATATGCCGAGCTTTTGAATGTTCTCCGGTGACTTGGGCAATGAAAGCCTTTGCATCATTTTCGGATTCAATAAGTGCGGCATACCCAATAAACCGCGATTTTTTCACAACAATTTCATGCATGTTAAATCCTCGCATCCCACAGGGAAAGGATGGTCATATTCAAAAGGGATATATTTAATAGGGGACGGACATCATTTGCGATTTCCGTCCCCCAGTGAGCTTCATACAATTTATATTATTGAGCCTTTGCTGTTTCGCTTTCGTCTTCGGAATTTCCCTCACCATCGTTTGATATATCGTCTTCGGAAAAGGCTGACTCACTGCTACTAGGCCCGCGACCAGTGACACCCTTGGTTTGCCAGTTACCAAATTTGTAATAAAGGAAAATCATAAAAGCACCAAGGACCATGTTTATACCCATGGAATAAAACATCCCCATGCAATGCTCTCGTCCGACTCCTGCCAATCGTGCCAGTTCTATTGTTAGATAATCTCCTGAAGCAACAGCTGCATTAACCGCGCGGTTAAAAGGTACAATAGCCAGAAAATACGCCATAGGCAAACGAATGAATTGGCTAGCAACTGACAAAACCGCAGGAACTGCGGCAGCACCAGCACCACGCATAGAACCGCTGAGTATTTGATTGATGCCCATAAAGGAGAAGAAGAATGCGAGGAATCGCATGGCACCAGCACCGATAGCTACAACTACGGGGTCGTCAGTATATATATGGATTATCGAGCCACCAAAATTGAAGATAAAGAAACCCATAAACACAGCAATGCTTGTGGATATCATTATACCCCTTGCTATACCTTGTTTAGACCTTTCGATATAACCAGCGCCAATATTTTGTCCAACAAAGGTTGTAACAGCCATGCTCATTCCCATCATTGGCATCATTGCAAAACCGTCGATTTGGTTGACGATTCCATTGGCAGCAATGTATTGGGAACCGAAAGTATTAGCAAAGGTCTGCATGAATAAATTGCCGAAAGCCATAATGGTACTTTGAATTGATGAAGGAATACCCAACTTTAGCATTAACTTGACTATACTCCAATCGATTTTCACCATTCTGTCCAGTGAAATACGAACGCCATATCGTCCGCCAGCAAAACGGACAAGTAAAAATATTCCTGAAACCACGTTGGCTATCGCAGTAGCTATGGCAGCACCTTCAACTCCCCAACCACAAACAATGATGAAAAATAGGTCTAAGCAAATGTTCAGTAAACAGGAAAAAATCAACACATAAAGCGGGGTTTTTGCATCTCCGAATCCCCTGGTCATACCATTGGAAAAATTATATAGTATAGAACCAGCCATACCGATGAAAACGATTCTGATATATGACGCTGCGTTATCGAGTATATCAGCTGGCGTTCCTAGTGCAACCAAGAGCCTTCGGCTGAACAGCACACCCATAACAGAAATTAGCGTACCCATCAAAACGCTCAGGGCAAGTACAGTGTTGACAGCCCTTTCCAGCGTATCAAATTGCTTCGCGCCCCTGTACTGCGCTATGAGAATATTTCCACCCATGGATAAACCCATGAACAGCGAAGAAAAAAGCATCATAACCGGTCCACCCACAACAACCGATGCCATTGCTGTAGGTCCAACGAATCTTGCCACAATAACAGAGTCCGCAACATTATATAACTGCTGAATGATATTTCCCGCCAGTATTGGAATGGCGAAAAATATGAGTTTTTTTGTTATAGAGCCCTCCGTCAAGTCTGTCCTTGCCAACTGCCTCTCCATCTAGTGTCCCCCTTAATAATCTGTTTAGAATATTCCCCATGGAATCGATATAACACATAAAAATAAGTATATCATACTGGCATAGTCATATGCAAGCAGATAAATGATTTTGAAATAGTAAATGAAACCTACGTTTATTAATTCATAGGAATTGTTAAATAAGCATCATGTATACACATTAAAACTCCGCAAAACTGCAACAAGGCAATAGTAAAATGATTGCATATTTGGCGTAAAATATTTGTAGCATTGAGTAAAATAATGTGATAAAATGCAGGCGAGCAATAAAACGCATTGCATCATACAATATAAAGGAGAGAATATTATGCCAATTACCGAGAAAGAAAACTATTTGCGCATGATGCGCGGCGAAATGCCGGAATGGGTACCTCGTATGATGATGATGGGCGGAAGAAGGTTCGGTCCGAGGCTTATGGGCTTTCCGGAGCCTGGAGTCCTTGAATTTACCGATGTATTCGGCGTTCCTTTCATAGTTGAACCCAATAGTGGACCTATCCCCAAAAACGATAAGTTTATTTTAGACGATATTCGCAAATGGAGAGATGTCATTAAACGTCCGGCTGTCCTCGACGATATCAACTGGGAGCAAATCGCAAAAGAAGATATGGAAGAGTATGACCCCGAAACCCATATTATTTCCGGTGGCGGAAGCCTTGGAAACGGCTACTTCATGAATCTCATGGCATGGATGGGCTTTACCAATGGTCTTATCGCTTGCATGGAAGAGCCTGATGAAGTCAAAGATTTGCTCAATTTCCTCTGCGACATGAACTGCGAATTGAGCTATAACTTCCTTGACCATTACAGACCCGAGACCTTCGGTATTGCCGACGACATCGCCCATGAAAGAGCAATGTTTGTTTCGGAGGATGTATTCGTTGACATCTTCAAGCCAATGTGGGCAAGGCAAATCAAGCCTTACAAAGATGCAGGTATTCCAGTTAGCCATCACATCTGCGGTAATATCGACTATCTTCCCAAGCATTTAGTTGAAATTGGTATCACAGCATGGAATCCCGCGCAACCGACTGAAAATGACCTGCCAGGAATTAAAGCGGAATTCGGCAGAAAGCTAGCAATATGCGGTGGTTTCGAAGGCAACGGTCCCGTTTGTTATCCAGAAACAACAGAAGAAGAAGTCCGCGCATATGTTAGAGAAGTCATGGACGAACTCGCACCAGGCGGCGGCTTCGGCTTCGGTGGCGGCATAGTCGGTCCAAGAGAATCCGAATTTGTCGCAGAGCGCATGGGCTGGATCAACGACGAATACGAGAAGAATAAGTACAAATATTATTAATAGCTGATTTTATTGTATTATTAATTCAAAAAGTACATATTGGAGATAATTCCAACTTAAATTCGTACTATTAATCATTTGCTTATTCATTATTTGAATTCCTTTCTCAATTAGCTTAACCGCGCTTTATGCCGTTAAAAGGTACAAAGCGCGGTTGAGCATTTAAGTAATTGTATAATATAACGGAGATTGACAATGTTTCTTAAATTTATTTGCTGCGATGTATTCGCTCGAATTGCCTGTGACCTTGTATCCAAGTCGCCTCACATAATTGATCTGGAATTTCTACCAATGCTTATACATATGGACCCAAAAACCTTGAATGAAACGTTAATGAAGACGATTGAAAACAGTCTAAATGCATCAAATCGGAAATATGATGCATTAATATTGGGTTTCGGCTTATGCGGCAATGCAGCTGTCGGACTGTCCTGCTCTATACCTATGATTATCCCAAGGGTTCACGACTGCTGTACTGTTCATATGGGAAGTAAAGAGCGGTTTCTTGAAGTCTTTGGCAATAGCTTCAGTGCGCGTTGGTGTTCCACAGGATACTACGAGCGGGGAAGACTAAATGCAATCGGTTTTTCAGACCTGGAACAACTTTCCAACCATAAAACCACAGAAGAATATAGAGCTTATCTAGAAACCTATGACGAAGAAACAGCCGATTATATTTGGGAGACCCTCCACCCCAAAATGGACGAAATAGAATCCGTCTACATCGAAATAGACGGATTCGAATATTCAAACACAAAGGAGCTCTACAAAGCAGACATGGAAGGTGCAGATGTGAAGCTAAAAACAGTGAAAGGAGACATCACAATGCTCCGCGACCTAATCAACGGCAACTGGAACAATGAAAGATTTCTAACAGTTCCACCAAACAAGAAGATAGTCGGCATCTATGACATGGACCGAGTAATGGAATCGGAATAGAGGAGATGGGAACGAAAGTTATAATTCTCGGCTCAGAACTTGCAATTCATCCAACATAGCCGGACGATTTGAATAAGTGATAGGCCAAAGCTCGAGTATCTTTTTTACTCTGGATTTTCCTTCTGCATAGAAAAGCATCCTTCGCATGAAGACAATAATCTCTTTGTAATATGAACGACCACCTGCGAATTCAGACATTTTCCATATCAATTCTTCATACCAATCCAAAAGCTCGTTTTCATAATCAGGCATCAAAGCTCTCTCATATTTTGAAATCTCGTTTATGATGAGCTTTTCATAACCTCGCCCTTTTTGTACCCTATCTGCCAATAAATCAAACAGCTCATTTTTTAATCCTTCCTCGGCTAAAAGGTGCTTTATATCAATTTTATTAGCGGATAAAGCTTCGAAAATATCATTGCGCTTTTGATGCCATAAATTGGCAGTGGTGTTCTTCTTTAGCTCGATAAAGGCATCAATGTTACCTCTGCGGTATTTCGTAATATACGTAAACAGTTCCTCTTTTGCTTTTTCGTGATATCCGAGCATGAAGTAGCAATCAATAAGCTTCCTTGAGTATTTGCTTACCAGCCCGATATGCTCGATATCTGTTTCCTTACTCTGTTCTAAAAGCTGAATTAGTTCGCTGAAATTTCCAGCGTTCTCAAGCTCTGTCATTACCATTTCGCGTATTGCGGGTATATGGAAGTATAGCTTACGAAACTCTTCCACATCATCCCTGCTGTGTCCCAACTCCTCCATTAGTTTTATCCGCTCTTTTACACAATTTGTAAGTTCATATTCGCTTCCTCTGTTTGCATCATTTTGTAGAAGCTGAATTCTGTTGTCTATGGATATGAGCCTAGTTAATGCAAAATCGTTGTCATTAAAGCGCATAGAAATGAAATCTTCTATCTCATCTACGATATATTCACCATATCCAATGTCTTCGCAAATCTGCATCAGTTCATCTAAAACGTACTCCAAAAAATTACGGCTTGTTGATTTTTCTACAATAGTATCCCATAACGCAATACATTCATCAATTATATATTGTGTTTCACCACCGCTGTCATCAATGTCGGTGTCTGCATATAGACGACATACATAAAGGCTCGCATCGAAAGCTGCCAATGCACCAGCTTCGTCTGAGGCGAAATCACGTAATTCTAGTATTACATCGGTAACCAAATGAGAAGCAAATGAACTCGCATTCCTCCAATCTACGAAGCCATGACGATCTGAGTATTGCCGTAAAATATCGTCAGCGATTTTGCGCTTGTTTTTGATAAATTGGCTAATGTTCTCATCATTTTTGTTATGCTTTAGCATAAATTTAGCACACAGGTTTTGGTCGTTTTCTAGAATTGATAACAATTCTTTTTGGAGTATTTCCTTATCAAGATTAAAGACAACTTCCTTTATTTGGGCAGATTTGTCAGTTGGTTTGTTTGCTGTACTAGTTTTATTGATTTCATCCATCGTATGTAGTTTGTCGAGTCTATCATGCTCGTAAAGCACTGCTGCCATATGCTTGCAATAATTACCGTCTTGGGCATATGGACAGGAACAGAACATACCAATAATTTGTTCACCGCCAAAAGTGATTTTCACAATATAGTCATAGGTGCCTTCAACGGTAGCAGACAACACTCCATTCACCATGTATAAATCTCTTACTGCGTCATCGCAGTAATAATCAAATCCCCGATCTAGTATTTCTTCGCTAAAAAAGCGCCGCCATTCCAATTGACAAACCTCCATTTCATTTCTTTGTATTAATAGCACTCGATTTCGATCAGATGTAATATAAACCTACACCAAAATTTAAATGTCTTTTGAGAACCCAATAGAGGGTTTATCAATGAGGAATCATTTGTAATCCTCATAAAATATCAGCTCTTTCGCAACCGTTTTCTTCAAACCACTCTTCAGCGAGTTGAATGTAGATATCATCTGTCACCATTATATATTCTTCGTACAGTTCTAATTCTTTGACAGCAGCAAGAAACTTGTCCATGAAATCATGATTTCGTAAGATATTGAATAATTTTCGACGCATCTCTTTGTCTTCTACAAATTCTCTTACAAAAAAGGACATAATATTCTTATGGTCAATATCTTCGTATCTTGGCAGCGGTATTAGCTCGCTTGAAATGCCGCTACCGATTTCTTCATCGAATAAATTTTCGTTATTCTGATCTTCCTGCAAATAATAGTACTGTAAAGTATTGACCTCATTTGTTTTGGGACGGTAATAGAAATAGCAATCCTTGCCAATCATCCTAAAGATGTCACTTAGTGTCATTTTCTCCATATCGCGACTCTCCTCCAATACCTTTAGTTCTGAATAAATGTAATCAGAGTCGTCTAAAATAATTACTTCGTTTCTGTACATTTTTTCACACGCTCACTCACAATTCTCTTAACTGCCGATCGATTTCCTCAGTTCTGTACAATTGTTTGGCTATGATAGCCGCCGAGCTTTCATCTTCTGCATCGACTTCTATGATTCTCTGTAAAATCTCAATAATTTCGATTTGATATATCAAATTAATCACTCCAAATTTATTGTGATTGTGTAGTCACAGTATTTCCAATAACCCTTTACCAATACTTTCAACCACCGGAACAACCAATGCATTCCCCATTGTGAAATATCTAAATTTTTCGGGCATCCCTGTATTTGTCCAATTGTCATCGAAACCGTTAAGTCTTTCGCACTCGATTGGAGTTAAAAGACGCAAGCGACCGGTTACAGCATCTTCGATTACATGGGTGCTTCTATTGACGCTAGACTCGCTTGTTAGCATAGTGCGTCCGGGTTTGTCAAGATTGTCAGGGAAGCAAATAGCTCCTTCGCTGAAAAAGTAAGGTTCTCCGTTTGGTTTAATACGAGGTATCCTTTTGGCACCTTTTAAATATTCCCATTTTTCGAGAGAGCCATTTAAGAAGTATTTTTCGTCCACTTCTTCGGTATGTCTGATATCTCTTAAGGTAGTTGGCTTCCTGTAAATGGGAGTCACTTCTTTTGAAACAACTCGCCCATTAATCATGATACCTGAATTGAATAGTGTTGTAGAAAACTTGTTTGACACATCAACCAAATCTGTGAAATGGGTTTTATCAACAAATGATACACTACTCTTCTTAGGATTATCTTCACTGTCTGTAGAAAAAATTGACGTGAAGAAGCTATTATTGTATAATTTTTCAAACATAAAACTATCGTCATGCTTGCTGGTCGTACTTGCTAGCTCTTTATAGAAGCTTGTAGAGCTATGAAAAGCAATCAAGTAAATTCTACGACGTCTTTGAGCATATCCATACTCAGCGGCATTTATTACTCGCCATTCGACCGCATATCCCAAATCGTTGAAGCATCTAAGCATAACACCAAAATCGCGTCCTCTCTGGGTAGATGGAGACTTTAAGAGACGATCTACATTTTCTAGGACAACGAAAGCAGGACGATGTGATGTCAAAATATCGTTTATGTGCCACCATAAGACACCTTTCTTTCCTTCGATTCCTAGTGCTCCTGTTCTTGCTACTGAGTAGTCTTGGCAGGGGAAGCCTCCAACCAAAAGGTTATGTGATGGTATTTGGTCTTTTGCAATAGCTATGTCCTCGTTGATGTGGTTTTTTTGATTGCCATAATGGTGAGTATAGCAATCAAAAGCATATTGGTGCTTTTTACCAGGTTCCCATTGATTAGCCCATATGGTTTCATAATGTGGCGAACTACGTTCTAAGCCGACACGAAACCCTCCAACACCAGCAAACAACTCCACTACCTGGAATTTATTTTTTTTCAAGTTAATCACCTGTTTTTATATTATATCTTGTTATTTACATTGCGAAAAGCAAATTAAATTACATAAAGGATTGTATCATAATTTTGCTTTTTGATCAAGAGATATTTTCAATGTTCTAAAAAAAATACAGATCGAAGGTGGTATCATCAAAAACCGTAAATTTGAGACAATTGAAGAAGTCTTTTCGTATGCGCGAAAAATAATCGGTATTCCTTTACGCAACATTGATAAAACGAATAGACTCAATAGTGGAAAAGGTGCAATTGGGACTGTCATAGAAGAATCATGGTTTGGGTACGAAATTAATAGCAATGCCGAAGCTGACTTTTCAGATCTTGGAGTCGAATTGAAGGTCACTCCATATGTAAAGACCAGGAAAGGTATAAGTGCTAAAGAACGGTTAGTTTGTAATATCATTAATTATATGGATGAATACAAAAATACTTTTGAAACAAGTAGCATCTGGCAAAAATGTAATATGATGCTTCTAATGTTTTATGAGTATATCCCTGATGTTGATAAAGGCGACTTCACGATTGATGAAGTAATAATATATAATTTTCCTGCGGAAGACTTAGTTATTATCAAGCGTGATTGGGAAACGATTATGAGTAAAATTAAAGGTGGAATAGCTCACGAAATATCGGAGGGCGATACCCTCTACTTAGGAGCCTGTACAAAAGGTTCAACATCGTTAACTGTTCGCCAGCAACCCTTTTCGGAAATTCCTGCCAAGCAGCGCGCATATTCGCTAAAACAGTCTTACATGACCTATATCCTCAAAACTTATGTTTTTGGAAAGAAAACTGATGAACATATTATTAAAGACCCCGCTCTTCTGCGTGAAAAAGGGTTTGAAGAGTATTTAATGGAGAAAGTGTCACCTTATTTTGGTTGGTCACAAATGGCTTTACTAAGCGAGTTTGGTATATCAACGAATTCTAAGAATGTAAATGAAATCATCCTGGCTAAAATCCTTGGTGTTACTGGTCGAATATCCAGAACAGATGAATTTAGAAAAGCAAATATCATTCCAAAAACAATTCGAATACAAAAAAATGGGCGTATAAAAGAAAGTATGTCATTCCCAACATTCCAGTTTACAGCAATAATACACGAAGAATGGGAAGAATCTGAGTTAAAAAACTACCTCGAACCAACAAAATTTATGTTTGTTATTTTTAGAGAGAATCATATGGGGGAGTTTATTTTTGATAGAATAAAATTTTGGAACATCTCGGATGAAGACTTAAATGAAGTACAAAAGGTCTGGGAGCAAACAATAAATACAATCCTCAAAGGGGTAGAGTTGCATTATGATGGGCGTGTGACTAGGAACAACCTCCCAAAGCGAGTTGATAACCCTGTTGCTCATGTTCGTCCGCATGGTAGGAATGCGCAAGATACATACCCGCTACCTGACGGTCGTCATATGACTAAACAATGTTTTTGGTTCAATAATACATATGTAAAGTCGATAATCGATGAGCAACCTTAATGTGCTGTAATAATTATATCATTTATACAGTCCAATAAAACGGACTTATAGTTTGTGTTTTGTGTTTTTTATATCAAAATCCCGAATTACTTGTATTCAAGTGACTCGGGGTTTTGGTGCAATAAAATAAAACATAATAATTTATTTATTAAGAGCCGAATAGCACCGTAGAGTCTAGTAAAATTAATATGCTCTTACTCCTACTACTCCCATTCCACAGTTCCTGGTGGTTTCGGGGTTACATCAAATGCTACCCTGTTTATTCCTGGTACTTCTGCGGTGATTCTGGCTGCTACTAGTTCTAGTAGCTCGTAGGGGAGTCTGGCGGAGCCGGCGGTTACGAAATCTGTTGTTGTTATTGCTCTGAGAATCACGGCTTCTTCGTAGCATCTTTCATCGTTTCTTACACCGACGCTGCGGATGCCGGGGAGGACTGCGAAGTATTGCTGGATTTCTTTGTGGAGTCCGGCTTTTTCTAGTTCCTCTCTGTAAATAGCATCGGCTTCGCGGAGGATGTCTAGCTTGGGTTTTGTGACTTCGCCTAGGCAGCGTACAGCTAGACCAGGACCAGGGAAGGGTTGACGTTCGGAAAAGTCTTCCGAAAGGCCAAGCTTTCTGCCGCACTCGCGGACTTCCTCTTTAAAGAGCATTTTGAGCGGTTCAATAACAGCTTCAAATTCGATGTCCGTTGGCATTCCGCCGACATTGTGGTGGGCTTTGACTTGCTTGTGTCCGTCTTCGCCGCTTTCCATTATGTCGGGGTATATTGTCCCTTGTACAAGGCAGCCGATTTCTCCGAGGCTTTTTGCGGTTTCTTCAAAGACGCGGATAAATTCTTCGCCGATAATCATGCGTTTTTGTTCGGGGTCGGTTATACCTTTGAGTTTTGCCAAAAAACGCTCCTCTGCATCCACTCGTATAAGGTTAATATTATATGTATCACGGAAAAGTGCGGTAACTTGGTCACCTTCGTTTTTTCGCATTAGTCCTGTATCAACAAAGAGGCAAGTGAGCTTGTCTCCAATTGCTTTATGGGTCAGCATTGCACAGACTGCAGAGTCCACACCACCCGAAAGAGCGCAAAGCACAGGTCGCCCCGCCGCTTCTTCGATGATGCTTTTGCAGGCTTCTTCGATAAATTCATCAATTGTTGTCTTAAGATTTGTCATATTGTGTCTCCTACTTTAGATTTGTTTCGGGTCTGATGTTACATGAATCTGAAATGTGTAGCAACTTTTTATGCTGATAATGATGTAACTGCTACCAAGCGGCGCGTCAAGGATGCCGCGCCATACGAATGTCATTGGAGGTGTTACTAATTCGTATAATTGTTCATCGTTAATTGTTTATCGTTCATTATTCATTGAATAATTGTTAATTGTTAATTGAATAACTGTTCATCGTATAATCATTCATCATTCATCATTAATTATTAATAAACCTCATCCCCGTAGGTGGTATTCTTGTAGTGACAAGATTCTTTCTGCTGGGTTGTCGATTTTTTCGGCTATGCCTTTGGCACCAGCTAGGGCGGCGGTTATTGTTGTCATGTAGGGGATATTGTACTTAATGGCTGCTTTTCTTATATAAGAATCATCTTCGGTGCTGCGCCTGCTGCCGTTGGGGGTGTTTATTATCATGTCTAATTGGTGATTTTTCACAGCATCTTCGATGTTTGGTCGCCCTTCGTACAGTTTGTTGATAACATACGTTTGTAGACCCTTTTCCAACAAATAAGCATGGGTTCCTCTTGTTGCATATATCCTAAAACCGAGGGATTTTAGTCTGCTTGCCACTTCTTCCAAACCTTCTCTATCTCTTTCTGCGACAGATATTAAAACAGAGCCTGATAGCGGCAATATTGTTTTGCTACCTTCCAAAGCTTTGTAGAAAGCGAGTCCAAAGGAGTCGGATAAGCCTAAGACCTCTCCCGTTGACCTCATTTCAGGACCCAAGACCGGATCTACTTCGGGGAACATATTGAATGGGAAAACAGCTTCTTTCACACCGAAGTATGGTACATCGGGTAAAACCATTTCCAAAAGTTCTGGGCATTTATCAGTATGCTCTGCCATAATAAGCTGGGTAGCTAGGTTTGCCATATTAAGATTGCAAACTTTCGATACCAAAGGTACAGTACGAGATGCGCGTGGGTTTGCTTCTAAAACATAAACTTTCCCTTGATATATGGCATATTGAACGTTTAATAAGCCAATGACTCCCAAGCTTCCTGCGATGGCTCTCGTATACTCTCTAATCGTTTCTGTTTGCTCTTCAGTTATGCTTACTGGTGGTATGACGCAGGCTGAGTCGCCAGAATGAATGCCAGCATATTCTATATGCTCCATGACAACCGGCACATATGCATTAGAGCCATCTGCCAGAGCATCTGCTTCACATTCGATGGCATGGTCCAAAAAGCGGTCAATGAGTATGGGCGCGTCTTCGCCAATATACTGTGAATTTGTTGCCACATACGCATGAAGTTGCTCATCGTCAAAGACTACTTCCATGGCTCTTCCACCTAGCACATACGAAGGTCTCACCATGACTGGATATCCGATTGAATTGGCAATTTGGAGGGCTTCGCCCAAATCTCTAGCCATTCCGGACTCTGGCATTGGTATGTCCATTTGCTCCATGATTTTTCTGAATAAATCCCTATCCTCAGCTAGTGCAATGACTTCTGGGCTTGTACCAAGTATGGGAACCCCAGCGTTTTTCAGCTCCATGGCAATATTGAGAGGGGTTTGACCACCGAATTGTACAATTACTCCCAAGGGTTGCTCGTGTTCGCATATGGACAAGACATCCTCAACGGTCAATGGCTCAAAGTATAGCTTATCCGATGTGTCGTAATCTGTAGAAACCGTTTCAGGATTGCAATTTATCATTATTGTTTCAAAGCCCAATTCTCGAAGTGCCATGGTGGTATGGACACAGCAATAGTCGAACTCGATGCCTTGACCGATTCTATTGGGTCCTCCGCCGAGAATTATGATTTTTCTTCTGCCTTCCTTGCTTTCATCCACTTTATATCCACTAAGCTCTCTGGCTTGAGCAAGCTCTCCGCCTAATTTCCCCAATCCGTTATATGTGGAGTAATAATACTGTGCATCGGCTCCGCTCACAGGTACCAAATCCCATTCTTGTTTTATACCCAATGAAAGCCTTTGGTTACGAATACTTTCTTCCGAATCCCCCAAGAGTGAGGCGAGGTATTTATCAGCAAAACCATCTTTCTTTGCCCTTTCGAGAAGAGAGGAAGGCAACTGTCCGTTTTTATACCCCAGAATCTCGTTTTCCAGCTCCACCATTTCTTTTATCTGTTCAAGAAAATACTCTTTTATTTTCGTTACATTATATATATCTCGCACCCTGACTCCCTTTCGGAGTGCTTCGTATATGGCAAAATAGCGTTCGCTATTGGGGGTGGCGATAATATGGAGCAGCTCTTCTTTTCCCAGCTCGTTGAATTTTTTGGCGAAACCAAGTCCGCTTCTGCCGATTTCCAAAGAACGAATAGCTTTTTGGAAGGCTTCTTTAAATGTGCGACCAATGCTCATCACTTCGCCGACGGCTCTCATTTGTGTTCCCAATTTATCTTCGATACCAGCGAATTTTTCAAAAGCCCAGCGAGCGAATTTAAGAACAATATAATCACCATAGGGTTCGTATTTTTCCATGGTGCCTTCTTTCCAATATGGCAGCTCATCTAAGGTCATACCAGCTGCCAATAGGGAGGACACATATGCAATGGGGAAGCCGGTTGCTTTGGAAGCCAGAGCGGAGGAGCGGGATGTTCTGGGGTTAATTTCAATGACAACGACTTTTCCAGTTTCAGGGTCGTGGGCAAGTTGAACGTTGGTGCCGCCTATGACTCCGATTTCGGAAACGATGTCGAAGGCGATTTGTTTGAGCCTGTTCTGAAGTTCTTCGCTGATTGTCAACATCGGTGCTGCACAAAATGAATCGCCAGTATGCACACCCATGGGGTCGATATTTTCAATCATGCATATGGCAATCATTTGGTTCTTGGCATCTCTGACAACTTCGACTTCCAACTCTTCCCAGCCAAGGACGCTTTCCTCGATGAGAACCTGTCCAATCATGGAAGCTTGCAAGCCTCTTCCAGCAACGACCAATAGCTCTTCTTTGTTGAATACAAGCCCACCGCCTGTGCCACCCATGGTGTATGCGGGACGGAGCACAACAGGATAGCCCAGTTCATCGGCGACTTCCACAGCTTGATCCACGGATAAGGCTTCAAAGCTTCTGGGCATCTCCACACCCAGTTTGTCCATGGTTTTCTTAAACTCGATGCGGTCTTCGCCACGCTCGATTGCATCAAGCTGAACACCTATAACCTTAACATTATACTGGCTCAAAACACCGGCTTTGTGAAGTTCCAGGCTTAAATTAAGACCCGATTGGCCTCCCAAATTGGGAAGTAACGCATCCGGTCTTTCCTTTGCAATAATTTCGGTGAGCCTGTTTAGGTTAAGGGGTTCGATATAGGTCACATCCGCGACAACTGGGTCAGTCATAATGGTAGCTGGGTTTGAATTTACTAAGATGATTTTGTACCCCAAGCTCCTGAGCGCTTTGCAAGCCTGCGTTCCCGAATAATCAAATTCGCAAGCTTGTCCGATGATAATCGGTCCAGAACCGATAATCATGATGGAATGGATGTCTGTCCTTTTTGGCAAGAAAATTCCTCCATTTCAATTGGTGCGAAGCACATTATCTGCTGCGAAGCACCTCATTTCGTGCGAAACACCTTATCTAGTGCGAAGCACTTTTTTGCTATGATGCTTATTATTTTATGCGAAGCACCTTTTCCTATTCTTTGCCGTTCCAGCAATATGTGCATAATTTACATTTATCAATGCCGATGGAATCGAGAAGTCCGTCCAAAGAATGGTATTCAAGGGATGTGAGATTTAACTTATCCCTTATTTGCTCAATCATTTTTTTGTAGCGGCTCGATGAAAAATCCGTATATTCGTCAAGATGCTTGTCGCCATCAGAACCTTCAAGCTCATTTATGACTTGACGGGTGATGAGCTCGTTATCTGATTGGGAGCGGGTGAAATTTAAATATTTACAACTATAGACGATGGGCGGGCAGGCAGGGCGGACATGGAGTTCCTTTGCACCGCTTTCGTATAAAAAGTCAATAATTGCAAGCATTTGCGTTCCGCGGACTATGGAATCGTCTATAAAGAGCAGTCGTTTATTTTCAATCAAATAATTGACAGGTATCAGCTTCATGCGAGCTATGATGCTGCGCAGGCTCTCTTCGTGGGGAGTGAAGCTGCGAGGCCAGGTGGGGGTGTATTTAATCAGAGGTCTAGCAAAGGGAATCTGTGATTCATTTGCATATCCAATGGCATGGGCTGTGCCTGAATCTGGAATACCTGCTACATAATCCAAGTTTGATAAAAACCCATTTGCGATGTCTTGTTTTGCAAGACTACTTCCATTCCTATAGCGCATTTCCTCCACATTAATACCTTCGTAGTCAGAGGTGGGGTAGCCGTAATAAGTCCACAAAAAAGCGCATATGCGCATATCGTCATTGGGAGTGACCAAGGTTTCAATTTTATTTGAATCAACGAAAACGATTTCTCCAGGACCCAATTCATAGCAAGACTTATATCCCAAGTTCAAGTAAGCAAATGACTCGAAGCTGATACAATGGCTCCCATCCCTTTTCCCGATGGACAAAGGAGTCCTGCCAAGTTTATCCCTTGCTGCATATATGCCACCATCTGCACATACCAGCATTGTCATTGACCCTTCTATGACGCTTTGGGCATAAACAATTCCCTCAACAATGCTAGAACGCCTACATATGAGGGAAGCTACCAACTCAGTTAAATTGATTCGACCACCGCTCATTTCCGTAAAATATGCATTGTCGTCTGATATCAGTTGCTTAACTAGCTCCTCGGCGTTGGAAATATTACCCACTGTAACAATGGCGAAGGTACCGATGGCAGAATGTAGAATTATCGGCTGCGGATCGCTGTCGCTGATGCATCCGATGCCGATATTTCCAATTAGTTCCGGAATATTAGTTTCAAATTTAGTGCGAAAAGGTGTATTTTCGATGTTATGTATTGCAAGGGAAAAATGTTTGCCATCGTAAACTGTCATTCCACCCCTGCGAGTTCCCAAATGGGAATGGTAATCAGTTCCGAAAAATAAATCTATAGCACATTCGTTGTTGGAGCATACTCCGAATATTCCACCCATAAACCTAACCCTCTAGTTTTCGTACTTTTTTAGTATCTCTTCAGCGATGACCCTCCTTGTTGTGCGGGTATCCATCGCTTGTTTCTCAATATATCGATGAGCTTCCTGCTCGCTCATGTCTAAACAAGATATGAGTATATACTTCGCCCTGTCTGTTATACGGATGTCTTCGATTCTTTGTTTTAACATGCTGTTTTCCGCTTGCATCCTTTTAAGTTGCTTTTGTGCGGCACCAGCCAGTTTCAAAGCTGACCAAAAAACAGCCCTGTTAATGGGTTTTGCAACGGTTAGCACGCCATCTTCTTCACATATTGCCGATATGGCATCGAAGTATTCTGTCTTTACCACAAGTATGGTTTGAGCAATGCTACCAAGGGCAATGTTGCGAGAAAGGCTTTCCCCAGATTCATCTATCAAAGGAGCGTTTACGATAACTAAATCAAACTCCCTGTCCAAGAGCAATCTTTTAGCACTGGCAGCGGAAGTGGCTGTTGCGATTTCTCTGATGGAAGCGGCGCTTAGCATTTCATTGAAAAATAAGGTGCCTTTGTCAACGCTTGAAACTATTAATGCGCTGTCCATTTAATTGCCACCTTTCTCATACAGAGGGGAAATATCTTTCTGTGTAAAACCTATTTTTATCAATTGCCGCTGCATAACCAGCTGCTTCTGCTTTTTTAACTGAAAGATATCTGGACAAATGGACGGGGTCTAGGATTCTTTTCACAAAAGTACTGTTTTCAGCAAGTGTTATGGCACTTTCCAGGTCTTCTGGCAGTCTAGTAAGCATTGATGTTACGCTTTCGCTGGCTGTATATAAGTCAGCATCAACGGCAGGGGGGAGCAAAAGCTTGTTTTCAATTCCGTCAAGTCCTGCAGAAAGCACCATTGCAAATGCGAGATAAGGATTAATTGAAGGATCTGGAGATCTAAGCTCCATACGCACTTTTTCATCACTTGCAGCGGCTGGTATACGAATCAATTGGGAGCGGTTTTGGTGGGACCATGAAACATATTTTGGTGCCTCGAACTGACCAAAACGCTCGTATGAATTGGTAATTGGGTTTAAAAAGAGTGTAATCTGGGCTGTTTTGTCCAAAATACCTGCGATAAAACTCTCGGCAACGCTGGAGTGCCCTTGATTTGCATTAATAAATACATTGCTTCCGTTTTGGCTAAGGGAGAGGTTCATGTGCAAGCCATTCCCAGGTGCTTGTAATAAAGGTTTCGGCATGAAGGATGCGAAAAGACCATTACGAGCTGCGATGGTTTTCACAGCAGATTTGAAAGTGAGAAAGTTGTCGGCACAGGAAAGGACATCGCCGAAGCGGAAATTGATTTCATTTTGTCCAGGACCTTGTTCGTGATGTGAGGTCTCCGGTTTAATGCCCATTTCTTCAAGTGTTAGACATATTTCTCTACGTATATCTTCTCCTTTGTCAAGGGGTGGTACGTCAAGATAGCCACCTTTGTCGAAAACTGTGTTTGTGGGTTCTCCTGAATCGTTGGTTAAAAATAGGTAGAATTCACATTCTGCACCAATTTTGCAAACATATCCCATTTTCAGGGCTCTGTCGGCGACTTGCTTTAATAATCCTCTTCCATCGTGGAGAAACTGGGAGCCATCGGGTTTTCTTATATCGCAAAAAAAACTTGCGACTCTTCCGCTGCCCGGTCGCCATGGAAGCACTGTGAGAGTCGAAGGCTCTGGAAAAAGGAACAAATCAGACTCGGTCACATCGCGAAAACCAGAAACGGCGTGGGCATCGAAGGAGACTCCTGTGTCAAAAGCATTATTTAGCTCGTCAGCCATAATTGATATGCTTTTTTGGAGTCCGAACATATCGCAAAAGTTCAATCTTATAAATTTTACATCATTTTCCACAATAAGCTCCAGCACTTCGCTGGCTGTACTGTCCATGATATAGCAAACCACCTTTTTAATGAACAATTAACAATGAACAATGAACAATGAACAATTGTTTTAATTAATAATGAATAATGAATAATGAATAATTCCTCACTCCTCATTCCTCACTCCTAACTACTCAACGGTGACGCTTTTGGCTAGGTTTCTAGGTTTGTCTATGTCTAGACCTTTGTTGGCGGCTACGTAGTAGCTGAAGAGTTGGAGGGCTATTACTGATAGGGAGGGTGAAAAGAGGTCGCCGGATAGTGGGAGCGTTATGCAGGATGTAACCTCGTCTGGAAGGGCATCGGGATGATTGCTTACCAATAACACCTTGGCACCGCGACTGATTACCTGCTCCACATTGCTCATGAGTTTGCTGAATAAACGCTCACAATTTGCTATTGCTACAACCAAAGTGTTATCTTCGATGAGGGAAATTGTACCATGTTTTAGCTCACCGCCAGCATATGCTTCGGAGTGAATGTAAGATATTTCTTTTAGTTTTAAAGAGCCTTCTAAAGCAATGGCATAATCGATGTTTCTACCGATGAAAAAGATGCTTTTATAACCAACGCAAGTGGAAGCATATTTTTGTATGCCATCCAGCTGTTCTAAAATCTCTGTCACTTTTTCTGGAAGCTGTGCAATTTCGGATAGGAAACCCGCTTCCTGCGTCGGAGAAAGCTTTCCATAACCTGCAGCAAAACGTACTGCAAGGACATACAAGATAACAAGCTGCGCTGAAAATGCTTTCGTAGTGGCAACTGCTATTTCGGGACCTGCTGCGGTGAAGAGGCAATAATCAGCTTCCTTTGCGATGGTGCTACCGACCACATTGACAACTGCCAGGGTCACAGCACCCTTTGCCTTAGCTTCACGCATTGCTGCGATTGTATCAGCGGTTTCGCCTGATTGACTGATGATGATGACCAATGTCTTTTCGTCTATTATCGCATCCTTATAGCGAAACTCGCTGGCAAGATCCACTTCAACGGGAACTCTGCACAATTGCTCAAAGACATATTTTGCAACAACTCCAGCATTATATGCCGAGCCGCAGGCTGTCATTACGATTTTATTATATTTATTTATATCTATACCATCTATGATTTCTTGGTTATCGCCGCTGGAAATAATTGTATTAATAGTGTCCTTTAAAATCTTGGGTTGTTCCATTATTTCTTTGAGCATGAAGTGGGGGTAGCCACCCTTTTCTGCGCTGTCCAGACTCCAAGTGACTGTTTCCACTGTTTTTGCCAAGGGTTCTTTGTCAAAATTGAGAAACTCTACTTCATCGGCTCGCAAGACAGCTATTTCTCTATCGTTAAGATAATATACATTGCTGGTGTGCTTCAAAACAGCAGGCACATCCGAGGCGATGAATTGTCCATGGTCTGAAACTCCGACTATTAGAGGGTTGTCTTTTTTAACAGCGATGAACATATCCGGGTTGTCTGCACACATTATACCCAAAGCGAATGAGCCTTCAAGTCTCCCAACAACATGGATTACAGCATCTAATATGTCACCTTCGTAATAATATTCTGCAAGTTGAGCAATTACTTCGCTGTCAGTCTGGGAGGCAAAGACTATGCCTTTTTGTTCAAGGTATTCTTTGAGCTGTTTGTAGTTTTCGATGATTCCGTTGTGGACGATGGCGATTTTATTTTGGCTTCCCATATGGGGATGGGAGTTCACATCGGAGGGCTCACCGTGGGTAGCCCAACGGGTATGTCCTATTCCCATGTTTGCTGTCAAGGGAGATGCATCTATTCGTGCTTGCAAAGCATCTAAGCGACCCTCTTGCTTGACAACCTGTATGCCATTATTGTAGACAGCAAGCCCCGCTGAATCGTAACCCCTGTACTCAAGCTTTTTTAGCCCTTCGAGTATAATCGCAACGGCATCCATTTTGCCAACATAGCCAATAATTCCACACATATATTTGCTCCTTATGACCTGTGTTTCGTCTTTAATTGCTAGTTATTTGAAAGACAGAACACTAGCCAGCTTTTTGATTCTATTCGTCCGCAAATGAATCGAAATAGCCTTGAATAAGTATTATCGGAGTACCCTTGTCACCGCTTCCGCTGGTCAAGTCACATAAACTACCCAGCAAATCCGTCAAGCGGCGTGGTGTCGTACCTTGGGAGGACATATCTCCCACCAAGTCATCCTGTTTGTTTCTAATAAGGTCTCTTATCATTTCAGAAGCAGCCTCGCCCTGCACGTCTTTGGCAGTAGTATCTGCAAGGTACTTAATTTTTAACTCGTTGGGAGTGCCTTCTAGACCTTTGGTATAACCAGGAGATACAACAGGGTCAGCCAGCTCCCAAATGCCACCAACAGGGTCTTTGAAAGCACCGTCGCCATACACAAGCACCTCAATGTTTTTGCCAGTGAGCTCAAATAGACGAGCTGCGACCTTTTCGGCAAATTCCTGTGCATCTCGCGGGAAGAGTTTTATGGAATCATCGGTGGCAAGGTTCGATCCCAGTAAACCGTATTGGGGGTGGTAACCACTGCCATCTACAGATTCTTTCAATATATCATCCAAACCCAGCACAGTTTCGGCACCGGCTAGTTGGAGCATCTTTTTTGATCTGTGACGGGTATGTATGTCGGCGGTTATAACATGCTTAGTATATTTTAGTATACTGCGGGGGTCGTTGCCAAATATGATTGTCGCCTTGTTATCGGATAGTTCCTTATAATACGCAACATAGTCAACTCCAGTAAATGGGTGAACCACATCGCCAAAAAGCCTTTTAAACTCAGCTTCATCGAGAACATCGGTGTAAGGATTGATGCCTTTTTCGTCTAATTCCTCCCAGCTCATCAAAGGGTTACCCACTTCATCGCTGGGATATGCAAGGAGTAAGTATATTTCATCGACACCTGCCGATATACCACGGAGTATTTGGGAAAAACGGTTGCGGCTGAGAATGGGTAGAGTAAGCCCAAGCACTCTTTGAGGAAACTTGCGTTTAATATCGGTGGCGATTTGTTCAAGAGTTGCATAATTGCCTTGGGCTCTAGCGACTATTGATTCGGTGACACCGACAATATCCCTGTCTTGTAGCTGGACACCTTCATTTGCCGCAGACTGCGCAACTGTTGTTGCGACGATTTCGGCTAAATCGTCTCCTTGCTTGATGATAGGGGCTCTAATGCCGCGGGTTACTGTTCCAAATGACCGCATTTTACTTCTCCTTCAGTATGATTTCGTTTTTCTAAGTCTTGCAATATGTGGTTTTTTAATATGGTTTATATAGAGAAACACCAGTAGAAAAACCACAAGGGTACTTGTTGATTGCATAAAAACAAGCGGATATCATATGACTTCTTGCGGACACTATATTAACCGTGTTCATGCTTTTGCGACTCACGATCTCCATGCCCTCTACCATATGACAAACGCCTTTGTTCTGCACAAAATATATCAGATGTCAGCAGAAAAGTCAACCAAAGTTTTTAGCAAAATCACCCACAAATTTTGGGTGATTACAGGTTAATGATATATTGTTATTATGATATGTCTTGTTTCTGTTGCATGGCTATTATCGCTGTGGTATTATTTTTTGACCACAAGAAACAGGGGAGTGCAAAGACCATGGATAAAATGCCTGTGCTTAAGGCAAAGTTCACTTTTCCGGAAATCCCACAAGATGCGATATATTTCGATAGACTAAAAAGATTAGGTATTAGCGAACCTAAAACTGTTATTATCACCGCTCCAGCGGGATACGGTAAGACAACGGCGGTTCAACTGTCTTTGCAGCACCTTCGAGAGCAAACCCATTGGTATAGGTTGGAAAAAGAAGATTCTGCATTGCCTGTTTTCTTTACACACTTAATTGAAGCTTTATTCCCTGAAACCGATGAAAACACCGATTCCCACAGAAGCGCTCGTAGCATAGACAATATTTTGGAAGAATACTCTTTGCTCAGTGCAATCATATGTCAGGATGCTTGGACGATGTATGCCAGCGGAAACCAAAGTAGATATCTTGTTTTGGATGACTTTCATAATGTATCTGAGAACCCAGCCATATCGGAAACAGTTAGGTATTTGATTTTGAACATGCCGCCCCAAATACATATTATCATCATTTCCAGGACAGATACTGGTATCATAGCTGAAAAACGTAGGCTCTCCGGTGAGCTTGTCTATTTTGGAGAAAAAGAATTACTTTGTTCCCAAGAAGACACAGAAGCACTGTTTCTTCAATTGGGTAATATTGTGGTGAATAAAAATACCGCTGAAACTATATTTAATTACACGGAAGGCTGGATAGCTGGTATTACATTGATGAAGCATATGGCGGGAAGCGTTGACACAACAAGAGGAGCCTCCAGTGGAATATCAAGCGGTGTATCCAGCGACACAATGGGAAATCTTCCTAGGGAAGACTTCGAAAGCATCTTTCGCTATTTGCTAGATGAAGTATTTTCCATTGCCGAGGGTGAAATGGTTCTTCAAGCAGCTAGAATTTCCATCCTTGAAGAATTTATTAATGATGATTTATCTGATATTTTTCATATTGAAAATCCACAGGAAATAATCGATTGGCTTGAAAATAACAATTTCCATTTACAAAAAATTAATACAACACCGCCCAGCTATCGTTTTCATACCCTATTCAGAGATACCCTTCGACATTTTTTATCAGAAAAATATGATAAAGAGCAAATAGCTGCCATACACATCGCTGCCGCTGAAGTCTTTGATAAAACAGGACGTTATAAAGCAGCAATAGTTCATTATCTCTCTGCTGATGATATCGAAAATGCAGTACGCATTGCAGCTCTTCGAGGTATCGAACACATGGACAATGGTGATGTGGAAGCTGCAGCGATGCTCATGAGAGCAATGCCAGAAAACATTGTGTTCGAGAATGCCAAGCTCCTTTGCATTCTCGGAGGGTCTCTTTGCGGAATTGAGACAGATAAGGGTTTTAGTTATTTGGAAAAATCCATTGATATGGCTGTGAAAAGCAATGATCTGGTCTTTGCCATCAAAGTACAGGGTTTTGCCATTTCAGTTTGTATCCAGCAAAATAATTTCCAAAGCATTCAAGGCATAATAGAAAAAGTTCCCATGGGAAAAGCACTACGAGTCAGCAAACAAGCTCGAAAAATGCTAGTTCATAGCTTGTTTCTAAAAACAGCAACTTCATATCAGGTGAAAATGGCAAAAATACTGAGAAAAATCATCGATAAAGTAAGCATGGACGACCAAGTGGAGTTATGGCAATACTCTACCCTTTTATCAAAAGCATATCTCCTTGGAGTAATCGGAGACCTGGAGGAAGCAGAACAAACAGCTAGGTTATTAATGGAGCATCCTGTTGCATTACGAAACGATAGGTGGCGGGCTTTCGGATTGCAACTTAGTGCATATTTGGCAATATTTCTAGGAGATGCACAGCTTTTATACCAAACTGCAGACGCAATGAGCTCCCTTGGACTTAAATACTCTGATGGCTTCGCTTCCAGTTATGGAACTCATTACACAGCCTTGGGCAAGTATTTACAGCGAGACTTAGATGGTGCTATCATAGCCATTGAAGAAGCGGAAAGACTCTTTGTAGAAAACGGTAATCACTCCATGGCGATAAACGCTGATATTATCCGCATGGCTTGGGAAGCAGAAGCCAACATCGATGGCGCATATGGAGAAATGATGAGCAAGCAACTAGCTCCACTTGAATCTTTGAGCGGCAATTCCAGCTTTTTATCTGTTTCAAACACATTAACTGGCGCGAGATATATACATGAGGGGCAATTGAGTAAAGGCGAAGCATTGCTGATGGATGCTTGGAAATGGTCGAAAAGCAAAGATGCAACCCAAAGCCTTTGTGGAATAGCCATGCACCTTTCAGAGTTATATCATTTAAAGAATGAAATGGCCAATGCAAAAAAGTATCTGTCGTTTTTCGGTGAAAACTCCGAAAAAAACAACTATTTTTATTATAGAGAAATGAGTTTTCCAGCCCTTGTTCGTTGCTGCGCTCGCTGTGTGGAAAACAAAATAGCAACCACACATATGGTTGCCATTATAGCTCATTATTTCGGTAAAAATGCTGCAGATGATTTTCTCAAAGATGCGATGGCAGCCTCCAAAGACCCAGATGCTTTCATCGCACGTTATCCGGTTCAGATAGAACCAGCGGTGAAGCTTGTGAAGGTCAAGCTTCTGGGTAGTTTCACATTTGACCTAGATGGTGAGCAAAAATCAGCCGATGTTTTCAAGACGCGTAAAATAGCTGGGATTTTCAAATATATTGTGTCAAAGAGTGAACAAAGCCTTTCCAGAGAGAAGCTAGCCTCGATATTTTGGCCAGATTCTCAAGAAAAGGCGGCAGCTAACTCATTGCGTGTGGCTTTATTCGAGCTAAGAAAATCCATGGCAGCCTTAGATATGGCATTTGATAGCAGCAATGCCCTCATTGGCGAGGACAAGAGTGGTTTTTTCCTCTGTCGCCCAGACTCCGTGGAGCTTGATGTAACTCTGTTTACAACTCTTTTTCATAAACTGCGTAGCAACGATTATGAAAAAGAAGATGAGATAAAAATCCTAAGTGAAATTGTAAGTTTATACGATGGTGACTATTTAGAAGAGGTTGATTCAGAGGAAGTTACCCTTTTTAGAGCGTATTACAAAGCAATTTTTGTTGAAGTTTCATTTAAGCTGGCAGAGCATTATAACAAACTGGGAGATATAGCAATTGCCGAGGAGCATATGCTAAAGCATTTAAGTATAGACCCATTGGATGAAAAAATATGCACCATGCTAATTGAGCTATACCGCAACTCAAACCGCGACAGGGAAGCGGATACTTTAAAAAGACAATTCACAAGACGCTTCAAACGAGAAATGGGAATAGACCCTGAGTTGTAGCGTGCAAGGGTACGGAGATTGAACGTGGGGACGGTTCTTTTGTTCAGAAAGAGGAGACGCCCCCTCTTTCTGAACAAAAGAACCGTCCCCGCGTTCACTGAACAAAAGAACCGTCCCTCCGTTCAAACAAAAATGAACAAAAGAACCGTCCCCCCGTTCATAAACTTCGCCTACCTTTGTTCTCAAACGCACAAAAATGAACAAAAGAACCGTCCCCACGTTCAAATGAACAAAAGAACCGTCCCCTCGTTCACAAAAAAGAACAACCCTGTAACCATTATAGTTACAGGGTTGTTGTTTGGAGCTGCTGGCGGGAATCGAACCCGCGAACCTCATCCTTACCAAGGATGCGCTCTGCCGACTGAGCTACAGCAGCATTAATGGGGGATGCCGGGTGGGCGATTTAGGTGAACAGGGGTGTAACCCACCCGGACTTGGCGACCCAGAACGGGCTCGAACCGTCGACCTCCAGCGTGACAGGCTGGCGTTCTAACCAACTGAACTACTGGGCCACGTTCCGCCTCCATCTTCGATGGAAGTACATCGACTTAGGAGGCGTGACGCATTAATGCGCCAACAGCACAGATTATACAATGCCATTGTTGCAAATGTCAATACTCAAAAATGCACCTGTCATTAAACTTTGATAATACTATTATTGGTGACGAAACAGGCTTTGCTTAAGGGGATTAATACTTGCCATATTCCAAGACTGTTTCAAACATGGCGTATACATTTTCCTTTGGAGCTTCGCCGAAACCGTAGCCACCTTCGAAGATGTATCCACCACCTGGAGCACAGATGTCGAGAACACGTTTCACTTCATCAATGACTTGTTGTTTCGTGCCTTGCTCCACCAGCCATGTGGGGAAGCCACCGGCGATGCAAGCCATGTCGCCCAGCTCTCTTTTCGCCAGTTCTAAATCCACTTGTTCAAAGTGGAAAACCACCATGTTTTTATCGACTTCCTTCAAGTTGCGAATGCGGGAAGTGTAGGGTCCTTCTGTGTAGAGATACACTTTCATACCGGTTTTGTTTACTTCCTCAATTGACCTTCTCAGGTACTTCCAATAGATATTGTCATATTGCTCATCGGTGAGGAAACCATCGAAGCCTTTATGGAGAATCATTGATACCCATTTGGTGTCTCTGTCTTCCTGGGTAACTGCCGCAGCACGAGCGCGGATGTTATTGACAGTTCTCTCATGTCTCTCTTCGCAATATCGTTCCACAAAGTCTCTGTGTTCGAAGAGGTCAATCATGCTGTCTAGAGTACCGCGCAAAAAGTCGCTGTATCCATCCCATGGAGTTCCGCCACCCATTGGGTAGCCGAATGATGGGAAGCCCATCTCTCTCATTTTTACAGCACCAGCAGCAGTAATTTTTTGGATGTCCTTGTTCATTTCGTCGATTTTCCACAGGGTTTGGAAAATGTTTTTCATCTCTGGAGTGGACAATTGAGCAGCAAGCCCGCTAACATCGTAGCTGACGCTCATTGCATGGGTGGGCCAATTGGCAAAAGGCTCCATTAAAGTTGTGACCTGGGGCATACCTTTTTGGAAAAGCCAAGCAGTATAGTCCCTTTCAAAAAAATCGAACTGGTCTTCATGCAAAGTGGTGAACTCGATGAACTGATGTAGAGAATTGTCGGGGATTTTTCTAAAGGGGTCTGGTGCGCCAGGCCAGGCAACGGATTTCGGGTTGATGAGTTCCATGATGGGACCCTTACCCGCCATGGAATAACTGCCGACGGCGTTATCGGGTTGGAACTCTTCGAGAAACTTGATCGCCGTATCCACGCCAATCTGTGCATCATAGACATACTGTGCCATTGTATAACCGTAGTAACTGACAGCGAAGTTGCCCATGGAAGGCATGATAGGAACACGGTCAGGTTCTTTGTTGGCGGCAGCAGTCATGACTCGTTTTACTCTTGCATCGTAATTCGCTTGGTTTTCATTCGTTGACATATGCGTTACCTCCAATTTTATAATGTTTCCGTAAGTATATCATCATAATATCACGCTTTATATACCATAGCAATCAAATTTGTCAGCAAATATGTCATTTCGTTACTAATCACGGGGATGCTAGAAGCCTGTATCTTGCTACTCAATACATACATCGTACGCACCAATAGTGTCATTTAAGAGCGCTAGCGAAGAATCTTACTACACCGAAATTGCTGCCTATTAAGATTGCCACGTCGCTTTGCTCCTCGCAATGACACTGGTTTGTTCCCATGACCAGTAATATAATGATTGCTAGTCATGGGGTTTTTCGTAGGGCGCGGCATCCCTGACGCGCCGATCGGTAAGCAAATACCAGCAAGCACCATATCAAAGAATCCACCCAATAATGAATCACAGTTCATGCAGTAATACGTTCTATTCCACCCAAAGCCTCTTCCACCAGCGCATAAATATCCAAAGCTGCTTCCGCTGCAAGCACCTCATCAAGGCGGGGTTTTGTTTTTGGACGGCGAGGGGAAAAAACAGAGCAGCAGTCTTCATATGGCAGTATGGAAGTCTCGTATGTGCCAATGAGACGAGCCCTGTCAATAATTTCTTTTTTGTCAAAGGCTATGAGGGGTCGAAGTATAGGTAATGTTGCGCTTTCTTCTATAACAGACATGGCTTCGGTGGTTTGGCTGGCGACCTGCCCAAGGTTTTCGCCGGTTACCAATGCATTGCAATTATTCATCAAAGCGATTTGCTCGGATATTCGTATCATGAAGCGACGGGATAGTACCGTTGCCAATGGTTCGGGACAGCAGTCTCGAATTGCTTCTTGAATATGGGTAAAGGGAACGTATTCCACCATCAAACGCCCGCAATATGGGCTAAGGGTCTGCGCTAGGGTCAGCACTTTTTCTTTAGCTAATATAGAAGTGTAGGGAAATGAGTAAAAATGAACAGGAATCAGCATAACACCGCGTTTTGCCATCATGTGCATGGCTACGGGGCTGTCGATGCCACCTGATAATAAAGCCACCATACGACCACCGACTCCCACGGGAAGACCGCCTGCTGCCGTAAGTGCTGTACCATGGACATAAGCTGCCAGGTCTCTGACTTCCACATTTACCAAAAGCTCTGGGCTTTTCATTTCTGGAGTGAGATTTGGAAAGCGTTGGTGAAGCATTCCACCCACATATTGGGACAGTTCAATGGAACCCATTGGAAAGCTTTTATCCGAACGCTTCGACTCTACTTTAAATGTGCGTGCTGTTTCCAATTCGGATTCCAAGTATTCGCAGGCTGTTTCCACAATTGATTCGACATTCTTTTCACAGGACGCTGCTCTGACTACGGTATTCACCCCGAAAATAGTCAATGCCGCCTCCAAAGCACCCTCCATGTCGCAATCCCCTTGAGGCTCTGCATATATGGTGGATTGCAAGCTATAAATTTTAAAACGCCCAAAGGATGAGAGCCGCCGCTTAATATTAGCAATCAACCGATTCTCAAACACCCGACGATTTTGTCCCTTTAAAATTGTTTCCCCAAGTTTGAAAAGTATAATGTCAAACATATCGGTAAACCAGCTTTCTGATTAATATAAGTAATTGTCTAGACATTATGTATTCTTTCTTACCCACAGTCAAGTACTTATACAAATTAACTATCCGAACAGCAAACCCCATACTTAAATCAACAATAACGTTTTGCTTTTGCATTGAAAACGCTCCCCTAATTATTCATTATTCATTATTAATCATTAATTACTTATCGTGTTCCGATACTGAATCGCCTCCGCCAAGTGTGTAGGGGTGATTGAATCTGAGAGGGCTAGGTCGGAGATGGTTCTGGCTACTCTTAGGGTGCGGTCGTAGGAGCGGGCCGTCATGTTTAATTTGTTGAAGGCATCAGCCATTAGGCGTTCGCATTCTGGGGATAATTCACAGTATTTTTCCAACTCCTTTGAAGCAATATGGGCATTGCACTTGAAATCGTTGTACATGTATCTTTCCCTTTGCGAATCTCGCGCTTTATTAACTCTAAGGCGGATTTGAGCAGAGGATTCACCTCGTTGGGAGCTTCGCAATTGCTCGTATTCCAAAGATGGAGTTTCGATGAAAATATCGATTCTATCCAGCAAAGGACCGGACAAACGCTCGCTATATTTTTTTATGGAAAGGTCGGAGCATATACAACGCTCGGAATGGTGACCATGCCAACCGCATTTACATGGGTTCATGGCGCAAACAAGCATAAACCTGCTGGGATAGGTGATGGAAGCAGCAGCCCTTGATATTGTCACCTCACCATCTTCCAAAGGCTGGCGCAAAGACTCCAGCACGGATCTACCAAACTCAGGCATCTCGTCTAAAAACAATACACCATTGTGGGCTAGGGATATTTCTCCTGGTTTTGGATTGGATGTACCCCCAGCGATGGCGGGAGCGGAGACCGTGTGATGGGGACTGCGAAAAGGTCTCGTGGAAATAATGGGTTCCTTTCTACTGGTGAAGCCAGAGACTGAATAAATCTCTGTAGTTTCCAACATTTCTTCACGACTCATATCGGGAAGGATGGAAGGCAAACGCTTTGCCATCATACTCTTACCGGCTCCAGGTGGACCTGTAAGCAAAATATTATGCCCACCTGCTGCGGCGACTTCCAAAGCGCGCTTCACATTTTCCTGTCCCTTCACATCGGCAAAGTCTAGACCAGTACCAATGGTGGCAACAGGGTCAGTAGCAAGCATTGCGGCTATTTTATTAAATCCATTTAAATGATCGATTATTTGACTTACATGGGCAACTGGATAGACTGTAACCCCAGAAGCATATGAGGCTTCGGCAGCGTTGTCTGCAGGTACGAAAAGCTCCTTGATGCCCAAACGCTGGGCACATAGTGCCATGGGCAGAGAGCCAGGAACATGGCGAAGTTCACCGGTTAGTGATAATTCACCGAAAAAAGCGGCATCTTCTGGTAGCGGTTTTATACTGCCGGAAGCAGCGAGTATGCCCAGCATGACAGGTAAATCATAAACAGTACCCGCTTTGCGTGTGTCAGCTGGTGCCAGGTTTACTGTAATTCTGCTGATGGGAAAACCCATACCACAGGTTTTAGTTGCCGCTCGCACCCGTTCTCGGGCTTCTTTTACAGCGGCATCAGGAAGACCAACTATGTCGAAATTGGGCAAGCCAGAGGAGAGGAAACATTCCACGGAAACCTCAAAACCATTGATTCCCCCTAAACCCATTGAGCGAACTTTCGATACCATATATATAAGGACCTTTCTATGTATAAGCTTATTTTGGTGTTAATTTGTCTTGTATTTACGTCTTGCGGTTTCAGGTGGTTCCAGGTGGTTCCAGTTGATTCCAGGTAGTTATAAAGTTATAAGCGGTTGCAGCAAAGCGGGGAGCAAGATGATATTCATCAAGTGGCTAGTGATGCCCAGTAGCTATTGTATCATAGAAGCTTTGTGGGCTTCAATAAACACTTAATGCGCAAAATACGCACCAAAACAAGGAAAAATACGGAAAATCTTACGCTTTACGATAAAATGATTTACAAGATGACCCTATATATGTATAATTAGCGAATATCCAAAAGATTATTACCATTGAAAGGATGGATGAATTTGGCAAGAGAACTAAAAACGATGGATGGAAATACAGCAGCAGCGCACGTTTCATACGCATTTAGCGATATAGCTGCGATATATCCTATCACACCATCTTCACCCATGGCAGAATATGTCGATGTTTGGGCAGCGGAAGGCTTGAAAAACATCTTCGGTCAAACTGTCCGTGTGGTTGAAATGCAATCAGAAGGCGGAGCGGCTGGTGCAGTACATGGTGCTGTGATTACCGGTGCCCTCACGTCCACTTACACCGCATCCCAAGGTTTGCTGCTCATGATACCAAATATGTACAAAATCGCTGGAGAGCAGCTTCCTGCAGTTATTCATGTTGCCGCGAGGACAGTAGCCACCCATGCCTTGTCGATATTCGGCGACCAGGGTGATGTCATGGCTTGCCGCCAGACTGGCTTTGCCATATTGGCAGCAACCAACCCCCAAGAGGCAATGGATCTCGCAGCAGTTGCGCACCTTTCGGCAATCAAGGGTAGCATGCCTTTCTTGCACTTCTTTGATGGTTTCCGCACCTCCCACGAGATGCAAAAAATCGAAGTGTGGGATTATGACGAACTAGCATCCATGCTTGATGTGGAAGCTCTTGCGAAATTCCGCTCACGGGCGAACCTACCTGCCCATCCCGTGCTGAGGGGTTCGGCGCAAAACGGCGATATATTCTTCCAAGCCAGGGAAGCCATTAACTCTGCTTATGATAATTTGCCTGGTATAGTTGAAGAATATATGAACGAAGTCAACAGCAGAATAGGTACCGACTACAAACCGTTCAACTATTATGGAGCTCCCGATGCTGAGCGAGTATTGGTTGCAATGGGTAGTATTTGCGACACAGCAGAGGAAGTTGTGGATTATCTCAATGCCAGAGGCGAAAAAACCGGACTTGTTAAAGTGCGCTTATATCGTCCTTGGGTTGGTGAAAAATTCATTGAAGCTCTACCAAAGACTGTGAAAAAGATTGCAGTCCTCGACCGCACAAAAGAGCCTGGAGGCGTTGGAGAGCCATTGTATCTCGATGTGGCTACAACCATAGCGACAAGCTCACTTACTGATATTAGTGTTGTTGGCGGTAGATACGGACTTGCTTCCAAGGACACAACCCCTGGTGCTGTTATTGCTGCTTATGAAAACTTGAAAGCAGATAAGCCGAAAAACAGTTTCACCATCGGCATAGTGGACGATGTAACAAATCTATCTCTGCCAATCACAGAAGAGCCAGATACCACCCCATCTGATATTAAATCATGCAAATTCTGGGGAATCGGTTCTGATGGTACTGTCGGTGCTAACAAAAACTCCATCACCATCATCGGCGATCATACCGATATGAAGGTGCAAGCATATTTCCAATATGACTCTAGAAAATCAGGCGGTGTCACCATCAGCCATTTGCGCTTTGGTGATAGCCCGATAAAATCAACCTATTACATCACCCAAGCGGATTTCGTCGCTTGCCACAATCCGGCATATCTTGAGGCATTCGATATGGCTCAGGAAGTAAAACCCGGTGGCGTGTTCTTGGCGAATTGCACTTGGGATGTGGATGAGTTCACAGCTCGTCTGCCTGCTGCTGCGAGAAGATATATTGCTGAAAACAATGTCCAGCTCTATACCTGCGACGCCATCAGCATAGCAAGGGAGCTGGGTCTGGGTAATAGGATTAATACCATACTCCAGTCAGCATTTTTCAAACTCTCAGGTATTCTCCCCATCGATGATGCAGTCGCCTACATGAAAGACGCAGCATTGAAATCATACGGTCATAGGGGAGAGGCAATTGTCCAAATGAATTACGATGCCATCGACAGAGGCGTTGATAATATCATAAAAGTGGAAGTGCCAGATGACTGGAAAAACGCTGTGGATGCCCCAGTTACAAAAGCTGATCTCGTGGGTGCAAAGCATCTCACAGACTACATCGAAAGCGTCATGGGTACCATGAACCGTATGCGCGGCGAAGACCTACCGGTTTCGGTATTCATGAGTACAGAAGCAGGTTCCTTTATACCATCTGGAACAGCTGCTTTTGAAAAACGCATGATTAACGCTGATGCTCCACGTTGGATTCCGGACAATTGTATACAATGCAACCAATGTTCATTTGTGTGCCCCCATGCTGTGGTTCGCCCCTTCGTATATGACGAAGCCGAGGCAGCCGCCGCTCCAGAAGGCGCGCCTATGATTCAAATGATTGGCAGGGGCAATGAGAATTATAAGTATTCCATCACCGTTTCGGTTCTCGATTGCCAAGGCTGCGGATCTTGCGCCAATGTATGCCCCTCCAAAGATAAAGCCTTGGAAATGATTCCCATTGAAAAAGCTGCTCCTGCGCAAAAATACTTCGATTATGCTGTTAGCAGCTTGTCAAAGAAAGAGACAGGTTTTGCCATTACAACTTTGAAGGGTTCACAATTCTGCAAACCTCTAATGGAATTCCCAGGTGCTTGCGCCGGTTGTGGTGAGACTCCATATGCCAAGCTGGTCACCCAGCTCTTTGGCGAGAGAATGTGCGTAGCAAATGCCACTGGCTGTTCATCCATATGGGCAGGTAGCGCACCCTCCACACCATATGCCACCAATGAAGAAGGACGCGGACCCGCTTGGTCAAACTCCTTGTTCGAAGATAACGCAGAGTTCGGTCTTGGCATGGCATTGTCCATGCAGCAACGTCGCGCTGGTCTGAAAAACAGAGTGGAAAAACTCCTTGAGTTCGAGTGGTTGAAGGACGATAGTCCAGTTAGTATTGCCGCAAAGAAATGGCTAGAGGTCATGGACGATGGTGAAGCCTCAAAGGCAGCTTCAAAGGAATTTGAAGAAGCTCTCATTTGGGGAACAACCTTTGACGATGAAGAAATCGAAGGCTGGAAAAATGGCGCTCCAGAAATGTTTGCAGAGTACTTTGATGAGGAAAACGGACAATGCAAATGCGATCTTTGTAACGCCGCCAGAGATGTTTTGGCAGACAAAGACATTTTCGTCAAACCTTCCATGTGGATATTCGGTGGAGATGGCTGGGCATACGACATCGGCTACGGTGGTCTCGACCATGTTATAGCCTCTGGTGAAAACATGAATATCCTTGTCTTTGACACCGAAGTTTATTCCAACACCGGCGGTCAAGCTTCAAAGGCGACACCCACAGGTTCCGTTGCTCAATTTGCTGCCGCTGGCAAACCCACAAAGAAAAAGAGCCTGGCACAAATGGCGATGGCTTACGGTTATGTTTATGTGGCTCAAGTTGCCATGGGTGCAAATTACCAGCAAACACTCAATGCTCTTGTGGAAGCGGAAAGCTACGATGGTCCTTCGATAGTGATTGCCTACTCGCCATGCATCAGCCACGGAATGCGCATCGGCATGGGCAAGTCCATGGAACAAACAAAGAACGCTGTTGATGCTGGTTATTGGAATATCTTCCGTTATGACCCAAGAAAGCAGCTTGCTGGAAAGAACCCGCTGACCCTTGACAGCAAGGCTCCATCCAACAGCTACAACGAGTTTATCATGGGAGAAGTTCGTTACAGCTCCCTGGCTCAGTCTTTCCCCGAGCGTGCCGAAGTCCTCTTCGCCACCGCCGAGAAAGAAGCCGCGGAACGTTACGATACACTCCTAAAACAAAAGGAAATGTTTGAACCAGAAGCGTAGTTACATCAATTCAAATGACAAGGCAGCCGTTTTGGCTGCCTTGTTTGTTTATTTGATTATTTATTTGACTATTTATTCTTTTAATTTATATATCTGTTACATATATCTTCATGAAAAAAACAACCATATCAGTCCGTAAATGACGAACATTGATACTGCTAATATGGGTAAGAAAGTAATGAGCGCAGCGATGACCATAGCTGGAAAATCGCCTTTTTCCAACTGGATTTTATCATAATGCTCATCAAGCTCTATTTTTGTTTTGCTTTTCGGGAGCAAGGATTTGAATCTGTCTTGCATATTAATGGCTCCTAGTGCAGGTGTTGCATAATAGAATGTTTCGCAGTTATACTCATAAGTAAATGCAATCTATCGAGAATGTATCATGCTACGCTAATGGGGTGGTGGCAGGCGACCCAATGGCTTGGGTGCAGTTCTTCCCATTGGGGGATTTCACTTTTACAAATATCGGAAGCATACTTGCAACGGGTGTGAAACTTACAACCAGAGGGAGGGTTGATGGGACTGGGGATATCGCCTTCGATTATTTGCAACTCTTTGTTGGAATCATCCTCGGTGGTGGGAATCGCTTCCAATAATATATTTGTATAAGGATGGAGAGGCTCGGCGAAAATTTTATCAGAATCACCCAGCTCCACTATATTACCAAGGTACATCACAGCCACGCGGTCGCTGATGAATTTTACAGCACTTAGGTCATGGGATATGAAAAGATAAGTGAGATTAGAACTGTCTTTCAAGTCCATTAAAAGATTGATAATCTGTGACTGTATGGAAACATCAAGGGCACTCACCGCCTCGTCGCATACAACAAACTTGGGCTGGGGAGCCAATGCTCGAGCGATGCCGATGCGCTGACGTTGCCCTCCTGAGAATTGGTGGGGATAACGGTGTAGAAAATAATGTTGTAATCCACATTTTTCCATTATATCGATGGTGTATTCCTCCAACTCCTTGGATCCTCGTCGAAACATATTATGGGCAACTAAAGCCTCGCTAATAATATTTCCCACTGTGAACCTTTGATTAAGGGAAGAATAGGGGTCTTGGAATATTATTTGCATTTCTCGACGTAGCTTACGCATTTCCTCTTTGCCAAGGGTGCTCAAATCAATTCCATTATAATGCACAGAGCCTGAAGTCTGTTTATATAATTGGAGCATTACTCGTCCCAAGGTTGACTTGCCACAGCCACTCTCTCCCACCAGACCAAAGGTTTCACCTTCGTATATATCAATTGACACACCATCCACAGCTTTCACGAAAAGCTTCTCCTTTTGAAAGAAGCTGCTTTTCTTCAAAGGAAAGTGCATTTTCACATCGGAAAGTGTAAACAAAGCTTTTTTTTCATCATCCATCATGGCGAACCCCTTTCATGGGATAAAAGCAACGGACGCTTTGGTGGGTATCAACGGAAATCAGATCAGGTAACTCATTTTCGCAGCGCTTACTTGAATACTTACATCTCGGAGCATATCGGCATCCAGTGGGCAAATCTAAGGGGTGGGGTACGGCTCCGGGAATGGCTTCTAGCCTATTACCCTGTTCTCCCATGAGTTTCGGAATAGACAGAAGCAAAGCCTCTGTATATGGGTGGGAATAATTGGTAATGGGCTTGAAAATATAGTCAACGGGAGCAATTTCCACAACCTGTCCGCAGTACATAACCGCCACTTCGTCAGCCATTTGGTTTATCACACCTAAATCATGGGTGATGAACATAATGGCTGTGTTAAATTCGTTTTTCAAATCATTCATTAAACGCAAAATTTGCGCTTGTATTGTAACATCCAAAGCGGTTGTGGGCTCATCTGCAATCAACAATTTCGGGTGGCAAGCCAAAGCCATGGCTATCATCACCCTTTGACGCATACCCCCGGAAAGCTGATGGGGGTATTGCTTCACTATTTGACTGGCGTTGGGGATCTTTACAGCTTCCAGCATTTCGATGGAACGTTGGTGTGCCTGAGATTTGCTCATACCTTGATGGAGCATAAGCACCTCACTGATTTGTTTGCTTACGGTGAAGACAGGATTGAGTGAGGTCATGGGTTCTTGGAATATCATGGAGATTTTATTACCCCTGATATTATACATAGCCTCTTGGGAGTAATCGCTGATTTTTTCACCATCAAAATGAATTTCGCCTTCATATATACGTTGATTGCTCTCGAAAAGCTTTAATATGGACAAAGCTGTCTGGCTCTTGCCGCTTCCTGATTCTCCAACAACACCAAGGGTTTCGCCCTCGTTGATTCCCAAGCTAACGCCATCCACAGCGCGAATAAGTCCTCGCGCCGTTTCAAAGTATGTATGAAGATTGGAAATTTCAAGCATTCTCATATATTCAACCTTTCGTATAACACCGCATCCCTGACGCGCCGCAAAACACCAAAGCATTTCGTAGGGCGCGGCATCCCTGACGCGCCGCAAACCAGCACAGCACTTCGCATGACACCGCAACTCTGATGCGCCGCAAAATACCAAAGCATTCCGTATGACGCAGCATCCCTGACGCGCCGTTTCGTATGACACCGCATCCCTGATGCGCCGCAAAACACCAAAGCATTCCGTAGGGCGCGGCATCCCTGACGCGCCGCCAGCCTCGGCAATTTCACAAACTATCGCCAAAACTACCTCTCACTGGACTTGGGGTCCATGGCTTCCCTCAAAGCATCGCCCATGAGGTTCACCGAAAAAGCTGCTGCAACAACAAAAAGAGCGGGAATGACCCAACGCCACCAGTAAAATTGTATAACAGCGGTTTCCTGTGCACTGGTGAGCATATTTCCCCAAGAAGCTTCAGGCTCTCTGACACCGAAACCGAGGAATGACAACGCCGCTTCAGTGAGCATATAACTGGCATAATTCAATGTGACGCTGACAATCACGAAATTAACCACATTGGGTAATATATGACGAATCATGATGAATCGTTCTTTTATTCCCAAGGAACGAGCCGCCAGTACGAAATCCTTTTCCCTTTCCAATAGAAGCTGTGCACGAATCAATCTTGCCAAGCTCATCCAACCCAATAAACCAAGGACTACGGAAATTAAGTAAACACGTCCCACGGATGAAATATTGTGACCAATGATGAAATTTAACACAACTACTATGGGTAAAAAGGGAATTGCTGAAAAAACATCAGCCAAGCGCATGAAAAATTGATCAACACAACCACCAAAATAACCTGCTGGCAAGCCTATAAGAATGGCGATGAAGGTTGATATGATAACAGCGATGAGTCCCACAGTTAGAGATATTCTGCCACCATACATTAGGCGGGTGAAAATATCTCTGCCTAAATGATCGGAGCCGAAAATATAACCTTTGTTTCCCCAACTTCCTATTATTTTTCCATTTTCGTCCATGGCATAAAACTGGTAATAATCAACAAAAACCTTCGCTACCCCAAGCAAGTTATCAGGAACATCGAGCTGACCAAGTTCGTTTGAGCCCCATACGATAATTGAGCCGTCGTCGGTCACCACCACAAAGTTTTTATATCCAGCTTCAATATGAATGGGTCTACCAGAAATATCGGGAAGCTTATTTAAACCATATTCCGCACTCCCCCATAAATGAAGACCACCCTCATCGTCCAAGGCGAGGACATTCCTGTTAGTGGAAACAACGCTGACAATATTATGGGAGCCATCCTGAAGCTGGGAAGGAATTTGCGTGTAATATTCAGTACCCACTAAACCAGAGACACCAAGGGTTCCATCTTTGTATAATAAAACGATATTATTATCTCCAGCAGCAAAATCAATTATATTTTTATGTCTGAGCAAATCGATAAATGATTGGGAAGCTTGCATACTCCCCCAAAGCTCCACATAGCCATCCGAGCCGAGTATAGCAGACCATACCCCCATGGCTGCCATTTTTTCGATGGCGGTACCTGAGGGAGGCTCGTAAAAGTGTGCAATTTCAAGTGGAAATTTCGTTTGGTTGTGACCATAATGCCCCCAACCATAAAAATTACCCTCGTCATCGATGCAAATGACATGGCGGCTGCCAGCTTCGATGTCAACGATTTTGGCATTCTTCACAGCTTCTGGAATGCTCATAATGAGGTCAGATACATTCGGAAGATAAATATTGGGTTCGGTACCCCAAATATATAAATCTCCTTGCTCGTCAAGGGCGATGGAAAATGATATACCGGATACGATTTTTATAATATTTTTATCGTTTAAAACTGCTGGGTATTTCAAGTAATTTCTACTGGGGCGAAGGCTAGAGTGGGTGTATTCGTTATATGTTAAATTGATAGGGAACATGAGAGAACCGATGAAGCAAAAAAGCACAATGGCTAAAAACCCGCAAAAACCAAGGATTGCGAGTTTGTTGTGGATGAGATTAAGTAGGATAGTTTTTCCAGGAGTCCGGAGTGCCTCTTCTTCCAGAATATTCACATCGTCCTTATCTCGGACAAATAGGCGCTTAAACATACCAACAAATGAACGACTGGCTTTTATCGTTGTACTGCTACCACCGCTGTTGCTACCGTTGCTACTGCTACTACCGTTGCTACTGCTGCCACTGCCGCTGTCCGCTGCGCCTCTATTATTATCACTCAAATGCGCCTATCCTCCTTTGAAACAAAATTATCAATTGCCATTGGATTACTACATCATTTAAACTTTACACACCATGCCTCAAAAGCACAAATCGTAACAATACACACCATGCTTCGTGCGCACTATACGTAACAATATTCACCATGCTCCGTATGCACTAACCGTGTCATTTAAGAGCGTATGTGAAGTATCTCACTACACAGCTATCCAATCACTCCAGTTTTATCCGAGGATCAACCAAGCCATAGATTATATCAGCAGCCAAAACAGCAATAATGTTTATAACGGCAAAAAATAGTGTGAGTGATGTGATAAGGGCCGTATCCCGCCCTGTGACTGCTCGAAGTAGCAGCCGACCTATGCCATTGTAAGCAAATATGGACTCTGTGACTGTGGCACCAGCGAATAGGCTAAATAAAGTCATCACAATTACAGTTGAAATGGGTATCATGGCATTTCGCAAAGCATGGGAATAAATGACAACTTTTTCGCCCAAACCCTTTGACCTTGCTGTTCGGATATAGTCTTGGGATAATGCATCTATCATGGCGTTTCTCACATAGCGAAGCGCAGAAGCCAAGCTCATGAGTGTTAGGGCTGCAACAGGTAAAGTGAGGTGACGAGCCCAAGCTTTGAAACTATCCCAAGTCCATGCTCCCAGTAAAAAGGTGTTGGGCATTCCACCGGCGGGGAGTAATGGGAAAGTAATGGCGAAAATGTAGATAAGGCTCAAACCCATGAAAAAGGAGGGAATCGAATAAGTGGCGATGGAAGCCACCTGGATTCCCGTATCATAAATAGAGCCACGCTTAACTGCCATTTTTATTCCCAGGGGAAGGGCAATGAGAAGATAGAAAAAGTTGACGAAAACGTTGAGCATAAGGGTGTTTTTTAGTGGTTCTTTGATTGCATCCGCCACAGGTCGATTGGCAATAGATGAATATCCGAGATCTCTGTAACGGATTAGATTTCCGAACCAGCGAAAGTATTGCTCCACCACACCCTTGTCCAAACCCAGCCGCCTATACATTGCATCGTAGGCAAGCTGATATTGCTCTGGACGCAAAGCAGTGGTGGGTGGTAGCATAGCTCGCACCGGATCTCCAGGCATCAGCTTTCCAATGGTAAAAAGTAAAACGGAGATTGCCAATATCACCGGTATCAATATCAATATTCGCTTAAGCAAGTATTTTACCAAAACAACACCTCCGTCATAATAAATGCACCATCCATAAAACGCGGCATCCCTCAACCCAAACCGTAGGGCGCGGCATCCCTGACGCGCCGATCAAGGACGCAGCATAACATATGCACCATCCCATAGAACCCAGCAACCCTACCATACCCATTCGTAGGGCGCGGCATCCCTGACGCGCCGCTTGCTGTGCAAACACTACCAAGCACGACATCAAGGACACCACTCTGCCCTAAGTGAACAGGTCAAAGACTAGGCACCATACAACGAAGCATCAAAAACACTACGCCATACAGCAAAAATTATATTTATGAATTGGGGAACTTGGATATTTGACAAATCACATCTTCCCAGTTTGCATATGGAGTTGTAGGTACTTGGGTTACAACAGAGTTGAAAATGTCAAAGTATTGATTTGAATACAGAGGAAGTGAAGGTAAAAGCTGCTGCCAACGAATCTGGTAGGCAAGCCAAAGGTCTGCATGTTCATCTGTTTGTGTTGGGTCAAGGCTTCGCATTGCTACGATTATTTCATCCAGCTCATCGTCGCCAATTTGGTTGCTATTTTGCCATGTTCCCAATTGATCGGAATGGAAGTACCAATATTTGTCATCAACAGCGGTAAAGTTTGTTGCTAAGTTAAAAGCACTATATACACGCTCTGAATCAGGCATACTATAACCATAGTAAAAATGATTAGTTAGGGTATCAAAATCACCATGGGTGACTTCATAAACCATGCCAATGAGGGGAGCATTTTTAATTGCCTCCGCTTCTATGGCTCCACCCACAACGGAACTAGCACTATAATGGCGGATGACTAAAGCTTCGCCATCGCTGTTGTGGCGCATATATGTACCATCAGAATTTGCTAGGGAAGAGTCAAAGGGTGTTACTCCGTCTTCTTCAAAGACCCACTCGGTTTGGTCAAGGTGTTCGTTTGCCTTTTCCAAGTTAAAGGCTATTTGGGTGAGAGATTCGGCAATTTCTCTGCGCCTGGATTGATATGTCCATTGTGCCATGCCGTAGGAAGCATCCACCAGACCGCCATAACCTTCCAAAACGTGGTCGATTATTGCATTTCTATCAATCATATATGCAATCGCCCAGCGGACATTGGCATCTTTTGTGGGACTCCAATCGCAAGTGAAACCGATAAAACCAAAACCTGGACGTAAATAACTGTGAGCAACGGCATATTCACTAGCTAGAGCCTTTTCGATTTTTGAACCTTCAATATTACCGGTGTTCAAGTCGATGTCTCCGCTAAGTACCAGATCCACATCGGTTTCCGAAGGTACTTCCATTTGAATGATATATTCAAAAGTTGGTTTATACCCTAGTTGGTCAGATTTAAAATAGGGATTACGTTGGAGGTTCACAGTAGTACCATCGAAACTAATGAAAATATATGGTCCGCAGGTGATGGTGGGAGCGTAACGTTCTTCAGAAGCGATGTTTGCAACAAGATCATACACATCGGTATCGAACCTGATTCCATTTTCGTCGGAGATAATTTCAACTCCTGGAAAGTAGACTTCCTTATTAATAGGACGAACCATCACATAGGAGGTTTCCCAAAAAAATGGAAGCTCAATAGCGTCGATGGTCATCGAAAACACAAACTCATCGACTAATTGAACACCAGCAAAGATTTCTGTTTCACCAGCTTTGAATTCTGAATATCCTACTATACCAGGTCCTCCATAACTGTAAGAACCACCTTGCTCTGTAATTTGTGGACCAGAATAGAACATTATAAATGCTATGTAATCCTGAGCCGTTATTTGGTCGCCATTGTTCCAATAAAGGTCTTCGTATAATGTGAATGTATAAGTTTTATTGCCATCATCGTCATAACTGGTGGCAACATCTTGCACGACAGTGGGATTTAACAGAAGCTGTCCTTCGGGGCTTTGATAATAGGTGCTGTAAAACCCACCTGTGAGGACTTTGATATGCTGGTCATATGAGCTGTTACCCCAGCCGTCGATGAAGTCGCCAGCAATGGCAGGGGTGCCGACCACTAGGGTGTCGGCAGGGGTTTTCGTATTAAAATTGCTAGGTGCCACAAATGGGGGAGGACTCTCTACGTTTGTTTCGGGCACTCCACCGGGGCTGTCTTCAACGACATTGCTACCAGAGGGGCTGGGCGAGGTCTGCGCGCCGCCATCACATGCTGCTAGTAAAGTCGCTAGCATAAGGATGACAAGAAGCAGGGATAAAAACTTTGTCTTTTTCATTTTTCCTCCTTAGTTAGGTGTGTTATATTTCTTCTTCCTTTGAAACAAAAATGACAACAAAGGAGCAGAAGACTATCATTTGAATTAACGGCATATAATCCCCATAAGTTTAGGAGTTTTAGCAGTTTTTCCCATGTTGGACTAAAAAAGCGAAAAGATTGCATAAAAACAACAAATCTGTTAGAATAAAGGATATTAAATGAAAGGAGGTGGCATGGTGGCAAATAATGCATTGGATTTAAACAACCTTAGGCTGGCGGTACTTATTGATGCGGAAAATGTACCTCGAAATTGTATTAAAGGTGTGATGGAGGAAATCGCCATTTATGGAACACCCACTGTGAAACGAATCTACGGAGATTGGACAAGCCCTTCCATAGCTGGGTGGAAAGCATCGCTTTTGGAAAATGCGATTACCCCTATTCAACAATATAGCTATACAACAGGAAAAAACTCCAGCGATTCCGCAATGATAATAGACGCAATGGACATACTGTATTCCGAAAGAACCGATGGTTTCGTAATTGTGTCCAGTGACAGCGATTTTACTCGTTTGGCTATACGTTTACGAGAAGCGGGTCAGAGGGTTATCGGTATCGGCGAGTTCAAAACTCCAAGAGCCTTTATCGCTGCTTGCGACAAGTTTACTTATATTGAAGTTATCAGAGCTGGTGGTGGAGAGGCACAAGCGGAGGAAAATCTCATTCAAATCCCCCAAGACGATTCCCATTTGGTCAGCGCAGTTATACCACCGCCCAGAATAAATAGCCAAAGCAAAGATAGGAACAGCCTTGCCTCTCGAATACGTGGTCAAAAAGTCGATGATACTATCATAAATCTCATTGCCGATTCTGTTTCTGACCTGGCAGGTGATGATGGTGTTGTTTTTATGGGTGAACTGGGAAATTTGATATTAAAAAAGCAGCCGAGTTTCGACCACAGAAATTATGGATATAAGAGTTTATCTTCCATGATAAAGTCCATTGATCGCTTCGACATAGAGTTTCGCGAAACAGCAGACCCCAACATAAAACACGTTTTCGTCCGCGACATGGAAGCACTATAAATCCTCTAACCACAAGTCACCCATGTCATTCTGAGCTCTCCCCCCGTGTCATTCTGAGCGTAGCGAAGAATCTTATTCCACCAAAATTGCCGCATATTATACATGCAAATCGAAGCAATAAATATACAAGAGCGCATATAGACCCAACATAATCAACCCGAGGAAAAGTCATGATTGTCGAACTAGAAGACTATAAAATGAAAATAGCAAACCTGCAACCCGTGCTTTTGAGCCTGAAACAATCCCTGAAATCCTCTGAAGCTGCCAGTGAACTAGAAAAGCTGGAAGACGAGAGCGGTAAGGATGGATTCTGGAACAATGCACAAAACTCCCAAGCCGTTTTGCAACGTATTAAAATTATACGCAATAAAAGCAATAGATATGACAAGTTGGAAGATGCCCTGAGCGATTTGGCTACTTTGTGTCAAATGGCAATCGAAGAGGACGATGATAGCCTTTTACCTGAAATAGCAGAAGAATTCCTCGCATTTAGCAGCGAACTGGAAACAGCGAGGTTGGAGACGCTTCTTTCAGGTGAATATGACCATTTAGACGCAATTTTAACATTTCATGCAGGAGCAGGCGGCACTGAAGCCCAAGACTGGGTGCAAATGTTATACAGAATGTATACTCGCTGGGCGGAACGACATGGGATGAAGTATAGGATTCTCGATTGGCTGGATGGAGAAGAAGCAGGGCTAAAATCTGCTTCCATCGAAATCGAGGGTGACAACGCATATGGAATGTTAAAAAGCGAAGGAGGCATACATCGCCTTGTGCGCATATCGCCCTTCGATTCTTCAGGAAGAAGGCATACATCCTTCGCCGCTGTGGAGGTCACTCCCCTTATATCGGACGATATTGAAGTTGATATAAAGCAAGAAGACCTACGGGTTGATACCTACAGATCCTCTGGTGCCGGCGGACAGCATGTTAATAAAACGGAAAGTGCTATTCGTATCACCCATATCCCCTCTGGCATCGTAGTTTCCTGTCAAATGGAGCGAAGCCAACACCAAAACAGGGAAGTAGCCATGCGGATGCTAAAGTCCAAGCTCTTGGAAATAAAAGAGAGGGAGCATCTTGATAAAATCAGCGACATCAAAGGTCATCAAATGAAAATAGAATGGGGCAGCCAAATCAGGTCCTATGTTTTCATGCCCTACACCCTAGTAAAAGATCACCGCACTAACTACGAAAACGGAAACGTAAGCGCAGTAATGGATGGCGACCTGGATGGGTTTATTAATGCGTTTTTATCAATTAATAATTAACAATGAATAATGAATGATTAATGGCACGGCTAATGCGTTGCATTCACTAAAAAATAGTAATGCGATTTTCTAACCGTGCCATTGATTATTCATTATTCATTATTAATCATTAATTAGATATAATTGTTCATTGTTTCTCCCAGCTTATTACTTCGTTCCTTAGCTCTTGAAAAACTCCGTTTTCAATGCTGGTTCTTATTTTTTCCATGAAAGTGTTGTAAAAATGCAGGTTGTGCAATACGGCTAGGCGTGGGGCTAGCATTTCGCCGCTGCGGAAAAGATGGCGTATGTAGGCTCTGGAATAGGTCTTGCACACAGAGCAGCTGCAGGCTGTGTCTATGGGAGAATCATCGCTTTTGTGAATTTCATTGTTGATATTAATGCTTCCACCCCAGGTGTATAAGCGTCCGTGTCTGCCGTTTCTCGCTGGCATAACGCAATCAAAAAAATCGATACCCCTGTGAACAGACTCCACAATGTTAGCAGGGGTACCCACACCCATGAGATAACGAGGTTTATCAGTAGGCATATACTCTTCTACGATTTCGATGGTGTCATACATTTCCGATGCTGTCTCCCCAACGGCAAGACCACCAATTGCATAACCAGGAAGGTCAAGCTCAGCAATGCTTTTCATATGGGATATCCTAATATCCGGAAAAGTCGCACCTTGATTTATTCCAAATAAAACTTGCTCCGATGTGACCACATCGGGGTTTTCCTTTTGCCTATCAAGCTCCTCTTTACAACGGATAAGCCAACGCAAGGTGCGCTGGCAAGAAGCTTCCACATACTCCTTTGGCGAGGGTATCTCGATACATTCATCAAAAGCCATAGCTATATCCGAACCTAGATTGCTTTGAATGCGCATTGCGTCTTCAGGAGACATGAAAATCTTGCGACCATCCACATGGGACTGGAAAGCCACGCCTTCTTCGGTGATATTCCTCAAACCAGCAAGGGAAAAAATCTGATAGCCCCCGCTGTCGGTGAGAATAGGACCATCCCATACCATGAATTTATGCAAACCTCCAAGGGAGCGGATTAATTCATCACCAGGGCGAATATGCAAATGATAGGTATTGGACAAAGCCACCTGACAACTCACCTCTTTGAGATCTTCGCTGGATAAAGCACCTTTTATGGCTCCCTGGGTGGCGACATTCATGAAAACAGGAGTGGAAATCACTCCGTGACTAGTGGAAAACTCACCCCTTCGAGCTTTCCCATCTTGAGTTGTGATATTAAACATATAAAACCTCATTAATTATGGATAGAAGAATTATCTCAATTAGACTGCTATTATAATATGGTTTTTTTACGATGAATATAGTATACTACACAAAAATTATAAAATAAACAAAAAGAGAGAAACAATAATATGCTGCTTATAAAAAACGGACGTGTTTTAGGAACGCCCTTTGATGCCTGCGACCTCTTGATTGATGATGAAAAAATCGTGGAAATTGGTGAAAGTATTGAGGCAACAGCCGATACTATGGTGATAGACGCAGCTGGCTTATGGGTCGCACCTGGGCTTGTTGATATGCATGTGCATCTACGAGAACCAGGATTCGAGTATAAGGAAGATATATTAACAGGTTCAGCAGCGGCAGCAGCAGGCGGGGTAACAACTATGTGCTGTATGCCTAACACAGCTCCAGTTATCGATAATGCGGGAGCAATAAGAAATATCTTGGATAGAGCCATTGAAGCAGCGGTGACAGTCCTTCCCATTGGAGCGGTGACAATGGGACAAAATGGGCAAGAGCTGACAAATTTCTTTGCACTCAAAGCTGCTGGAGCCATTGCCCTTTCAGATGATGGTAATTCGGTGCAAAACGCAAGGCTGGCATATTTAGCAATGGAACTGGCAAAGGATCAGGATTTGCTCATCATAAGCCATTGCGAAGATGCGGATTTGGTACAAAACAATGCTCTCAACGAAGGCAGAGTCTCCAGGGAACTTGGTCTACCTGGCAGACCAGCGATTGCAGAGGAATTGATGGTGTCTCGAGATACCATGCTGGCTGCACAAACTGGTGCTAAACTGCATATAGCCCATGTGAGCACAGCAAACTCCGTGGAAATAATAAGAAAAGCCAAGGAAGCAAGGGTGAATGTCACTGCGGAAACGTGTCCCCAATATTTCACGCTCACAGAAGAAGAGGTCTTAAAACAAGGACCGCTTGCTAGGGTAAACCCTCCCCTGAGGACGCAAAATGACGTTGAAGCCATCATATTTGGTCTGCTGGATGGAACAATTGATGCCATCGCCACAGACCATGCTCCTCATAGTGTCGAGGAAAAAGCTCGTGAGCTTACAGAAGCACCCAGCGGAATGATAGGTTTGGAAACATCCCTTGCCCTTGCTTTGACTCAACTTTATCACAGTAATATGATGAGTATAGAAGAAATAATCAAACTTATGTCCACTAACCCTGCTCGTATTTTGGGAATAGAAGCAGGAGAAATTCAAACCGGAGCAATTGCAGATATAGTGATATTCGACCCCGATGAAGAATGGACAGTGGACCCAGAGCAATTCAAATCAAAAGCTAGAAACAGTCCCTTTTCTGGCATGGAGCTAAAAGGAAAAGTGAAATACACCATTTCCCGCGGCAGAGTTGTCTTCGGGAATTAGCTTCGCAATTAGGAGTTAGGAGTGAGGAACGTTACTTGTCACGGGGTAACAATCCAGTGTCATTGCGAGGAGCAAAGCGACGTGGCAATCTTCTTAGTCCATTATTTCGGTATAATAAAGATCCTTCGCTACGCTCTTAAATGACATTGTAAGTACTTACGAAGGATGGGCTGACCAGTAACAAAAAAATTGTATTACTAAAAATTAGTCAGGTACTTGACTTGATTCGTTATATGTGATATTTTACAATAGTCAAGTACCTGACGAATGTGAAAGTGTATATTTTTCCATCATAATTCAGGTATGTGGCAAATAAATATAAGGAGTGGCAGCTATGTCTGGAAGAGGCGGCGGCGGTCGCGGTGGGCGTGGAGGAAGACCACTGACGGATGATGAAAAGCAAAATGCGCCCGAAGTATCATGGCCTTTGCTAAAGCGGGTATTCAGCTATTTATCGCCATATTTACCGCGGCTTATGATTGTTTTCGCTTGCATTTTAATATCCTCGTGGCTATCCCTTCGACCATCAATAATCATAGGTAGAATAGTCGACCAAGGTTTAATAGGCGGAGACCTAAACGCATTGATAAGGCTCGTCATAATGGCTTTTGGCGTACTTATCATATCAAACTTGCTTGGTGTTTTTGAAAGCTGGCTTAACATTTGGATATCACAGCATATTACATTTGATATGCGTAATAAAATGTTCAAACATTTGCTAAATATGTCTCACAGATTCTTCACATCAAGGCAGCAGGGTGAAGCGATAACAAGAATGACCACAGACATTGGAGGAGTTCAATCCATAATAGCAGGAACCCTTACCAACATTATAAGCAACGTCACTCTTGTTATTCTTGCTGTAACCACTATGTATCAGCGTAACTGGATTTTAGCAACAGCAGGTGTTTTACTTGTGCCATTTCTCATCATACCCACCCAAAGGGTCGGCAGGACAAGATGGGAAATAACTTATCAAGCCCAAGCGAAAAACGACGAGATAAACCAAATCCTTTCTGAAACCATGGGAGTTTCAGGACAAATGTTGGTGAAAGTCTTTACCAGGGAAGAAGCGGAATACAACAAATACCAGCAAGCAAATTCCGATATGATAGCCTTAAACATCAAAGAAGGCATGGCGGGACGCTGGTTTAGAGCAACCATGGGAGTGCTGATGAGCGCAGGTCCCATGGTGATTTATCTTTTGGGCGGCTTACTTATGCTAAAATACGGCTATACAAACCTCACAGTTGGCGATATTTCAGTAATGGTTGCGCTGCTCAACCGTTTATATGGACCGGCCCAAAGCCTGCTCAACCTCCAGGTGGAAATAGTTCGTTCCATGGCATTGTTCACCCGCATATTTGAGTATTATGACATGGAAATTGAAATCGTGAACAAAGAAGATGCAATAGTGCCGCCAGGAAATGTTGAAGGCAAATTGGAATTTGTCAATGTGGACTTCCATTACAGCGAAGAAACACCAATTCTCCATGATATATCCTTTACAGTGGATAAAGGACGCTCCTTGGCAATTGTTGGTGCATCTGGTGCTGGTAAATCCACGATTATTTCTTTGATACCAAGGCTTTACGATGTTATCGGAGGTAAAATCCTTCTTGATGGTTACGATATAAGAGACCTAGACCTCACTTGGCTTCGGAGCAATGTGGGCTTGGTCACCCAGGACACATATTTATTTAATGGCACAATACGAAACAATTTGCTCTATGCCTTGCCGGAGGCAACCGATGAACAACTCGTCGATGCCTGCAAAAAGGCGAATATCCATGACTTCATCGTCAGCCTACCCCATGGCTACGACACGGAAGTTGGAAATAGAGGAATCAAACTCTCAGGAGGCGAGCGACAAAGGCTTTCTATAGCGAGAATCATATTGAAAAACCCAGGCTTTATATTATTGGACGAAGCCACCAGTTCCCTGGATTCCATTTCAGAAAGCTTGATTCAAGCGTCAATAGAACCGCTTTTAAAAGGAAAAAGCAGCCTGGTCATAGCCCATAGGCTCAGCACGATTATGGCTTGCGATGAAATTTTAGTTTTAGCAGAAGGTCGCTTGGTGGAGCGGGGAACCCATGCCCAGCTGCTGGAATTAAACGGTGTATATAGAGAGCTATATGAAACCCAGTTCAGAAGAGCCCTAGACGATGCCGAAGAACGCAGAATAGCAGAGCGAGTTAGGAGTTAAGAGGGGTGGACGTGGTGAGGACTTGGTGATATAATGTCTTAGTTGTGTAGCTATTACACGAATAGCAACGGAGTCATAAAACAAAAGGCAAAGTAGGAGAGCCATGTCATCAAGAGATGGGAGTCGGGCACGATTTCGACCACTTACCGATACGGAAAAAGAAAACGCACCTAAGGTTACAATACCCTTGCTTAAAAGGGTGTTTAGTTATATTGTTCCCTATTGGCAGAGGATGCTAGTTGTGCTTTTATGCATAATAGTATCCTCTTGGCTTTCTTTGCAACCATCGCTCCTATTGGGAAGAATCATCGATGAAGGACTTATTGGCGGCAACCTGGACCTATTAATAAAGCTTGTTTTAACCATCTTTGGGGTGACGATATTATCAAGACTCATCGGAGTATTCGAGAGCTATATGAACCTTTGGATTTCCCAGCATGTGACCTATGATATGCGCAACAAAATGTTCAGCCATCTTCTAAAAATGTCTCACAGATTTTTCACAGCCACCCGACAAGGTGAAATAATAACAAGGATAAACTCAGATATTAGGGGAGTCCAAGAAATTATATCAGGTACACTGACAAGCATCATCGAAAACATCATCCTTGTCACCTTAGCTTTAACAGCAATGTACCAACGAAGCGCAATACTGGCAACAGCAGGTGTTTTAATAGTTCCATTTCTAATATTACCCACACAAACGGTGGGACAGACTCGTTGGGAAATAACCAATAAAGTACAAGAGAAAAGGGATGCAATTAATCAAATACTCTCAGAATCCATCGGTGTTTCCGGTCAAATCCTGGTCAAACTCTTCGCCAGAGAAAAGCTGGAATATGAAATGTATGAGGCGACAAATTCGGAGCTAATCAACCTGAATATCAAAGAAAGCATGACAGGACGCTGGTTTCGAGCATCCATGGGTGTTCTCATGAATATAGGTCCCATGGCATTGTATCTCATCGGCGGATTGCTGATGTATAGATATGGACATACGCATCTCAGCGTGGGAGACATCACCGTGATGGTCACCCTATTGGGCAGACTGTATAGACCTGTTAACCTGCTACTAAATATGCAGGTGGATATTATTCGCTCCATGTCCTTATTTACACGAGTTTTTGCATATTATGATATGCCCGTAGAAATTGAAAGCAAAGAAGATGCGATTATTCCAACAAAGGGATTTGGTGGAAAACTAGAATTTTCCAATGTTTATTTCCAATATAATGAAGAAGCGAAAATCCTCCATGATATATCATTCACCTTGGAAAAAGGAAAATCCCTTGCCCTTGTGGGAGCATCGGGAGCAGGAAAATCGACTATTATGAATCTGATACCAAGACTCTATGATGTAACAGAAGGTAGAATATCATTGGATGGGATTGATTTGCGTGACATAGATTTGAAATGGTTGCGTCAAAACATAGGCGTTGTCACCCAAGACACATATTTATACAATAATACTGTGCGAAACAATCTCCAATATGCCAATTATGATGCCAGCGAAGAAATGATAATGGAAGCTTGCAAAAAGGCGAATATTCACGATTTTATAATGGGTTTACCTGAAGCATATGAAACCCAAGTGGGCAATCGAGGAATAAAACTATCTGGCGGGGAGCGGCAGCGTATCGCAATCGCTCGAATACTTTTAAAAGACCCCGAACTTATTTTATTGGACGAAGCAACAAGCTCCCTAGATTCCATATCAGAGAGCCTGATTCAAGCGGCGATAGAGCCCTTATTAAAAGGGAAAACCAGCCTAGTCATAGCACATCGCCTAAGCACGATAATGTTTTGTGATGAAATCCTTGTACTCAAACAAGGCCGCCTAGTGGAGCGGGGAAATCACAGAGAGCTACTGGAGCAAGGCGGTGAATATAAGCTCCTTTACGAAACACAGTTTAGAAAAGCATTAGACGACGCAGGACTTTTTGTTTAACAATTACAATGAATGCTGAGCACAAACCGTGTCATTCTGATGGAGCGTAGCGACTGAAGAATCTTATTGCACAAAAGTGCAAATTGCTTAATGTCTTTCGTAGGGCGCGGCTTCCCAGACGCGCCGCTAGGTTTCCAACGTAACATGGGCGATGCGCAGCACATCAAGGATACTGCACCCTACATCCGTTTTGGTAATTTGCTGAATAATGAACAATGAAATGAGGTAAATTCTATGTCTTTTGACAGACTACAAGAAAAAATTAATATTATGAAAAATCCCACTGTGGTGGGGCTGGATCCTGCGTTGGATAATATTCCGCCAGACCTGCTGGCTCGGCATCTTGATGAAAAAGGGGAGACATTACAAGCAGCAGCAGATGCTGTGCTGGAATATAATATGGGACTCATCGATGCGCTCTGGGATATTGTTCCTGCAGTGAAACCACAGGCAGCTTTTCATGAAATATTGGGACCTGAAGGAGTGATGACTCTGAAAAAAACCTGCGAATATGCCAAATCAAAGGGTATGTATGTCATATGCGATGCTAAACGCAATGACATAGGAACGACAGCGGTGGCATATAGCGCAGCATTTCTGGGAACGGTAAAAATTGGTGAAACTCTACTGCGTCCATTCGATGTTGATGCATTGACAATTAATGCATATCTCGGCTCCGATGGAGTCATACCCTTCATTGAAGAAGCCGTTAAAAATGACAAAGCGGTATTTACTCTTGTGAAGACATCAAATCCATCATCTGGTGATTTTCAAGACAAACTCATCGAAGGAGAAGAACGATTATACACCACCGTTGCAGATTTAATGGATAATATATCAAAAGAAACCATAGGCAAATATGGTTTCTCAAGGGTAGGAGCAGTGGTGGGAGCGACATATCCCCAAGAAATGGTATTTTTGCGAGCAAGGTTGAAAAACACCTTTTTCCTTGTACCAGGCTACGGAGCCCAAGGAGGAGGAGTTGCTGATGTCGCCCATGCATTCAATGATAAAGGACAAGGTGCGATTGTAAATTCATCAAGGGGCATTATAGCCGCCTGGAAAGAATCGGGTGAAGATTACACAATAGCCGCAAGAAAAGCAGCACTAGCAATGAAAGAGGAACTAGCATCATGTATATAAAAAAAGCGGGTGTTTTGTCACCCGCTTTTCTATTTTTTATGCATTTTCTATATGGTTATCATCGCTGACCTCATCAATAATTACCTCTGTTTCAAAAATTTCATCGAACACTTCTGATAAGTTAATCGTTAAGCCAGGGACTACATGGACAGGTACAGTCTCTTCTTTACCATACATTAAAGCGACATAATTACCCTTGTCATATGTATAAACGGTTATGTATCTACCTTCGGGATCAACAATCCAGTATTCAGGAACACCAGCTCTACGATATAGGTTAAATTTCGTCAACATATCATGGCGGATATTGCTTGGAGAGAGTATTTCAATGACTAAATCTGGAACACCCGATAGTCCACGCTTGTCAATCTTTTCTATATCGCAAATTACTACTATGTCTGGTTGAACAACAGTGTTGTCCGAATTGTCGTCAGTTGGGAAAAGCCTCACATCAAAGGGTGCATGAAACACTTTGCATGAGCCTCCTTTAAGAAAGCTTGAGACTTGCCGTGACAAATCCATACTAATCCCTTGATGGCTCGGCGAAGCAGCTGGTGCCATTAAATATGGAACACCATCGATGATTTCCCATCTTTCATCATCGTCCCATGTTATATAATCTGCATAAGTATATAGAGCATCAGTTTTTTTATTCGGTAAAGACATATTAACCTCCAGTAACTTTGTTCTAATCTTCACTCATTAGGTCATGACTGAGCAGTTCGGTCGTGACTCTCATTTTACTTGATTACAAGCTCTTTTGGCTCTCTAGCAAATTGCTCAGCAAGGCTTTGGATTTTTCTAGTTTGTCTCGCTCTGTAGAAACCACATTCTCGGGAGCCTTTGAAGTAAACTGCTCGTTAGCGAGCCTTGCTTCTAGGGACTCAATTTCAACCCTAGCCTTTGCTATTTCCTTTTCAATACGCTCTCGTTCCTTGTCCATGTCAACCAAATCAGCCATGGGCATATAAAGGCGAGCATCACCAGTGGAAACAGCCACTAGCCCTGACATATCAGAGGGGTTGCTATTAGAAATGCTCAAATCGTTGGCATATGCGAGTCTCCCTAGATAAATGCTTCCCGCTTCAAATACGGAAACTTTATTTGTAACAATGGTAAGGCTTGACTTTCTCGACGGTGGCACATTCATGGCTGCTCTCTGAGTCCTAACAGCGCGGACAGCTTCGATGATGGACTCGAAATCAGCCTCGTCAGCGGGAAAATGCAAGCTATCTGTAAACTCTGGAAAAGCTTGAATCATCAAAGCATCTCCCAGCATTGATTTATTAAGAGGAAGGGCTTGCCAAATCTCTTCGGTGATAAAAGGCATAAAAGGATGGAGCAGAGCCAGCACCTTGTCAAGCACATACAACAAAACCTTTTGCGCTCCCAGAGAACCATCACCACCAGCTTGAAGCCTGGGTTTTGTCAGCTCAATATACCAGTCACAATAACTATCCCAGATGAAATCATATATTTTAGTGGCAGCAACGCCAAGCTCGTACTTGTCAAGGTTATCGCAAACCTCGCCAGCGAGGGTGTTTAGCTTGGATAAAATCCATTTATCTTCAAGCTCAAGCAACTCAGGTAAAGCACCATCCCATGTCGATTGCGCCACAGAATCCGCAGCACCAGCAGCCCCAGTCGCACCTGCTACGCCAGTCGCAGTACCAGCCACGCCAGCCGCACCAGCCGCATCAGCACCAACAGCCGCAGTACCAAACACCGACTCATCAAGATTCATCAAAACAAAGCGGCTAGCATTCCATATCTTATTGGCAAAATTGCGCATAGCCTCGCAACGTTCAGGATAAAAACGAATATCATTTCCAGGGCTATTTCCAGTAACAAGATTAAAACGCAAAGCGTCGGCGCCGTATGCCTCAATAATATCAATGGGATCTACACCATTGCCCAAGGACTTGCTCATTTTTCTACCTATAGAATCTCGGATGATACCATTGAGGAAAACAGTGTGGAAAGGTGTCTGTTTCGTATGCTCCAAACCGGAAAAAATCATCCTGGCGACCCAGAAGAAAATAATATCATAGCCAGTGACTAAAACATCAGTTGGATAAAAATATTCCATATCAGCTGTTTCCTCGGGCCAGCCCAAGGTTGAAAATGGCCACAAAGCCGAAGAAAACCAAGTATCTAAAACATCTGGGTCTCGCACAATATCGCTACTGCCGCATTTTTCGCAAACATCAGGATCTTCTCGAGAAACAGTAACATGACCACAATCGCAATACCAAACAGGAATTTGATGCCCCCACCAAAGCTGCCTGGAAATGCACCAATCTCTGACATTCTCCATCCAATGGGTATAAATCTTCGTAAAACGCTCGGGAACGAATTTTGTTTCCCCGGACTCCACGACTTCAATCGCATCTTTGGCAAGGGGTGTCATTTTCACGAACCATTGATCTGAGGTAATTGGCTCAACAACAGTGTCGCAACGGTAGCAGACACCCAAACTATGCTCATAATCTTCAGTTTTTACCAGTAGACCAAGTGCTTCCAAATCAGCTATGACAGCAGAGCGAGCATCGTAGCGGTCAAGACCGTTGTACTTTCCGCTATTAATGACTTTTGCATCTTCGTCCAGCATCAAAACCTGCTCCAAGCCATGACGCTGACCCACTTCAAAGTCGTTGGGGTCATGGCAGGGAGTCATTTTCACACAGCCTGTACCAAATTCCATTTCCACATAATCATCGGCGATTATGGGAATCTCCCTGTTCATTAATGGGAGAATGACAGTTTTTCCAACCAAATGGGAAAAGCGTTCATCGGCAGGATTCACAGCAACACCAGTATCGCCCAGCATGGTCTCAGGTCTAGTGGTGGCAACAACAAGAAACTCATCTGAGTCTTTCACCTGATACTTTATATACCACAAATGACCATGATGCTCATCATATTCCACCTCAGCATCGGAAAGGGCTGTGGTGCAGCTGGGACACCAATTGATGATGCGGTTGCCCTTATATATAAGATCCTTTTCATATAGAGCGACAAAAACCTCCCGCACAGCAGCGGAGCAACCGTCGTCCATGGTGAAACGCTCCCTATCCCAATCGCAGGAACTACCGAGCTTTTTGAGCTGCTCGACAATACGCCCACCGTAAAGGTGTTTCCACTCCCAGACACGCTCAAGAAACTTCTCCCTGCCCAAATCATGGCGTGATAAACCCTCGTTTCGGAGATCCTCTTCAACTTTAATTTGCGTCGCAATACCCGCATGGTCGGTACCAGGAACCCACAAAGCGGCAAAACCTTGCATTCTCTTATATCGAATTAATATATCTTGAAGAGAATTATTAAAAGCATGTCCCAGATGGAGCTGCCCTGTTACATTAGGAGGAGGAATTACGATGGTAAAAGGCTTACGCAAAGGGTCGATTACACCCTTAAAATACCCACCATCCATCCACATTTTGTAGATTTTGTCCTCGACATGGGAAGGATCATAGACTTTTTCCAATTGACTCATAACAAAAGCAACTCCTGTCTTATATATACATACATGATTTCTTGTTACAAGTCACGGGGTGCTTCGTAGGCACAAACCGTGTCATCTAAGAGCGAAGCGAAGGATCTTACTACACCGAAATTGCTGTCTATTAAGATTGCCACGTCGCTTTGCTCCTAGCAATGACACGGGATAGTTCCTCCATGACTAGTAACGATTTCTATAGATGAAATTGTAAAGGAAATATTCCATATTGTCAACTTGATATATTAGCGGTATAATAAAGCTGTGCAAACTGTGCATAAAACAATTAATTGGAGGAATACTGATGAACGAAACTATAAAATCTATCATGGAGCGCAACTCTTGTCGTGACTTTAAAGACACACCCCTCACGGAAGAGCAGCTGAAAACAATAGTGGATGCCGCCTTAGCAGCACCCAGCGCAATGAACCGCCAACCCTGGCATGTGGTTGTTGTAAAAGACAAAGCAATTGTTGACGAGCTAGATGCAGCAGGCATCGATGTCATAACGAAAAACAACCCAGAAGCATTGGAACGCATGAAGGAACGTGGTGGCAAAATCTTCTATAACGCTCCTTGCGTGATATATGTCCTTTCGGACGGCTCCGCTTATGGAAGCATGGACAGTGGCATTTTAACACAAAATGTATGCATTGCAGCCCAATCCATGGGGCTGAGTACCTGCATCGTTGGAATGGCAAACATGCCCTTAACAGGCGAAAAAGGTGATGAATACAAAAAAATGCTAAAATTCCCAGAAGGCTATGAGTTCGCCATCGGAATCCTCTTGGGAACACCAAACACAGGCAAAGAACCCCACGAACTAGTACCAGAAAAAGTCACATATATTGGATGAACAAACAATAGAGAGCTAAACAAATCCCCTAAATGGTTATGATATACCAATTAGGGGATTATTATATTTGTGGAAATGAGCTAAGACTACGTTGTTTTTTTCTTATCATTGCTTGTTTCGCGAATTATCATTTTTGACTCGATTTTTATTTTGTCACCAGGTTTGGCGTTCTTAAACTGTTCACGTCGAGCACGAACTTTGTCTTTTACTTCTTGCGATATTTTCATTCAAATACCCCCCATTCATAGTATTTATGGCCGAATCTTTTTTCCGTCTCTTTTAAATAATCGCTCATTTCCTTGGCAAGCTTAGTTATTATTTCCGTTTTTTCGATTTCGTTGTTTATTTTTTCTAAAGATGCTTTCCCATTTTCGAATAATTGTTCATATTCCTCTATGAATTCATCTCTCTTATTATGGTTACCAGGAAGTAAACTACCTGGAGAGAATGCAGATACCGAGTGTTTTGTGACTGCAATAACTAAATGAAGTTGATATTCAGCAGCCGTGTCCATATCTGCACCAGACAATAGTTTGTCAGTCAAGTCACCGTTGTCTACATGACTATGGACTAGAATTGTACCTTTCATTTGATCAAATTCATCTTTGTCGAATTCTACTTCATTTGCAGTTCCATTGCGTATAGAAAATAGCACTTGTCCATCTCGATTATACACAATCGCTTTTTCTATTTCATCATCTTTATGTATGAATCTCAAAAAATCATTTATAAATACATCCAAAGTATGAGTGTCCTACCCAAGTATGAGATAATTGATTTTACGTATAATATAGGCTTGTGTCAATAGAAAGTTATTACTAGTAATGAATAAAACACTAATAATAATATATATAATATTATCCTGAGTTGATATAAGTGGTATATATCATTGTTTCAAAAAGACTTCATTTTATTAACTCTTTCAACCGCAGTGCGGCTGGCTCGTATTCATCGCATTTTTTATACATTTCTATAGCATCTTCTTCCATGCCGACACATTCTAGGACTACTCCAATGTTGTAATAGGACAAATATGAAGTAATGCCGCTGTAATCGGTGATGTCTGCGCCGATGCAGCTTTCGTATTGCTCCACGGCTTCGACGAACATACCGTTGTTTTGCAAAGCATGGGCAGTGAGAAAACGAAACTGAGCTTTGGAGGAATAACGCTCATAATGCTCCAAAAGAAATTCGAGAGCCTTTTCGTATTGCCCTGTGTTTATCAACGCATAACCATAACACTCCACCAAAGCATACACATAATCAAGGCGAAAATCCAAAGAAGCAGCCAAAGCCTGCTCAAAGTAAATACAAGCCTGGGGGAGGTCGCGGCTGCTGTCGAAAAAGCATTTTCCCAACTGGTAAAGCAAATAGGAATCACCAGGACTGCTCTCCAGCTCCTTTCGTAGAAGCCTCTCGTTTCGCTCCAGCTTGCCCTTTGCCTCTTTAACTTCCTGGGAATAACCATAATGAATAATATCAATGGGAATCGCTTTGATGGTTTTCTGAAAATCTCCAATGGGTACAATTTGCTCGTGGATAATCCCGCTGAAATGGTGATATTTGCGATTATATAAACGAGACAGGGAAGAAGTACCTTTGCTGCTCATCTCCACCATGTTAATGGCACCCACGGCTAGCTCATCGCTTAAGAAAGTCTCCAGCGCAGAAAAATCCACGCTGACTATTTCTTCATCGGCATCTAAAACCAGCAGCCAGTCGTTTTTAGCACAATCAGCGGAAAAATTTCGAGCAGCAGAAAAATCGTCACACCAAGGAAAATGAACAAGCTTAGCTCCATGTGCCAAGACAATATCAACAGTCCCATCCGTTGACCCAGTATCAGCCACCACTATTTCATCGGGATTCAAAACAGATAAAACGCTATTCAAAGCAGCATCTAAAAAAGACTCTTCATTTTTAACTATCATACAAACGCTAATGGGAAGCGAACTGCTCATAGACAATACCTCAGTTATGCTAATTAAAAGACTCCCTGTAAAAACCAACAATGGGAGTACAGGAGTGAACCATATTAATCAACCATCACCACTTCGCAAGTTTTCTTATTGAATGCGATGGCGTATTTGTATACACGGGTGTAGCCTTCTTGTTTCAATGTGTGAATATATGCCTTTTCTTCTATTTGCTCCAGAGCTTTTTGAGCTTCTTCTTTCATTGCAGTTGCTTGGTCGTCTCTCAGGTGCTTGAACTCCACTACCACAGCGGCTTGCGTTTTGTCATTGGGCTTTATCAGACAATCCGCTCTACCTTTACCCGATTCTTGGTTGGAACGAACTGTATAGCTATTCGATGCTGCTAGAAGCATCCCATAAATAAACATATGATAGCTGTTTTCTTTCACCAGGTCAAAACTGCTGGGGTTGTGAAGAATGTCATCATTCAGGGTTCGAGATACACCGTCAGCATCTCCATTTAATAAGCAGCTAACAAACTCTTGTATACTATCGGAAACAGTCTCTCTTTCTTCTCTTAACCATTCCATGGCATATCTGGAAAATGTGTCCTTAACTTCCATATTTACCAATTCAGCTTCAAATATAGCACCATTGGCTCCATTACAGGGCTTCAGGTATCCAGCATGAAGCAGCAGAGTCCAAAAAGTGTTTGTACCAACATATTTTATCGGATATGTAATTTGATCAGCCAGGGACATTTTAATGGGAGAACCCGTGAGAAGACCAGCTAAATCGTTCCGAAGCCTATCATCGCCTTTGTGGAAGACATCTCGCAGAATTCCAACTGAACCGGTGTTCACCCAGTAGTTTTGAAGTTTCTGTGAGTCAATATACATCGTGATGCTCCAGGGGTTGTACATATCTTGCCCGCCGAACCTATAGCCATCGTACCAGCTCTTTATTTCATCGTATTTTTCGGATATTTCATACATTTCGCAGGCGGCAATGACTTCATCTTCCGTAAAACCGAAGCAGCTGGAAAACTCATCGTCTAAAACCCCACATATTTTTGGGTTATTGAAACTGCTGAAAAGTCCTTCTTTGGATATCCTTTGAACACCTGTGAGTACACCAAATTCCAATGCATTGTTGGTCTTGAATGCACTCCCTAGAAAACCGCGCATGAAGCCGATCATTTCATCATAGTAGCCATATCTTTCAGAGCTATCTATGGGTGTATCATATTCGTCCAGCAGAATTATCACCCGTTTTTGATGGTGCTTGTATAAGCAGGTAGCCAAGAACAGAAAAGCTGTTCTGAGTTCCGATTCCGTCGCTTCCATCGAACAATATTTGTAAAACATTTTCTTTTCAAATTCGTTTAGAAAACTGCTCTCCAACAAATACATGCTATCTTGAAAAATAGTAGAAACAAGATTGCTTATGCTGTGAAGCGCATTTTCGTATGTTCTCTCTTCAACATTTTTTAGTGTGAACGAAATGACTGGATATTGGTTCTGGTGTTTTTCACAGATTTCTATGTACTTAGAAATTTCCAAACCGTCAAACAGAGATTTGCTATTTTTATTAATATCGAAGAAACTTCGCAGCATACTCATATTTAGCGTTTTACCGAAACGCCTAGGTCTTGTTATTAAGGTTACTTCGCCTCGCTTTTCCAGCAATTCTCGAATGAACAAGGTCTTATCAATATAGAAATAATCATTTTCACGCATCTTTTCAAAAGACTCAACTCCAATGATTATCTGCTTCTTCATTGCAAATCCCTCCTCTTATATAGCATTCACATAGCATAATAATCCAACTCTCAACTCACCGCATGTTTTCTTAATTATATCGTTATCCATCACTATAATCAAGCAAAAACAATGGATTATTACCTTAACTCCCGCTCCAGCGTGGTGGTCCAAGTCTTCACTGTCTGCATCCTTAAAAATTCAAACATCGGAATAATATCTTCGGAAACATCATATGCAGCTAGCGCAGCATAATAAAGAGACTTATCCTCATCATAAACAATTAGAGGAGGGTGATTATTTATCATTAGAAAATAATTCAATAAAGTACGCCCAACTCTACCGTTTCCATCTGCAAAGGGATGTATATGCTCAAATCGTGCATGAAAGTAAGCAGCAGCTGTGAGTAGAGCGTCACCAGAGCTATCTTCATGGAAATCGACAAGCTCAGATAATAAGGCAGCGACATCGGACTCCACCTCATCGGGCATCGAGACGACTTCCGATTGACCAACAACAAAATCATGACGCTTGAACTCCCCAGGACGCTCTCCAAGCTCCACATAACGCCGCTGATCATATGTGCCACTTGTGAGCACAGCATGCACCTCTTTGACTAATGCTACAGAGATTAGCTCCTTGTCAGCAAGCATTGGTAAAAGCAGCTCATAACACATTCTTTGATTTGCCAGCTCAAAAATTGTTCGAGGTGTTCCCGAATAGCCAAGAATTCGTCCATTTTCAAATACTTCTCGAGTATCGTGATATGTAATCTCATCATTTTCAATTTTCCCCGAATTATATGCAAAGAGGATGCGGAAATTATGAAGCCGCTGGTCAATCTCCACAGCAGATTCAAGCGAAAAACTAAGCCAAAGCTCAACAATACTCAAATAATCGTCCAAAAAAACACTCCCTTCAAAAATCCACGAAGAGAGTATACCATAATATGCAACAGTTTTGAAAAAATAATTGATTATGTTCTAGATGAAGCCCTTTATAACTATATAATTGTTACAAGTCATGGGGTAAAAACCGGTGTCATTGCGAGGAGCGAAGCGATCTCACCCCAGTGTCATTGCGAGGAGCGAAGCGATCTCACCCCAGTGTCATTGCGAGGAGCGAAGCGACGTGGCAATCTTATTAGTCGGAAATTTCGGTATAATAAGATCCTTCGCTATCGCTCTTAGATGACACGGTTAGTGTCCCGAAACACCACCATGACCAGTTATATATAATTCAAGATAATGAATAAAATCGTGCATACAGCTTGAAATGCACGACAAAATATGGTACAATATAAGCAAATTAATTTTGGAGGTATAAAAATGGCTGATACAATTAATGTGACAATCAGGCTTGATAGAGATATAAAAGAACAAGCAGAAAGAATGTTCAACGATTTTGGCATGAACTTATCTACGGCGTTCAACATATTCGCACGTCAAGCATTACGTGAAGGCAAGATACCATTTGAAATTTCTGACCCATTTTACAGCGAAAAAAATCAAGCTGAATTAAGTCGCCGTATAGCTGAAATCGAAGCAGGGGTAAACATATCAATACATGATTTGATTGAGGTTGATGATGATTAAAGTTTGGCATGACAATGCATGGGACGAATATATTGCATGGCAACAGCAAGACAGAACCCCCAGATAGCACTCTAGCGAGTTCATCTGGGGGAGTATATCGTTTAATACTGTTGCAATGCAGTTGATGACAACTGTCTTAAGAATGCTTTGTCTTCGGTTTAGTTTTTGTCGCCTTTTTATTATTATTTGATTCCAAGCGTATTAAATCGGTCGGTTTGGCATTTTTTAAAAATTCTTCTCTTGCTCGTACTCTATCTTTTACTTCTTGTGATACTTTCATCAAAATATCCCCCATTCATTATATTTATATCCAAATTTCAATTCGTTCTCTTTTAGATAATCGCTCATATTTTTCGCTACTTTAGCCATTTCTTTTTGTCTAATATTGACATCAACAATACCATCGACAATCATAGCTCCGTTCACATACAATTGCTCGTATGTTGAAAGGAAGTTTTCTCTCATACTAAGATTTCCAGGTAAAACCATTCCTGGAGAAAATGCTGATATTGACTGTGGTGTTGCTGCTATAATTTCATGAAGCCGAAAAAAAGCGGCTGTTTGTATATCTGCCCATGATAATAATCTATCAGTTAAATAGCCTGAATCAACATGACTATGGGTTAGTATCTTTCTTTCCATTAGCAAAAATTCTTCTAAGGTAAAGGCAACCTCTGTTTCTGTACCTTTGCGCTCTGGTAAAAACACGCTCCTATCATGATTATAGACAATAGCTCTTTCGATTTTATCTTCTGAGCGAATTGTGTTCAAAAAATCGTAATCATATGCGTCCAAGTTGAATTGTCCTGTCTGTATTACTACTCATTTTATTTTCAATTATAGGGTTTGTCAATATGCGATTTTTTTCATTGTGATTAATATGAACCACACGGTTACAAGTCACGGGGTGAAAATCCAGTGTCATTGCGAGGATCGAAGCGATCTCACCCCGGTGTCATTGCGAGGAGCGAAGCGACGTGGCAATCTTAACAGACAGCATTTTCGGCGTATTAAGATTCTTCGCTACGCTCATAAATGAAACGGTTTGTACCTATGAAATACCCTGTAACTAGCAACTACTACAATTCAAAATGATGAATAAAGCTTGGCATGACAATGCATGGGACGAATATATCGCATGGTAAAGATAAATGAATTTGAGTTGAGGCAAGTTGTAAAATGAATTGCCCAAAATAAAGAAAATAATTGACCCAAGACGGTCAACCAGTTAAACTTTAGTAAGCAAAGAAAGAAATGACTGGAGGAAGCCGAAATGGGTCAAGTAAAGTATAA
>Ga0099364_10000171_pt1 | contig 108609 bp, 98 predicted proteins | sample TergutTh196P3_FD_73070 | JGI IMG/M metagenome (GOLD analysis project Ga0099364, IMG submission 73070) | Microcerotermes parvus P3 segment gut microbial communities from Pointe-Noire, Republic of the Congo - Th196 P3 | ecosystem: Host-associated > Arthropoda: Insects > Digestive system > Gut ...
TTTTCCGCCGATTATTTTCAGACAAGCGCGGATTACATTTCCACCCGCATATCGCTAAGGCCTAAAATCGCCATCGTGCTTGGCAGCTGCCTTGGCGATGTAGCAGGACTTATTGACAACCCGCAAAGCATCGATTATAAAGACATTCCGAATTTTCTCGTATCAACCGTCAATTCCCACGTCGGCAAGCTGATTTTCGGCAAACTTTCGGGGCATGACGTAGTTTGCCTGTCGGGACGCTTCCATTATTATGAAGGCTACGATTTCGAGGAATTGGTCATCCCGGTAAGGGTATTAAGGCTGCTGGGCGTTGAGACGCTGATCCTTACAAACGCGGCCGGGGGCATCAATGAGGATTTCGTTCCGGGCGATATCATGATGATCTGCGACCACATCAAGCTCTATGGCGCAAGCCCGCTGCGCGGCCTTAATGACGATTCCTTCGGCCCCAGGTTTTTCGACGTCACAAACATGTACACGAAATCTCTGCGGGAGCTTGCGTTTGAGGCCGCTGAAAGGATCGGCATTGCGATCAAGGAGGGCGTATACTTTTTCTTCCCCGGGCCGCAATTTGAGTCTCCCGCCGAAATCAGGGCTTCGCACATACTTGGCGCGGACGCGGTAGGCATGTCCACGGTAACCGAAGCGCTGGCCGCTGCTCATTGCGGTATGAAGGTACTTGCCTTTTCGCTCATCACGAATATGGCGGCCGGTATCGCGGGCCCCATAAAAACCGAAGATGTAGGCGAAACCGCCGAGGCCGCGTCTTCAAACATCCGGCGGCTTATACTTGAAATCATCAAATGCATTGGCTCGGCGGACGGCTTTTAGCATGTATCCTGCGTGCCGTAATCACGGCACTGGATTATATGAACCCATAAAAAATTAGGAGGTACAGCATGAAAAAGTTCTTAGCATTCGCTCTCGCAATAACATTATTCTTCACCGCCTGCGGAGGCAGCACTGCCGCCCCGGCTGCTGATCCGGGAGCTTCGGACAGCAGCGCGGCGTCTGATTCGGCAGCCGCTCCCGCAGCGCCCGCGGATGACGGCGCAGACGCCGCCGCCCCGAAACGCATCGCCTTAGTGTGCGACGAAGCGGGCACTCAGGTATTCGTCTTGATGATGATTGAAGGGTTAAGAGAAGCCGCCGCGCAGTTTGGATTTGAACCCATCATAGTGGAATGCGCAGATTCGGCGGCCTATGAAGACAATATCCGCGCGCTTGTACAGGAGCAGACCGATCTGATTATCGTAGGCGGCTGGATAGGCGGGGACGCGCTTAATAAAATCGCGCAGGAATTCCCCGACTCCGCGCATTACGCCCTTATCGACTCCACGGTGGAGGCCGAAAACGTGAAATGTATCGCCTACCGCGAACAGGAAGGCGCCTATCTTATCGGCATGATCGCTTCAAGCATGGTTGACGCCGGCCAGGAAGTCTTCGGCGCCGTACATGTAAACCAAGGCCCCGGTTCATGGAAATGGCGTTACGGATTTATGGAAGGCGTTAAAACCGGACACCCCGGCGCTTCCTTTGTCTTCAACTATGTCGGAGGCTATAACGATCCGGTCAAGGCCAAAGAGTTCGCAATCCTGCAGTATGAGCAAGGCGCAAGGTTTATCAACGCGGCATGCGCGGGCGGGGACGTAGGCGTTTTTGAAGCGGCCCTTGAGCGCAGCTTCTATACCTCCGGTCAGGACGTCGACCTTACCAACCCCAACAACCCTTACATCGTAAGCAGCCAGATCAAAGACACAAAGGGCACCGTCAAATACCTTTTAGAGCAGTATTTCACCACCGAATGGACCCATGACAACGAAGTATGGGGTATCTCCGAGGGCACTATCGGCGCCGTACATATCACGCACGACAGTCCCAATCCCATCCATGAGCGCTTGTCGGGCGATGTGCTTGCAAATATTAAACAGGCGGCCGACGATATCCGTACAGGCAAGCTGAACCTGACCGATATGCCTGCTGAAGAAGATTATTAAAACCGACGACGCGTGGGAGCAGGCGATTCCCTGCTCCCACAAATTCTGTCCGGAGGTGAACCGCCATACTATTGCAGATGAAACAGATTTCCAAGCGGTATCCAAACGGCGTGCTCGCTAACGATAACGTCAACATCGACTTAAACGAGGGCGAGCTGCTCGCCATTGTCGGCGAGAACGGCGCGGGCAAATCCACGATTATGAAAATATTGTACGGTCTTGAGCATCCGACAGGCGGGGAGATTTTCATTCACGGAAAACCGCAGGTCTTTAAAAACCCACAAAGTGCGATGAAGCAGGGAATCGGTATGGTGCAGCAAAATTTCATGCTGCTGCCTCCGTTTTCCATCGCCGAAAACGTGGTGTACGGCAGCGAGCCTAAAAAGATGGGCGTGTTCTTTGACCGTAAAAAAGCGGTCGACGAGGTAAGGCAGCTCAGCGGTCAATACGGGTTGTCCATCGACCCTACGCTCCTTATAAAAAACTGCGCCGTCGGACTGCAGCAGCGCTGCGAGATACTAAAGGTGCTGTATCAAAACGCAAGGATTATTATTTTCGACGAGCCATCCGCGGTACTGACGCCTCAGGAGGTGGAGGGCTTACTGGATACCCTTCGCCAGCTTGCGGGTATGGGTAAAAGCATAATCCTTATCACCCACAAGCTAAACGAGGTGATGGCGGTAGCCGACCGGTGTGTCATTATGCGCGGCGGACGGCATATTGCGACGCTGAATACCGGCGAGACGTCCATACAGGAGCTGTCGTCTTTAATGGTGGGAAGGCAGATTGTCGATAAGGAAATACCGAAGCTTGACAAGGGCCACTGTGTACTTAAGGTAAAAAACCTCTCGCTCAGCGGTCCCGCCGGTCAGTCTATCGTGCGCAACTGCAGCCTGAATGTGGATTCCGGCGAAATCGTAGGAATCGCGGGCGTATCGGGCAACGGCCAGACCGAATTGCTGCATATGCTCGTAGGCCTCTTAAAGCCTGACGACGGGGAAATACTGCTAAACGGCAAGGAGCAAAGCGGCGGGGAGGTGCGCACAATACGCGACGCGGGCTGCGCCTACGTCCCGGAGGACCGCAACACGATGGGCGCAGCGCTCGACGCCACGCTGACAGAGACCTTGTTGATGGCGCACCAGTATAAAAAGGAACTGAACCGCCACGGGATTTTAAACCACAAGTCGGCGGAAGAAAGCTTCGCAGCACTTTTAAAGGAATATAACGTGCTTCATTCCTCTTTAAAGCAAAAGTCCGGGGAGTTATCCGGCGGCAATTTGCAAAAGCTCATCGTAGCGCGAGAAATCAGCCACAACGCAAAGCTGCTGGTCATTTCCGAGCCGACGCGCGGGGTCGACATCGGCGCGATGGAATTCATTCATAACCGGCTCATAGAACAGCGTTCGGACGGCGCTGCCATCTTACTTGTTTCGTCAGATCTTTCGGAGATTCTAAAATTATCCGACCGCATATATGTCATGTACGAGGGCAGGATCAACGGGGAAATCATGCGTGAAGAAGCAAACGCTGAAAACGTCGGCATCCTGATGATGGGAGGTGTGCGGCATGATAAAGCAGTATAACATAAAAAGCTTAGCCGTTCGTTTCGCACAAATCTTTACCCAGCCGCTTATAGCAATACTCATAGGCCTTACCATAGGTGCTGCGGTAATCCTGATTGCGGGCGAGAATCCTCTTAACACGTATATCAAAATGTTTGAGGGTGCCTTTTTCAGTCCGTTTTACTTTATGCAGACGCTCACCCGCGCGGTGCCCGTCACGGTATGCTCGATCGCTATTATCATGGCATGGAGGGCCGGATACATAAACCTCGGCGTGGAAGGCCAAATGATAACCGGCTCGTTTGTCGGCACAATCGTTTCGATTTATTCGCCCTTGCCGACCGCGTTAACCGTCATGATAGCGGTTGCATGCGGTTTGGCGGCAGGCGCGCTCCTTGCGGTTTTCGCCGCCTTTATCAACGACAAATTCAACGTTTCAATCGTTATCTCAACTCTTATGATGAATTATGTGGCGTCCTACATCACCTCTTATTTTATCACCTTCCCGTTGCGCGACACTTCAAACGACCTTGCCATACAGACAAAGGAAATTCCCGACGTTATGCGGTTGCCGCGTTTGATTGAGGGCAATACTCTGAATTTTGGCTTTATTATAACCGTCGTGTTGGTTGCGCTGTTTGTCTTTATAAACTATAAAAGCAACTTTGGATATGAGTCGAAAATGACGGGGCTTAACCCGGTTTTTGCTCAATATGGCGGCGTAAAGCGGCGTAAGGTGATGTATATGAGCATGGCGCTCAGCGGCGCGTTGGCGGCGACTGCCGGTATGCTTGAGGTGTTCGGCGTAAAGTACCGATTTGCCGAGGCGATGTTCACTTCAACCGGTTATGCATGGACAGGCCTCATGTCTGGCCTTATCTCTTCGCTTCATCCGGTGGGCGCTTTTGTTACCTCCGTGTTCCTGTCAGGGCTTCAGGTGGGCGGTCAATCGGTTCAGCGAACCATCAATATTCCGCTTCAGGTAGCCACGTTAATACAGGCTACCATTACCCTGTTTGTTTCGATACGCCTGCTTGCCCATTTTCGCGCGCACAGGAAAAGCAAAATACCTAAAGGCAATATAAAAGGAAAAGGGGCGGGTGATGCTTGATGGATACAAATTTTATCGCGGCAATTCTCAACTCCGCCATTCGCTCCACGACGCCCATTATGATGGCGGCGCTCGGAAGCGCAATCTGTAACCGCGTGGGCGTTTTCAACGTGGCCCTTGAGGGCCAGATGCTTATCGGCGCTTTCAGCGCCATAGCGATTAACTGGTTTACAGGCAGTATCGCGCTGTCGGTGATTGGAGGCATCCTCATCGGCGGTATGATCGGCTTGTTGGTCGGCTACTTGCAGGTGCGCTTCAAGGCGGCGGATATGGTTGTCGGCACCTCGATAAACCTTTTTGTAGGCGCTTTGTCCGCTATTTTGCTGTTCATCCTGTTCGGCGTAAGGGGCAGCTTTAAGAATCCCGCGCTGCTTTCCTTACCCGCCATTCAGATCCCGATTTTAAAAGACTTGCCTTTCATTTCGGTTTTGCTGCGCAATTTTACGGCAATGGACTATTTTGCCTATCTTATAGCGATTGGCATGTATATCTATCTGTTTAAAACAATTTGGGGCTATCATACTCTTTCCGTGGGCGTTAAGATCGAGGCCGCCGAATCAATGGGGCTGCACGCCCAGCGCACGCAGATTATGGCCGTCATGGTCTCAGGATTGCTGTGCGGCTTTGGCGGCGTAACGCTAAGTATGGGACAGGTGACGCTTTTTACGGAAAACATGACGGCCGGTCGCGGGTTCATCGGTATGGCCGCTTGTAACCTTGGCCGCAGCAATCCTTTGCTTATCATATTGGCAAGCTTGTTCTTCGGGTTCTGCGACGCTTCCGCCAGCATCGCCCAGAATACGATTCCCAGCCAGCTGACACAATCCATTCCATACATCTCCACGATTATAGCCCTCATCTTCTTCAGCCGCGAAAGGATGAAAAAAATAAAAAACTCGAAGGCGGCTTAACAAGTATTGTTCAAAGGAGTCACACATGTTATTATTAGAAGAAAGAAAACAAATTGTTTTCTATGGCAATCAACTGATCAAACGCTGCCTGACAACGGGATCGGGCGGAAATATAAGTATTTATAACCGCAAGGAAGATTTGATTGCGCTGACCCCCAGCAGTATGAATTACAGCGACCTTACGCCGGAGGATATCCTTGTTATAGATCCCGGCGGCAACATTGTTGAGGGGACAAACAGTATATCCACGGAAATCAATATGCATCTGCTGGTTTACCGCAACAGGCTCGATGTGTGCGGTATTGTGCATACGCACTCCCTGTACGCCACAGCCATGTCCTGTATGGGCTGGGATATCGAGCCGGTACATTACATGCTTGCAATGGCGGGGCCTGTAGTAAAGTGTTCGAAGTACGCAATCTACGGCTCGGAGGAATTGGGTCGGCGCGCGCTTGATGCGCTCGGAAACCGCGGCGCCTGCCTTTTAGGAAACCACGGGCTTCTGGCTGCGGCCGCAACGCTTGAGCACGCGTTTTCAACGGCCGAGCACCTTGAATATGTAGCGAAGCTTACGTGTGTGACAAAGAATCTTGGGAATCCCAATATTCTCACAGAGCAGCAGATACAGGATGTTATGGATAAGTTTGGTACATGTTCGTATAAATAGGAGGTGGAAACGCATACTTTCCGATAAAATGCAGTATTTCGAGCCGTCCATCTTTATTAAGATACGACAGGCGATGGCCTCCTGCCCGCTGCCTGTCTGCGACCTGAGCGTCGGCACGCCGGATCTTCCGCCTCCCCGCCATGTTATCGATGCGTTTTTGCAAAGCGCCGAAAATATGGAAAACTATAAATACGCGCTCGCCGATACCCGGGACATGACCGATGCGGCGATAGAATGGTATTCCCGCCGGTTTTCGGTTTTGCTCGGGCGTGAAAATATCTGCGGCCTGATAGGCTCGCAGGACGGACTTGCGCATCTTCCGCTCATGCTGCTTAACCCTAACGACGGCGTTTTAGTCCCCAACCCGGGATACCCGATGTTTTTAAGCGGCGCCCGCCTTGCAGGGGCGTCGGTTATTGACGTGCCACTGCACGAGGAGAACGGATACCTTGTGGATTTCGACATGATCCCGCCATCCGGCGCGCACCGGGCAAAGCTTCTTATTATATCCTACCCCGCAAACCCTTTGGGACGCCTTGCGCCCCTTGATTTTTTCGACAGGACCGTGTGGTTCGCCAAGAAATACGGCTTGTACGTCATCCATGACAACGCGTATGTTGAGCTCACATTTGACGGCAAAAAAGCACACAGCTTTTTACAGGCCAAGGGCGCGCTTGATGTGGGCGTCGAGTTTAACAGCCTGTCAAAATCCTATAACCTGACAGGCTCCCGTATTTCGTTCATGCTTGGAAACCGCGATATGTGCGAGTCGTTGTCGCTTTTAAAATCCAATATCGACTACGGTATATTTAAGCCGGTTCAGGCAATGGCCGCCGCCGCGATTACAGGGCCGCAGGATTGCTTAAGGCAGCTTAGGAGCGAATATCAGGATAGGCGGGACGCCTTGATTGCCGCGTTGTCCGAGGGAGGCTGGAGCGTTGTGCCCCCCCAAGGGACTATGTTTGTCTGGGCAAAGCTGCCGCCTCAGTTTACCGATTCCGTGGACTTTGCGATGCGGCTGCTCCAGAGCACCGGCGTCGCCGTGGTGCCGGGCATTAGCTTCGGCTCGCTGGGCGAGGGATATGTCCGTATCGGGCTAGTCCGCCCTGCCGGCGAATTGGCCGCCGCCGCACGCAAGATCACCGGTTTTATACGAAATAACAGAACGTGAAAAAGCCGCCCGTCACACATCGTCACGGAGCGGCTTTTCCCGGCTTTAAGCCGTAATCTTATCGTGGGAATTAATGATGTTCGCGCACCTTATAGCTTGTATGCAGCGACTCGTGCGCGATATGGCTGTTAGGCTTTTCAAAGAATTCGGCATACAGCTTTTTGATAAAGGGGTTTTCATGCGATTTGCGGATCTTACACGCCTTGTCCTGGTTATACAGCACGGACGAGCGAAGCCCTTGAAGATCGGTGAAGTTGCGCACATGGGCCATTTGCACAGGCTGTCCGCCGCCGTTTATGCATCCGCCCGGGCATCCCATGATCTCGATGAAGTGGTACTTCTTATCGCCGCTCTTCACGCGCCCGAGAAGCTCCCTTGCGTTTGCAAGGCCCGAAGCGACGGCGACGTTTACGTCCATGCCGCCGACCTTGTACGTTGCTTCCTTTATGCCCGCGGTCCCGCGCACATCATCGAAATCAACGTCTTTCAGCTCTTCGCCCGTCAGCCACTCGACAGCCGTGCGAAGTGCGGCTTCCATAACGCCGCCGGTTGATCCGAAAATAATACCTGCACCCGTGGCTTCGCCGAACGGACTGTCGAACGCTTCATCGACAAGTTCGGTAAATTCAATCCCCGCGCGCTTGATCATACGGCTGATTTCGCGGGTGGTGAGGGCTATGTCGCAGTCCGGGACGCCGGCCGCGTTTTCATCCTCGCGGTTTACTTCGAATTTTTTAGCCGTGCACGGCATTACGCCGACGACAAAGATATCCTTCGGATCGATCCCTTTTTCTTTCGCGTACCATGTTTTAGCGATTGCGCCGAACATTTGCTGCGGGGATTTGCATGACGAAAGATTTGGGATATATTCAGGAAAGAAATGTTCGCAAAAGCTCACCCAGCCGGGCGAACAGGAGGTGATGAGCGGGAACGGGCCGCCGTCTTTCACGCGTCCGATAAATTCATGGGCTTCCTCCATGATCGTCATATCGGCGGCGAAATTCGTGTCGTATACGCCGTCAAACCCAAGCCGCCTGAGTGACGCTACCATCTTGCCGGTGGCGTCGGTGCCGACAGGCATTCCGAAATCTTCGCCGATTGTCGCGCGTATCGATGGCGCCGTCTGTACGAGCACATGCTTTTTCGGGTCTGAGAGCGCGTCCCAAACCTTTTGGGTATGGTCTTTTTCAGCGATCGCGCCGGTGGGGCACACGACGATGCATTGACCGCAGGATACGCACGCCACTTCGCCCAAGTCCTGCTCGAACGCGCAGCCGATATGCGTTTCAAAGCCGCGGTCGTTGGCTCCGATAACGCCGATGGACTGCTGTACCGCACACGCGGCGACGCAGCGGCGGCACAGGATGCACTTGTCGTTGTTGCGCGTCATGTGCATGGCCGAATCGTCGTAATCGTGGTGCGGGTTCTCGCCTTCGTATAAGGTTTCGTCGTCCACGCCGAACATCCAGCAAAGCCTTTGCAGCTCGCAGTTGCCGCTTCTGATGCACGACAGGCATTTGCGGTCATGTGTGGAAAGCATGAGCTCAAGCGTCGTCTTTCTCGACGAATGGACCCTTTCCGTGCTTGTGAAGACCTCCATCCCCTCGTTTACAGGGTATGTGCAGGCTGCCACAAGGCTTTTGGCGCCTTTTACCTCGACCACACAAATACGGCATGATCCGATTTGGTTGATTTCTTTTAAGTAACACAATGTCGGGATTTCAATCCCCGCGGTGCGCGCCGCTTCGAGTATCGTCATTTCCGCCGGAACCGAGACGGGCATCCCGTTTATCTTAATGTTAACATTAGCCATCGTAACAGGTACACTCCTTACATTACTGCTTGACGATCGCGCCAAACTTACATTTTTCGATACAGACGCCGCACTTTATACAAAGGCTTTGATCGATTACATGCGGCTTTTTAACGTCGCCGGCAATCGCATCGACAGGACAGACCTTTTTGCAGAGCGTACAGCCTATGCATTTATCCGGCGTGATGACGATGCTCATCAGGTCCTTGCAGGCGTGTGAGGGGCATCTTTTCTCAACGACATGCGCATCGTATTCATCCCTGAAGTAACGCAGCGTGGAAAGCACAGGGTTAGGGGCGGATTGCCCTAACGCGCAAAGCGAATTTTCCTTTATGTAATAGGACAGGCGTTCCATCTTATCGAGATCTGCCAATGTGCCCTGCCCCTTCGTCACCTTTTCAAGCAGCTCATACAGGCGCTTTGTGCCGATGCGGCACGGGGTGCACTTGCCGCAGCTTTCGTCGACGGTAAACTCAAGGAAGTACTTTGCGATATCGACCATACAGCTGTCCTCGTCCATTACGATGAGGCCGCCTGAGCCCATCATGGCGCCGACTTCCATCAGGCTGTCGTAGTCTATTTTCACGTCGATGAGGCTCGAGGGGATGCAGCCGCCGCTCGGCCCGCCAATCTGCGCCGCCTTAAAGCGTTTGCCTCCCGGTATACCGCCGCCGATTTCCTCGACGATTTCGCGCATAGTCGTGCCCATCGGGACCTCGACAAGGCCGGAGTTATGAATCATTCCCGCCAGCGCGAAGACCTTGGTGCCCTTGGATTTTTCGGTTCCCATAGAGCTGAGCCAGTCCGCCCCGAGTAAGATGATGCGCGGGATATTCGCGTATGTTTCGACATTGTTTAAAACTGTCGGGCAGCCGAACAGGCCCTTTACCGCGGGGAACGGCGGCCTTGGCCGCGGCTCGCCGCGATGGCCTTCAATCGAAGTTAACAGGGCAGTCTCCTCGCCGCAGACGAACGCGCCGGCGCCAAGGCGTATATCAATGTCAAAGCAGAAATCGGTGCCGAAAATATTTTTACCGAGCAAGCCGTTTTTACGCGCTTCCTTTATTGCAATCTCAAGCCGGTGTACGGCGATCGGGTACTCCGCGCGTATGTATATGTAGCCCTCGTTTGCGCCGATTGCGTAACCGGCAATGGCCATCGCCTCTAAAACGACGTGGGGGTCGCCCTCAAGAATGGAGCGGTCCATGAACGCGCCGGGGTCGCCTTCGTCGGCGTTGCAGCAGACATATTTTTGCCCGGGAGGCTGAGCCGCCGCAAATCCCCACTTGAGCCCGGTCGGGAACCCTGCGCCGCCGCGCCCGCGAAGCCCGGAATCTTTTATTACCTTTATTACGTCATCAGGCTTCATCTCCGTGAGTACTTTTCCAAGCGCCACGTAACCGTCGTAAGCTATGTATTCGTTGATATCCTCAGGGTTTATCACGCCGCAGTTGCGAAGCGCTATGCGCTTTTGTTTTTTGTAAAACCCGGTTTCGTCAAGGGACGAAACCTCGCCGCCCTGAAGCGTCTCGTCGTATACAAGACGCGTAACGATCCTGCCTTTTAAGAGGTGTTCGGTGATGATTTCGGGGATATCCTCGGGCTTCACCGATGCGTAGAACGTGCCCTCGGGATAGACAATCATAATCGGGCCTAACGCACAAAGGCCGAAGCAGCCGGTTTTTACAAGCTTCACTTCGCTTTCAAGGCCTGCTTTTTTCAAGTTTTCTTCGATCGCGTCATGAACCTTGTCGCAACCGGAAGAACAGCAGCCGGTCCCGGCGCATAACAGAATACTGGAACGTATCATGTATTATTTTCCTCCCTTACTTGCCGATGGTGCCGATAGTGTATTCATTGACAATTTCGCCGCTCATAAGATGCTGATGCACAATCTTAACGGCTTTTTCCGGCGTCATGTTGATGTATGTAGTCTTGCCGCGGTCCTTTTCATGAATCTCAACTACAGGCTCGTACTGGCAAATGCCGATACAGCCCGTCTGACCGACGATAACGCCTTCAAGCTTTTCCTTTGCGACTTCCTGAACAAAAGCCGTAAGGACAGGGCGCGCCCCCGCCGCGATACCGCAGGTCGCCATTCCGACCACGACGCGGGTTGCATCCGGCTGGTCTTCGCGTATACCCATGTTTTCGCGCGCTTTGTCGCGCAGGGCTTTGAGTTCTTCCAGTGACTTCATAATAGACAGAGACCTCCTTATTAGTATTTAGGAAATAGAAAATAGGAAATAGTAGAAACGTATTTTCCAGGCAAAATTTTCCGCCGGCCGCACTACTATTCTCTATTTCCTATTCTCTATTCTCCATCTGCTCCTTGAGATAACCCCTAATCCAATCGGCGACATCGGGGTTTGAAAGGGGGACGTCCCCTCCAAGCACTTCCCGGAGCTCCCGGGTATCAAGGATAAATCCGCGCCCGTCCCTTTCCTTTTCATAGACAAAATCAATATCGGGGTTGCATGTGATCAAAAGAAGGATCGTTTCGTCCATGTCGCCAACCGGGGTCATGTCGATGTGATCGGCTGCAAACCGCGCGGTCACAAGCGTTCCCGCGCCCTTTTCGGATGTAATCGAAAAATCGCCGCCGGTTTGTTCGCACGCCATTTTAAAAAGCGGGATTCCAAGCCCTACGTCGCGGGTCGTGCGCGTCGTGTAAAAGGGGTTTGTGACGCTTTGAACCTGTTCTTTCGTCATGCCGGAGCCATTATCCTCTATCGTGATGACAAGCGAGTTTCCTTCCCATTTTTCGGAAATCCGGATCAGCGTCGCCTTTGCCGTGATAGAGTTTTGCGCAACATCCATCGCATTGAGTGAAAGCTCCCGCATCAGGCACATCCCCTATAAATACATTGAAATTAATTATAGCAAAATTCCCGCAGAAAATCCAGCAAATTTCACGGGCTTTGGGATAGCAAAAAATTTTTAATAAGAAGAATTTTTAGTTTTATTCAAGCGTTTTTTGACTAATATGATACAAAGAATTCGGGAGAATGATTTTATTAGTAAGATAAGTCAAGCGTCATGTGAATTGTATATAGTATTTTGGGCAAAATATTGTGACTTGTCACAATATCGGGCTATTTGCGGCTGCAGTGCGCACATGGTATAATAACCTCACCTGTTTGTAAAAGCAAAAACTTGGAGGTCATATTTATGAAGTTGAGTGAAATCATAGAGATTCTAAAAGCGCAGGTGATTTGCGACAGCGATTTAAGCCTTGACTACGAGATCAAAACGGCCTGCGGAAGCGACATGATGAGCGACGCGCTTGCGTTCGTAAAAGACCAGGGTATGCTGCTTACGGGGCTTTTAAACCCGCAAAGCGTGCGTACGGCCGAGATGCTTGATATGAAATGCATCGCGTTTGTGAGAGGCAAAATACCGGGCGACGAAATTATAAAGCTTGCAAAAGACCGGGGAATTGCTTTGCTTTCGACAAAATACCGGATGTTTACGGCATGCGGCAGGCTTTACAGCAAAGGACTTGGCGGAGGATGTGATGAAGAATAATGCAACCGATCATAAAAACGTATGTCATTCCGGGCGACGATTTCACGCATGCGGGTGAAGCCTCAGGCAAGGTAAAGGCGATGCTCAAGCAGTTGGGGTATGACTCCGATGCGGTAAGGCGCATCGCAATCGCCATGTACGAAGCGGAAATCAATATGGTGATCCACGCGGACGGCGGCAAAGCGACCGTTGAGATTCATCCCGACAGGGTTGAGCTTACGCTTCAAGACTCGGGCCCCGGCATTGAAGACGTGGAGCTTGCGATGCAAGAGGGCTATTCAACCGCACCTGATGAAGTCCGCGCGCTTGGCTTTGGCGCCGGGATGGGGCTTCCCAATATAAAAAAATATACCGACGACATGAAAATAGAAAGCATCGTAGGTACGGGAACTAAGATTTATATGCTCGTAAAGGCAGGAAAAACTTCATAATATGGCAATCTTTGTATAATTCAATACATAATTTTTTATGCAAATTATGTATTTATTCTCTGCACTTATTGGGTAGGAGTGATTTTAAATGTCCTTGCTTTATCACAGCGTTACGCTTGACTCGGACAAGTGCATGGGCTGTACCAATTGCATAAAACGCTGCCCGACAGAGGCGATACGGGTGCGGGACGGCAAGGCGCGCATCATAAATGAGCGCTGTATCGATTGCGGCGAGTGCATCCGGGTCTGCCCGCACCACGCGAAACGCGCGATTTATGACGATTTTAGCCGCATGAACGATTTTGCGTATAAAATCGCGCTTCCTCCGCCTGCGCTCTACGGCCAGTTCAATAATCTCGACGACATCGATTATGTTTTAAACGGGCTTATTGCCATGGGGTTTGACGAGGTCTACGAGGTTAGCCGTGCGGCGGAGATGCTGTCGGACGCGACAAGGCGGATGATGAAAGAACAGAACTTTAAAAAGCCTGTTATCAGTTCGGCATGCCCCGCCGTCGTAAGGCTGATACGGGTAAAATTTCCAAGCCTCTGCGACAATGTGCTGTCGCTTTTGTCGCCTATGCATATTGCGGGAAGACAGGCGAAAAAAGAGGCGATGGAAAAAACCGGGCTTGCCTTCGATCAAATCGGGGTGTTTTTCATTGCTCCGTGCCCTGCCAAGATCACGGATATACGCCAGCCGCTGGGCGTTGAAAAGACGTGGGTGGACGGCGCGTTCTCCTTGGCTGAAATCTACCCGAGGCTTGTGGACTGCATGAACAAGGTCAAAGAGCCGATGCCGATTTCAAAAAGCGGGATTATCGGCGTGAGCTGGGCGGGCAGCGGGGGCGAAGCATCCGCGCTGATACGCGAGCAATATCTTGCGGCCGACGGTATGGAAAACGTCATGGCGGTGCTCGAGGAGCTTGAGGGCGAGAGGTTAAGCGAGCTTGACTTCATTGAGTTGAATGTATGTCAGGGCGGATGCGTCGGCGGCGTTTTGACGATTGAAAACCCGTTTGTCGCAAAAGCCCGCGTACAGCGGCTTCGCAAGTATCTGCCGGTTTCGCTGAACAGATTTAACGGCAAAATGGAATCTATTAAATGGAGAGAAAAGCTTGAATACATCGGCGTCATGAAGCTCTCCGAGGATATTTCAGAGGCCATGCGCATGATGGAGGAAATTGAACGCCTGACCGATAACCTGACCGGCCTTGACTGCGGCTCCTGCGGTGCGCCGTCATGCCGCGCGCTGGCGGAGGATATCGTCACGGGCAAGGCAAGGCTCAACGACTGCGTGTTTGTGCTCAGGCAGGAGGCAAGCTCCGCCGGAATCGATATTTCAAGCGACCCCAGAATGCGCCTTATCACGGACCATTATGAAAAGGAGACGGCAAAATGACTGTGAAAGATCTTTGCGATAAGCTGTCGCTTACCGTTTTGACATGCGGGGACCGCTTAAACCGCGAAACAAACGGTTGTTATATCGGCGACCTTTTAAGCTGGGTGATGGGACGCGCGCGCGAAGACGCCGCGTGGATTACCGTAATGGGAAATATAAACTCCGTCGCAGTCGCAAAGCTTGCCGATTTATCGTGCATCATCCTGTGTGAAAAAGCATCTCTTGACGAAGACGCAAGGGCGCAGGCGGACGCGAACGGAATTGTCATACTTTCGGGGGAAGACCCGGCATACGAGCTTGCCTTAAAGCTTTATGAAGCTTCAAAATCATGAGGCTCGCATACGATTTTCACATGCATTCCTGCCTTTCACCGTGCGGAAGCGACGATATGACGCCATATAACCTTGTCAACATGGCAAAGATTTGCGGGCTCAAAATCATAGCGCTCACCGACCACAACAGCACGGGGAACTGCCGCGCCGCGATTCAGGCGGGAAAAGATGCGGGCGTCGCCGTGATTCCGGGGATGGAGCTCAACACCGCGGAGGAAATCCATGTAATATGCCTTTTCCCCGATATTGACGCGGCAGACGCGTTTGGAGCTAAAATCAAAGAAAATATGCCGCCGATTAAAAACAAGCCGGATATCTTCGGGCTGCAGCTTTACATGGACGCCCGGGACAAAATACTGGGCGCGGAAGAAAATTTGCTTGTAATGGCGAGCTTTATCACGATAGACGAGGCGCCGGGGCTCGTCAGGAGCTTCGGCGGGTTTTGTTATCCGGCGCACGTTGACCGGCAATCGTTTTCCATAACCGCGAGCTTCGGCATATTCCCGCCGGAGCTTGGCTTTACATGCGCTGAAATTACGCCGGCCGGAGACGAGACCTCGGCTAAACAAAAATATCCGGAGCTTGAGAAGCTGAGGATTATACGCTCCTCCGATTCTCATTATCTTGAATCTATGGGCGAAGCCTTAGACCTAATCGATTTAGCTGATTGCACCGCGCAGTCCGCCGTCTCATACTTTCAGTCGCTCAAGGCGGCGGCAGATTAATGCGGGATTAAAATTGAATGAATTATTGATGATTCGGTTGACTTGTTATCATCCGATTTGATAGACTGGTTTCAGGCAATAATGAATTCGCATGATAAGATGCGCATTAGAGCGAGAAAGGCCCCGAGCGATTCATTCGCGAGGCGTAAGGCTTTTCGAGTGAAATCATATCCATGCCGGAAAGGGAAAACATGATGCCAATGCTTGAGCAAAAAAAGAATACGACATTTTCATATGGTCTTGGAATTGCGCAAATCGTTGCCGGAATACCAATCGCGATTATTAGCATGATTATGATTCTGGTGGGGTTTTGGGGATTTAGACAGGCGGGAGGATTTTATTTCATCTGGCAGCTAATCCTGATACCGGTTACGACAGGCGGCGCGTTTTTGATTTATAACGGCGTGAAAACATACAGGTTCATCGATAATTACCGCAAGATCGCCGCCGCGATGGAGTTTAAAAACCGCGAACGGGTGACGGCCCTCGCGCAGGTGACAGGGCAGGACCTTACAAGCCTCGTGCGCGATTTGCGCGCCATGTCTCAAAAGGGATACTTCCCGAACGCGTATGTGGACTTTGACCGCTGCGAGTTTTCACTTACCGATACACAGGTTCCGTCGCCTGCGCTGGGAGACGGCGAAATAATCTTAAAGGAAACCGCAAGGCCGTCGGCTATGCCGCTGCTTTCTTTTCCTTACGCATTTCTCGCGTATTATATCATAAAGCCGTTCACTTCATTTTCTGACCTTATAATCGCGGGAGCCATCGGCGCTGTGATTTGCGTGATTGCGTACCGCAAGACGCCGGGCGTACGGGTTGTCGCCGAAAGCAAATACAAGGCTCAGCCCGCGCTGGAGCCCGCGCCGATTGATACGGGCAACGACGCGCTTGACGGGCTTTTGAGCAACGCCGTTACCTATGCGGGGGATTTAAACGAGCTTTCGCTATCAATCACGAATGAGAAAATGATCAAGCCTATAAAGGAGCTTCTGGACGTCTCGCGGCAAATTTTTGCGTTTGTTGAAAGGCAGCCCGCAAAAATAAAGCAGATACGCCAGTTCATGAACTATTACCTTCCGACGACCATAAAGCTTTTGCAGAGCTACAGGGAGCTTTCGCGGGAGCCTGTGAAAAACGAAAGCGTGACCGAAACGATGAATAAAATCGAAAACTCGATGGACGAGATCGTTGGCACATTCCAGCGCGAGCTGGATAACCTGTACCGCGACAAGGCGGAGGACATAAGCGTCGACATCGACGTGATGCTCGACATGATGCGCAATCAGGAAATCAGCAATGACTTCGATCAGGACAATATATAAATTGATGGAGTGATTATATGGAAAACAACACAAATTTTGAGCTTACCTTATCACCGGAGATTGAGATTCCCGAGGTTCAGCCGGCTCTTGCAATCCCCGCGGATGCTGTAGCGGCCAGCCGCGACTACAACCTTACGGATGAAGAAAAGGCGATGGTGCATAATTTCGCGGGGAAAATCGACATCACGAACACGACGCAGATTTTGCAGTACGGCACGGGCGCGCAGAGAAAAATCTCCGATTTTTCGGAGTCGGCGCTTGCGAACGTGCGCACAAAAGACATGGACGAAATCGGCAGGATCATCACGGGGCTTGTAGGCGAGCTTCGCGGGTTTTCGCCCGACGAGGAAGCGAAGGGCATACGCGGGTTTTTCAAAAAAAGCGCGAACCAGATCGAGCAGCTAAAAACCCGGTACAGCACGGTTGAAGCCAATATCGAAAAGATCTGCGCCTCCCTTGAGCTTCATCAGATGGCATTGGTAAAGGATATCGCGCTGCTTGACAAGATGTACGAGAAAAACTTAAATTACTACAAGGAACTCACCATGTACATCCTTGCAGGGCGAGAAAAATACAACGACGTGATCACGGGCGAGCTTCAGGCGCTGCAGGAAAAAGCAAAGCTTTCCGGAAAGCCCGAGGATGCGCAGGCCGCAAACCACTTGGCGGATATGGCGAACCGCTTCGACAAAAAGCTGCATGACCTTGATTTGACGCGAACCGTCTCTATCCAGATGGGGCCGCAAATAAGGCTTGTGCAAAGCACCAACAGCATACTGGTGGAAAAAATCCAGACGTCGCTGATGAACACTATCCCGCTTTGGAAAAACCAGATGGTGCTGACGCTGGGGCTTGCGCACTCGCAAAACGCATTAAAAGCGCAAAGGCAGGTGACCGACATCACAAACGATTTGCTGCGTAAAAACGCCGACACGCTGAAGGTAAACACAATTGAGGCGGCAAAGGAATCCGAGCGGGGAATCGTCGATATCGAAACGCTCAAGCATACGAACGAATCGCTGATTTCAACCCTTGACGAGGTACTGCAGATACAGTCGGAGGGACGTATGAAACGACGTGAAGCGGAATCGGAGCTTCAGCGCATCGAGGGCGAGCTTAAATCAAAGCTGCTTGAGCTGCGCGACATGCCAAGGGTATAGATTGCATTTTATAGTCAATTGACTATAATGCAGCAAGCGCCGGTCATCAAGACCGGCGCGTTTGTTTCTTATATAAACCCCATCCCGGGCAAAACGGCAAAGCCGTATACGAGCATGGCAAGCGCCGCGGGTAACCTTAAGACGGCTGTTTAAGGTTAAGCTTGAGCCTTGCAGCCTGATTGTAATATTCCAAAAGCACTTGCGTTTCCAAGTTCTTGCGCGTCTCGTAATCAATAGAGCGCATAATATCACTGTATGGGCCGGTATCGTATTCCTGGCTCGGCATAGCTACGAATAACCGTCCCATCTCCCCTTCCATTATTTTGATATTGTTTATCGTGAATTCATCATTGATTGTGATAGATACTGTCGCTTTAGTCATTGACTGGTCAAAAGCCTTCCTGATTTCAATTTTTGTTATCTTCACATTTATGACCCCTTGCATCATTATAAACAAACAAAAAGGTGCAGATATGTAAATCCATACCTGCACCATAAAAGCAAACAGATACCGTGACAGCTTGCCATAAGTGTAAGCTATGAGGTATAATGTTAGCGGGTGTGGCTTAATAGCCATTGGCATGGAAGGTGCGAACTTCCCTGTCAGGGTCACGGTGCCTTTTACACCGTGGCCTGCCTACCTATTTTGTTTGTTTCATTCATTATAACCCAAAAAAAGACAATTTGCAAGGGAAAAATTGTCTTTTTCAAGGTGTGTAAAGTTTATTTAAATTGAATCACGATTTAATTATCTTCTGCCGCGTCTTTGTGACATGGCGATGAGCCGCAAAAGCTGTGCGAGCGATACGGCAAGCGCCGCTACATACGTCATCGCGGCGGCCCGGAGCACCTTTTTTGCGCCCGGCATTTCGTCCTGTTTGAGTAAGCCGTATTCATCGAGGATACGAACCGCGCGCATGGACGCGTTAAACTCAACAGGAAGCGTGACAAGCTGGAACAGCACGGCAAGGGCGAAAAACAGGATTCCTAAGTTTATAAGCCCCACATACCCGAGCACAAGCCCCAAAATTACAAGCGGCATCGCAAGCTTCGAGCCAAAGCTTGTAACGGGGATAATCGCGGCCCGCAGCTTCATGGGCGCGTAGCCGTTAGCGTACTGCAATGCGTGTCCCGCTTCATGTGCAGCTACTCCCACAGCGGCTATCGACTGCTTGTCATACACTGACTCGGACAGGCGTATGACGTTATCCCGGGGGTCGAAGTGGTCGCTGAGGCTTCCGGAAACCGATTCGATCCGCACGTTTGAAACGCCGCCCTTGCGCAGGACCTCCTGTGCGGCTGCCGCTCCGGTCAGGCCGTTTGCGCTCCTTATCTTTGAATATCTTTTAAAATTGCTTTTTACCATGTGCTGCGCCCACAGCGAGAAGATGATTGCGGGCATGACAAGGATAATATAATTCATATCCATTCCGTATGCGTACATTTAAAGTTCTCCTTATGATGTTTTATTGTATATACTTATTTTACACCATACATATTAAAAATTCCAGAACAAAATGCAAATCGGTATCGATAAAGAAATTATTTGCTTATTGTAATTATTATTAGCATATGATACTATTATTAAGCATTAGGGCGTGTTCCCATTATCCGAAATGTTCAGATTTTGAGCAGATTTTGTGCCAGTCTAGGCAAAAATTTGCAGGAATACTGGGCGTATTTCAAGAATTTTTAACGACGAATGGCGCAAAATCTGCCAAAAGATGGGCGTTGAGCGGTAGTGGGAACACGCCCAAATTGTAACAACAACATCGGAGGGCTTTATGAAAAGATTATTGTCATCAGGGATAGCCGCCATACTATGCATATCATTCTTAACCATGTCCTTTTCATCGGCGCCAAGCGCGCAAAGTCTCTTAGATAAAGCGGTTCAAAAGCTTAATACGATCAATTCGATTGATTACAGCATCTCGGATAAACGCTTATATACAATAGACGGCAACAAACGCGAGGAAACGGTCACCACAAGGATTAAGGTGGTTTATAAAGGCAGGAATTCCGCCGATATATCGATGAAGATATCCGGCTCCGACGGCACAAAATTCGACGCATACTACAAGGACGGATATATTTACCAAAACCTTTACGGCATCAAATCACGCACAAGGATAGGCTCTATACCGATTGACCCGGTTGACAGCCTGATGCTCCATGTTCCAAGAAGCCAGCTTCGCGACGCGGAGGTGACAAAAACGGAGGACGGCGGGCATAAGGTTGTCGTGAGAATTAGCAGTGAGCTTATTACAAGGATTTTCAGGGAGAGCGCCGCCGAATCCTTAAGAGAAAGCGGTCACACGGATATACAGCTTGGACTGTCGGATTTCAAGACGACATATACCATTGATAAAAGCGGGAACCTGAAAACGGTTGTAAATACGTTTTCGGCCAAAGCCGTCACAAATAAAGGCACACAGCTCGAGCAATACAGGCAGAGCATCCGGATAAACTCCACAAACGGGCTTTCAAGCGTAGGCTTCCCGTCCGACCTTTCTAGTTATACGACGCATTAAACAAACAATAACATGGTTGCGGTATCTGCGGCGTTTCCCGCGGATACCGCTTTGTTAATTTTATGACAAAAATTAGGCTAGACTTCTTGTAATCCTTTGTATTCTAAGTTATAATCAGTAATACATACAAAATATAGCATCGAAAGGTGGAAATCAGCATGAAAAAACGTATTATTTCAATCTTAACGGCGGTTATCATGATGATATTGACTGTGGCTCCGGCGTTCGCGGCGGAGGGCAGGCAGCGGACCATCAAGCCGGTGTGGATGGAAAGTAGAATTGTTTTAAGCGGTTTTGTGGAGAGAAAAACAGAAACTCTTTCGCTTAAAGGCGTAGACCTAACTTGGACGGACAAAGCGACGGTTTATTATGTAACGGAAGGAAGCTCCGTCAGTTTTGTTGCAAACAATAGCAGCGACGAACATAATCTTTGGGGATGGAGGAAACGGGGAGAGCATTATGAGATGGTTTTACGTGCAAACAGAGAAGGAACAGGAAACAAATCATACAAGCTTTCGAATGCAAGCTATTTATATGCCGCCAGCGGGACTGATGGCGAATCGGTAAGTTTTATATATATTAAGGTAATCCCAAACGATGATAAAAAGGATGACAAACCAGCCCCCGCAGAAAGCAAAACGAATGATACGGCAAGCGACGCGGACGAAAAGAAATTCTCACTCTCAACATTGGAAAGGCAAGTTGAAGCCTTTAGAAATGAACTCGCAAAGCTAAACCTTTATGACAGCCGCCTGATTTCAATTAACAATCAGCTTGTAAGGCTCAGCAAGGAACTCGCGGACGGCAAAAAGCTGTCGTCTTCTGACAAATTAGGAATTCATACGCAGCTTACCGTTATAGACGTGTGGATTGTAGTACTTGACGTAAATAAGATGAATGTTTACGAAAAAGCGGGAGCACCAAGGAAAACGGATAAGGCAGGGCTTGACGCCACACAGAAAAGGATTGATACCTTGCGTAGAAACAGCGAGAGAATAAACGCCGTTTTATATAAATAGGATCATGCGGCAAAAAGCCCGCCGAATGGCGGGCTTTTTCGTTTTGGTATTATATAATAGATTCCTAACTTATCCGTACATCGCGCCGTACATCGCGCAGGCCCTGTAGTCCGCGCTTTCAAGGTCTTGTGTCCCGAAAGAGGCCCATGTGTGCGGACGGTAGATTTTATCTTCGCTTACGTTGTGAAGCGAAACCGGTATTCGGAGCATCGAGGCTAAGGTGATAAGGTCGGCGCCGATGTGCCCGTATGTAAATGAGCCGTGGTTAGCGCCCCAGTTTGCCATAACGCTGTAAACGTCCTTGAACGCGCCCTTGCCCGTGACGTTCGGGGCAAACCATGTAGTAGGCCATGTGGGGTCGGTGCGTTTTTCGATTGTCGCGTGAACGTTCTCAGGCAATACGACGGTATAGCCCTCGGCGATTTGTAAAACGGGGCCAAGTCCGGCTACAAGATTTAAGCGGATCATCGTGACCGGCATTTCGACATTCGTATTAAAATGGCTTGAGTATCCGCCTCCGCGGAAATACCCGAGGTCGGCTGGGCACCATTCGGTTGCGTTTAAGCAGGCGTCGCAGTCTTTTTGCTCCATCTCCCACCATTTTTTGATGACAGGCTTGCCGTTTTCGGTTGCGGCTCCTGAGCCGTCAAGGGCCGCGGCTCCTGAATTGATAAGATGGATGATGCCGTTTTTGGCTTTGCCGGTAAGCTCTTCGCCGCACACACGTTTCACGGCGTCGGGGCTCCAGTATGTTCGAACGTCGGCGAAGACGGAGGCCGTTCCGGTGAGCAGATGACCGAACAGCATGGCGATACCGTTACATGCGTCGTTTTCGGTGGCAAAAATTTCAGGCTGCTTTTTGCCGTTCCAATCGAAGCTGGAGTTTAAAATCGCCTCGGGGAAATCCGCGTTGGGCATCCAGTCGGTCCACATGCGCTGGCCCTGGAATCCCCCCGCGAGCGCGTTGCGTCCGAGCGCCTCCTCATGCCAGCCCATCTCGGCGAGCTTCTTGTTGCCGCGCATGATGTCGCGGAATATGAGTACCATCTTGACGTTTGTTTCCCAGTCTTCGTTCTTTTGTTCTGCGGTCCTGCGTTTTTCCTCCGGGTTTTTGTCGAAGCCTTTCCTGAAGCTTGACTTCACCCATTCCATCGCTTTATTAAACTCGTCCTTGTCGTAGATTTCAAGCTTTATACGGCGCAGGATTTCCGTCATGTCGACCCATTCGGCGCGCATGCCGAGGTATTTTTGGAATAACAATGCGTCCACGTCGCTCCCCGCAATGCCCATCGACACCGAGCCGATACCGACATAGGAGGCGTTGCGCATATACATCGCGGTCACGGCGCAGCGGGCGAAGCGCAGGAGCTTTTCGCGGACGTCTTCGGGGACGGAGGCGTCGCCTGCGTCCTGAACGTCGCGGCCGTAAATCGAAAACGCCGGAAGCCCGCGCTGGGCATGCGCCGACATAACCGCCGCCAAATATACGGCTCCGGGGCGCTCCGTGCCGTTAAATCCCCAGACCGCCTTAATCGTGCGGGGGTCCAAATCCATCGTCTCGCTGCCATAGCACCAGCACGGCGTCACGGTAAGGGTCGCGCCGACGTTTTGCGTATCAAAATACGCCTGGCACTTCGCGGCTTCGGCGCCTCCGCCGATAGTGGACGGCGAAATCACGCACTCGACAGCAGAGCCGTCCGGGTAGAATACATTTTCCTCGATCAGCGACGCCGCGGCCTTTGCCATGTTCATGGTCTGTTCTTCGAGGCTTTCGCGAACGCCGAACCACCGTCCGTCAATCGTTGGGCGTATACCGATTCTTGGCTTATTCATACTAGATACCCACTCCTTGTTTTTATTATCATAGTTTTTATTATCATAAAATAAGATTACATGAATCGGGTTTGCTTGTCAACCGGCGTGACGCCGAACCCGCCTCAAATATAAATATGCCTCAAGGGCGCCGCCGCCGATGCAGCGCGCCTTGTCGGTGATCGTGCGGCAGTCGCTGTCTTTTCGCGGGTCGACGTCCGCGGTTTTAATCCCGCGGGGCACAGGCGTGCCGTCGGCGATGAGGCCGCGCAAAACGCCGTCGAAAGGCGCTGTAACAACGCTTTCGCCTACGCTGAAAATAGCTTCGCCCTCGCGAACAATATCCCCGATTTGTTTTAGCGCTTTCACCGTACCGTCGCAGGGGGCGTAAAGCACGCGGTCGGCGGATTTACCGCCGACTGCGGCGGGGACCCCCGTATTTTTTATAGCTTCTCCGTCAAATATAACCTTGCCGAGCGTGTGCCCGCGCATGGTTTCAATAACGGCATGGGCGTCGCGCGGCGCTCTGAATCCCGGCCCCAGCGCGACAACGACAGGCGCCATGCCGGGATGGGTGTCTGTGTTTTTTTTCGCAAGGATCGCGTTTATCACGCCATCCGGCTTCAGCGATTCTATTGAAAGCCCTAGTGGATCCACGCAAACCGGTATCTCACCGTTTTGCCATACTTCATGGCAGCTACCGGGTGATTCTATAAGGCGGGCCGTCATATCCTCGACGGTAAACACGCCTTTTGAGACGGCCTCGCAAAGCGAAACCTCGCGCCTGATTGCGGTCGGGCGCGGAATTTCAAGCACAAGAACCTTCAGCCCGGCGCGGAAAAATTTTTGAACCGCGCCGGTAGCGATATCCCCGCCGCCACGCACAATAATTATATCATCTAAAATATCATTGTTTTTCATAAATTACCTTGAACTTCTCCTCAAGCACGCTGCCGGTTATGACCAAGCAGAGACCGTTCATAAAGCTTTGCGGCATCTCGGATATGATATCTTCCGCATATTTTTCGCAAACTGCGTCCTCCACCCGGTTTATCAGCAGCACCTTTTTACCTGCCGCCTTTTGCATCATACCGCGCGGATGAAAAACCATCGACGCGATGTGCGCAGGCGTTACCGCATCGCCGGGAGCAGCCCCCGTGATGGCGCAGAATTCATCAAGTCTGTGCGTGTTTTTAGAGGATATCTTTTCTCCTGTCGGGCAGGGCGACACAACGCCGATTGTCACATCCGCGAAGCCGGGGACGGCAGGCTCATGCTCCGCCCAGCCCTTAAGCGGCAGATTTTTCGATCCGTCGCATTCAAATATCGTATAATCAAAAAAGCTGCGGACACGGTCAAGCTCCCCTATCGGAAACGGCAGGAGCTTGCCGTCCTGCTCGCCGTTAAACCCAAGCGCAACTCCGGTTTCACGCCTTAAAAAATCCCCGGGCGTTACAATCCGGTCAAAGATGCCGGGGGGCGGCGGAAATATCCGCGTGGTTGTACCGATCAGCACGGAGGAAGTATTGTTTTTTTTCGCCAGCAGGTACATCAGTGCGGTTTTTCCGCCGCAGCCGACGATTGCTGTAAATCCGCCCCTTCTAAGCCCGAACAAAGCGTTTATATCCATCGCAGAAGTTCTTTCTTAAAGTAGTGATTATAAGATTAACACAGCGCCGGATATGTGTCAATATAGTATGAAATAATCTTTTTCTATTGCTTTTCATGGGAAAGGCCTATATAATTAAAATGGGCAAAAAGCCTGAAAGCGAGGTGGCGGTTTAGTGTCTATGAATTCTGTGGCGAACGCTGATTTGCCGGAAATTCCGGGGCTTTGCGATTATATTGATTTAAAAGACGGCATGAAACGCTTACGCGGCAACAGGACAGTCTATAAATCGATCATGCAAAGATTTCTTGGCAATAACAATATGGAGCTGCTCAAAGAACAGATTCATGCAAGAAATTTTAATGAAGCCAAAAAAACTGTGCACAGCATAAAAGGCGTGAGCGCTAACATGTCGCTCACGGCGTTTAATAAGTCGATTGTTGAGCTTGAGCAGCAGATCAAGTCCGGTTCATACGACGATGGGACGTATCGTGACGTCCTTGATAATTTTAATAAGACTATCGATTATATTGCAATTTTGATACGACAATTATAACGGGCAAAATTCATGTGAAGGAGAAAATGATGAACGACTGCGTACTTGTTGTGGATGATGATGAAATAAACCGCATGATATTACGTGAATATTTAAGCGATGAATATGAAATACTTGAAGCGGAAAACGGCGTGAAAGCGCTGGAGATTTTACTTCATGGCGAGCATAACCCGCAGGCTGTCCTGCTTGATATAATGATGCCCGAAATGGACGGCTTCGAGGTTCTTAAGAAAATGAAGCGGCATCATAACACCGCGCAAATTCCGGTTTTATTTATCACGGCGGCAAACGACAGCGAAACCGAAAGCCGCGGTTTAACAGAGGGCGCCGTCGATTATATCCAAAAGCCTTTTATCGAGAATGTCATCCGGGCGCGTGTGAATAACCATATCCAGCTTCGCCGGTACCGCGAAAGCTTAGAGCAGATGTTAGAACAAAAAACGGCGCAGCTTGTCGCGACCCACGAGCGCACAATGGAATCTCTTGCGAACGTCATCGAATACAGAAACCTTGAATCCGGTTTGCACATACGGCGCACGGTTGACTTAACGCGCGTGATGGTGGAGTATATGCTCCAAAATCCGGATTATTACGTGCAGCTCACAAAGCTGAAAAGCAAGTCCTTGATAAAAGCGGCGGCTCTTCACGACATCGGAAAAATCGGCGTACCCGACGAAGTGCTGTTAAAGCCCGGGAAATTGACGCCCGAGGAATTTGAAGTCATAAAGACGCACACTGTCATCGGCAGCAACATCATAGACCAAATATTTACAGGCGACCTGACGGACGAAACCGGGTATCTTGCAAGGGCGCGGGAAATTTGTCTCTACCACCACGAGCGCTGGGACGGAAAAGGTTATCCCGAAGGCCTTAAGGGCGAGGAAATTCCGCTTTCCGCAAGGATATTATCGGTGCTTGACGTTTACGACGCGCTGATTAGCCCAAGGGTCTACAAGCCGGCTTTTTCGCATGAAAAATCTGTAGAGATTATTGCCGAGGGCAGGGACACGCAATTTGACCCGGCGGTTGTGGACGCTTTTTTGGAAATCGCCGACACCATCAAGTTCGCCGCGATGTCACTGCAGGAGGATGCGCAGCTACAGGTATAACAACCTTCCATTTTCAATCCCCGTATATATCCCTTTGGCGTTTCATGGAATTTCTAAAATTACGGCGCTGTTTTCCATAGCGTTTGTAGTTTTTTATTTTATTAATGATGATGTCCCCGAAAAATACGATGATGGCAAGCAGCGACATGACAACTGCCGCCCGCTCCGTCCAGCTGCCGACAAGCAATGCGAACCCAAGAAACAAAGCGTACATATACCCGAGCCATTTCACCTTGACCGGCAGCACGAAGAAAAGCAGTATCTGATGCTCCGGGAACAGGATTGCAAACGCAAAAAACAGCGACAGGTTTAGGTATGTGTTCGTTCCGACTCCTGAAATGATTGCGGCGATTATCGCGCCGATTACGCCAATCACATAAAACAGCGTGAATTTTACGCTTCCCCATGTCCTCTCAAGCGAGGTGCCGATAATGTAGTAAAAATATAGAGTTACCAAAACCCATAAAGGCGAATTTTGCGGCGGCACAAAAATAAACGTGACAAGCCGCCAGACCTCGCCTGTCATGACGGCCGGTATGTTAAGCGAGATCAGCCGGGATACCGGAAGCCGCATAAGGTTTTCCGCAAGGTACACAAAAAGCATGGTGCCGGTGATATAAATCATCAGGTTGTCAATCCCGAAGCGCCGGAATTTATACTCCAGCCTTGTAAGCCACTTGTTCATAAACAAAATCTCCTGCAAAAATTGGTATTTTTTATATTATAGCACTTCACCGCACGAAAATAAAGAAGAAACAGGGCCGAAAATACTCTCGGCCCTGTTCTCTTTTTTCACGTCGCAGTTTTCACGCTATGTAAGCGCGTGAAGCAATTTTAGAATTTCCTTAAGGATTATGCGCTTTTTAGTCTGCTCCAAGCCCGAAGCTGATGGATAAAGCGCGGTTTATATTGTTCATTGAGCCGTTGTCCAGCTGGCCCATCTTTTCTTTCAGCCTCTTTTTGTCGATTGTTCTGATTTGCTCGAGCAGCACGACGGAATCTTTTGACAGCCCGCACCCGGGGGATTGTAGCTCTATATGCGTCGGCAGCTTCGATTTTTCTTTCTGGCTTGTAATCGCCGCTGCTATTACGGTGGGGCTAAACTTGTTTCCAACGTCGTTTTGCACGATAAGAACCGGTCTGACGCCTCCTTGTTCCGAGCCGATTACCGGCGAAAGGTCGGCGTAATAAATATCTCCTCTTTTGACAGTCACGTCAATCACGCTCCGCCTAACTTTTATTTGTAACATCCCCTAGGGTTTGACCCTAGTGTAACTTTATTCTTGCCTGATATCCGGCGGAATAAACAGGCGGCAGATAAAAATTTCCATACGCTTTGACTCCGCCGTAATTCCGGGGGCGCCGCTACCCTTAGTATATTATATTAACGCCATACCGCAACGTGTGTATAATAGAAAAAGAGCCGCCGCGCAAAAGCGCGGCGGCGGTTTGTTGTTTAGTCTAAAAACCTAAAATTATGAAACTCTATTTCAATTTCTTGAGCCGGAACCAAAAGTTTTCGAATCTCTCCCGTATCCCTGTCGATTGTCAGGATAAACTCCCCTGTTTCAACCGTTCCCCTGATCTTATGCTCATCGTTTTCCGCGGTCACGGTAAGCTCATCGTCGTTTATCACCCGGCTCAGCGCCTGTACCGTTATGTTCGCAACAGCGCTGTAAGGCATGAAATCCCTTACAAATGTGAAGCTCATGCCTTTATAGTTTACGTCCACGTCATCCTGCCGAAATACATAGCCCATGCCCGCCAAATGCTTCGGAGACTCAAGCACGAATGAACACGACGACGGCTCCGCCTGCGAGACTGTCGCAAGCGCCGTCAAGCCTTGATACCTGATGGTCGCCCCGGTAATATAGTTCCCGCTTTTTCCTTTAAACGGGTTCTTGACCGGCCTGTGGGCGCCGCAAGCGGCAAACAGAAGTATGCACGCCATCAAAAGCGGCATGATCCGTTTGATATCGCATCACCCCTGGTAGTAGTTAGAAAATAGAAAATAGAGAATAGTGGAGACGAAATAATTGCAGGCAAAACTTGCAGCCACAACGTCCTTACTATTCTCTATTCTCTATTCACTATTCCTATCTGCCGTTTTCCGCTAAAAATTTCGCTACATATAAAGGCAAATCGCTCGGGAGCATGGCGTCTTGCGAAAGCTCCTTCGCCGCTTTGTCGGCCGCAAGCCCATGCAGATGAACGCCTGCCGCCGCCGCTTCAAACGGGCCGAGCCCCTGCGCCGCAAACGCCGCGATCATGCCGGCCAGCACGTCTCCGCTGCCGGCCGCTGCAAGCCCGGGATTTCCGCTGTGGTTTGTCAAAAGCTCGCCCTTGGGCGACGCAATCACGGTATTATGCCCCTTTAACACCAAGTATGCCTTGTGTTTTTCCGCGAATTTGATGGCGGTGCCCGAGCGGTCGCGCTGGATCTCCCCGATTGTCGAGGAGGAAATCCGCGCCATTTCGCCCGGGTGCGGCGTTAAAATAACAGGGCCCTCGGCTTCCCTTAGTATATTTATATTCGCGGCCATCACGTTTATGCCATCGGCGTCGATGACAAGCGGGCGCCGCGTATTTTTTACGATATATTTAAGCAGTCGTTCCGTATCCTCGTTGTTGCCCATACCGCAGCCAAATAAAATAGCCGTGGAGGTCTTAAGGCTTTCCCTTAAAAGCGCAGCCCCGCTGTCAGCGGAAATGCTCTGTGAGCCGCCCTCCGGCAGCTCGATATAGATGCATTCGTAAATCCCCGCGGAAACAGCGTCGCAAACCGGCTTCGTGGAGGCCAGCGTGACAAGCCCCGCGCCGCATCTGAGCGCGGCCGTTACCGCTAAGGCGGCGCTTCCGCGGTACCTGTTACATCCCGCGATGATCAAAAGCTTTCCAAAATCGCCTTTATTGGAATCCTGCTCGCGCTTTTTAAGAGAACGCAGCACATCCTCGGTGTAGATATCGCCGAACATACCTGTAATCTCGGCATACGCCTCATCGGGAATGCCGATTTCCACGACCTCTATTTTACCGCATTTAAGCTTGCCCTCAGGCAGGATATGCACAGGCTTTAAGGAATCGAAAGCCACCGTGAAATCAGCCGTGACAGCGTCCGGCGCCGATTTGCCTGTATCGCACTCGACCCCGCTTGGAATATCAAGGGAAACCACAGCCGCAATGGCGTTGTTGATGGCGACGCAGGCCGCCTTTTCCCATTGCCCGAGCCCGCCGCGAAAGCCGGTGCCGTAAATCGCATCCACGATGATGTCGGCTTTTTCGAGTATCTCCATGACCTTGTCAAAGCTTTCGCTCAGCTTTAGAACCGGCATACCCATCAGCTCGACGGTTTTGTACATGGTCTTTGCCTCGTCGCTTTTCGGCTCCCCCCCGACAAGCGCCACCAGCACGTTCGCGCCGTTTTCTATCAGCTTTCTCGCGGTGACGAAGCCATCCCCGCCGTTGTTGCCGCTGCCGCAGAAAATCATGCAGTTTAAGCCCTCAATCTTAAACGTGTTACGAATGAACATCGCGGCGGCGCTTCCCGCGTTTTCCATCAGCCGCTGGTACGTCATATCGTATTGAAGCGAGTTTTCCTCAATCTTTCTCATCTGGCCCGACGTAACGACCCTCATTTTAAAGCCTCCTTCATAACCGCTATTACAACAACCGCCGCATAACGCTTCGTATGCGTGACGCTTGCTTCAAACGCAAGCCCCATATCCTCGACCAGTTTTGCCGCCCTGCCCGAAAATACAAGGTGCGGCTTGCCGAGACTGTCGCGCAAAAGTTCCACTTCCTTTAGCGCAAAGCTTCTGATTCCCGTGCCTATCGCTTTTGAAAACGCTTCCTTCGCGCAAAAGTTCGCGGCGATATAGCTGCTCCTTTCGCCGCGGGCGCGGTACTCCGAAATCTCATGTTCGCCAAAAAAGCGCGTCAAAAAACTCGTTTTTGCCATGCTTTTTTCGATTCGCTCTATCTCAATCAAATCAATGCCTATCCCGAACAAAGACACCGCTCCTGTTATGAAATCCTGTTAAAAGCGTCATGCATGATCTGGCGCGGTAAAAAAGGCTTGACGCCGTTTAACATCTTGTCGTTTGCGTTGAATGCGATGAGTGTAAGCCCCTTATCCTTTATGCGCACGGCAATATACCATACATCTTGCGAATCCGGGCTGTCGCACGCGAATATCTTCGTCTGGTACGGCTTATTAGCGTGTTCCGCCTGCTTGTACCTGCCGAACGCCTCGGCGTCGCGGCAGTTCGCGGTTGCAAGGCGCACGCGCTTTCTTTGCGCGATAATCTTATCGAAGTCAATCTCGCCGTTTGTAACGGCATACTCAAATTCGACGTTCATCGACGTGATGAGGTAATACCCGCCATACAGCGCGCCGAACGCGACAAGCGGCCCGATAATCGAAAGCGGCCCTAAAATCCCCGAAAACAAGAAGCACAGAATGGCAATAAAAACAGCCGCCGCTACAATCCCCGCCTTTATAAGCGCGGTTTGCGGCGTGTTTTTACGTTTTACCATATATTCAATAAATATATCGTTCATAATAATCCTCCCTTTTTTTTACTTAGTATTAGTATAGTCGAAAGCTTGTGAACGGTCAAGACATGCGAAATCTTTACATTTTATTAAAAACTTACCCCCTTTTTTGGTGTAGTATATTAGTAATAATTAGCCGGCAAGGGGGCTTGACATAAGTTGTTCGGATATGTAAAGCCCTTTAAGCCGGAAATGAAAATCTGTGAGTTTGAAGCTTATAAATCTGTTTACTGCGGGCTTTGTAAGCGGCTTGGCCGCTCGTTCGGCCCGCTTGCGCGGTTCACCCTTGGCTATGACTTTACGTTTTTAAGCATACTGCATCTAAGCCTTTCTAAGGACAAGCCTGTAACTAAGCCATATAACCGCATAAATCCTTTTTGCAGGACTCCCCCCTTACAGGACTGCGCGTCACTTGCTTTTGGGGCAAACGTCGCCGCTATCATGCTTTACTATAAGCTTTTAGATAATATAGCCGATTCCGGGCCTGTTAAATCGGCGTGCTGGCGGATACTTCTGCCGTTTGCAGGGGCAGCCCGCAAAAAGGCGGCTGTCGCCCTTCCCGAGGCTGACGGCATTGTACAAAAATCAATCGAGATGCAGTCAAAGGCGGAGAAAGCCAAGACCAAGAGCCTTGACGAAGCCGGTGAAGCTTTTGCTTTTGCGATGTCCGAAATATTTTTGCTTCTTCCGGAAAGTGATACGCAAAGCCGCGTGCTTTCGCGTTTAGGATACCTCATCGGGCGGTATGTGTACGTCGCGGACGCCCTTGACGACCTGAATGACGACATAAAGCAAAGCAGCTACAACCCGCTCATAGAACGATTTGGAATAGCATCGCAAGACGCCGTCAGGATGGATGACGCTATAAAATACGCACATGAATCACTTTACATGACAATCGGGGAAATCACAAAAGCATACGACCTTTTGACAATCTCATCATACGGCCCGGTACTTGATAATATTTTATACCTCGGGCTGTACAAATGCGCGGATGAAATCATGCGGCGAAAGGAATGACCACCCTATGACAGATCCTTACAAGGAGCTGCAAGTTTCCCCGACGGCAAGCGACGACGAGGTAAAAGCCGCTTACCGCGAGCTTGCGCGGAAATACCACCCCGACCACTATAACGGCAACCCGCTTTCAGACCTTGCCACTGAAAAAATGCAGGTCGTCAACAAGGCGTATGACGAGATTATGACGCGCCGACGCCAAAACGGGAACGGCGGGCAGCAGCCGGCAGATTACGCAGGACAGCAGGGGCCGTCCCAGTTTAGCGATATAAGGCGGCTGATACAGTCGCGGCGCATCACAGATGCCGAGGAGCTTTTAGACGGCGTTCCGCGGGACCGCCGCGACGCCGAATGGCATTTCTTAAAAGGCTGCGTGTACCAGACGCGCGGATGGCTTGACGAGGCGTATGAAAGCTATGCCACCGCGTGCAACAACGCCCCCTCGAACAACGAGTATAAAAACGCGTTCGCGCAGCTTCAATGGCAGCGCCAGACGGCGCGTACCCGCGGCGGCGGCTATTCATCTTCACAGGATTTAAACATCTGCAACAACGCCTGCGCTGCTCTTTGCTGCTTAAACTGCTGTATGAGCTGTTGCGGCGGCCGGGGAGGCTGCTAGCTTTGTCCCGGCAAAAAAGCTCTCGCATCGCGGTAGGCGGCGTTTTTTCAGGTATGTGCCTGCTTTTGATGTTTTTATCGTCGGTTATACCGTTTTCGTCGTTCGCGCTGCCTATGCTCGCGGGCGCCATGCTGACTGTGGTCATGCTTGAAAACGGCGCCAAAACCGCGGTTCTTGTGTACATTTCAGTATCGCTTTTATCTTTGTTCATCGTCCCGGATATAGACACAAAGCTCTTATTCATCCTGTTTTTCGGGTATTACTCCATACTCAGGCCGGCAATAGAAAAAATCCCCGGAAAGCTCGCGCAAATAGCGCTAAAGCTCCTTATTCTAAACTTGGCGCTGATACTCGGTTATTATTTTTCCCTTATGGTCCTCGGTTTAAATGATACGGGAAGCGAATGGTTTGAAAAATACACGCCCGCCATTCTGCTTTCGGGGATGAATCTTTCGTTTATTATGTACGATTATTTGCTCGGACGGTATATTCTTATTTATATCCGCCGGTTTCGGCCGAAGTTTCTGCGCGGCAATCTGTAACCTTTTGTCATAATTGGTCGAATGTTCGGTTATAATTTTTATAAAAGTTCCTTTCTCACTATATTTGGTATTTCTGAAATTATCTTTCGCAAAATATGGGGCAATTACAAAACCAGCCAGCCTTCAGGCTGGTTTTTTTGTTGTCGCTGGGCGTATTTTCCTCTTGCAAAATAAACCGTCAGCCGCTATAATAACCTAAAGTGGTGAAAAGTGGTGACGCGTGGAGCGTCTGCCCAATTTCCGGCAAGGAGGTGGGGAAATGTTGATTGGCGAATATCAGCACAGTCTGGACGACAAAGGCAGAGTGAACTTCCCTGCCAAGCTTCGCGAAGGCTTAGGTGCGCGGTTTATCATAACAAAGGGGCTTGACAACTGCCTTTTCGTGTATTCCGAAGATGAGTGGCAGATTCTCGAGGATAAGCTAAAAGCCTTGCCCGTATCAAAAAGCCGCGACGTACAGCGCTTTTTCTTCGCGGGAGCATGCGACGTGGTACCGGATAAGCAGGGGCGCGTCGTGATTCCTCAAAATCTGCGCGAGTACGCGGGTCTTACAAAAGACGTTATGGTGATCGGGGCTTCGGTCCGCGCCGAGATATGGGATAAAAACCGCTGGGTTGCAAGCTGCAGCGAGGTTACTCCCGAAGCGATCGCCGAAGCTATGGACAACCTTGGTTTTTAGAAATTATGGATTTTCATCATATCCCCGTAATGCTAAACGAGTGCTTAAACGGCCTTAACATCGATCCTGCCGGTATTTATGTAGACGGAACGGCAGGCGGCGCGGGGCACTCCGCCGAAATTGCAAAGCGCCTTAAAACAGGCAGGCTGATCGCAATTGACAAAGACCCCACGGCAATAGAAGCTGTGCGCCGGCGGCTACTCCCTTATTCCGCGACCGTCATTGCCGGTGATTTTAAAGATATCAGGAGCATCCTTGACAGCCTTCATATCCCCGCTGTCAACGGCGTCCTGCTTGACGTAGGCGTATCGTCCCACCAGCTTGACTCCGCGGAGCGCGGATTTTCCTACAGTCATGACGCGCCTCTCGACATGCGCATGACGCGCGAGGGGTTTTCGGCAAAGGATTTGCTAAACACATATTCCGCCGACGAGCTGACGCGGGTTTTCAGAGATTATGGAGAAGAAAAATTCGCGCGGAGAATCGCTGCCAATATCTGTGAAGCACGTGAGCAAGAGCCCCTTGAGACGACGTTCTCGCTTGTTGAGATGATCAGGCGCTCTATTCCCGCCGCTAAAAGACGTACCGGCGGACACCCCGCGAAACGTGTGTTTCAGGCGATCCGCATAGAGGTAAACGGCGAGCTGTCGGCGCTTGAAACCGGCGTCCCCGCCGCCTTTGAAAGATTGAATCACGGCGGACGTCTTGCGGTCATCACATTCCATTCGCTGGAAGACCGCATCGTTAAGCGGATATTCCAAGGCCTCTGCACCGGATGCACATGCCCGCCTGATTTCCCGATCTGTGTATGCGGCAAAAAACCAAAGGCAAAGCTTGTAAACAGGAAGCCGATTCTTGCAGGCGGCGATGAAATCCGCGAGAACAGCCGCAGTAAATCGGCAAAGCTAAGAGTTATCGAAAGAATCTAAAGAAAAAAACAAGGAGGCATGTTGTGATGGCAGGGTATAATACAAGCTCAGCGTACAACTTGGATGCGTTTGAACGCGCCGCGAAAAAAGATGTTAAGTCGCCCGAGCTAAAGGTTGTAAAAACCCGGCGGCCAATCGCCTGCGCCGCGCTCAATCCCCGCGTTATATGCGCGTTTGCGATCATCATAACACTCATCAGCCTCATGGTGTACAACCAGGTTCAGCTAAACGAGATCACGATCCAGCTTGACGCGCTTTCAACCGAGATGCAGACGCTGCAAACCGAAAATCATAAAATGACAAGCGCTCTCGATTCGGTCGTATCGCTTAGGAAAATCGCGGAACGCGCCGAGGAAATGGGAATGCAGCGTCGCGACGAATATCAAACTGAGCGCATCCACCTTTACAGCGAGGATAAGATAGAACGCACAGAACAAACGCCCCATACAATTCCGGACGAAGATAAAAAAATTGCGGTCACTGCATTATTCGGGCGCTTCAAGGAATATATCACAAAACGCTGAAATATGATTAAACAGGCGTATACGCGCCCGTTCAAGAGTTAAGACAGAAACATCTTAGCTCTTGATTCATTTCTAAGGCGCGTGTCGAAAGCGCTCGAAGCTTAAAGGACGGTGTCAAATGCAACAACGCTCCGCATCCAGCAAAATGCGCATACGTATGCGATTTGTGCTATTTTTATTTATATTTTCGGGTTTTATGATCCTCATAAGCCGTCTGTTTCTGTTGCAGGTCGTACAAGGCGAGATGTATCAGGAACGCGCTTCAAACCAGCAGACTCGCTCCACTATTTTAGCGGCGAAGCGCGGCGAGATTTACGACCGCAACATGAACAATTTAGTCCGCAGCGCGACGGTCTGGAACGTGTGCATTTCCCCCGCTGAAATGACCTCGGATCCTCAGGAGCTCGACAAAATCGCAGCCGGGCTTTCCGAAATCCTTGACATCGACAAATCCGTCGTCATAGAGGGGGCCGCCGATAAAAGCAAGTATTACCTGCGCATCAAAAGGCGCATCGAGCTTGAGACGTACCAGAAGGTGCTTGATTTTATCACAAGCAACGACCGCGACACACCCGATATCAAGGGCGTATTCTTCGAGCTTGACACAAAGCGGTATTACAAATACGACAGCTTAGCCTCCACCGTAATCGGCTTCACCAACTTTGACAACCAGGGGGCTTACGGCATCGAGTCTTATTACAACAAGATCTTAAGCGGAACGGCCGGCGTCATCGTCTCGGCGAAGAACGCGCTGGGCTCCGATATGAATTTTAAATATTCGCAGGCAAACGAAGCCAAGGACGGCAACAGCATCGTCCTGACGATTGATGAGGCGATTCAGCATGTGGTGGAGCGAAACCTCGAGGTCGCCATTGTCGAGCACGACATTAAGGAGCGCTGCACCGGAATCGTCATGAATGTAAAAACCGGCGAAATTCTAGCCATGAGCACAAAGCCGGATTTCGATCCGAACGAGCCCGACGTCTTAAAAAACCCGCTCGCAATCGCCGAGCTTGAACAGTTCGAGCTGGAGTTTTCGCCTGAAACGCAGGAATACAGGGATAAACTGCAGCAATTAAGATACGACCAATGGCGCAACAAAGCGATTTCCGACACATATGAGCCGGGAAGCGTATTCAAAATCGTAACTGCCGCCACAGGAATCGACAACAGCGTCGTCACGTTGAACGACAACTTTTACTGCTCGGGCGGAATCAAGGTAAGCAGCCATACATACGGCTGCTGGCGGCTTTCGGGCCACGGCTCTCAGGATTTCACGAAAGCCATGCAAAACTCTTGTAACCCCGCTTTCATCACGATAGGCCAAAGAATCGGCGCCCCGCTGTTCCAGAATTATCTCGAGGGCTTCGGCTTCGGCGAGACCTCCGGAATCGATTTGCCCGGCGAAGCTAAGGGAATACTTCAGGATTACGAGCTTTTAAGCAAGCCCGGCATGGTTGAGCTGTCAAGCACGTCGTTCGGCCAGACGTTCAAAATCACGGCGCTTCAAATGATTACGGCGGCCTCGGCCTCCGTGAACGGCGGGTATCTGATGAAGCCGTTTGTCGTAAAGCAGACTCTCGACGTGGACGGCAACGTGCTTTCAACTACGCAGCCCACCGTACGCAGGCAGGTCATATCCGAGCAGACGTCGAAAACCGTGCGCGAGCTTGTCGCCTCCGTCGTGAACGGCGGGAGCGGACGCAGCTCCGCCGTGCCCGGATATACGATCGGCGGCAAAACAGGTACATCCGAAAAGATGGACGTCGCGGATAAAGTATATGTGCTTTCATTCGTGGGCTTCGCCCCCATGGACGACCCGCAATACGCGATCCTTATCACGCTCGACGAGCCTGACTCAAGGCTTCAGGATATGTACGGCTCCACAATCGCGGCGCCCGTCGTAGGCGCGATCTTTCAGGAAATCCTGCCGTATCTTGGGCTTGAGCCGCAATTCACCACCGAGGAGCTTTCGCAAAGGGATGCGGAGGTCCCCGAGCTTATCGGGCTAAAGCCGCACGACGCGCAATCCATGCTGACGGAACGCGGCCTGCGCATGCGCATTGAGGGAAACGGCCCGTCAATCATTCGCCAGATACCGCAAGCGTGGCAGAGTATGCCGAAAGGCGGCACCGTAATCGTTTTCACCGATGATGAAACGATGGAAAACGAAATCGCGATCCCGGAGCTTGTGGGGCTGCCGGCCCGTGAGGCAAACGCCGAGCTTTTAAACAAAGGTCTCAATGTTGAGCTTCGCGGCGTCACGGAGGACGGCGCTTCGACAGTAGTCGGGGAGCAGTGGCCGCTTCCCGGAACTGTTGCGCAAACAGGCGACGTCGTCGTCATTACCCTGGTCGAAAGGCCGGCGGAGCCCGTTATCCCCGTTGACGCCGGGCCTGAATACGATGAGCCGTATGATACGGAACCCACAGATATGGCGGCAGGCTAAGCCTCAATACACAAACACAGCGCTTCATTTCGTTAAAGCCCCCTCGTTCTACTATTCTCTATTCTCTATTTTCCAACTACTAAAAGGAGTCCTCCGCATGACTTTATATGAGCTTTTCCAAGGCGTATCCGATACCGCGGCCTTACAGGACGCCGAGATTTCGGCGGTGACCTGCGATTCGCGCCTTGTCGAAAAAGGCAGCCTGTTCTTCTGTGTCCCGGGTGTCCGGTTCGACGGCCACGACTACGCCGAAAAAGCTTTGGCTAAGGGCGCCGTTGCCGTCGTCACACAGCGGGATTTGGGGCTTTCAGGCCAGATCGTCGTTTCCGATTCAAGAGAAGCTTACAGCATAGCCGCCGCAAATTTCTACGGCAACCCCGCGAAAAAGCTGAAGCTCATAGGCATTACCGGTACAAATGGCAAAACGACCATCACATACCTGATAAAGCAGATACTCGAAAGCGCCGGGAAATCAGCCGGATTGATCGGCACAATCCACAACGAGATCGGCGATATGGTGATACCCGCGAAACACACGACGCCCGACCCCATGCAGCTTCACGCGATGCTCGCCCGCATGGCCGAGGCCGGCTGCGAATACGTCGTGATGGAGGTCTCATCCCACGCGCTCGACCAAAAGCGCGTCTTCGGCTTGCAGTTCGAGTGCGCCGTGTTCACGAACTTAACGCAAGACCACCTCGACTACCACAACGACATGGAAAGCTATTACAACGCGAAAAAGCAGCTTTTTTCCATGTGCGGCACGGCTGTGATAAACATCGACGACAAGTATGGAAAACGGCTTAAATCCGAGACTTCCTGTAAGACGCTCACCTTCTCCTGCGAGACCGCGAACGCTGATTTTTCCGCTAATAATATTAAGTTTTCCGTAAACGGCAGCCGTTTTGTAGTCCTATCGGAAAGCGGTCTTTCAAAGGTTGATTTTTGTATGCCGGGGAAATTCTCCGTCTCAAACGCGCTTGCCGCCGTCGTTGCGTGCACTTCGGCGGGAATCCCCTACGATACGGTTTTAAGCGGTCTTTCGGGGTGCCGGGGGGTCGCCGGGCGCGTCGAGATTTTAAAAACGGACACAGACTTTACCGTTATCCGCGACTATGCGCACTCCCCCGACGGCCTTTTAAACATCCTTGAAACCGTGCGCGAATTTGCGCCAAAGCGCGTCGTAACACTGTTTGGCTGCGCGGGGAACCGTGACCGCACAAAGCGCCCCAAGATGGCTGAGATTGCCGCGCGCCTTTCGGATTTTTGCATCTTGACCTCCGACAACCCGCGCGACGAGCCGCCGCAGCGAATCATCGACGACGCGATGCCCGGGCTTTTGGAGCACCACACTCCGCACACCGCGATTGTGGACCGCTACGACGCAATCGCGTGGGCGCTTGATTTCTGCGAGCCCGACGACGTGCTCGTGCTCGCGGGTAAAGGCCACGAGGATTACCAGGTGCTCCAGCACGGCACGATTTTCTTTGATGAAAAGGTCGTCGTCGCGGAGCTTCTTAATAAAAAGAGGCAGGGAAAGGACTGAGTGACGATTGTTTTCCATTTTGGAAATAGCAAGTGAAACCGGGGCAAACTATACCGGCGAAGACGCCATCGTTACCTCTGTATCAACAGATACGAGAGATTTACCTGAAGGCTGTATTTTCATAGCGCTTAAGGGCGATCATTTTGACGGGCATAATTTTATCGGGGAAGCGCTTGGCGGCGGCGCAGCCTTTGCTGTTTCCATGGAAAAAGAAGCGCCCCCGAACGATCGCGTACTTTATGTAAAAGATACGCGCGACGCGCTTTTAGGAATAGCAAGGCTTCATAGAAGGAAGACGCCCGCGAAGGCCGTGGGCATAACGGGCAGCTCCGGCAAAACCACGACAAAAGAGATGATCGCCAATGTGCTTTCGTCGGAGCTCAATACAATCAAGACCGAGAAGAACTTAAACAATGAAATCGGGCTTTCCAAGACGATCCTACGGCTTGATGAAAGCACTGAGGCCGCGGTGTTCGAGATGGGCATAGACGGCCCCGGACAGATGGCAAGGATGTCTAAATCGGCGCTTCCCGATATCGCCGTTATCACAAACATCGGCGTCACGCATATCGAGGCGTTTGGCACACGCGAGCGCATACTCAATGAGAAAATCGACATCACGGCGGGCTTAAAGGACGGAGGAACCCTTATCCTGTGCGGCGACAACGACTTGTTAAGGCCGCTGAAGCGCACAAGATTTAACGTGATAAAATACGGCATCACAAACGCAAACGCAACCGTGCGCGCGAAGAAAATCCAGGAGTACGCGGGCCATACGGAATTTACCATAAGCTGGGACGGCAAAAGCTTTGACGCTGGTATCCCGGCGCTTGGGCGGCACAACGTCCTAAACGCGCTTGCCGCTTTTTGCGTGGGAGTTTCCCTTGACCTAAAGCCACAGAACATCATCACGGCGCTTAGAAGCTACCGGCCGGAGGGTATGCGCCAAAATATCGTGCGGCACAACTCCCTGACCATTGTTGAGGATTGCTACAACGCAAACCCCGACTCCATGCGCGCGGCGCTCACAACGCTCGGGAACATGCGGTGCGACGGGCGCAGAATCGCGGTTTTATCCGATATGGGCGAGCTTGGCGCGATTGCCGAGTCGTCGCATTTTGAAACCGGCGAGTTCGCGGCAAGGTGCGGGCTTGATTACCTGCTCTGCACCGGCAGGCTCTCGGAGGGCTATGTCGCGGGCGCAAGGGATGCGGGGATGTCTGACGCATTCCACTACGAAACGCAGGAGCTTCTCTTGAAAGCCATCAAATCGTTGGCTTCTCCCGGCGATATTTTCTGGTTCAAGGCAAGCCGCAGCATGAAGCTTGAGGACGTCATGCAACAAATATATCATCTGAAGAGGTAAAGGATATGAGCAATATGCCGGTGATTACGGCCGTGATGATAGCCTTTTGCATCACATCATTGACGGGATTATGGCTCGTGCCGCTGTTAAGGCGCATCAAGTACGGGCAGACTATCCTTGAGATCGGGCCGAAGTGGCATAAATCAAAGCAGGGTACGCCGACGATGGGCGGGATCATGTTTGTCGCAGGAATCAGCGTCGCCGTCCTTTGCGGCTTTTACATGCTCAAGATGAGCACGGGCGGCGCTTTGTACAGCCACTCCCCCCTTGACGATACGCGCATCCTGCTCGGGTTTGTCATGGCGCTTTGCTACGGAGGCGTCGGCTTCGTCGACGACTACCTTAAGGTTGTAAAAAAGCAAAACGAAGGGCTTTCGGTAAGACAAAAATTTATCGTTATGTTTTTTATCGGGGCGCTGTTTTTGACCGGGCTTTACCTTGCGGGGGACACCTCCACGATTGTTAGAATCCCGTTTTTAGGCCAGCTAAATTTGGGGCTGCTATATTATCCGCTTGCGCTTTTGGGCATAGTATTTATTGTAAACGTCGCAAACCTCACCGACGGCATAGACGGGCTTTGCACCTCCGTTACGCTGATTTCGGCGCTCGGGTTCATGGTTCTTTCAAGCATCCTGCGCATGGAGGGCATGGGTATGGTCTCGGGCGCTTTAGCCGGCGGCTGCCTCGGGTTTTTGCTGTGGAACTTCTACCCCGCTAAGGTGTTCATGGGCGATACCGGCTCGCTGTTTTTAGGCGGGCTTGTCGTCGCGATCGCGTTCGGGCTTGATATGCCGGTGTTCCTCATATTCATGGGAATCATCTATATTATTGAGGGGCTTTCGGTTGTTTTACAGGTAAGCTGGTTCAAATACACGAGAAAAATCACCGGCCAGGGCAAACGGCTATTCAAGATGAGCCCGATACACCATCACTTTGAGATGAGCGGCTTTAGCGAGACGAAGATTGTCGTGATGTTTTCGGTTGTACAGGCGGTCGCGTGCGCGCTTGCGGCGGCGGCGGCGCTACAGATATAACGGGGAGTTTTTATGGCTACTAACGCAAACTTAAGAACCGGCGCGGCGCCCATGCCGGCGAAAAGAGCAAGGCTTGCGCTGTTTAACATCGGTGTGGGCGGCGTTGACGTTACTTTTTTGATTTTAGTGCTGCTAATACTAACAATCGGCCTTGTCATGCTGTTCTCGGCAAGCTTTGCCTATGCCCGCTTTTATTTTAACGATTCGTTCCACTTTATCAAGGCCCAGCTCTTGTTCGCCGTCTTAGGCGTGTTTTTGATGCTTTTGATTTCCACCGTTCAGTACAAGGTTCTGGAAAAGCTCGCATGGCCCGTCATGATGATTACCTTCGTGCTTTTGGTTATCGTGCTGTTTTTCGAGGACCGAAACGGAGCCCATAGATGGATTGACCTTGGCTTTATTACCTTTCAGCCGTCGGAGATTGCAAAGTTTGCGGTTGTAATCCTGTTTTCACACTTAATCGTCGCGATGGGCGACAAGATGAAGACATTCCGCAATGGAATCCTGCCGTTCGGCGCGATTCTTATCATGATCGCGGGCCTTATGATCATGCAGCCGCACCTTTCGGGCACGATTCTGATCCTTTTAATTGGGGCGATCCTGATGATTGTGGGCGGCGCAGACCTCAAATGGTTTGTGTTTGCGGCGGTTTCCGCCGCTGTCGGCATCGCCGTGGTCATCATAACCGGCGCGATACATTACGCGGGCAGCCGCATTGAGGTTTGGCGCGACCCATTCGCTTTCCCGCGCGACGAGGGTTTCCAGACGATACAGTCGCTGTACGCCATCGGAAGCGGCGGGCTGATGGGCGTGGGTATCGGCAATTCAAGGCAGAAGTATCTGTATCTTCCCGAACCGCACAACGACTTCATCTTCTCCGTCGTCTGCGAGGAGCTCGGCTTTGTCGGCGCGACCTTGATCATCATTTTGTTCTCGCTCCTTGTCTGGCGCGGGTTTGTCATCGCCATGAGATGCAAGGACCGCTTCGGCTCGCTCGTAGGCGTGGGACTCACGGCACAGGTCGGGCTTCAGACCATACTAAACATCATGGTCGTAACGAATACGATCCCGAACACAGGAATCTCCCTGCCCTTTTTCTCATACGGCGGAACGTCGCTTGTCATGCTGTTATGCCAGATGGGCGTCATGCTTTCGATTTCGCGCGAGACAACGCTTGAAAAAAGGTAGCGGCTTTAAGAACCTATTCTCTAACGACTACCAGCCGAAAGGAATGAGCTTTTTATGCGCATACTATTCGCGTGCGGCGGAACCGCCGGCCATATCAATCCGGCAATTGCCGTGGCGTCCTTGATACGAAAGGAGCGTCACGGCGCGAAATTCCTTTTCGCGGGGCATCCCGACGGCATGGAGGCTACTTTAGTGCCGAAAGCGGGCTTTGATTTCACGCCGATCGAGATACAGGGCTTCCAGCGGAGGATCACGCCTGAAAACATAAGGCGCAACTTAAACGCCGCACGTCTTTTGCTGACGGCGTCCGCGAAAGCCAAAAAAATAATCCAGGATTTTGAGCCCGACGTCGCGATGGGTACGGGCGGATACGTGAGCGGCCCGGTTATCCTAAAGGCGGCAAAGATGGGTATCCGCACGATTACTCATGAGCAAAACGCTTTCCCCGGGGTCACCACCAAGCTTCTCGCTAAGAATGTGGACAAGGTGCTGCTTGCAGTATCGGGGGCCGAAGCTTATTTGCCGCGCGCAAGAAAATACATCGTCACCGGCAACCCGATAAGACAGGAAATTTTATATGCCGACCGCGAAAAAAGCCGCTTGTCCCTCGGTGTCGGCAATAGAATTTGCCTGCTTACATTCGGCGGAAGCCTCGGCGCTTTACGCGTAAACGAAGCTGTTGCCGATTTGATGGCGTATTACATAGACAGCGACGACGTGCATTTTATTCACGCGACGGGGCGCGGCGGCGCGGAGCTGTTCCCGAAGCTGCTTTATGAGCGCGGCGTTTCCTTTAAGGGCAACCCGCATATTGACATCCGCGAGTATATCCACGACATGCCGCAATGCCTTGCGGCGGCAGATTTAGTGTTGTGCCGGGCGGGCGCGGTCTCCTTGTCGGAGCTTGAGGCGGCGGGACGGGCCTCCATCCTCATCCCCTCCCCCAATGTCGCTGAGAACCACCAGTACCACAACGCTATGGTTTTGGCGAACAAAAACGCAGCCATCGTCATAGAGGAGAAAAACCTTACCGGCGAGCGGCTTTGCAGGGTCGTCGGGCAGCTTGTGAGCGACCCGCAGGAGCTTGTGAATCTCGGCAGGAACGCACATTCCATGTCCATCACGGATGCCGCCCAACGCATTTGCCGTGAGATTTATTCACTTCTAGGCGAATGAGAAGCTTTAAGGGGCGCCGGCAAAATTGCCGGCGCCCCTTAAATTATTTCTGATTAATAGGTCCCAGCGCGTCGATACATTCCTGATTCAGCGTCTGCAAATCGGTGACGAACTGCGGAATCATCTGTTTTGCACCGGCTATATCGCCGTTTTGCGCTATGTCCTGAATTTTTCCGGCGGTTTTGCATAAACCGGCCGCACCTGCGTTCCCAAGCAGCCGGTGAAGCCCCCGCATGATACCGATCGTCCTTTTTACGTCTATGTTCCGGTTTTGAAGCGCCGTTATGATCATCGGCAGGTTTTGCCTTAACACCGAAAGATTGTCCCTGAAGATTTCATGGCTTCCTTTCGCGGCCTTGGCGGCCTTGGCGATATCAATGCTGTTAATGGCGCGCGCTTTTTCAAAAACCGCGCTGGAGCCCATATCTTCTAATCCCGGCAAAACCTTTTCGGGCGGCAGCCATTTTATAAGCATGTCGTTTAGCATCTGTTTATTGATGGGCTTTACGAGGAAATCCTGCATGCCGCTGTCCAAAAACAGCTGCCTTGCGCCGGCAAGGGCGTTCGCCGAAAGGGCGATAATCGTCAAATCCTCAGGATTGTAGCCAATACCCCGCAATTCCTTCGCGGTTTCAATGCCGTCCTTAATCGGCATCATATGGTCTAAAAACACAATATCGTATTTCTTTTCCTTAACCTTTTCAATTGCCGCCTCACCGTTTGTGGCTGTGTCGGCCTCAATCCCGCAAAGCTTCAGCAGTCTGACCGCGACTTTTAAGTTTACGGCGTTGTCGTCCACGACAAGCACCTTCGCATCGGGAGCCTGTATAAACGAAAACTCCTTCTGTGCGGCTCTCCGCATGGTTACGCCCGGAGTGCCCGATAAAAGCGGCAGCCTGACTCTGAAAACAGACCCCTCGCCGTATACGCTTTCGACATTCAAGGCGCCCTTCATCAACTCAACAAGGTCCTGCGTAATCGAAAGCCCAAGCCCCGAACCCTGGGTGTACCTGTGGCGGTCTTCGTTTACCTGCTGGAAAGGCCTGAACAGCTTATGCATATCCTCTTCGCGTATTCCCGAGCCGGTATCGCTTATATCAAAGCAGATCATATTGTCGTCCCGGTAAACCTCAAAGGTAACCGAGCCTTTCGTGGTAAACTTGATCGCGTTGCCGATAATATTTGTAAGTATCTGCTTGACGCGCACGTCGTCGCCGACCACATACTCCGGTATTTCGGTGAGCCGCGCCGTATGGTATTCGATGCCTTTCTGGTTCGCGGAATGCCTGAACATGGAGTTGATATTTCCTATCAAAACCGGCAGATTGTATTCAACCGACATGATATTGAGCTTGCCTTCCTCAATCTTTGAAAGGTCAAGGATATCGTTTAATAAATCAAGCAGCGACATCGAGGACGTCATGATGTCGTTGACGTAGCTTTTATGGTTGTCATTGAGCGGTTCGTTTAAAAGGATCTCAGCCATACCGATAATCGCGTTCATCGGCGTGCGGATGTCGTGGCTCATGTTCGCAAGGAACATGCTTTTGGCTTTAGACGCGTTAATCGCCTTTTCGCGCTCGTTGCTGATTTCGGTAATATCCCGGATAACAAGCGCAACGCCGTGGCATTTATCAAGCTCGTCCATGGTCGGGGTGATTTCTATCTGCAATCTGACGGATTCCCCGTCCTTGAGCAAAAAGCCGAACTCCTCGGCGAATATCTCAAGCTTTAAAAGCGTATCCATGCAATGCCCGCGGATTATTTCAATGTCGGCATCGCTAAACACGCGGGAAAACAACTCGCCAAGCGATATTTCCGGCTGTGCGTTTTTATATTTCATATACTCAAGCCCGATCTCGGAGCCCAAGATAAAATTCAGGTTCATATCAAGATAAAACAAAATACCCGGGCAATTCTTAAGCAATAATGTGTTGTATATGTACTGCTCTTCATTCAGGCGTTCGTTTATATCCCGTATCCTTTCAAGATTAGAGGTAGTGACGGCGTGGAACGTCAAATCTTTTTCAAGCCTGCGGATCGTCTGCTTTAACGCTACGGATTTTTGCTTGATCTCAAGAAGCTGCTGATATTCAATATTCGGTACAGAAACAAAATTACCCGACATTGCGCGTAACACCTCTTTCTGGCTTTGTTATGACTGGTTTTATGAATTTTTGTCTGTTTGTAGTATAGCACAAAAATGTCTTGCTTTGCAAGATGCTTTTATGTTATACTGCATAAGGTGTCAATATTTTGATATATAAGGGGTGAGCAAATGAAATCGAATAGCGCTATCAGCTATGAGCTTGAGGATATGAAAATCGCGGCGGCAGAGCTTGCAAAGGCGGTTGATGTGTTTCCGCTTTTAAAAAGCAGTATTGGTATCCTGTATTTTTCAACCGAGCTTGATGCTGAAAAATTAATGTCCGAGATAAAAAAACTGTTGCCTTTCGACATAATGGGATGTTCCACACAAGCGGTACTTAACGAAAAGACCGGTATGAACGAATTTTCCTCTTCTTTGCTTGTATTGACCGCCGACGACTGTGATTTTAACATCTTTGTTTCAGAGCCCTTAACATCCGAAAATATTAAGCGTCAGATTACCGGTATTTGCGAAAGTGTAACGCGCGTCAAACACGATCTTAAGCTGATTTTGTTGAATTGCCCGCATATGCCCGATATTATTTTTGACAATTTCCCCGAGGCCTTTTCTGAAGGCACGGGCGGGCTTCCGGTATTCGGCGGCGCCGCCGGGTATAGCATTGATAATGATATTTCGCTTGTCACGTTTAATGAGAACCTTTACACCGACAGGTTGGTCTGTTGTTTTATAAGCGGCAACCTTGCCCCTGTTTTTTCCGCTATGGGTTATTTTTCGCTGACCACAATAAAGACCCAGATCGCGACAAAAACAGACGGCGACGTGATTTATACCATCGACGACATGAGCTTTGTAGATTATCTGGAGTCTATGGGAATCGTGACCAGCGAGCCTGAAATGTATGCCTCCATTATATTAAAGGTGAAATGGGGCGACGACGACGGGAAAGACGGCGGCGTTTACCGCTCGATTTCATCCTTGAACAAAGAAGACGGCAGCGGCAAGGTTGGCTGCTGTGTGCCGCAGGGAAGCGAAATTTATACCACGACCTATAAAAGCGATGACATCAAAATCTCAACAAAGGTATGCATTGACACGATTATTGAACAAATCAGGAACGCAGAATCTGAGGACTATAAGTACACCACCGTTTTGTGCGGCTCATGCTGGGGCAGGTACCTGTGCATGTTCCCCTCTAAGAAAATCGAGGGTGACATTATCAAAGAATCCGCGCCGCCTGAAATGAATTTTGCGGGATATTATACAAACGGCGAAATCTGCCCTATCGCTTTCAAGAACGGCGTTGCCGTAAACCGCGCGCATAACGCAACGATAACCATGTGCGCCTTTTAACGTACACTTTCCAAAATATCGCCTTTGCCTTATGCGTCATGATGTCGCATAAGGCCTTTTTTATTGAAACGACGCGAATCTTGTAGTATACTAAAAAAGATACTTCTTTGAGATGGGAGTAAAAACATGCGCACTGCTTCAAAAAAAGTTAAAAAGAAAAAGAATCCGGCTGTTGTTTTGCTGGTATTGTTACTTATCGCCGCGCTGATTACAGGCGCTTATTATTGGGTTATTCTGTTTCAGCCCAAAAGCCGTGGCGTCGTCGAGCCCCGTTTTGCCGCTATCCCCACCGACTTAACAGACAATAACCTGATCGGGAACATCCCTGAAAATCTTTTAGCAGGCGGATTCATGGCAAGTCAGGACGGCTGGTTTTATTTTGCGAATTTCAAAGACGGCGCCAGCCTTTATATGTGCCGTGAAAATGGCGAAAATATGGTGAAGCTCACCGACTTTGCCGTCGCCGGAATAAACGTAATCGCGGATTCCATTGTATTTACAAGCCTTGAAAAATGTATCGCGGTGCGCCCGGACGGCGTGTATACCATATCTTTCGGCGACGTTCGCGACTTGCTGCGCGACATCGTCTTTGCACAGCGCGTATCTTACGGCGGCCGGCTTTACTCGATAAACGGCCTGCGCTCCGGCGGAAGCCCGGAGCTTTACGTCATTGACGGCGAGCATATTTACTTTTCGCCGTCGCTCACAAGAAACGGTCTTTTCGCAATCCGGGAAAGCCCTTTGCAGGAGGCTGAAATCCATCAGATAAGCGCGGGCGGAGACTTTCCCGCGCCGGTTCCAATGTCTTTTGAAGCATATGAAACATACGCAGGCCAAGACGCAGGGCTTAGGTTCCGTGAGGCGGCGCCTGAATCCTATGAGCCGTATGACGGCGGCATAAGCGTCGTAACCGAAAAGATGTCGGCGCTTGCAAGCTTTGTAGCGGCGGACGGCGAGGTGATCGTCCGGCACGACGTCAATGGGTCTCAGATGCTCGCGGAAATTAGAAGCACGGATGCTGCGAAAACATCGAGGATTCTGCGTGTCGACCTTGATTCCATGCAGCCGACAGGCGAAATCACCGGCGCCCGCTCGCTTCATAAAACAGATAGCGGCTACATATTCCAGCACTCCGACAATTTTATATATGAGCTTTTGGAAAACGGCGATATCAAACCGATCTCCATCATACCCGTGTTGGACTTCGGTATGGGCCAGGACCAAAGGCTCATCGCGGCCACCGGGTACGGACAGTATATGGTAATATCAAAAAAGCAGCTTTACAATCCCGTTTTTGTGCTTGTAAGCAACATCTTCCCTTTCTTTGACGTAAAGCGCCAAAACGGCTGGTACAATTACATAAACCCGGAACAAAGCCTCACGCTCACGCCGCCACCGCCGGGGTTCTTCCTTGCGAACGGCAGCTACTACAGGCTTTTCCCCGACGGCACATGGCTTCGCGGAGTCACTGAAGCCGAGTGGCTCAACACAACGACGTCCCAAGCGCCCATCGGAAGCAGGGACAATTTTAAGCCCTGCGCGGTTTTCAACGCCCCGTGGTCAAGGCCCGGCGCGGAAGACTATTTCGATGATTTTGACGACGAGATCGCGCCGTTTTCCGGCGAAGCTGCAGACGCCGCCGCAAGTCCCGAAACCTCGCTTGACGCGGCCGTCATGCTTTTAGTGGGAAACCGCCGCATCGAGGAGAAGTATTCGCCCGAAAGCGTCGCGAGGCTGCGTGAGTTTTACGGCGGCGACTTGAATATAGACAAAGCGGCCGAGATGGGCGCTGATAAGGCGGCGGAGGCCTTTGAACTGCAGTTCGGCGCAAAACCCGACACCACCGAGCTTGCCGAAGTTCTGAAAGACTGGGTAAGAAACGCGCGGTACATGCCGCACGACGCGAGAATATCAGGGAATACCGCCGACGTTCCGCTCACGGTGACTAACGTCGTGGACGGGCAGGCGCTGACCCTTGCGCTGGAAAGCGAAATCAAAAACGGCCTTGCGAGAAATCCGCTAATGCTGCTTTCCTCGAAGGACCGGCAAGCCGAGTGGGCGATGGGAATCTTTATGGAGATTGCGAAAAATCCCGCGCAATACAACGCTGGAAATGGGAACATCCACTTAAGCGTCAGGATGAAGCAAGCCCCCGGCGTTGGATGGGTTTTGGAAGACCCCGGCGAGCTGGCCGGATTTCTTCAGCGTCAGATCGGGTAAGGATTAAGGGAGGATATTATGACTTGTTTATCGTGCGGATTCCAATTTAGCGGAGATTTGACCTTTTGTCCAAAATGCGGCATGCCCGCGCCCGAAAAGACCGCGGAAGCCACGCCGCCCGCGCCTTTCTTGCCGAAGGAGCCCGAGCGGCAAACGGCGGAGCTTTCGTGGCATCTGGAAGAACAGCCGGAGGCGATCGATACAGTGCGGCCGGTTGACGCCCCGGCCGCGTCCGGACCTCTGCCGCAAGCGGCTCCCGTCGCGTTTTCACCGCCGCCGGAGCATCATATTACGTTTGACGGCACGGTTGGGGCCGCCGCACATGGCCTGTCACATGCGGCTAACGCCGCGAAAGCCCGCTGGGACGAAGCGGGCGGCATGTCCGGTATGACGGGCGGCGCCAAGAAATTCGCCGTAAAATCCGGCGCGGATGCTAAAAACTTTTTCTCCTATCTAAAGTCTAAGCCGTTTGTAAATCCTAAAAATATATTGACAGCTATAATCGTAGCGCTCGCCCTTATCGTCATGCTTATCATTTTCGGCATGGGAAGCCGCAATCTTGCGGCGGCTATCCTGCTTTCGGGCTTCACCGCCGCGCTTGTGGTCTTGGTTTACAAGCGCGTTCATATGCCGTCGGGCACAGCCGTTCATCCCGCTAAAATGCAGATGCTGCACGCCGGCGGATACGCCTACCTCTTGAACGCGCGCGGCGACATTTACAGAATCAAAGACGGCGTCGATATGTCTACGCGCCTTGACGTTTCGGGTGTGACCTGTATGTTTTCCGATCATGACCGTATTTTCGCCTGCAAACGCGACGGCTCGCTTGTAACCGCGCTTCACGGCAGCAACGGCGCTTCTGAAATCTTACCCGCCGGGACTGTCCTTCAAGGAATCGCCGGCGTTTCCGGCGACGGCTATGTTTATTTCAGCTCCGCCAAGGTTTATGGCAGCCCCGTTTGCCGTATAAAATCCGGCGGCGGCGCGGTGCATATCGTTACAGAATAGGAGCCGTTATAATGAAATGTATACATTGTAAATCCGACATGCCCGCCAAAAGCTCCGAAAGCACGGCGATATGCCCGGCATGCGGGAAATACTCGGCTCCGGAGGGTTTTGTCCTAGACGGCGCGAGCGGGCTGTATAAAATAACGGCTCAGGGCAGCGACAGCAAAACGGGCGAGCCGATCAGCATTGTCACATGGCTCGATCCCGCGACCGGTAAGTACGCGCAGGATATAACCCCCGCGGAAAAACAGGCTGACGCTGAAGCCGGGCCAAAACCGCCGCCGGCAAAGAAAAAACGTCCGGTTTCTTTCTTTGCCGTTCAGCTTGCGACGGTTGCCGTCATAGCGCTTTTTGCCGCGGGCTTTCACTATTTCGGCTATAATATCGGGCAAACATTTGCTTTTCTTCAAAGCCAATTTGTTACGCAGGACGTGACAGCTCTCCCTCAAGGCGCAGATATCCCGGCATTTTTGCCGGTAGAGCCGACTGCCCCGGTAATGGAGGCCTCCCAAGAACTCGAAGCGCCTGAAGCCGGGGAAGATGATGCACCGGCTGAAGATCAGGCGGAGGAGCGTATTCCGCTGCAAGCTTCCCGCGTGAATTTTTACAATGTTTTCGCGAACGTGAACCCGTTTTACACAAGGGCCGCGCAGGACCAGAACTATGTCTGGTTCCTTCCGGCGGGCGATATCCACCCCTTTGCGCAGCTAACCGATCTGATGTATGTGGACCCCGATAATCCGGAGCCTCTTCCCGTCCCGAATCTGTGGCCCGGTGAAAGCAGCGTCTATTCGTTTGTACTTTTTAACGACGGCGTCGTCGTGTGCGCCAAAAGGCCGGATGCGGAAGGCTACGGCTTTTACCTCTCCGACAAAGCCGGGATTGACGAGCCGGAGCTTTTATTTGCAAAAAACGAGCCCGCGTATATGGTAGTATACCGTGAAGCAGTATACGCGCTTTTCCCTGACGCAAAGCAGCTTGTGGAGTTTGATCCTGAAAACGGCGGCAGGGCGAAAACCATAAGCATGCCGATCGAATCGATAAACGGGCTTTTCGCCGAGTACCTGCCGGAATTCTCGATTGTTGACGGTTACATCTATTACGGCCTTTCCTACCGGAACGGGCAGAACATCGAATATGAGCGCAGGAGCCTTGATACCGCGGAAAAGATTTCGGCCTTCAGCCCAAGCACCCTCGGTGAGATATGGACGGTAAATCCCGTATGGGATACCGACGGAAATGTCTATTACGGGCGGTATGACTTTGACGCGGGCACATATTCCGTGAAGACGGCAAAGCCGGACGGCGTCGTTTCGGAGATCGCGCGGTTTAGAATTTCACGCGGTATCCCGCCGCTTTTAGCCGGCGTTGGGTTTAAGAGCCTTGTCGCCGAAACCGGTGAGCGGACTTATTCGCGCAAGAGCTTCGGCACGCTTGAACAGGAGCAGGAGGCCATATTCAGTTCAAGGCCATACGCCGCAACACGCGATTACCTGATCGCCGACGGCGGTCTTTACAGGCTGTCCGACCTTGGGTTCATCTCGTACACTCCTGCCGCGATTTAGGGTCTGCTGACATATATACCCTTGATTAAGATATGAGGGGAGGTGCAATATGAAAATAAAAATATTTCAAGCCGGGTCCGAGAAAAAGCTGGAGAAGAACGTAAACGATTTTATCGCCCAAGACAGCGTCAAAGTATTGGAGCTTCAATATTCTTCATCCTTTGGCGGTCTTTCCGTAATGGTCGTTTATGAGGAGCGCGAAAATAACGCGTATTGATTTTAACTTTCTTTTATGTTATGATGAACCGCGAGCAAGCAAGGTGGCGGCGCGGATATACCGCGAGGAAAGTCCGGGCACCGCAGGGCAGGATAGCTGTTAACGGCAGCCGAAGGCGACTTCAGGGCCAGTGCAACAGAAAATTACCGCCGGTATAGTCGTTTAACCTAAACGACTGTACCGGTAAGGATGAAAAGGCGAGGTAAGAGCTCACCAGGGCATGGGCGACCATGCCGCTGTGTAAACCCTATCCGGTGCAACACCAAGTGGGTCGAAACGGTTGCCCGCCGTGACCCGAAAGCGTGGCTTGACGCTTACCGGCGACAGTAAGCGCAGATAGATCGTCACCAAATACAGAACCCGGCTTATATGCTTGGTCGCAAACGGCGCATCGCGAATCGGTGCGCCATCTTTTATACCCTAACCATTAATGTAATATAATACAATTTTAAGAATATTTATTCATTTGGGTATTGATTTGTTTGATCTAATATAGTATAATCATACATAACGTATATACTAAACTCCAAGTCTGAGAGGAGCTTTAAGTTTGATAAAAGCCGGAATCATAGGAGCAACGGGATACGCGGGGCTTGAAATCACACGCCTGCTTTTAGGGCATCCCAAAGCCGAAATTACCGCTGTAAGCTCTGTCAGCTTTACAGGCAGTAAGCTTCAGGAGGTCTATCCTTCCATGCGCGGCATTTTTGAAATGACGCTTCAGGACGACAGGGCCGTCATAGAAAAAAGCGACGTCGTGTTCGCATCGCTTCCCCACGGGCTTTCAGAGGGCATCGCGGCGGAGTGCTATGATAGCGGCAAGCTTTTCATCGATATGGGGGCCGATTTCAGGCTCAAAAACGAAGACGACTACAAGCAGTGGTATGATGGCGCGTACCAATCGAAAAAACTGCATGAAGAAGCCGTATACGGCTTGCCGGAGTTGTTCCGCGAGAGGATAAGCGGCGCCAAAATCATTGCGAATCCCGGATGTTACCCGACCTCCGTCGCTCTTGGGCTTGCGCCTCTGCTTAAAGCAAACGCGATAGATTTGAGAAATATCATCATCGACTCAAAATCCGGCGTCACGGGCGCCGGCAGGACCCTTTCGCAAAACACGCATTTTCCTGATTGCAACGAGGCTTTTGCGCCTTATAAGGTCGCTGTGCATCGACACACGCCGGAAATGGAACAGACGCTTTCTGAAATTTCCGGTGAAAAGGTCACGGTAACGTTTGTTCCGCACCTTTTGCCGATAAACAGGGGAATCCTCTCAACCGTCTACACAATCCCGCACGACAAGCTTTCGGCGGAGGAATTATACGAAAAATTCAGCGCATTCTACAATATGGATAAATTCGTTAGAATATTACCATTAGGAGAAACAGCGAACCTGAAGAACGTAAAATACTCGAATTACTGCGATATTTCCCTTCATTTAGACGAACGTTGCGGCCGCGTGATCATCGTCTCAGCGATCGACAACATGGTAAAGGGCGCGGCGGGGCAGGCCGTGCAGAATATGAACGTCGCCTGTGGATTTGAAGAGGATTTAGGACTTTTATTGATTCCGCCGGCATTTTAAGAATTGTTATGACAGGAGGTTTTCGTATGGATATAAAACAGGTTTCCGGAGGAGTCTGCGCGCCGCAGGGATTTGTGGCGGCGGGTATAAATTGCGGCATCACCGCACGGCAGGAGAAAAAAGACCTTGCGCTGATCTTCTCTAAAGCCGAAGCGACGGCCGCCGCCGTTTATACTAAGAACCAAGTCCGGGCGGCGCCGGTCATCGTTACAAAATCGAATTTGGAAAACGGGCGCGCTCAGGCGGTCATCTGCAATTCGGGAAACGCGAACGCCTGCAATACGGACGGAGAAAAGTCGGCGCTTGAAATGTGCGCATTGGCGGCGGAGCAGCTCAATATTACCCCGCAGGAGGTCATCGTCGCGTCAACAGGCGTGATTGGGCAGAAGCTCAATATTGACTGCATCAAAAACGGCGTACCTGAGCTTTCCGCAAAGCTTTCCGAAACCGGAAGCAATGACGCGGCCCACGCCATCATGACGACCGATACGGTCATGAAGGAGATCGCGGTGTCGTTTACTCTGGGCGGAAAAGAGTGCAAAATCGGCGGGATCGCAAAGGGAAGCGGCATGATACACCCGAATATGGCGACGATGCTCGCGTTTTTTACAACAGACGCCTGCGTCTCATCCGGGATGCTTAAGAAAGCCCTCAATAATGCCGTCGAAAGCACGTTTAACATGATCAGCGTCGACGGCGATACTTCAACGAACGACATGGCGTGCATAATCGCGAACGGGCTTCTCAATAACGATGAAATTACCGGTGAAAATGAAGATTTCGAAGCGTTTTCGTTTGCGCTGATGTACTGCTGCATCTACCTTGCGCGGATGATGGCGAAGGACGGCGAAGGCGCCACAAAGCTGATTGAATGTACCGTTGACGGCGCTTTCGATGAAAACGCCGCAAGGGCGCTTGCAAAGTCGGTGGTTTCGTCAAGCTTGTTTAAAGCGGCCATGTTCGGCGCCGACGCGAACTGGGGCAGGGCGCTGTGCGCGCTCGGTTACGCCGGCGTGAGCTTCGATCCGAAAAAGGTATGGGTAAAATTCAAATCGGAAGCAGGCGAAATCCTTGTCTGCGAAAACGGCTCCGGCGTTGATTTTGACGAGGATAAAGCAAAGGAAATCCTGTCTGAGAAGGAGATTGAGGTTGTGATACTGATGAATCAAGGCAGCGGCTCCGCCGTCGCGTGGGGCTGTGATTTGAGTTATGATTACGTTAAGATAAACGGGGATTACAGGTCATGATAGAGCTTTCAAACGCGGTTAAGGCGGACGTTTTGATCCAGGCCCTGCCGTATATCCAGAAATATTTCGGCAAGATCGTAGTCGTAAAATACGGCGGCAACGCGATGATCGACGAGGATTTAAAGCAAGCCGTGATGAACGACATCGTGCTGCTTTCGCTGATCGGTATCAAAGTCGTGCTTGTCCACGGCGGCGGCCCCGAAATCACCGAGATGATGGACAAAATCGGCCTTGAGTCAAAATTTGAGGGTGGGCTCAGACAAACCGACGGCGAAGCGATCAAGGTCGTACAGATGGTTCTCAGCGGAAAAACAAACAAAGACCTAGTCTACCGCCTGCAGTTAAGCGGCGGCAAAGCTATCGGCATCTGCGGCATAGACGGCGGCATGATCAAGGCCGAAAAGCTTAACAGCGAGTATGATCTCGGTTATGTCGGCGAGATTTCCGGGATTGACTCCGGCATCATAACGGACCAGCTTGAGCGCGGGTATATCCCCGTTATCGCGACGCTCGGGTGCGATGGCAACGGCAATATCTACAACATCAACGCCGACACCGCCGCCGCGAGAATCGCAAGCGATCTAAACGCCGAAAACCTAATCCTGATGACGGACATCCGCGGCCTTTTAAACGACAGGGACGACGAATCGACGCTGATACCCGTCGTGCACATCAGCGAGGTGCCGTCGCTTATAAAACAGGATATCATCACGGGCGGCATGATTCCCAAGATCGAAAGCTGCGTGGAGTCAGTTAGGCGGGGCGTGAACAAGGCGTTTATCATAGACGGGCGCATACCGCACTCCATTTTGATAGAAATGATGACGGATGAGGGCATCGGCACGATGTTTACAAAAGATTAGGAGGCCGCTATGTATTTCTCGGAGCTTAAAAAACTTGACAAACAATATATCGCAAACACATACAACCGCAGCGAGCTTGCCGCTGTAAGCGGTTTTGGCGCCGAATGCGCCGATTTCTCGGAGATTCGGTACATTGATTTTTCATCGGGGATAGGTGTAAACAGCTTGGGCTTTACAGATAAAGGCTGGGTAGACGCCGTAAAAGAGCAGCTCGATAAACTGGGGCACATCTCGAACCTGTACTATACGCAGCCGCAGGTGGCGCTTGCAAAGGCGCTGTGCGAGCGCACCGGAATGTCGCGCGTATTTTTCGCAAACTCCGGCGCAGAGGCAAACGAGGGCGCCATCAAAACCGCGCGTAAATATGCAAGCGACAAGTACGGCGGCGAACGTTATGAAATTATCACGCTGGAAAACTCATTTCATGGGCGCACGGTCACGACGCTTGCGGCGACGGGGCAGGATGCGTTCCACAAGAATTTTGGGCCGTTCACCCCGGGATTTGTCCACGCGAATGCGAATGACGCTGATGACTTGATTTCAAAGGTGAGCGATAAGACATGCGCCATTATGATTGAGTGCATCCAGGGCGAGGGCGGCGTGATACCGCTTCAAAAATGCTTTATCAAGGCCATAGCCGAAGTCTGCCGCGAAAGGGATATCCTGCTTATCACCGACGAGGTGCAGACCGGCGTGGGAAGAACGGGAAAATTTTTATGCGGTCAGCATTTCGGCGTAAAGCCGGATATCGTAACGCTTGCGAAAGGGCTTGGCGGCGGGCTTCCGATTGGGGCTGTGCTGTTTTCCGAAAAGACAAAGGACACGCTCGGCTTCGGCGACCACGCGACGACCTTCGGCGGCAACCCAATCGTATGCGCAGGGGCCATGCGGGTCGTGGAGGCGATAGACGGTAAATTCCTTGATGAGGTCGTGGAAAAAGGCGCTTACATCGAAGAGGTGTTACTTAAAATGCGCGGTGTAAAATCCGTCGGCGGCAAGGGCCTTATGCTCGGCATTGAGCTTGATGAGCCGCTCAGCTCCGCTGAAACCGCTTCGGAATGCCTTAAGAACGGGCTTCTTATTTTAACGGCGAAGCACAAGCTTAGGATGCTGCCGCCGCTTATCATCGGTAAAAAGGAAATCGACGCGGGCCTTAAGATTTTACAACGCGTGCTGTGCGAAATCCTTGACAGGCCCGAAGAAACCGAAAACGAAAGGGATGGACATATTTGAAGCACCTGTTAAAGCTTTTAGACCTTACAACCGAGGAGATTATCGATATTTTAAACCTTGCCGACCAGCTTAAGTACGAGAGCAAGCACGGTATCCCGCACCATCATCTAAAAGGGAAAACGCTCGGTATGATATTCCAAAAGTCGTCTACGCGCACGCGCGTCTCGTTTGAGGTCGGGATGGTTCAGCTTGGCGGCTACCCGCTGTTTCTTTCCGCAAACGATTTACAGATTGGGCGCGGCGAGCCGGTTCAGGACACGGCGCGCGTGCTGTCGCGTTTCCTCGACGCAATCATGATCCGCACGTTCGCGCAACAGGAGGTCGAGGATTTAGCCAAATACGGCGCGATACCCGTCATCAACGGGCTGACCGATTCGTTCCATCCATGCCAAGTACTCGCGGACCTTATGACCATACGCGAGCACAAGGGCAAGCTTGAGGGCCTAAAGCTATGTTATATCGGAGACGGCAACAACATGGCGAATTCGCTTACCGTCGGCGGGCTTAAAACCGGCATGGAGGTTTCAATCGCCACCCCGAAAGGATACGAGCCCGCCGGGACGGTGCTTGATTTCGCAAAGGGGTTCGGTGAAAAGTTTAAGCTTGTAAACGATATCTTTGAAGCGGCGAAAGACGCGGACGTCGTCGTCACGGACGTTTGGGCGTCCATGGGGCAGGAGGGCGAAGCCGAAGCAAGGCAAAAGGCGTTTGCTGGATTCCAGGTAAACAAGGAGCTTCTAAAAGCCGCAAAGCCTGATGTAATGGTGCAGCATTGCTTGCCGGCGCACCGCGAGGAGGAGATTACCACGGAGGTTTTTGAAATGCACATAGACGAAATCCTTGATGAAGCTGAAAACAGGCTCCACGCGCAGAAAGCGGTCCTTGTAAAGCTCTTAAATCCCGACGTATAGCATAAAAGCCCGTTACACATTAAACTCCACCGGAAAATCATATCCGGTGGAGTTTTTATATTGGCTAACAATTTCTGGAGTGCCGGATTAAAAGTATTATAAAAAATATTAACGTATATAATAAGCTTATATCAATTTACAGGTTCTAAAATCAAATGATTGGATTTATAAAATGAGCAAGCACAAAAAATGTTTCACCTTTTTCCTTATCTTACCCATAGTGCTGACGATGATTGCGCCTACGGCGTTCGCGGACTATTTTTCTGCGGATTATTTGGATTATTTCATCGACAAAGAAACCGTATCCGCCGACAACGAAGGCCGCATTAAAACCGACAGCCCTATTGAAAAAGGCGAAGTCAGGACCGGCAAGAAGGTTTCGGTTTTTGACGCTTCCACGGGCGAATTTGAAATTACGCTGGAGGCACTCGGGCGGCGCTTCGAGACTACCGCCAAAAGGGAGGTCCCTGTTGTATACGACGTGGTATTCGTGCTTGACTACTCATCCGGCATGGACGCGGACGGCAAGCTTACAAGTATGAAATATGCGGCTATGAACGCAATCAACCAAATCCTTGGCAATAATACAAGCGAACATTATAACCGCGCAGCCGTAGTGAGGTATGCCGACGGCGCGTCCACGCTCCTTAACTGGAGGCAGTCCGCCGTTAACTTCACCGACCTTCGCGGCAGGCCGGCAGGCTCCGAAACGGACAGCCGCACCAACACGATGGCCGGAATGAATCAGGCCTACCAATTACTAAACGCAAGGAGCGACGCCGATAAAGACAGCCGTCCTGCCATTATCGTCCTTATGTCGGACGGTCAGCCGAACGGTTACTACGAAAATGCAACAAACCATGCTTTGGTTACAAGCGCCCACGCAAGCTACAGGACAACCGGCAACGGCATGACTGCCGACGCCGATAACAACAGCGTTTACTATACCATTGCATGTATTAAGAATATCCACGACACGATCAACGCTCCCGGTAAAATCAAATTTCCCGGCGGCTTAGACGAATTCGACAGACTGACGATTTACTCCATCGGATTCGATTTAGACAGCTTTACGGGAACGCAAAGGGATTATGCATACGCCGTCTTGTATCCAAGCCCCGAAAATCTCGGCAAAAGCAGCCTGAGAACCGTAAGGGACAGGTTAGGCGCCGGATTTACAAACCCCGTGTCGGCTTATCTTTCCGCGGCTTCAGATTTAAGCTCCATCACCAAGGCGTTCACGCATATTATTGAGAGTATCGTCTACAACGACCCCATAGGCGGCAATATGGTGTTCTACGACATGATAGACGACGCTTTCGAGCTTGTTCACGATTCCTTCAGCCTAAACGGCGGTTCCGTGGGCGAAATTCCCGGCGGCGTGAGTATTACAGGCGGTTTGCTTAAGTGGAGCTTTTTGAATCTTGAAACACTGGACGCAAACGACCCGGCAGACGGCTGGATCGGCGAACGCACGCCCAGCTCCTTGCGCTTTCGCATAAGGCTTAAGGACAGCGCGCTTAACTGGGATAACGACGGCGTAATCCTTTATACAAATACTAAAAATTACAGTAAGGACAACACCGAAAACCCCAACTACGCCTATTTTGCCCCGCTTAGCAACAACCCTTACTATTATACGGCCTCAGGCACGGCAAGAAAAGAGGTGTCCGAATCCGGGCATGTAAGGCATAACCTTCTCAGCACAGGTATGCTTATGCTTGGCTTTAACGAGCCCGCTATGCCGTCCGTAAATCTTCGCATTCTCAAAGAGGTTCGAAACGCAAGCGGCCAGTGGGCGCCGTCTGCGAGCTTCACGGGCCCGGGCCGCGACATCGATTACCGCATCCGTGTATGGGGGGAGGCGGACAACGAAAATCTTAAATGGTCAATCTCGGGCAATATTGCCGATAATTTAAACCTTGCGCTTGACGGCAAGTTTGTCATCGGCAACGAATACGGGCTTAAAACCGAAGCTGTGTTCACATACACCCTTCCCCTTACCGCCGGAACGCATGTCAACACGGCGCTGATAGAATTGATTGAATATCCCGAAACGGAGTTTCATGTTCCCGATTCTATCAGGGAATCGAGCGCCACTGTTATAATTGGCGAATCTGTCGTCATTCCTCCAGGCACGACGCCCGGTTCCAACCTTACGCCACGTCCCGTTCCAAGGCCCGGATATAATATACCGGACTTAGGCCCCGGCTTCTATATTATTCCTGATATGGACGTTCCTCTTACTGAATTACCGCCCGAAACTGTTGAGATCCCCGAAGAAAAGGTACCGCTCGAGGGCAATCCTTATACCGGCGGCGCCAAAGTACCCGCGATGACGCTTCCTGTGTTTGGCGCATTGTTAATCGGAACCGGCGCTGTCCTTAAGCCGAGGGGAAAGAAGCGGTGACAAAAATTTGTGCGGCAAAAAACGGGACGCGGCTATCGCGTCCCGTTTGCTGTTGCTGCTATTCTTTTTTCAACGCTCTCAGCTCTTCCATCCGGATGTCCGCGTCGCGCTTTAGCTGCTGCGTAATGGCCGGGCTCGTTTTTGCCATATAGAAAAACTTTCTCGCGTTTTCGATATCGCCTGTCCGCGCATACAAATCGCCGATTACATAGCAGTATTGCGGCATATGCTGCGGCGAAATATTAAAATGCTCATAGGAATAAAGATAATTGTCAAGGGACTTTTGGCTTGCGTAAAGGAAAAGGTTGTTGTCGCCCGCGTCCTGATAAAGGCGGCTGATTTTTTGCCAGAGGCTTGCCACAATCATCTGGTATTGGTCAAAGCATACCTCGGCGCACAAAACCGCGAGGTAATATCCCGCAAAAACCGTGAACGTATCGCGCTCCAAGCCTGTTTTTACATACATATCAAGCTTGTATGGCCCGATTTTCCTGTTTACGCCGTCGGACAGCTTTTTCGAGACCGTGGGAAACCGGTCGCCCGACGCGCTGTAAAAGCAGCTCGGACATGTGATAACCTCGTAATAAAGCGGCTCTATTTCCTTATAGCGGGTGCGCTTGTCAGGATCGATGCGATCAAGCCTCAAACGCGAAGAAATCAGGAAAAGGATACTGAAAATATGCCCGCAAAGAGGGCATGTGCTGCTTTCCTCCTGAAGAACCTCGTTTTCGTTTGTAAGCGGCAGCTCGTAGCTTCCGTGGCCTTCCGGAAAAAGCTTGCTTCTTCTTGACGCCGCCGGTTTTCCGTGGGCTCCGGCGAGCTTTATAAGCTCAGTCTCGGCAGAAGAAAGCCTCTTTAATATGTTCTCTACAATATTTACCGCGACGTCGGGCTGTGCTGCGAGAAAATCGCTTAAGTTGCGGCGTGTGACGATCAGTACGACCGTGTCCGCAAGGGCTACGAGAGATTCGCGGTAATCCATGTTTAAAAACAGCGCAAACTCGCCCCAGAAATCCCCCTTGTTCAGCACCTTCATCATGACTTCGTCGCCAAGCTTGAAGTTCTTGTAGACGCCGGTACTTCCCTGAAGGATAAAAAACATGCTTTTTGTATTGGGATCGTTCGCGGTTGCTATCACGCTACCTTTCGGGTATCTTGCAATATTCGACGACATAAAATTCGCATCCGGCAAATCAGCCACCAGCCTTTTTCGTTACTAAATTAGCATTCGTATTAAGAATACCATATAAAAAAAGAATCCACAACAATAAAACCGGCGTTTTGGGTTTTATAGCCAATTTTTTTAAAAAATATACTCCGTCATATGTACCGGCAAACTCCCCGTTTACATATTAACCCTTTTTCGCGCGCCGTGCAATAATATGGGCACATACATTAAAACGACGACCAAAACGCCAAGCGCTACAAGCGGCGCAATATATCCCGGATTGCCGAAATGCCCCGCAAACATCGCCATAACCGTGCCCTCGTCCGGGTAGTTTAGGAAAAGGTAGTTTTGGTTAAAAGCTTTATTCGCCGCGTAAATTACGGCGGCGTATGTCCCAAAAACCGCAAGCACCCGCGGTATCTGCCGTGGCTCCGGGCGGAAGTACCCGCTCACCACGCAAAGAATCGCCACAAGGGCCATCAAGCCGTGGTCGATGTAAAAAAACACTACCTGCCAGCTAAAAAACGTGTACCGCCCGTAATACGACATCGCCGGCGTAAGCATCGCGCCTACCGTTCCCGGCAGCGATATGGAGTAAACAAAATTAAGCAGCACTTTATTTTTTGACAGCACGGCAAGCGGTATGACGATAACAGCGCTCAGCGTGCACAAATGAAACGGCAGCCTGTCGGCGAAAGGCATTTGCGGCTCAACGAACACATCAAGCAGCAAAAACACAATAAAACGTGATATATACACGCATGGCACAAGGACGGCAAGGCCCCTTAAAATTTTGAACCGTTTTTCCTCTTCCCGCTTTTTTACCGACGCAATAACAAAAACAGTCACCGCAGCCGTAATAAAAACAAGGAGCCAATGATACGTGCCAAAACCGCGAAACCGCAGCATATCCGGTATATTTGTTGTAAAAAGCATATCAAACATACGTAAAATTACCATATCCTTTTCCAATTATTCTTCCAGTTCATCTCAATAATATGCAAAAAAGTATCATTCCAAATTTAATTTGCATATTAATTTATATAAATTAGTTGACAAATTATCCGCCGTATGATATGCTTTAAATATGACCTTATATGAAGGAGTAATAGATATGGACATGCAAAAATTCACACAAAAATCATATGAAGCGATCAAATCGGCGCAAAGTCTCGCGATTGAAAACGCAAACAGCGAAATCGAGCAGGAGCATCTGCTTCACGCGCTCTTAGCGCAGGAAAACGGCTTGATCGTCCAGCTTTTTTCAAGGCTGGGCTACGAGACGGACACGCTGATAGCAGGTGTGCGCGAGCTGATTGAAAGGCTGCCGAGAGTAGGCGGGCCGGGGCGCGAGCCGGATAAAATCTACATATCCCAGGACGTTGACCGCATTCTTGTCCACGCCGAAAAGCTTGCCGATAAGATGAAGGACGACTATGTTTCGGTCGAGCATATCATGCTTTCTCTTTTCGATAAGCCGAATCCGGCTGTTAAGGGGTTCCTCGGCCGCTTTGCGCTTGATAAGGACAGCTTCCTTTCAGCGCTCCAGTCCGTGCGCGGGAACACACGCGTTACAAGCGACACGCCTGAGGGCACATACGACGCGCTCAAAAAATACGGCGCGGATCTTGTCGAGCTTGCCCGCCAGGGAAAGCTTGACCCCGTGATCGGGCGCGATAACGAAATCAGGAACGTGATCCGCATCCTCTCGCGTAAAACAAAGAACAACCCCGTGCTGATCGGCGAACCGGGCGTCGGCAAGACTGCCATCGCCGAGGGCCTTGCCCAGCGCATTGTTCGCGGCGACGTGCCGGAAAGCTTAAAGGATAAAACTGTTTTTTCACTCGACATGGGCGCGCTTGTCGCGGGCGCCAAATACCGCGGCGAGTTCGAGGAACGGCTTAAAGTCGTGCTTTCCGAGGTGAAGAAGAGCGGCGGGCAGATCCTAATGTTCATCGATGAGCTCCACAACATAGTGGGCGCCGGGAAAACCGAGGGCGCGATGGATGCCGGCAACCTGCTAAAGCCGCTTCTCGCGCGGGGTGAGCTGCACTGCATCGGCGCGACGACGCTCGACGAATACCGCAAATACATCGAAAAAGACCCGGCTCTTGAACGTCGTTTCCAGCCCGTTTTAGTGGACGAGCCGACTGTTGAGGACACCATCTCCATCCTGAGGGGGCTAAAGGAGCGCTACGAGGTTTTCCACGGCGTAAAAATACAGGATCAGGCGCTGATTTCCGCCGCCACGCTGTCTCACCGGTACATCTCCGACCGCTTTTTGCCCGACAAGGCCATCGACCTTGTGGACGAGGCGTGCGCCATGATCCGCACCGAGATCGACTCGATGCCGCTTGAGCTCGACGAAATCTCGCGGTCCATCATGCAGCTTGAAATCGAGGAGGCCGCGCTGAAAAAGGACGATAGCCCCGTTGCGCAGGGAAATCTTGCGCGGATACAAAAAGAGCTTGCCGATATGCGGGAACGCTTTACCGCCATGAAAGCGCAGTGGGATAACGAAAAGGACGCAATAGCAAAGGTGCGCAGACTTCGTGAGCAGCTTGAGCAGTGCGCGGCGGAAATCGAAAAAGCGGAGCGCGACTACGACTTGAACCGCGCGGCTGAGCTGAAATACGGCAGGCTTCCCGATTTGCAGAGGGAACTCGAGCAGGAGGAGCAGATTGTCGAAAAACAAGGCGGAGAGGGCTCGCTTTTGCGCGACAAGGTCACCGAGGAGGAAATCTCGCGCATCGTCTCGCGCTGGACGGGCATCCCCGTGACAAAGCTGATGGAAAGCGACCGTGAACGGCTTCTAAGCCTTGAGGATATACTGCACAAACGCGTCGTCGGCCAGGACGAAGCTGTCCGTGAAGTCAGCGAGGCCATTCTGCGTTCCCGCGCCGGTATCGCCGACCCGAAGCGCCCTATCGGATCGTTTTTGTTCATGGGTCCGACCGGCGTCGGCAAGACGGAGCTTGCAAAGTCGCTTGCCGAGTGCCTTTTCGATGATGAGAACAACATGATCCGCATAGACATGAGCGAGTATATGGAAAAGCATTCCGTCTCGCGGCTGATCGGAGCGCCTCCCGGCTACGTCGGCTACGAGGAGGGCGGTCAGCTTACCGAGGCCGTGAGGCGCAAGCCCTACAGCGTCATTCTGTTCGATGAGGTCGAGAAAGCCCATCCTGACATCTTCAACACGCTGTTGCAGGTGCTCGACGACGGGCGCGTCACCGACTCGCAGGGGCGCACCGTCGACTTCAAGAACACCATCATCATCCTGACGTCAAATTTAGGCTCCGCATATCTGCTCGAGGGGATTGACGAAAACGGCGAGATTAGCCCGGATGCGCGTAAAGCCGTTGAAAACACGCTGCGGCAAAGCTTCCGCCCGGAATTTTTAAACAGGCTTGACGAGGTTGTATTCTACAAACCGTTGACTAGAGGCGATATTGTACAAATAGTAGAATTGTTGCTTCAAGATTTGCAAAAACGGCTTAATGATAAGCAAATCTCCGTTATCTTGACGGACGCGGCAAAGCGGCACATCGCGGACAGCGGGTACGACCCGGTTTACGGGGCAAGGCCGCTAAAGCGCTTTATACAGCGAAAGGTTGAGACGCTGATTGCGAAAAAGCTGATTTCGGAAGCCGTGAGCCCGGGAACGGCGCTCGTCGTCGATTACCGCGGCGGCGGGCTGCGGGTAGATGCAAGTTAGGCGAAAGATGGTATCAAAAGCGGGGGCGCCGGTATGGTGCTCTCGTTTGCTTATACTATGCGTTTATCTGTTAAAACGCCATAAATATATGCGGACCCTTGTAAGTCTTTCAGTTGCGTCGTTTTAGGAAAAATGAGTTGATTCCTCGCCTTGCAAGCTTGTCCAAATGGTGATAAAATATATTAAAACTTCAGCTTCGTAAAGATGTACGGATACAGTCCCATAATCAAAAACGCGATGACCGCATACTTTATGGCGTTTGCGGCCATGGTAACCGGCAGCAGGGCGCTAGATAAAAGATATATAACATAGACAAACACCATGCCCGTGGCATACCTCAAAGCCATTTGAAAAAACGGCTGTTTCCCGGTCTCGAACCGGACGAGACGTTCCTCGAACAAAATTCCGGATAAAACGCCCAGCAAAAGCCCCGCGCCCCTATACGTATCTTCGGACACGCCCGTCACAAGCGCAAGGATTATCGCTGCGACGCAAACAAAACCTATCAGCGCGCGGTTTTTGTGTACAATCATGATTCGGTGCATGAAAACGGAGACTGCCGCGCCGAAAATCAATCCGGCGATTACGTCAAGTGGGTAATGGACGCCGAGATATATGCGCGAAAAAGCTATAGCCGCCACCAAAACGGACGTTAATACCCGGACAACCGGACTTTTCGCGAGTATGAAAACGCCGCCCCAAAAGGTTGCAGCCGTTTGCGTATGCCCGCTCGGGAACGAGTAGCCTGTTGCGGTTTCTACCCGGCGGCTGACGATTCCCGTTTCCTCAAACCCCGGCCTGTTAAATATCCGCTCAACCCTGAAAATATCTTTCAATATGCCGTTTAAACATGCCGTAACGCCAAGTGCAAACGCAAGGTATTGGCCGAATCTCTTGTTCGCACACCAGTAAATGGCGCAAAAAACCGCAGCAAGCAGCGCCGGTTCCGCGAAAATCGTAACGCCCTCCATAAGGTTGCCGAGTATAGGATTTGAAAGCCGCTGCACCATGCGTATGATTTCAAGCTGCATGAGGCACCTCTTCGTTAAGATTGTAATTATTTTTATATAACACGACGCAATTTTATATGAAAATAATTACTACCATTATATGTGTTTATTAGCACAAGTATATCATATAAAAACGAAAAGAAAAAGGTAATTGTTTATGAAAAGCCGCAATAAAGTTTTAGTCGGTATGAGCGGCGGCGTGGACAGCGCCGTAACCGCCCTGCTGCTTAAAGATCAAGGGTATGAGGTTGCGGGCGGCACCTTTGAGCTGTTCGATTCGGACGGCAACGGCCCGCGGGATGCGAAAGCCGTTTGCGCATCGCTTCAGATTCCGCATTATGCATTTGATTTTAAGGCTGACTTCACCCGTGAGGTTCTTGATTATTTTGCGGGTGAATACGAGCGCGGGGCGACTCCGAACCCGTGCGTCGTCTGCAACCTTAAGATTAAATTCGGGCTGTTTTTAGACAAGGCAAAATCGCTTGGCTTCGATTTTGTGGCGACCGGGCATTACGCGCACATCCTCTTTGACGCCGCCGAAAAGCGCTATCGGATAAAGCGCGCGGACTGCTTAAAAAAAGACCAAAGCTACGTATTTTTTTCATTGTCGCAGGAGAAGCTTCAGCATATTTTGCTGCCGCTTGGCAGCTTTGAGAAACCGCAGGTACGCGAAATTGCCGAAAAAAACGGGCTTTTGGTAAGCCGCAAAGGCGACAGTCAGGATATTTGCTTTATCCCCGACGGCGATTACGCTTCATTTTTAAAAAAATACTTAAAAAAAGAATGCCCGACCGGGGATTTTGTGGGCAGGGACGGCAAAATCCTAGGCAGGCATAAGGGTATTTGGCATTATACCATCGGGCAACGCAAGGGGATCGGCATAAGCTTTGACCGGCCGATGTTTGTCTCCGCGATAAACGGCGGCAACGTCACCCTGTCTGAAAATCACGAGCTTTTAAGCGACGAACTTGTCACAGGAAACGTGAACTGGATCGAGTTTGCGCCTGAAAAACCAATGCGGCTCAATGTCAAAATAAGATACGGCGCGGACCCCGCGCCCGCAGTTGTAACGCCGCTTGAAGGCGGCTTTGCTCGCGTTTTGTTTGATGAGCCGCAGCGGGCCATAACGAAAGGGCAGTTCGCCGTTTTTTATCAAAACGATTACCTTTCAGGCGGCGGAGTGATTATATAATTTGTTGTTCTATTTATATGTATTATGCTTCTAATTTTGCGAAGTAATGAGGAAGTTTCCTGTTCCTGAAATCGAAAAACGCGGATTGTCTGCAGGTATAAAAATGCTGTCGCCTTTGTTTACTGCAAGGGTTTCGGCGCAATCAATCCGTCCTGTGCCATCGGTGCAAAGCAGCGACAAGTAACGGCCATCCATCTGAAGCTCGAACGAGCCGTCAAGGTCAAGCTTGTCGACTGTGAAATAATCGCAGTGCGCAATGCGGCTTAAAGTATAACCATGCGCTTTTTTTGCGATTGGTGCATCCTTGTTGCATTGAGTGGCCGGCATAAAGTTCATAACATCAAGCGCCTTTTCAACGTGCAGTTCACGCGGATTGCCGTCGGGCCCGCGCCTGTTAAAATCGTAGACGCGGTATGTCAAATCGGAGTTTTGCTGGATTTCCGCGATGACAATCCCCGCGCCAATCGCGTGAATCGTACCGGCCGGTATAAAATATGTGTCGCCCGGCTCAACAAAAACCTTTTGCATGATTTTTTCAATGGTGTTGTTTTGTATCCTCTCGCGCACTTCCTCTGCCGTCGTTTCCCTTAAAAAGCCGCAGTACAAATACGAGCCCGGCTCGCACTCGAGTACATGCCAAGCCTCCGTTTTGCCGCTGCTGTTTTCCACCCGCGCGGCATAATCGTCGCATGGGTGAACCTGAACGGACAAGTCCTGCTTTGCGTCAATCAGCTTAATCAGAATCTTTATCCCGTCTTTTACTCCCAAAAGCTCGGGGTATTTTTGTGCAAACTCCCTAAGTGACATGCCGTTAAGCTTCCCGCTCGCAATAACGCTTTCGCTGCCTTTGCATACGGAAAGCTCCCAGCTTTCGGAGATAATCTTTAAATCAGAGCGCTTGCCGTAAATCTGTCTTAGTTTGTTTCCGCCCCATAAATAGTCCTTGAACGCGGGCTGTAAAAGAAAAGGCCGCACTATCAAATCCCCTTATTCCACAGTAATCTCATCCCCGCCGCCGTCGACCGCCGCATCAGCGAAGCCCTCTGCGCCACCGCCGCCTGCCGATCCGCCAAAGTCGCCTAGGCCTGCGTCAAGCGCGTCACAGCCCACCGAGGTCATCTCGGCGGCTGCCATTGCCTCGGACATTGCGGTGAGCTCGGCTTCCGATACATTTCCGTGCATACCTGCCCCGGCGCTGCCGATTTGTTCTCGAGCATCCTCGCGGAGCCATTCGTTTTCTTTTTCTTTTCTTCTTCGGATGTGCTTTCTCAGTTCCTCTTTGATTTCCTGGGCGCGCTTTTCCTGTTTCTGGACTTTCGCCTTTGTATGCTGCAGCTTCATGTCGTCTTCACGGTTAAGGTTTCTTATCTTTATTTGCGCGCGGCTGATTATTTTTTCCAGCCTTTGGATGAGGGCGTTTGTATCCTCCGCGTCCTTGCCTGTAAGCTCTCCTAGTGCCATCCGCAGCTTTGCAAGGTCTTTGGCGGTGTCGGCGATGACCATCCGCACCTCAAACTGCCCGGTCGCGGCAACAAGGCGCATCAGCAATGCCGAAGCGTTGTTGTCCGGCTTATTCGAGTTGAACTCAAAATTGTTTTTGGATTTTTCGGCCTCTATGCTCCAATAGAAGTTATCTTGAAATGACTGCATTTGCTTGATCATATCCTCCGTCTCATTGACCGGAGCCATGATCCCGCCCTGTTTTTCTTCGTTTACGCCGTCGGTATATGGGCCCATATCCGGCGCGGCATATGAATTTGCACCAATTTTCACAGTAAATACCCCATTTCGTTAAATGGTATTCACTTTATATATCGGCAGGCCTCATTGAGACTTTAGGATCTGTATTCAATAGCGAGAAATATCGACGCGGCGAAACGGTGTTTCGAGTATTGAATACAGGTTCTTATATTTGTGTGATAAGCAGGCCGACTATCACGCCTAACAGCGTAACCAGCGACGCTATCCTGTTTTTCGTCATCACGACCGACTGCGGGATGATTTCGCCGAAGACAACGTACAGCATGGCGCCTCCCGCCGCGGAAAGCGATATGGCGACGGCAAAATCCGATATGTTCCCGATCATTGCGCCAATCGCCCCGCCCAAAAGCGTCGGCGCGCCGGATAACGCCGTCCAGAGCATGACTTTGTTTTTATTGATGCCTCCCGCCAAAAGAGGCGCCGCGATTGCCATCCCCTCCGGGATATTGTGCACCAATATCATTACCATCAAAAGCACGCCAAGATGAATGTCGTAGCTTCCGCCCGCGCCGATTGCGATACCTTCCGGTATGTTGTGCAGACCGATTGCGATCAGCATAATAACGCCGGAGCGAATCATCTTCGCGGGGTCGTTGAGAATCATGCTTTCATGGTAAAGCTCCTCATATGTGCTGTGTATATTCAAGCTGCCGTTTTTCGATTCCGTTATGATATCGACGATCCGGTTTAGGCCCATGATAATCAAAATCCCGAAGATCAGCCCCGATATGGAGACCGGTACCCCCGAAAGCTCGACGGCCTCCGGCATTAGGCCGAAGCATACGATACTCGTCATAATGCCTCCCGCGAAGGAAAGCATCCAGCATATCATGTTTTCAGACATGCGCCTTAACAGCAGCGTGGATACAAATCCACCCAGCCCCATTCCAAAAATACCGGCAACCGCACTGAAAAAAATTACCCGCAACTGTTTCATCCTCCAAAATCCATTGGATTGTCCGCATATTAAGTTATCACAGACTGGCCGTATTGTCAATTTTTTTATATATAAATATTGGTGGTTTATATAAAATATGGTATTATTTTGCTTGGAATTTAAATTTTATGTAAAAGGTGATAACGATGGATGTAAGACAAGCTTTTTTCACTGTAAGCATTGCGGCAATTTAAAAAGCTCATAAGGGTTCCCCCTTATGAGCCTTTATCATGCCTTTGAGCTATGCATACAAGTCGAACAGATAACCCGATATATTGTTGTAGGCGCCGCTCATATAATACCCGAAGCCGTTCATGCTCTGATGGAAATTGAACGGATTGCTTTGAGGCTGCGGCATAGCTTCAATAAAATTGTTGTTATTAAGGTACATCGGCGTGTTCCACTCGGCGTTTCTTGCGATTTGCGAGAGCCTGCCGGTAAAACCGTAATTCCCTCCGTTTATGGAGCCTGTGAAAAACCGCTCCATATCCCCGTTTTCGGCGGCGGCGCTAAACCTTGCCTCGTTAATCTCCAGTCTGCCGTCCGCGTTTTGGCTGATTCCAAGCCGCTCAAGTGACGACCCGTATGTCCTTAGCACTCCCGTCAAATCATTCGTGAGCCGATTGGATCCGGCCGCGGAATCCAATAGGTCGTTGTAGACGCTGACCATATCCCTCACGGCGTTTTGCGCAAACCCCGTATCGCGCGCGGCGGAAATCATAACGTCGCTAGTCGTCGCTTCATTAAGCGTTACCTGTACGCCGTTTCCAAGGTCTATTCGGTTTGACCCCGACGACTGCGCGGCGCCTCCGTTGATCCTGTAGATTGCGTCCTGCGCTTCGCGCGTTACCGTGTCGATTCCCGTGGCGGAGGCAAGCGAGCCTTCCACGTCGCGGATCGTAAACGAGTTGTTGCCGCCGGTTTCACTCGCCCCGACAGACAGCGTGCTCGTACCTTCCTCCGAATCGCGCTCGACTGTTGCCGTCACGCCGATATTCCTGCTGTTGATGGCGTCCGCCATCCTTTGCTGGACGTCAAGGTTCGTATCGCCCGCGTTCACTGAAACTGAAAACTGGTAGCTTCTCCCTCCGGTTTCAATCTCAAACTGCCGCGTTCCCGACGAAACATAAGCGTCGTCAGCCCGCATGGCTGTGCCTTCGTTTTGCTGCGCCTCGGCAATCTGCGTTACTGAAATCGACGTGTCCCGCTGCAGACGGTTGGAAGAGTCGCTCTCGACTGCTACGGCCTGCTCGTTGGACGAAACCGACTGCATCCTGTTGAATGTGGACATGTTTAACAAGCTTCCGAGAGAATCGAGCATAATCCGCGCGTTTTCCCGGATACCCGCCACATATTGTGCGGCGTCCCTGTTAATAAAATTGTTACCGGCTCCGGCTTGAGGCGCCGTAGGCGCTTCCGTCTGCGAGCGGCTATTGTTCGTCGCCGAATACTGGTATTTGTAAAAACTGTTTACCCTGTCTAAATAATTTGACGCTGACGCGCCGTAAATCATTACAACCGCACCCCCTTTCAAGCGTGGCAAAGCGTATATCTAAAATCTACCGCACTAAAAGGGCCATCGCGTTTTGGCGCATCAGATTCATGCTCTGCGCCTGAACCGCGTTTGACGACTCCGACAAAATATGTCTCGTGCTCTGGTTCATCGCTTCCCTGGCCATATCCAAATCGCGGATCGTGGCTTCGGACGCCGTCGTATTGAATCTTGCGGCCTCAAGGTTGCTGATGGTCGATTCAAGGCGGTTTTGCGTAGCGCCTAAATCCCCGCGCGTGGAGGAGACAATCTCGCTTGCCGCGTCAATCGCCTCAAGCGCGGCGTTTGCGCCGGCGGCGGTGCTGATGTCGAGGTCTGAAAGCCCCAGCGCGTCGGCGCCCATATCGCCGATTGCGACCTGCATGCGCTGGTCTGCGCCGCCCTGCGCGCCTATCTGTAGCGTCAGGCCGTCGCTTTGCGTTCCGTCGAGAAGATTAATCCCGTTGTAATTTGTTGATTCCGCAATGCCGCTGATGGACTCTCTAAGCTCACCAAACTCCCTGTTTAGCATTGCCCTGTCCGTGTCGCTCATCGTGCCGTTCGAAGCCTGAACCGCAAGTTCCCTCATGCGTGTCAGGGCGTCCTGCGTGCCACTTAATCCGCCTTCCGCGGTTTGTATGAGCGATACGCCGTTTTGCGCGTTTTGCGAAGCTCTTTCAAGCCCGCCCGTCAGGCTGCGCATCCCCTCGGATATTGCAAGACCGGCCGCGTCATCCGCCGCGGAATTGATTCTGTATCCCGAGGAAAGCCTTTCCAGCCCGTTTGCCACACTCGTTTGGTTCGCCGAAAGGTTGCGGTACGAGTTTACGGCAGCCAGATTGTTGTTGACATTCATACGCTTCTACCTCCTTGTAAAAAAAACCATCTACTGCTCCAATGTGATACAATACTGCCATTATTATTATATTATTTATTTTTTTATGTGTCAACGGTTTTTCGTTAAGATTCCACAAAAATATTCATAAAAATTCTATTGCTATATTGTATTATCTGTCCGGTATGACTCCAGCTTTTTCAAATCCGTCGAGCAGCGCGTTCATGTCGGGCTTGACTAATATCGGAGACCCCGCCGCCTTCTCGCCGCCTTTAATGTCTTTAAGGCCGTTGCCCGTCACGATCGAGACCACGGACGCGTCTTTCGGTATCAGCCCGTTTCCGCGAGCTTTTATAACGCCCGCCGTACCTGCGGCGCCCGCCGGCTCCGCGAAAACGCCGGTGGTTTTGCCCATGAGCGCTATGGCGTCAAGAATTTCCCGGTCGCTTACGTTGACGGTTATGCCATTCGACTGCCGTATCGCCATGACCGCCTTTAAAAAATTGCGCGGAACGCCCACCGCGATGCTGTCGGCAATCGTATTTTCCTCCGTTGGCACAAGCTTGTCGCAGCCGGCTTCCACCGCGTTGTTTATCGGGCTGCAGCCCTCGGCCTGTACGCTAATCAGGCGCGGCAGCTTATCCGTAAGTCCCGCCGCGTACAAATCGTAAAAACCCTTCCACACGCCCGCGGCGGTGCATCCGTCGCCTACCGAAACCGCCACATAATCGGGTATTTCCCAGTTTAGCTGCTCCGCTATCTCAAACGAGACGGTCTTTTTGCCCTCCATGAGAAAAGGGTTGATGGCAGCGTTTCGGTTATACCAGCCCCATCGCTCGATTGCTGCGGCGGAAAGCCTGAACGTCTCCTCATAGCTGCCGTCGACGCTTATGACTTTCGCGCCAAACACGAGAAGCTGCGTTACCTTGCCGCGCGGAGCGCGGCTTGGCACGAAGATGTATGTACCAAAGCCGGTTTTCGCAGCGCTTCCCGCAAGGGACGACGCCGCGTTGCCCGTCGAAGCGCACGCAATCACCGAAGCGCCCGCTTCCGCAGCCTTTACGACCGCCATAGCCGACGCCCTGTCCTTTAAGCTTGACGTGGGGTTGAATCCGTCGTCCTTGATGTAAAGATTAAAAAGCCCGGTTTCTTCGCCCAGCCTTTCGGCCTTGTAAAGCGGGGAATTCCCGACGCGCAGCCCGCCTGTCACATCGGTTTCGTCCGACACCGGCAAAAACGCGCGGTAACGCCACATCGTCCTGTCGCGGCTTTCCTCCAGCGTCTTTCTGCCGATACTTTTCTTAATCGCGTCGTAATCATATTTTATGTCGAGTATGCCGCCGCAGGAGGCGCACGTTGTGATGTGAGGCGTGGCGTCGGCCTGTTTTTTACAGCTTGTGCATTCGGCGCAGTATTTTTGCATGGCGGTGATTCCCTTTCGTAACTTGTGATAAGAATGCGCGGCGGCTACGGATGACGTTTATACGGCTATCCATGAAAGCCCTGCTTGCGCGTCATAATTTATAATGCCTATACTCCCGTGTTATGGGGATCCTGTGTTGTTGTGTTAGAGACATACTTGTAATTCTCACCGTTTATCTCAATAACAACGCTGCCTTGTGCGATTAACTCGTCTACAGGATTTAGCATGTCATAATGGATGGTAAGCAGAGTACCGTTTTGCTCTGCGCTTGTTACTTGTGTGTAAGCGGCGCTGCCTATCCCATAAAACTCATAGGCTTCCTTTTCCGGCCTGTAATCGCTCCCTGAGCGCAAAAAATCTATACTAACATCAAAATGGCTTTGTACCATTGCTTCAACATCTTCCTGCGGCATGTACATGGCATTTTCCCATTCCGCTGAGGATGTACCGCCGTTATGAAGAAAATAAAGCGCATAATAGGTGGGGAAAAAATCCGGCATTAACTCCTCGGCGTCACTCCATGTGTATGCCAAAATAGTGCCGTATAGTAAATATTTGTCGTTTAAAGTATTGTATTCTTCTTGTGGAATGACAGCGCTTTTTTCGGATGTGCCACAGGCAGTCAGCGTAATCAAAATAACCATTGTCATGAATGTGCTTAATACGCGTTTCAAAGTCAAGCCTTCTTTATTGTAAATTATCAGCGTCCATTTCATCCCATAAAGCCGCACCGTTTAGCCGCTTTGCGCAAAATACGCGGACGTCGGCGCCGGCTATAAAACCCCCGCGCCGTCGTTGAATTCCTCAATCAGCTTGTCGACCGCGTCCGCTTGTCTGTGCACGGCGCCCCATGTCCCGTCAAAATCGTACCACAAGGCGTTTAACTCGTCGGCTGTCCTGCCCTGCTGCTCCACCCATGTGTAGTATTTGAGGTTGTGGATACGCTTTTTGCCGTAGTATGTGAGCTCCTCCATGTTGCCGGTGCCGACGCCCAGCATGTGAAGCGCGTAGTCGTGCGCCGCTTTCATCGCGGTGTATCCGCCCTCCTGCTCCGCGAGCTCCGCGATGCGCGACCCGTACATCGAAGCGGAATCCGTAAGAATCGTAGCGATTACATCGTCGCTTGTCATCTCGTAATATTTCGCCGTCTTAATGGCGCAGAGAACGTTCGCGACGCCGGAGATTCCAAGCAGGCCAAGGCTTCCGACCACTTCGGGATCGACCTTCAGCTCGTCGATCATGTATCTTTGCCCCGCGGGCTCGTGAAACATCCGTATCAGATGCTGGCTGTCGTCGTCGTTTATCGCGACTACTATATCGGTGTTTTTCACGTTGTGGACCCACGGCACATGTTTGTCGCCGATGCCCTCTATCCTGTGCTCGCCGAAGCCGTTGTTTAATAGCGTGGAGCATTGCAGCGCCTCGCCGACGACCTGTTTTATATGCGGGTACTTCTCTTTTAAGAAATCTCCGCAGCCCGTGGAGCCGCCCGAGCCCGACAGCGTACACACGGCGGCAAGCTTTCCGTTTTTGCCCTTGATGCTCTCAAAGGCTTCCGCGATCGCGCTTCCCGTGACATGGTAATGCCACAGGTGGTTGCCCATTTCCTCAAACTGGTTAAAGATCATTACGTCTTTCCTGGTATTTCTAAGCTCCCATGTCTTGTCGAATATTTCCTTGACGTCGCTCTCGCTGCCGGGAGTCGCGATGATTTCCCCCGCGATGCTCTCAAGCCATTCAAACCGCTCCCGGCTCATGCCCTCCGGCAAAATCGCGACGGAATCGACCGACAAAAGCTTTGAGTTGAACGCGCCGCCCCTGCAATAGTTGCCGGTAGACGGCCACACCGCCTTGTGGTATGTCGCGTCAAACTGGCCTGTGACAAGCTTCGGTATCAGGCATCCGAAAGACGCGCCGACCTTGTGGCAGCCCGTCGGGAACCATTTGCCGGTCATGCAGATAATCCTTGCGTCCACGCCTGTAAGCGCCTTCGGAAGCTCGATGAAGTTCGGCAGGCCGAAAAGCCCTCCTTTTTCTTTAGGCTCGTTTTTCCATGTGACCCTGAACAGGTTTACAGGGTCGACGTCCCAAAGGCCGGTGGCTAAAAGGCGTTCCTTGATCGCTTCAGGAATCGTCTGCGGGTTTTGAAGCTGCTTGATCGTTGGAATAATTACGCCGCACTCCCGCGCCTTTTTCATATTCTTTTGGAGAACTTCGCGATTTACGGTTAAATTGATGCCCATTTTAACATAACATCCTTTACTGGTTATATGATCTCTTAATCTATTTCTATTGCGCAGTATGCGGTGGCGTGCAACTCGAACAGGAATTCCTCGCGGGCGTTGTCGTAGATCGCGTAAGAGGAGCAAAAATCCTCTATCCCCATGTCCTTGACGATTTTTGTGTACAGCAGGTAATCCTCTTTCCGCTTGAAGAAGCACGTCGCCTCAAGGACGTCTGCGTATGTCATACCGGCCTGTTCCAAAAGCAGCCTTACGTTTTCAAGCGTCCGGCGGATTTGGCGTTCGGTGTCTTCTAGTGAATCTGTTTTCTTTATCTTGGATTTACCGTCGATCAAGAGCTCGCGGCAGTCCTCGTCCTCGAAAAGCTGCCCGTAGGAGGACGTTCGCCTGTAATGAATCTGTGAGTTGTGATTTAAATTCGGCTTGCCTGAATTTGATTTCATGCATACGATATCGCTGCAAACCTTGTAATCGCGAAAATCATCGGCGTCTTTTTCAATGCGCGCCCTGTTAACCTCGGATATTGAAATACCGCTTCTCACGATATCCTGAATCGCAAATCCGTTTTGCAGGATTTGCTCGTTTGTTGTTTTCCATACCTTAAACTCGTCTGCGTTCTTATGCATAAGGCGCAGCAGCCGTATATTCTGGATGTAAAGGTATGTTACAAGCCTTGTTTTAAGGCGTGTCCCAAAGGCTTTGCCGTCGCTGCCGCAAAGGTAATCGGCTGAAACGGTATCGTTTTTTATGCCTATCGTGTAAAACGCGATCGAAACCATACAGGTTTTCGTAACCGACGCAGCTTCCTCGTATGTGTTCGGCGGCGGGTTAAGTCCCCCGTCCATAAATATTTTTTCGCGAAGCTCCAAGTAAAAATCCATATACTCCGCGCTGCCCACCGCCTTTTCGCTGATGATGAACAGCTTTTTCTCCGCGATATAATCAAGGGCCGCGCCAATCTGTTCCCTGATTTCAAGAAGCGTCCACGATTGTTTTAAATCAAGAGTTATGTATACTTTGTCATATGATTTCAGCGGCAAAGTTTTGATATTCATTTGTTAAACCGCCTCCCTTTCATGGTTATTCCGGCCTGCTTCCTATTAAACTATATTAACAAAGATAAAAATGATTGTCAATTTAATTGATGGGTACTATGCCCTTTCGGGCCGATAAAAAATAAAGTAAAACAATTTATGAATAATATTGCATTTTGTTCTTCCGTGTAGTATAATATCAAACATACAAATTGTATTATTATTCATAGATTTGGAGGAATTATTCATGAGGAAAATTTTAGCCTTTATTTGTATCTTAGCGCTTGTGTCCGCCGTGTTCGCAGGCTGCGGCGGCGTGCCTAAAGTCGAGATAAACAGCCTTGACGACCTTGAGGGCAAGACGATCGGCGTGCAGCTCGGGACCACCGGCGATATTTTCGCCGAGGACGTAGAGGGCGCCACGATCGAGCGCTTTAACAAAGGCCCCGACGCCGTGCTGGCGCTTCGGCAGGGCAAGATTGACGCCGTTATCATCGACGACCAGCCCGCCAAGGTTTTTGTAAGCCAAAACGACGATATTATGATCCTTGAGCAGCCTTTCGAGATCGAAAGCTACGCCATCTGCATCTCGAAGGAAAACCCCGGGCTCACGGCGGATTTTAACAGGGCCATCGCGGAGCTCAAGGCCGAGGGCACGCTTCAGGCGATTCTGGACTACTGGATCGGCGGTCTCGAGGGTTCCGCGCCGTACCAGTCGCCTTCCGGCGTTGTGCGCGACAAAGGCACGCTCATCATGGCGACGAACGCCGAATTCCCGCCGTATGAATTTATTGAGGGCAATCAGGTCATCGGTATCGACCCGGATTTTGCAAGGGCCATCTGCGACAAGCTCGGGTATGACCTTCGCATCGACGACATGGAGTTCGCATCTATCATCACGGCTGTCCAGAGCGGCAGGGCCGATTTCGGCGCGGCCGGTATGACCGTCACCGAGGAAAGGCTTGAAAACATCGATTTCACCGACAGCTATATCACCGCGACACAGGTCGTAATCATCAGAAAATAAAGAAGCCTAACGCGGGAAAGGATTCAAAATTATGGACTTCTTTATGGACTTTCAGGCGAAATTTATTCAAAACTTTATCGATGACAACCGTTGGCTGCTTATCCTTTATGGCCTTCGCACCACGCTCACCATCACGTTTTTCGCACTGATTCTAGGCGTATGCATGGGGTTTTTAACGGCGCTTGTAAGGGTTACCTACGACAAAACCGGCAAGCTTCGTCGTTTAAATACCTTTGCGCGGTTTTATCTGACAGTTGTGCGCGGCACGCCTATGCTTGTCCAGCTGATGATTATTTATTACGTGATCTTCTCGCCGTGGCCGTTCGTCAACTCCATCATAATCGCAGTCATCGCGTTTGGAATCAACAGCGGCGCGTATGTCGCCGAGATTTTCAGAAGCGGCATCATGAGCATCGACCCCGGCCAGATGGAGGCCGGGCGGAGCCTTGGCCTTACCTACAACCAGACCATGCGTCGCATCATCACGCCGCAGGCCATTAAAAACGTGCTGCCGGCGCTTGGAAACGAATCCATCTCTCTGCTCAAGGAAACGTCGGTGGCGGGATACATAGGCATCCGTGAATTAACAAGGAGCGGCGATATTATCCGAAGCCGTACATACGAAGCCTTTTTTCCGCTGATTGCCGTCGCGGCGATTTACCTGTGCCTTGTGCTCATTATGACGGCGGGCGTTTCCCGGCTTGAAAGGAGGCTTGCCGTTAGTGATAGACGTTAAGGGGCTTCGCAAAAGCTTCGGGGAAAAGGAAGTCCTGCTCGGTATCGACGAGCATGTGGAGCAAGGCGAAAAGGTTGCCGTGATCGGGCCGTCAGGCAGCGGGAAATCGACATTCTTAAGATGCCTGAACATGCTTGAGGCTCCAACCTCAGGCGAGGTCTGGTTCGAAGGCGAGCTTATAAACGCGCCGGGCGTCGATATCAACCGCATAAGGCAGCGCATGGGCATGGTGTTCCAGCACTTCAACCTGTTTCCGCATTTGACGGTGCGGCAAAACATCACCTTGGCGCCGGTGCAGCTAAAGCTTCAGACAGCAGGTGAGGCCGACGAAAACGCGCGGCAGCTTCTAAAAAGAATCGGGCTTACCGATAAGGAAAACGAGTACCCCAACATGCTCTCGGGCGGGCAAAAGCAGCGGATCGCCATTATCAGGGCGCTTGCCATGAAGCCGGACGTCATGCTGTTTGACGAGCCTACCAGCGCCCTTGACCCTGAGATGGTCGGCGAGGTGCTTGAATTGATGGGCGAAATCGCGCATGAAGGCATGACGATGATCATTGTCACCCACGAGATGGGGTTTGCCAGAGAGGTCTCAAACCGCGTATTGTTCATGGACGAGGGCATAATCGTTGAGCAAAACAACCCCGACGAGCTGTTTAACAACCCGCAAAGCCCGCGCCTTAAAGATTTTTTAGCAAAAATATTATAAAAACAAGCAGGCTTGACCTGCTTGTTTTTTTTTGCACGGCGCTACCTGCCATGTTCTTCAATATATCCGGACGCGGCCTTGTCCTCGCCGGTCAGCACGCGGCACGCGAGAAGCGCTTCGCGGCACCGTTTTTGCGCGGGGTCAAGGATAGCTGCGTCAAGCCCCGCAGCCACAGCCGCCGCGAGAAAAGCCGCGTTTAACGCATCGCGTTCTGGCATCCCGAACGATATGTTGCTGATCCCCAGCACAGTTTTGAGCCCAAGCTCAGACTTCACCATACGAATCGCTTCCAGCGTCTCCTTTGCCTGGTTCTGCTGAGCCGACGCCGTAAGCGCTAGGCAGTCTATCAGCAAATCTTCTTCTCCGATGCCGTAGTATAGCGCCGTATCGCGGATTTTCCCTGCGACCTGAAGCCGTTTCTCCGCCGTTTCAGGAATCCCGTTTTCATCAAGCGTGAGGCACACGACGACCGCGCCGTATTTTTTTACCAGCGGGAAAAGCGTATCCATCACGTCTTTTTTCCCGTTTGCCGAATTGACGACGGCCTTGCCGTTATAAACGCGCAAAGCCGCTTCGATGGCGGCGGGGTCCGCGCTGTCAAGCGAAAGCGGTGAAGCGACGGCGCCTTGGAGCACACGCACGGCTTCTCTTAAAAGCGCAGGCTCGTCCGTATCAGGCAATGCTACGTTTAAGTCAAGCACATGCGCGCCATCGTCAAGCTGATCCATCGCCTCGTCGATGAGGTCTTCCATTTCCCCGTCCCTAAGCGATTTTTGCATATCCTCGTTTCCGGCGGGGTTTAGCCGCTGGCCTATCACCGCGATTTTCCCGTCGAATATCACGGCGCTTCTCCCCGACGAGCACGCGGTTACCGGAACAAATCCCGTATCAACCGGCTTGATGCCGCTCATTCTCTCTTTCATCGTCTTAATGTACTGTGGCGTTGTTCCGCAGCATCCGCCCACGATTTTAACGCCGCGGCTTACCATCTCCGTGATTTTTGCGGCGTACTGCTCCGGCATGACCTCGTATTCGGTTTTATCCCCGCGAACAACCGGCAGCCCGGCGTTTGCCTGAACAATCACGGGGACCTTCGAGTATCTGAGCAGCGTATCTACAACAGGCATCATAGCATCCGGCCCGACGGAGCAGTTCACGCCGAGCGCCGATACTTGTAGCCCCGAAAGCGCAACCGCCGCCGTTATCGCGTCACAGCCTGTAAACGTGCGCCCATCCGCCTGGAACGTCATGGAGCATATGACCGGCAGCGCGGTGTTCTCTTTTGCGGCTAAAATGGCGGCCTTGGCTTCGTATAAATCCGCGACCGTCTCGATGATGACAAGGTCGGCGCCGGCTTTTTCGCCGGCTATCATCTGCCTTTTGTAGGCTTCATACGCGCGTTCAAAGCTTATATCGCCCATCGGCTCCATAAACTGACCGAGCGGGCCCGCGTCAAGCGCCACAAACCGCGCGCCGGAGCCCTTCGCGCATTTTATCGCAGCGCTCACCGCCGTTTCAACGTCCAGCGTATCCTTGAGCTTAAACGCATTTGCCTGAAACGTGTTCGCGGTGATGATATCGGCGCCCGCCAGAACATATTCCCTGTGGATATCCGTGACAATCTCAGGATGCGTAACGTTGAGCAGCTCGGGCAGCTCACCCGGGTTTAGCCCGCGCTGCTGAAGCATCGTACCCATCGCCCCGTCAAAAAACAAGAGATTCTCCTTTATAAGCGCGCCAATGTCGATCATATGCCTTCCCCCTCAAATTCGCTCAATATCCCTGTCAGCTTCGGGTTTTCCACGGTTTTCCCAGTAAAATGACAAAACGATGCGGCGGCCTGGCAAACCAGCATGGGAAGGCCGTTTATCGTTTTGAGGCCGCGTGATTTCGCGCACCTTAACAGCCCTGTTTCTTTCGGCGCGTATATCATGTCGTAAACCACGGCGTCCTTTGGAAGCGCCCCGACAAATCCGAAATCCTCAAAGTCGGCGGGGCATCCGAGCATACCGAGCGGCGTTGCGTTTACGAGAAGCTGCGTGTTCGCTGCGTATTCTAGTACTTCTCCCCACGGAACAACCGATATTTCCAGCGCTTGAAAATCCGGCGGCTTTCTCGAGCACACGCACACGCTCACGCCCTTTTTAATAAGCGCCAGCGCCGCCGTTGTGGCGGCGCGTCCCGCGCCAAGTATCAGCGCATGGCCGTCTATATCCACGCCGCATAATTTAAGCGAATCAATAAATCCCGTGCCGTCCGTATTGTATCCGTACAGCGCGCCGGCGCGGTTCACAACCGTATTCACAGCGCCATACCGCTTTGCTTCCCCGTCAATTTCGTCCAGATGCGGGATAACCTCGGCTTTTAGCGGCATGGTTACATTGCATCCGGCGATACCGAAACGCTTCATGCTCTTTAAAAACAACCCCGCGTCGCCGCTTTCGACCTTAAGCGCCGCATATGCATATTCCCCGTTAAGCCCCGCGTCCATGATTAGGCGGTTTTGTATGGATGGCGACAGGCTGTGGGAAACGGGCGATCCGATGACGCACAAAAGCTTGGTTTTTGCGGTAAGCTCAATCACGATGTGCAACCCCTTTTAAATAGCGGATAGCGGCGTGGTAGCCGTAAAAACCAAGCCCGCTAATCTGTCCAAGGCAAACAGGCGCCGTCACGGATATCCGCCTGAAATCCTCCCTTTTAGCGACGTTTGAAATATGCACCTCGACGGCCGGCAGCCCCACTGCCGCTATCGCGTCGCGGATGGCATAGCTGTAATGCGTATACGCGCCGGGATTTATCACAACGCCGTCATATTCTCCTTTTGCCGCGTGCAGGCAGCCGATGATCTCGCCCTCTCCGTTATGCTGGACGCAATCGGCAAGAACTTCGATTTCCTTTGAAAACGCCGTGATTCCGGCTGTAAGCTCCGCGTATGTCCCTGCGCCGTAAACGCCCGGCTCGCGTTCTCCAAGCAGGTTTAGATTAGGGCCGTTGATTACCAAAATACGCATAATATGCCTCCGTTATCTTTGTTACCGCATCGTTTAGGCTTCCGTTATTTGTGATTATCATGTCGCATCCGTTCTCGTAGAGACTCTTTCGCTTCTCATATAATTCCCGGATTCTCCGCTCCGGGTCGTCCTTAACAAGCGGGCGTTTCTCAGCTTTCATGGTAGATATTATCCCCTCTAAATCGCGCTCAAGATACACGACAAGGGCGTTTTTCTTTAGTAATCCCGCGTTGTTTAGAATCGCCCCGCCGCCTGTCGCAATCACGGTATTCTCCCGCCTTAACAGCTTAATCAGGCACTTCGTCTCAAGCGCCCGGAAGTGCTCTTCTCCAAACCTTTCAAAAATCTCGTTTATAGCAAGCCCCGCTTCTCTCTCGATCATGGCGTCCGCGTCGTACCATTCCCTGTTAAGCGCCTTTGCCACTCTGCGCGAAACGGTGGACTTCCCGCTTCCGGGCATCCCTGTAAGGACTAGGTTCCCGCGTTTTTTTGCCGGTATCACGCCGTCACTTCCCCATCATGTATAAATCTAGGATACAGATCGCCGCCGCGGCTTCGACAACAGGCACCGCCCTTGGCACGATGCAGGGGTCGTGCCTGCCTTTGACGGTTATTTCCGCCGCCTCGTTTCTCGTTAAATCAACGGTCTTCTGCCGCTTTGCGATGGATGGCGTGGGCTTCACCGCCACGCTAAAGCGTATCGGCTCGCCGGTTGTGACGCCGCCGGTGACGCCGCCGTTATGGTTCGACAAAAACCGGATTTTTCCGTTCTCCGCGGTCATTGCATCGTTTGCTTCGCTGCCCTTCATCTTCGCAAGCGCAAACCCGCCGCCAAATTCAACGCCCTTCACCGCCGGGATTGAAAACAACATGGACGAAAGCCTGCTCTCCACACTGCTGAAAAACGGCTCGCCAAGCCCGGCTGGAACACCAACGACCGCACATTCTATCACCCCGCCGACAGAGTCGCCCTCATTTTTTGCCGCAAGGATCGCGGCTTTCATTTCTTCTTTGCAGGCGTCGTCATATACCGGGAACGGCTTTTTCGCGGCCTCGATAAAGCCGTTCATATCCGCCGTTTCATCTTTTATATTATAAATGCTGCCGATTTTTCCGTATATTTCGATATTCTCTTTTCTGAGAAGCTGCTTTGCGACCGCACCCGCAAAGACAAGCGGCGCCGTCAGCCTCCCCGAAAAATGCCCGCCGCCGCGATAATCCGCGTGGCCCGCGTACTTCAAAAACGCAGCATAATCAGCGTGGCCGGGCCGCGGCAGCATCGGCTCATAATCCCGGGATCGAGTATCGGTATTGCGGATAAACGCGCATAGCGGAGCACCCGTCGTTTTGCCGTCAAAAACACCTGAGAGAATCTCCGCGTTATCGGGTTCTCTCCGCTTAGTTGAGAGCTCGTCTTTACCCGGCATGCGCCTTGACATTTCCATTTGCAGCGCGTCAAAATCAAGCGCAAACCCCGCCGGAATCCCGCCGATTACAATGCCGGCGCCCTCGCCGTGGGATTCGCCGAAAATGCTGATTTGAAGCGATTCTCCCCAAACATTACGCACCTTTGTTCTCAGTCCTTTCAAAATCCGTCCAGAAATTCGGGTATGATTTCGCAACGCATCCGGGATTGTCTAAAAACACCGGCCCGTCGCTTCTGATGGCGGCGACCGCCGCCATCATGGCGATGCGGTGATCGTCCCAGGAATGAGCTTCGCCGCCGCAAAACGCCGGAACACCCCGGATAACCAAGCCGTCTTCATACTCCGTCACATCCCCGCCTATGCGGTTTAATTCCGTTGCAACGGCCTTTAGCCTGTCGCTTTCCTTAAACCGCAGCCGCCCCGCGTTTACAATGCGGCTTTCGCCGGGGCAGCAGGATAGGAAAACCGCAAGCGGAGGCACAATGTCGGGAATATCCGACGCGTCGACGGTCTGCGGCCTAAACGCACCCGGTTTCACGAAAACATCCCCGCTCGCCCGTGTTTCAACAATCGCCCCGCCGCTTCGCAAAATCTCGAGAATTCTCCTGTCGCCCTGAAGAGAATCCGGAGAAAGCCCTGAACATCCGCAGTCACAGCCGAGAGCACCTGCGACAAGGAAGAACGCAGCCTGGGAGTAATCCGCTTCAATCTCGCGGTCGACCCGCTTATACGTTTGCCCTCCCGGCGCGAGATACCGGTTCTCCCTGTGCTCTATATAGACGCCTGCGCACGCAAGCGCGTCTATTGTCATATCGACATACCCGGCGGACTCCAGCTGCGACGTCATGGTTATCACGCTGTCGCCCGAAAGCAGCGGAAGCGCCAGCAGCAGCCCCGAAACAAACTGCGAGCTTACATTCCCCTGCAGCTTAAATTCTCCGGGCGTCAGTCTGCCTGTTACGATGAGTGCGTCGTGTTCTCTTAGAATCTTTACGCCGCGCTTTAAAAGCGTCGGCTCAAACGCATCCATTGGCCGCCGCATAAGCCTTCCGCGGCCTGTAAACGCGGTTTCTCCGCCGGAGATTGCCGCAATCGGAACCAAAAACCGAAGCGTCGAGCCTGATTCTCCGCAATCGAGCGTAACGCCGCCGTTTACGCGCCCGCCGGTACCCTTGACCACAAGCTCCCCGCCTGACCGGATAATGGATGCTCCCAGCGACTCCATGCATTTAGCCGTGGCTTCTATATCCTGCGACATCGCCGCGTTTTTGATGACGCTCTCGCCCGACGCCAAAGACGCGCAGATGACCGCGCGGTGTAGCGCGCTCTTTGAAGCCGGAGGCGTGACGACGCCTTTCGGGAACCGGTTTATTTCTTTACGCATCCGCGTGAACCTCCCATATCCTAAACAGCTCCCGCCTCGTGAGCATATGCATAAAGGGCTTGCCCATATCCTTTAGCAGCACAAGATTTACGCGGTCGTCAACGTTTTTTTTGTCGCCCGCCATGTATTCGATCATGGCTCTCATGTCCGCGTTTATATCCACCTCAAGCCCTTGACGCTTTATGATTTCGCGGTATCGCTTTAGAAGCTCCGGCTGCGTGAGCCCAAGCGAGACGCCTGTATAAAGCTCCATGTCAATGCCCTTTATCACGGCTTCCCCGTGGTTTATTCCTGAATATCCGCAGTATTTTTCAATTGCATGCCCGAACGTGTGCCCGAGGTTTAAAAACATGCGGGAACCCAAGTCTTTCTCGTCGTTCTCTACAAATTGCGCTTTTGTTTTACAGCATTCATAAACAATCTCTTCAGTATTCTCGTCATGCTCTTTTGCGTTCTCCAAAATCGAGAGCACCGCGGCGTTACCTAAAAACGCGTACTTTACAACCTCGCCCATGCCCGCGGTCCATTCTCTTTTTGGTAAGGTTATCAGAAGAGCCGTATCTGACAGGACCAGCTTCGGCTGGTGAAAGCTTCCGACCAGATTTTTCCCTTCCGGGATATTGACGGCAACCTTCCCGCCGACGGCGGAATCCACTTGCGCAAGCAAGGTCGTCGGGATTTGAATGAACGGCACTCCGCGCATATATGTCGCTGCGGCAAACCCCGCCAAATCGCCGACGACGCCGCCGCCAAACGCGATGACGGGCGCGTTTCTCTTTGCCTTCGCCCTTGCCATTTCACTGTAAACTTGGGCCAAAACCGCAAGGGATTTGCTCTTTTCACCCGGCTTTACGATGATGATTTCGCGCGCAACATTTTTATCGTCCAGATATGCATTAAGCTTATCCCCGTGCAGTTTTTCGACGTTTTCGTCCGTGATGACCACAGCGGCTTCACATGCATAAAAAGGCGTGTCTGAAAGCAGCCCCGCGCCGATAAGAATCGGGTATGACCGCTCATGAAGCCCCACGGTAAGCTCTTTCACAGGGTTCTCATCTCCTTATATAGACGTGTTTTCATCAGGATCGACGGTGCATTCAAGCAAAAAGCTCCCCTTGCCGTTTAGCATGGCGTCCAGCGCTTCTCCTGTTTTTTCGTGAGAATCAAGACGCATATAATCGATCCCGTAGGCGTCGGCAATCAGCTTTAAATCCGGGGCGCCGCCGATATCCACGGCGAAGCTGCGCCCGCCGGCCTGCTCCTGTATCTCTTTTACCATGCCGAGCATCTGATTGTTCATAACGGCAATTTTCACGGAAATATCATGCCGACGCATGGTGGCAAGCTCGTTTAGCGACATCTGGAACGCGCCGTCGCCGCACACCGCGACCACAATTTTTTCGGGGTCCGCAAGCTTTGCGCCAATCCCGGCGGGAATGCTGTACCCCATCGTACCCATGCCTCCGGTCGTGAGGAACCGTCCGCGCGCCGTATAGTTTTTCGCCGACCAAATTTGGTTTTGCCCGACGTCGGCGATATATGCCGAATTCTCCGGCAGCTTCGCGCAAAGGGCTCTTACAAAAGCATTCGGGTTTATATATCCCTTTTTTGCGGGATTCTCCGCTTCGTTTTCCTGCTCGTTCTCCCTGAGATGCTCCAGATGGAGAAGCCACTCGCTCCATTCTCCCGCCGTTTCATGCTCCAGAAGCTTTAATATGACGGCCGCCGCGTCTCCGACAAGCGGGATTGTGGGCCCTACGTTTTTGCCTATTTCAGCGGCGTCGATGTCGATATGGATAATCTTTGCGCCGTCTTCAAGCGCCGCGGGCTTCGCGATTGCCCGGTCCCCTACCCGTGCTCCTACAAGCACGAGCAAATCGCTTTCGCTGACGGCCCGGTTTGCCGTTTTCGCCCCGCTTTGCCCGAGCATCCCGAAGTATAGCGGGTCCCCGGCTGTTAGCGCACCGATGCCCATCATGGTCGAGACCGCCGGAAGCTTGTTCTTCCCGCAGAATTCCCGGATTAATCTTACCGCATTCCCGCCCGATAAAAACACGCCTCCGCCAATGCAGAGAAGCGGCCTTTTCGCCGCCAGGACCGCTTCCGCAACCCTTCGCACCTGAAGCGCGTGCCCCTCATGCCGCGGCTTGTACCCGCGGATGCTCACATCCTTAGGATACGAAAACCTTACAAGCTGCTTCTGGACGTCGACCGGAACATCGATTAGCACAGGCCCGCGGCGTCCCGTTGAAGCGATGTGAAACGCCTCTTTGAACACGCGGCCGATGTCGTCCGCCGATTGCAACAGGTAGCTGTACTTCGTAAACGGCTCAGCCGCTCCGGTGGTATCGACCTCCTGAAAAACGTCGCGCCCAAGGCTGTCCGTCGGGACCTGACCCGTGATGGCGACAAGCGGGATGCTGTCGCTGTAAGCCGTGGCAATAGCGGTAAACAGGTTCGTAGCGCCGGGCCCGGAGGTCACCGCGCATACGCCGGGCCTGCCCGAAATCCGCGCAAATCCGCTTGCCGCGTGTCCCGCCCCCTGCTCCGTGCGGTTAAGGATATGACGGATGCCCGAATCTCTAAGGCTATCGTAAAACGGCAGTATCGCAACCCCCGGATACCCGAAAACAACCGGTACATTCTCCTTTTTCAAGCACTCAACAATTGCCTGCGCGCCTAAAATCAAGCCAAATCCAACTCCTTTACGATTCTCTCGCCCATTTCCCGCGTGCCGGACGCGGCTTCTCCCGCCTTTGCGATATCGGGTGTTCGAGCACCGCTGAGAAGCGCATGTTCTACGGCTTTTTCAATCATACCGGCGGCGGCGGGTTCTCCAAGAGAATACTTAAGCATCATCGCCACGGATAATATCGCGGCAATCGGATTTGCCATATCCTTTCCCGCGATGTCGGGGGCGGAGCCGTGCACAGGCTCGTACAGCCCAAGCTGTGTCCCGCCAAGAGAAGCCGACGGCAGCATCCCGAGGGAGCCTGTTATTATGGCAGATTCATCCGACAAAATATCGCCGAACATGTTGTTTGTCACGATGACGTCGAACTGCCCGGGGTTTCTTATCAGCTGCATCGCCGCGTTGTCGACGTACATGTGCGACAGCAGGACTTCAGGGTATTCTTTTGAGAGTGCCGTCACTGTTTCGCGCCACAGCCGCGAGGACTCCAGCACATTTGCCTTATCGACGGAGCAAAGCCTGCCGCTGCGTTTTTCTGCGAGCTCAAACGCGACTTTAGAAACGCGGCGGATCTCACTTTCTAAATATTCCTCCGTATCGAACGCCGCCTCTTCTCCGTTTACATGGCGTCTTCCGCGTTCCCCGAAATAGATGCCGCCCGTGAGCTCACGCACCACAAGCAAATCAAGCCCGTCCTTTAAAAGCTCGTCCTTTAAGGGCGACGCCGCGCGCAAAGCGGGATACGCGACGGCGGGACGCAGATTCGCGAAAAGCTCAAGACTGCTTCGAAGCTTTAAAAGCCCGGCTTCAGGCCGCATATTACCGGGCAGGCCGTCCCATTTCGGGCCGCCGACCGCCCCGAGAAAAACAGCGTCGGAGGCTTTGCATATCTCAATCGTCTCTTCCGGCAGCGGATTCTCCGTCTGATCGATTGCTTCTCCTCCGAGAAGCGCTTTCGTTATCTTAACGCTAAACCCGCACAGGCCCGCGGCTTTCTGCAAAACCGATACCGCTTGCCGCGTGATTTCCGGGCCGATGCCGTCTCCTTCAATCACGGTAATTTTGTACGTCATTCTCCTGATTCTCCCAGTTTGGTTTTTGTGTATCCGCAAAGCCCGCCCGCTTCTATGATTCGCTGCATAAACTCCGGGAACTCAGCAGCCGTATACCTCTTGTTCTTTGTGATGTTCACAATCTCGCCGGCGCTGAGGTCGACCGCAATTTCATCGCCGTTTTCGGCGTCTTCGGCGGCGTCCGGGCATTCCATTACCGGAAGCCCGATGTTGATGGCGTTTCTAAAAAAAATCCTTGCAAAATTCTTGGCAATCACGCAGCCGATTCCCGCGGCCTTGATCGCAACCGGAGCATGCTCGCGGCTTGAGCCGCAGCCGAAGTTTAGGCCTCCGACCATTATATCGCCGGGCTGCACCCGTTTTATGAACGCAGAATCAATGTCCTCCATACAGTGAGCGGCGAGATGCTCGGGGTCAAAGCTGCTGAGCATCCGCGCGGGGATGATCACGTCCGTGTCCACATGGTCGCCGTATTTATGCGCAAAACCTTTTAAGTTCATGGAACCTTCTCCGCCTTCCTTTAGAGAATCGTGAATAGAGAATGGAGAATCGTAATACTTTTGGCGGAAGCTTTTCCCGCCGCTTCTCGTCTCTACTATTCTCTATTCTCTATTTTCTAACTACTACTCGGGGCCTGCAATATATCCCGCCACCGCGGAGCACGCCGCCACAACAGGCGACGCTAAGTAAACCTCGCTCGTCACATGCCCCATGCGCCCCACGAAATTGCGGTTTGTAGTAGAAACGCAGCGCTCGCCCGCGCCTAGGACGCCCGTATGACCGCCGAGACACGGCCCGCATGTCGGCGTTGAGACTGCTGCTCCCGCATCGATGAAGACGTCCATCAGCCCCTCGTTTACGCACTGCTTCCACACTTTTTGCGTGGCGGGGATGATGATGCAGCGAACGCCCTTCGCCACCTGCCGACCCTTTAGGATTTCGGCGGCTAAGCGCATGTCCTCGATTCTGCCGTTTGTGCAGGAGCCGATCACAACCTGATCGACCGGGATTCTCATGCTCTGTGTTTCCCCGATGCCCTTCGTGTTCTCCGGCAAATGCGGAAACGCGACGGTAGGCGGGATTTTTTGAAGCTCCAGTACGATTTCCTCACAGTAAACGGCGTCTTTGTCGGGCTCGTATGAAACGCCACGTCCCGCGTCGTGCTCGTCAAGGTACGTGTGCGTTAATCCGTCGACCGGAAACACGCCGTTTTTAGCGCCCGCTTCAATCGCCATATTCGCGATAGTAAAGCGGTCATCCATGCTAAGCTGTGCGATATCGCCGCAAAACTCCAGCGACCGGTACCGCGCGCCGTCAACGCCGATTATTCCGATCAAATGCAGTATTATGTCCTTGCCTGAAACATACTTTTGTTTTTTTCCTTTTATGACAACCCTCACGGCTTCGGGAACCTTGAACCAAGCCGTTCCCGTCGCCATCGCCGCCGCCATGTCGGTAGAGCCGACGCCTGCCGCGAACGCCCCGAGCGCCCCGTGCGTACAGGTGTGGCTGTCCGCGCCGATTACCATGTCTCCCGGCTTGATCAAGCCTTTTTCCGGTAACAGCGCGTGCTCGATGCCCATTTTCCCGATTTCAAAATAGTGTGCGATACCCATATCCCCGGCAAACTGTCTCATCGTCATTGCAAGCTGTGCCGAAGCGATGTCCTTGTTCGGAGTAAAGTGATCGGGTATCAGCGCGATTTTCCGCTTGTCGAACACCTTTTTCGCGCCCATCTTATAGAATTCCCCGATGGCCGGCGGCGCCGTGATGTCGTTGCCGAACACAAGGTCAAGATTGCACTCGATGAGCTCTCCCGCCGTGACTTTCGCTTTGTTCGCGGCCTTTGCCATGATTTTCTGCGTCATCGTCATTCCCATAAGCGCCATTTCAGTCCTTTCTCGCAAGCTTCGCCATCGCCCTGTTGATCGCGTTGACATAAGCGCGTATCGAAGCGTCGATGACGTCTGTTGAAATACCGCGCCCGATATGCAGCTCACCGTCGTGTAAAATGCGTACAATGACCTCGCCGAGCGCGTCCATGCCCTCGGTTACGGCGTCGATTTCGTAGGATTTTAGCGGCCACTCGCCGCCTACAATCCGCGCGATTGCGTTATACGCCGCGTCAATCGGGCCGTCGCCAATCGCCGCCTCCATAAATTTTTCGTTTTTGTGTAGCAGCACAACGCTTGCCATCGCGTGCATTTTGTTGCCGCTCTGTATCTGGAAGTTGTCCAGCGTGTAATATTCGGGAATATTCGCGATGCTTCCCGCAATCGCGTCAAGGTCGCTGTCGGTGATATTTTTCTTTTTGTCGGCTAAGTCCTTAAAGCGGGCGAATGCGTTGTCGATCTCATCCTGCGACAGGCTGTAGCCCATCGCCTCAAGCCTGTCAACGAAAGCGTGGCGGCCCGAAAGCTTGCCGAGCACCATCGTGCTCTCGGTTTTGCCGACAGATTGCGGCGTCATGATTTCATACGTCATGGGGTTTGCCATGACCCCGTGCTGATGTATGCCGGATTCATGAGCGAACGCATTTCGGCCCACGACGGACTTATAAATCGAAATCGGAACACCCGTCAGCTTTGAAACGCGCTTACTCGCGCGGTAGATTTTTGTCGTGTCTATCCCGTGGCTGATGTTAAAGTATTTCGCCCTTGTTTCAATTGCCATGACGACCTCTTCGACCGAGCAGTTGCCCGCCCTCTCCCCGATGCCGTTGACCGTGGTTTCGATCTGTCGCGCGCCGTTTCCGATAGCCGACAGCGTATTCGCGGCGGCAAGCCCCAAATCGTCGTGGCAATGAACGCTGATGACTGCTTTTGCGATATTCGGCACGTTTTTAGCTATGCCGCCGATAAGTGCGCCGAACTCGTCCGGCATGGCGTACCCCACGGTATCCGGGATATTGACGGTCGTCGCCCCCGCGTCTATCGCCCTTTCGAGCACCTGATACAAAAATTCCGGGGAGGATCGGCTTGCGTCCTCGCAGGAAAACTCAACGTCCTCGCACAGGCTTTTCGCAAGCCTTATGCCGTCGATGGCTCGCTTTAAAACTTCCTCTTTCGTCATTTTAAGCTTATACTGCATGTGGATCTCGCTTGTTGCGATAAAGACGTGAAGCCGCGGCTTTTTGCTGTATTTCACGGCCTGCCATCCTTTTTGGATGTCGTCCCCGACGCAGCGGCAAAACGCCGCCACCGCGCAGCCCACGTTTTGGGAAACCGCCCGTACCGCCTCGAAGTCCCCCGGTGAAGACGCCGGGAACCCCGCTTCGATGATATCCACACCCAAAGCCTCAAGCTGCTTTGCGATCTCCAGCTTTTCCGAAAGGTTTAAGTTTACGCCCGGCGTCTGTTCGCCGTCACGCAGCGTTGTGTCAAGGATTATAATGCGGTTGTTTTTTGGGGGCATTTTCGCATTCCTCCAAAACGGTTTAATAATTTATTTTAACACAAAATGTCAATCTTTGTAAAATAAAATTAGCCCCTGCCGCAGGATGAACGCTAAGGCAGGGGATTTTTGATTTATCATTCCGGCTCGGCCATGTTCGTCTCCTTTGGCGGCTCGTGTTTTCTGCGCTCGTAATGCGTGATAATGCTTTCAAAAATATCACTTAAAACCGCGACGATTGGGATTGCGGCAATCATGCCGAGAACGCCGGCGAAAGCGCCGCCTATGGTGATGCTGACGATAACAAGAAACGGGCTTAGCGAAAAAGAGCCTCCCATCAGACGCGGCTGGATAAAGTTGCCGTCAATCTGTTGCGTGATGAGCAGCACGATGGCGGTAATCACGCCCATCGTGAACCCCTGCGTGAACATGACGACGATAACGGCGATTAGCGAGCCGACAATCGACCCGAAGTAAGGGATATAATTTATAACGCCCAGCATGATTCCAAGAATCAGGAAATAAGGCGAGCCAATCAAATAAAGCTCAATTGTCACAAGCGTGCCGAGGATACAGCCGTCGATCGTCTGCGTATAAATGTACTGCTTGAAGTTTCTGTTAAGGTTGTCGGCGTGATGCATGATGACTCTGTATCCGGCGGCAGGGATAAAGGCGCTTAGCATCCTGCGCAAGAACGCTTTAAATTTATCCTTTTCAGCTAAAATATAAATAGATGAAATAATCGCGAGAAACCCCCTGAATATTGCCGACGAAACGCCGACAATCGCGTTGATGGACGATGTGACGCTTCCCATGCTGAAATGCAGTATATCCTGGAACCATTCTAAAATTACGTCAATGCTGATCTTAAGCCCTAATAAATCCAAGTTGTTGATATAGTCTACAATCTGCATCGTGCTTGCGTAATAAACCGGAAAATCCGTGATAAAAAGGGCAATACTGTTTGCAATGGTCGGGATAACCAGGTTAAGGGTCAAAGAAATAAGCAGCCCGATCAGAATATAAGTAATAAGTATCCCCATCGCCTTTTTTCTTGTGACGAGGAACCCGATTTTAGTTTTAGCCAGCAGCTTCTGTATGCCGCTGCAAGGTATGCTTAAGACATACGCCAGCATGAAGCCATAGAAAAAGGGCGTTATGATCCCCCATATCCGCACTACAATATCGGTGAAAAACCCGATTTCGCTAATCGCCTTATACGCCCCGACAATCGCTAAGGCAAGCAGAAAATACGGTACAAGGGATTGAAGCTTCTTCGATTTGAATTGCCTGATTGTAATCATCCCTTTCTAAAGGCGGCAAGATAAGAACCTATTCTTAGAATCTGTATTCTTAATTATAGATTAATTGTTGGATAAGTTCAAGCTGAAAAATCAAAGCCCCTTACTAAACTCACAAATTCATGCACCTTGTAAGCGTCCTTTCGCCCGTCCTTTTCTACGCCGCTGCTCACATCCACGCAAAACGGCGAAAGCGCTTTGATCGCTTCGCAGACATTTTCCGCCGAAAGACCGCCCGCCAAAAAATACGGCGGCCCCTGAAATCCCTTTAATATCCCCCAATCAAAAGGCCTGCCGGTACCGCCCCTTTGCTCCGATAAAGTATCGAACAAAAGGTAATCCGCGTTTCCCGGCGGTTTGGGAAGCACGTCCCCGACGCCCGCCGCTTTTATTGCGGGACAGCCGCAGCTTCCTTTCAGCCGCAGGATATAGCTTTCGTCCTCGTCGCCGTGAAGCTGCGCGAGATCGATCACGCCGTTTTCATATAATCCAGCGATGATTTCGGCCTTTTCATTGACAAAGACGCCAACCGCCTTAATCCGGCTGTCAAGCCGTTCCTTCAGCATGGACGCCGTTGCTTCGTCAACGCGGCGGCGGCTTTTCGCAAACACAAAGCCGATATAATCCGGAAGCGCGCGGTTTACGGCGTCAATGTCCTCTATACGGCTCAGGCCGCAGATTTTCACTTTGCTCATAGCAATTCTCTCAATTTTGCAATCGCTGCCTTTTTATCCGGTGCGCGCATGAGCGTTTCGCCGATCAAGGCGGCGTTTACGCCGTTTTGCCGCAACAGCTCAATATCCCCGGCGGTATTGATACCGCTCTCGGATACAAACACGATATCATCCGGCACAAGCTTGCGCAGCCTTATGCTGTTGTTCGTATCGACCTTAAACGTCTTTAAGTCCCGGTTGTTGACCCCGATTACCCGCGCGCCCGCCTTGAGCGCCGCTTTTACCTCGTCTTCGTTATGGGCCTCAACAAGACACGACAGCCCGAAGCTGTCGGCTTCTTTTATGTATCCGCTAAGCTCGGCGGGCGTCAGTATCGCGCAAATCAGCAGCACCGCGTCGGCGCCAAGATATGCCGCCTGCCCGATCTGGAAGCTGTCGACCGTGAAATCCTTGCGCAGCAGTGGTACGTTGACACACCCGCTGATCTCTGTGAGATAGCGGTCGCTGCCCTGAAAATAGTCGGGCTCCGTCAGCACGGAAATCGCGGCGGCCCCGGCTTTTTCATACTCCAGCGCGACGTCAAGATACGGAAACTCCTCCGCAATCACGCCCTTTGACGGCGACGCTTTTTTGACCTCGCAAATAAAGTGGAAGCCTTTCGTCCGCAAGGCTTGCTCAAACAGGAACGGCGTCCGCGGCTTCGTGTGCTGAAGCCGCAAGCCCGCTTTTTTGTCGCGCTCGACGCGTTCCTTTGCAGATGAAACGATTTTGTCCAATATATGCACTTTTTGCGCTCCCCCCTACTGATTCGAGCAGGATATAAATTCCTCAAGCTTAGCTATCGCCTTTTTGCTGTCTATTACGTCCTGCGCAGCCTGTACGGCGTCGCCGATGGATTCATATTTACCCGATATATACAGTGCGGCGGCGGCGTTTAAGACCGCGGCGTCGCGCTTGGCGCTCCGCTCGCCGCTTAGCACCGCTCTTAATATCCTTGCGTTTTCATCGGGCGTTCCACCTGAAAGCTCGGATTTTTGGCAGCGTTTAAAGCCAAATTGTTCCGGCGTGATTTCATATGTCCTGATCCAGCCGTTTTTCACCTCGCACAGCGTTGTTGCGTCGCTTATGGATATTTCGTCCATACAGTCGTTGCCGTGTATGACCATTGCGTTTTTAACGCCGAGGTTCATAAGCACCTTTGCTAAAGGTTCAACCAATCCCCTGTCATAGACGCCCATCAGCTCCATGTTGGCGCCCGCCGGGTTCGTGAGCGGCCCTAGGATATTAAAAATCGTCCGTATGCCGAGCTCTTTCCTGACGGGGGCTACATATTTCATCGCGATATGGTAATTTTGCGCGAACAAAAAGCAAATGCCTATGTTATTGAGCAGCTCCGTGCTTTTTTCGGGCGGGATGTTGATGTTTACGCCAAGCGCCTCAAGGACGTCGGCAGCACCGCATTTGCTCGAGGCGCTGCGGTTTCCGTGCTTTGCGACGGGGATTCCCGCCGCTGCCGCAATGATTGCAGCCGTTGTCGATATGTTAAACGTATTTGCGTGGTCGCCGCCAGTTCCTACGATCTCAAGCGCGTCCACGTTATGCAAAAGACGCACGCAATGCTGGCGCATACCGGAAGCAGACGCCGTAATTTCATCGGTCGTCTCGCCTTTTAAGCTGAGCGCCGTAAGATACGCGCTCATCTGGACGGGGGACGCTTCCCCCGTCATAATTTCATGCATCACGGCTTCCGCAGTTTCATACGTCAGATCCTGTTTCTTTGACAGGGCCAAAATAGCTTCTCTTATCATCAAAATATCCTCCTAATATATTTATCCGAATAACCCGGCGGCGGTCCACATGGGGATTGCCGCAATCAGGGACAGCATACACGCGGCTAGGTATAAAATGCCGTATACGCTAAGATGCTTGCTTTCCCACGCCCTGTCGCCCGCAATCGACATGCTCATCATCGCCCACATGTTCTGGTAAGCCATGAAGAAGCAGTTCGCCGCCATGACAAATATGAACAGCCATACGAGAGGGCTGATTTGGTACGCCGCCTGTATGTCCGGCAGGATCGGCACCATGATCGCCATTGTCGGGATGAAAAACGCAACGTCTATGAACCTTACAAGGAACATCACGAGCATTATGCTGAACATGAACGTCCACGGGTTACCGGCGACCGGGGCAAGCGCGGGGACGATAAATCCCGAAACCCACTGCGAAATACCGGTTTCCGTAAAAATAGGCCCGAGGCTGAGCGCCATCGCGATAAATATGATCAAATCCCAGTTAACGCCGGTGTTAAAATCTCCCGGCTCAAGCACGCGGAACAAAAAGAACAAGAAGACGGCGGCAAGACAAAGCGCGGCGTCCGGCACACCGTGGTACCTGCTTGTAAGGAACATCACAAAGACGGCCGCCAGAATGATTCCCGCAATGATTTCCCGCCTGCTCATGTTCTCGGCCGATTGCTCCCTGATGGCGTCAATTGCGTCCTTCGAAAGCTTTTCCTTCGGTTTTAAGACAAGCAAGCTTCCCGCTATCAGAAGAATCGTCGATAATATGACGGGGAAGAACATCACGCCAAACCAGCTTCCGAACGTAACGAGCCCCTGTGTCTGCGGAACCGCGTTGATCATGCCGGAAATGATGGGCCCCCAAAGCACCCCGGTCAGCAGTCCCGAGCCGGGAATAATCGCCATTGCAAACGCCGTCAGGAGAATCAGCGAGTTCCCCTTCGAGCCTTTTTCGAGCTTGCACAATTCGCAGCACTGTACCGCAATCGGGATCACAATCGCCACCCGCACGGTGCTGGAGGGGGTTAAAACGCTCAGTATGATCCCGATCAGGACCAGCGCGAAAATCAGCGATATGTATGACGGCTTGAATAATTTAATGACCGCAAGGGCGATACGCTTTCCAAGCCCGGTTTTCTGCAGCGTATAGCCGAAGAAAAGCGCCGGGACCAAAGTCCAGATCGCGGACTGGGTAAAGCCTGAAAACACGACCGCCGGCTTTAATCCGAATGCGAGGGCAAAAAACGCAAGGAACAGCCCGCCGACGGAGTAAGGCAGCTTGAAGGGCTTGAAAATCCAGATGCACAGCGTAATCAAAACGCCGCCAAGCATGATTTGCGCGTTATCGTCAAGGAAAGCGGAAAACGGTTTCGTCAGCATAACAATCGCCGCTATCAGTACCAAAAGCCCGCTTCCGAGATATGATATCTTAAACTTTTCCATTATAATATCAACACCTTATTTTATTTTATGGCCCGCTTCATCTCTTTTGCGAACGCACGCACCGGCTCCACGCAGCCGCGGCCGTGCTCCGCTATCATCCGGACGATAGCACTGCCGACGATGACGCCGTCTGAGAATTCCGCCATCTCGCGCGCCTGCTCCGGCGTGGAGATGCCAAAGCCTACAGCGCAGGGCAAGCCGGCTGCTTGTTTTGCCAGTTTTATCATATGCCGGGCGCTGTCGCCAAGCTTGCTTCTGACGCCGGTGACTCCCAGCGATGAAACGCAGTAAAGAAAGCCGCTTGAGTTTTTCGCGATCTCGGTGATCCTTTCCTCGGAGGTCGGCGCGATGAGCGAGATCAGCTCAAGCCCCTTTGATTCGCACGGCATAAGAAGCTCCTCGCGCTCCTCAAAAGGCAGGTCGGGAACAATGAGGCCGTCTAAGCCGCAGTCGGCGCACCGCTTCGTGAATCTTTCGGCGCCGTAGGCGAACACCGGGTTGTAGTATGTCATAAACAATATGGGTACGCCGATATCGGCCCTTACGCGCGCTACAAGTCCGAAGAGCATATCGGTCGTGCAGCCGCCCTTTAAAGCGCGCTCGTCGGCGGCCTCGATGACGGGGCCCTCCGCAATCGGGTCGGAAAACGGAATCCCGATCTCGATGATATCGGCGCCCGCTTCATAAAGCGCGTAGAGTATCTTTTCAGTAGTTTCAATATCCGGGTCTCCGCCCGTGATAAACGGGATAAACGCTTTACCGTTTTTAAACGCTTCACGAATCCTGCTCATTGATTGCTACCCCCTTATATCTTGCTACCTGCGCTACGTCCTTGTCGCCGCGCCCTGACAGCGTTATGACGATAATTTTGCTTTTATCAAGCGTCGGCGCATATTTCATGGCGTAGGCAACGGCGTGTGCGCTTTCGATCGCGGGGATGATCCCTTCCGTTCTCGTAAGGTACTCGAAGGCCCCGACCGCTTCTTTGTCCGTAACGGCTACATACCGCGCGCGCCCCTTGTCGGAGAGAGCCGCGTGCTCCGGTCCGACGCCGGGATAATCAAGCCCCGCCGAGATGGAGTGCACCGGCGCTATCTGCCCGAACGCATCCTGACAGAAATATGACTTCATGCCGTGGAACACGCCGACCGCACCGTTTGTTATGGTAGCGGCGTTTTCCGGCGTGTCAACGCCTTTTCCCGCGGCTTCGCAGCCGACAAGGTCCACACACGCGTCACCGATGAACTCATAAAACGATCCGATCGCGTTGCTTCCGCCGCCCACGCAGGCGATGACCGAATCAGGAAGCTTACCCTCCGCCGTTTTCATCTGCTCTTTTATTTCGCGGCCAATCACGGACTGGAAATCCCGCACCATCGTGGGGAACGGATGCGGCCCCATGACCGAGCCCAAGCAGTAGTGTGTATCGTCCATACGCCCCGCCCATTCGCGCATCGTCGCGTTGACCGCGTCCTTGAGCGTCGACGTGCCTGTGGTGACACAGTTTACCTTCGCGCCTAAAAGCTCCATGCGGTAGACGTTCAGCGCCTGCCGCTCGGTATCCTCGCGGCCCATAAATATCTCGCAGTCCATGCCGAGAAGCACAGCGGCGGTGGCGGTGGCGACGCCGTGCTGGCCGGCGCCGGTTTCCGCAATCAGGCGGGTCTTGCCCATTTTCTTCGCAAGCAGCGCCTGCCCTAACACGTTGTTGATTTTATGGGAGCCGGTGTGGTTTAAATCCTCGCGCTTTAAATATATTTTAGCGCCGCCCAAATCCGCGGTCATTTTCTTTGCATGATAAAGCAGCGACGGCCTTCCCGCGTAGTTTTTCAAAAGGTCCTCAAGCTCCCGTATAAATTCAGGGTCCTTACGCCATCGCTCGTATGACCTTACCAAATCCCCCACCGCGTTCATCAATATTTCCGGGACGTACTGCCCGCCGTAAATTCCGAATCTTCCTTTTGCCATGACTTTCATCTCCTTGAAAATGATTTGTAACGCAAAAAATCCCTGACAAAGCAAATAGCTCTGTCAGGGACGAATATAAACATATCCGCGGTGCCACCCTGATTCATGATTGCTCATGCGCTTTTGCGGAGTACAGTCATACCCCCGGCAACTCACGTATGCCCCAACGTCATGGAATACTCGGCATTATGCCTTTGACCATGCCCTCAACGGTCCATTTGACAATCCGCGTTTCCTGTCCGGCTCTCAGCTTTCCGGGCTCTCTGTATGGCGCGTAACTGCCGTTACTTCCGTCTCAACGGTTTAACACAGTATACTCCGGCAATTTAATTTTGTCAAGCATTTTTATTAAAAACTTTCACACTTTGTCGCTCCGCTAATTCTTGATAAAGAAATAAGTTTGCAAAAAATTAAAAAGCTGATATAATATGTGAGAAGCAAAAAAGTATTATGATTGTAATACGATTTTGACCGCGCAGATCGTTTCCGGGCTTTAAAGCATACGATTTTTAAAATACGCGCCTGTAGCTCAGTGGATAGAGCACCGGCCTCCGGAGCCGGGTGCGGAAGTTCGATTCTTCTCAGGCGTGCCAGACTTAATCAAAGGCGAACCGCGACAATCCTTATGGTTGTCGTGGTTCGTCTTTTTTGAGGGAGCCTCTTTCAACTTATCAAAGGTCAGGCATGGTTTTCCTGTTTCCCAACAACCTCGAATATTGCATCAAGCAGCAGCCGAATATCATCTGGGTACACCTCTCCAATGTTTCCTATGCGGAAAGTGTCGGCCTGTGAGATTTTTCCGGGATACAGCACAAACCCACGCTCTTTAACCGCTTCATAGAATGTGTGAAAATTAAAATCTGCATTCGGATATAGGAAAGATGTGATAATCGGGGATTGCAGAGAATCCGGCAGCAGTGTTTCAAAGCCTAGTCCCCGCATACCTTCAACTAGCAGCCGATGATTTTCGTCATAGCGCGAGTGCCTTGCCGTTACGCCGCCTTCGGCTTCTAATTCGTCCAAAGCCTGATAAAATGCTCGGACAACATGGGTTGGCGAGGTGTAACGCCACTTGCCCGATTTGTCCATGTCTTTCCATTGTCCATACAAATCCATACACAGAGAGCGGGCATTACCCGCGCATTGCTCAAGCAGGCTGCGCCTTGCAATCACAAATCCGAAGCCCGGGACGCCCTGAATACACTTATTGGACGAACTGACAAGATAATCAATTCCCAACGAGCCTATGTCAAAGGGAATCCCGCCAAAACTGCTCATAGCGTCCACTATCAGGATTTTATCAGCCGCTTTCACTACGCGGGACACCTCCCCTAATGGGTTTAGCATACCCGTGGTCGTTTCACAATGGACAATTGCCACATGGGTAATCTCCGGGTGTTTTGAGAGAAGCGCGGCAACGTCATCCGGGTTGGGGGCTTCAATTTCCGGCAGGGCCATTTCGATATGGCCGATTTTTAGCACCTGCGCCATCTCGGCGATCCGCTTACCATAAGCGCCGTTCGTAACGATTAGCAGCTTGCCATTTCGTGGCAGCGCTGTACCAATACAAGCTTCAACCGCGAATGAGCCGCTTCCCTGCATCAAAACTGCCGTGTATTCCTCTGTTTTTGTTGTTGCAAGCGATACCAGCCTGCCACGGATGTTTTGCACTATACCCTCGTTGTAATCAGCGTCCCATGTACACCAGTCACGAAGAAGCGCGTTGCGCACACCTTTGGATGTGGAAAGCGGGCCGGGCGTCAGCAGGATATAGGGGTTATCGGGAATGAAATCATACATGTTTACGCTCCCCCTTGTTCAGCGATTCAATAAGCTTTGGCAGTTCTGTAATATTGCGCAGAACATAATCCGCCCCGGCTTTACGATATTCTTTTTCGGCGTTTTTCAGCAGAAAATCAAGTTCGCCGTGGTTCTTGCCGTATACTTCCTTCTCGCTCAGACCAAGCATACTTGAACCCCTTAATACGCCTGCGCAAATACAACCGGCGTTTTTGCCTTCTTCCATATCGGCGGCGGTGTCCCCGATTTTTATAACCTCGCGTATATCAGCGACTTTTAGCTGCTCAAGATTACGCCAGACCATATAGGGGAAAGGGCGCCCAGTATTGCTTACATCGTCAGGGCAAATTAAGCAATCGGGCGAGTAGCCGTTTTTCCTTGCCAAAGGCACTACAACGTCCATCATTGCTTTCGTGTACCCGGTGGTGGAGCCGATGGCGATTCCCATATCACGGATTTTTTTCACTGTGTCAAGAACGCCGGGCAGGGGTTCGGCATATTGCTCCAAAACCTCGAAAAGCGCCGGTTCAAACTTTCCGTATATATTGTCAACATCCTTTTCGGTATGTGGGCTGCCATACTTGTCCATCCACAATTTTGCCAATCGCTCCCCATCAAGCATTCTTGCGATATGAGTGCGTTTTTGCATCCCCATTGGCGCGCGGGTTTCGTCCAGAGTCGGAGAAATGCCGTAAAACTCAAACGCTTTGACAAAAGCTTCCACGAGAGCAAAGCAACCATAGTCAATAGCGGTTCCCGCCCAATCTAAGATAATTGCCTTAATTTTTTTCTGCATCTGTAACAATCTCCTTGTGTTCAAACTTTTTTCTTATGAGCTTAACAGCAATTTCGTACAGGATGCGCACAAGCACATTCATTGCCAATATGAGAAGTGACATCGCCGCCGCTTGGCTTACCCTGCCTGCTTCCTCCATGTGCGTAATTGAAACGGCGGCAATTCTAAACGATGAGCTGACTAAAAACACTACAGCCGAAACTGTAACCATCGAGTTGACAAAGAAATACATGAATATTTCTAATATGGCGGGCAGAGAAAGCGGGACGCTCACCCGCAGAAAGGTTTTCCATCGCGGGATATTCATGCTGTCGCCAACGCTTTCATATTCCTTGTCCAGCTTTTTCAAACAAGCGGAAGCTGTCAGGAAAGGCACGGAGAAAAAATGAAGGACATTGGAGAGGACAAGAATGGTTATCGTGCCGTAAATAAAGTACAGCGGGTTGCTCGGCGTATTAAAAAAGAAGATAAACGAAAGCCCGATAACCATACCGGGAAGCGCCATTGGCAGAAGTGACAGCAGGTTCCCGTATCTGCGCAGCGCGCCAAGCCCGTTTGTTTTTTCCACCATGTATGCATAGATGAAGACGAAAGCCGTTCCGAATGTCGCTGTCAATCCGGCCATTTTCAGCGAATTGAAGTAGCTGCCGATTCCGCCTGCCGATTCGTGGAAGTTGAAATTTGCAAGCGTGAACCCCATGTTGTATGGATAAAACTCGGTGAACGCGCCGACAAGCAACGAGCCGATCAACGCAAGAAAGCACAGCGTTACGAGCGAACAAAACGCAAAGAAGAAAATATCGCGCCTGTTGTTTTTCTTAATTTCCAGCTTCGTTGCCTTTGCCCCCAGCGTTCCCGCGTTTTTACTGCTGATTAACCTGTCAATGATAAACGATATGACCGCCGGAATGAGCAGTATCGTTCCAACGACAGCGCCCATATTCATATTGAATTGGCCTACAACCTGTTTGTAAATATCGGTCGCCAATACGTTGAAGCTCGATCCTATTACTTTAGGCGCGCCGAAATCGGTAAACGCCAGCGTGAAGCATACAAAAAACACACTGACCACCGTGTATTTGATCTCGGGCAGGGTTATTTTGAACAGCTTTTTAAGCGGCGGGACGCCCATAGAATCAGCCGCTTCATAAAGCCGCCCGTCCGCAAATTCAAGCGCCACAAAAAACATCAGGAACGCTTGGGGGAAGGTGAAAACAATCTCCGAAACGATAATCCCAAGCCGCCCGTATATCTCAATGTCCGCCCCCAAAATGCCGGTTACGATCCCTTGCCTGCCGAATAGATAAATAAGCCCGATTGCGTGTACAACGGTAGGGATAAAAATGGGTATCAGCGCTATGTATTTAAAAAACACCTTGCCCTTTATGCGCGTTCTCGTTAAGGCATAAGCATACAAAAAGCCCAAAGACGCGCTGAACATCGTTGCCCATAGGGATATGTCAATGGTATTAAGAATCGAAGCCCTCAGCATCGGGCTTCCAAAATAGGTTATGTAGTTTTGGAAGCCTACAAATTCATCCGCTCTGGACAAGAAAGCTTTTGAAAATAGGGAAAGCAGTGGGAACACCAAAACGATTGTAAAAACCAAAAGGCAGGCTGAAAGGGTTATAAGCTGGGATATGCTTACGCCTCTCAGCTTTTGCTTAAAACTGTTCATCATATTTTACACCGCGATATTTTCTTAATATTTTCTTAATACTTAATCAAATGCTCATGCGGCATTTTCAAGAACACCATTGCGTTTTCATTTAGATTCATTTTATCGGCTGTTTCCGATGAGATGTCTAAGTGGATTTCTGTGCGGTTAGGCATTTCCCCGAGAACACGCGTAAGCGGCCCCTTAAACTCCACATGCTTAATCACCGCAGTAAAGTCATGGGGACTATGACGGTCGGTTATTATGACGTTTTCAGGGCGAATCGCACAGGTTTCATCGCTGTCCTGAAAGAAATTCATAGCGCCTATAAAATTCGCTACAAAAGGAGTGGCGGGGCTGTCGTAGATTTCCCTCGGCGTTCCGATTTGCTCCACGAACGAATTGTTCATAACGATGATGCGGTCAGCCATTGTAAGCGCTTCTTCCTGATCGTGCGTCACCATGATTGCGGTGATTTGCAGCGTTTTTTGAATGGCCCGGATTTCGGAGCGCAGCCTTGAGCGGACCTTCGCGTCAAGCGCGGACAAAGGCTCGTCCAAAAGCAGGAACGCGGGGGATAATGCAATCGCCCTTGCCAATGCCGTCCTTTGCTGCATACCGCCGGAAAGCTGGCGGGGGTACTTGTCCCTGTGTTCAAATAAATCTACCATGCGCAGGGACTCATAAGCCTTGCTAACCATTTCATCTTTCGTCATGCCTTTTTTCTGCTGCAAGCCAAACATGATATTGCCCATTACAGTCATATTGGGGAATAACGCGTAGGATTGAAACACAATACCGAAGTTGCGCTTTGAGGGCGGTAAAAATGTTGCATCCTTCCCGTTAATGAATACCTGACCGGAAGTTAGATTTTCCAATCCGGCTATTATGCGGAGCAAGGTTGTTTTCCCGCAGCCGGATGGCCCCAAAATGCAGACAAACTCGCCTTTTTGAATATCCGCGCTGATATTGTTTAAGGCTGTCTGCTTATCAAAGATTTTGGTTATGTTTTTCATTTGCAGGAACACCGGACACCCTCCTGTTTACAGGAAATTACCGCGCAATTTACGTTGTGTATTGCGCGGTGACATCCTGTGAAATTTTATTTATCTCTCTTCGGATTTACCGTCGAACATTACTGTCCATCGATCCAAAATGCTTTCACGGTTTGCGGCGATCCAAACCAAATCATTTTCAATAAGCTGCTCAACAGGGTCGAGGTTCGGGAAGCCGTCGTATGTAGAAACATTGCCATTCGTAACGATGGGATAGTATTGGGCGTACAGTTGCATTGCTTCATCTGTAATTGCCCAGTCAAGGAATGTTTTTGCCGCGGGGTTTATGTTATCTTTTTTCATAAGCGCGTTGGCTTCCAAATCCCAACCTGATCCCTCTGCCGGGAATACGATTTCAACAGGGGCGCCTTGGTTCTTTTGGCCAATGGCTGTGAAGCCGAAGCTGACGCCGATTGCACATTCACCCGCGCCCGCCATTCTTGCGGGTCTTGAGCCGGAATGCGTGTATTGCTGTACGTTTTCATGCAATGCCGACAAGTAATCCCAGCCCGCTTCTGTTTCTCTGCCGTTCAGTTGGAGAAGCGCTGTAACGGTCAGAAGCCCTGTGCCTGATGAGGCGGGGTTCGGCATGACGATTTGTCCGCTTAATTCAGGCCGCAGTAAATCCTGATAACCCCGAATGTCCGAAGCGTTTAAGCCTAGCTTTTCAATCTCAACGGTATTGACAACAAAGACTGTTTCCCACGCATTGTTGCCCACCCATGTCGGAGTGGATTTATCGGATTTAAACTGCGGAAGAATCCTCTCAACCCCGGCAGGGGAGTATGGTTCCAGCATACCTTCTTCATCGAGAACTAAGAGGGATGATGCTGCCGTACCCCAAATAACATCGGCAACAGGGTTGTCCTTTTCAGCCAGAAGCCTCGCGGTGATAATACCCGTGGAATCACGCACAATGTTTACGGTAATGTCAGGATGCTTATATACATATATATGCAGTGTATCGGTTGTCTTGTTGATTTTGAATATCGTGCTTATTGTCTGTATGGAGTAAGCGTCAAAAGATGCTTTTTGTCAAGGTGGTAATCCGTATAAACAAAAAGTATAAACAAAAATATCAAACCACCCATTAGAACACACTATGTTCTGATGGGTGGTTGTTACTTTATTGCCAGCTTACATTCCGTTTGATATAAAACATATGGCTTTCTTACTGAAAATTGGACTCAAACCGGCGCGTTCTCTATGATAACAAAGCTTTGTGGGCTGACTGTGACTTTACCGCCCTCACAGACAAGCCCGTTCCCGATTTGATACACCGCATTCCCCGAAAAGGCGGGATAGTCCCAGTCAAGGCTTGCGGCATCCGCCGAGGGATTGACGAAAAGCAGGAAGCGTCCCCTGCGATACACAAAGGGATAGGCATCCGGTTGAGCATATATCACTTCAAATGAGCCGTCTGCGGACAGGTCGGCGTATTGGTGGCGCAGGGAAATGAGTTCCACAATCGTCCGGTATAGTCCGTCGGAAAGATTTTTTTGATTTTCCACCGTGGGCGCGTCAGGAGCCGAATCTACGGGCAAATACAGCTTTTCAGGCGGCGCGTTGGAAAAACCGAGGTTAGAGCCGCCGTCCCACTGCATGGGTGTGCGGGTTCCTGTGCGGTCGTATCCTCCCTCCTTGCTTGGAAGGCCGTCTATATAGCGCATTCCAAGCTCGTCGCCGTAATACAAAAACGGTATGCCGGGTAAAGTGAAAATCAGCGCGTAGGCCAGCTTAATCTCCAAAACATCAAAATGCTTGGTCATGCGCGGGGTATCGTGATTGCATGTCCCCGGACAAATATAGCCCAAACCATGTACCACCTTATAGTGCCGCTCGTATTCTTTCATAAACTGTGCGATATCGCCCCTGCCTGTTTTGCTGAAATAACTTTTATCCTCGCCGTTTTTCCAATTTCGGAACAAGGTATCAAGGCCGCATTCAGGACTGTACGGGGCAAAATCCATATGGAATCCGGCACTGCGGATAGCTTGCTCGGGTTGGCACCATTCCGATAAGAGCGCCGCGTTAGGGTAGTCATTATCTAGCATTTGACGCACAGCGCACCAAATACAGGAGGTAGCTTCCCGTTTTTCATCGTTTTTAATTAAAGAGAAAGCCATATCGACGCGGAATCCGTCCGCCCCCATATCCAGCCAGAAACGCATTACATCCTTCAGCGCCTCCACAGTAGCAAGACAATCCGGATGCTCCGGCGGCAGTTGCCATTTAGGATGCGTAATTGTATTGAAACCATAGTTAAGTGCCGGCTGAGAGCTGAAAAAATTTACCATGTAGTTGCCGTCCCGAGGAGTTACGCCATATAGGTACCTAAACCCGGGTGCCTCCTCGGTGACCGCGTCTGTAAAAATATAGCGGTTGGTGTATTCGTTTTTCTCATGGCGGCAGCTTTCCTTAAACCACGGATGCTTGTCGGAGGTGTGTCCGGGCACAAGATCCAGCAGCACATGCATACCTTTTTCGTGGGCAGCTTGAAACAGTGAGGCTAAATCCTCGTTAGTGCCGTATCGCGGAGCCACCTGCTTGTGGTTGGTAATGTCGCGATAATCTCAGCAGCATCCAAGACAGAATGGGCGTAAAGTAACATTTTACGAAGCAAGAAAGCTGGGATTTGTCCGGCTTTCTTGCTCAATATTTCATATTTGTGATATACTGGAGCAAAACAC
>Ga0099364_10000172_pt1 | contig 108441 bp, 117 predicted proteins | sample TergutTh196P3_FD_73070 | JGI IMG/M metagenome (GOLD analysis project Ga0099364, IMG submission 73070) | Microcerotermes parvus P3 segment gut microbial communities from Pointe-Noire, Republic of the Congo - Th196 P3 | ecosystem: Host-associated > Arthropoda: Insects > Digestive system > Gut ...
ATGCGTCCGCTTAATTGGAAATCTCCGAGAGAGGTTTTGAACGCTTTTCTTAAAACGGGAGAAGTTTTTTGAAATAATGTGTAACACATCATTGACAAACGTACAGATTGTATAAACGCCCCTTTCGGAGCTTTTAAGGTTCGCAATGAATAAAGAGGGTTGAACATGAATAAGATTAATAAATAAAAAATCGGTCGCGGGGTTCTGAAGAGGGAAGGATATGTGATTTAATGATACAACATGTCTATAAAAGTAAAACTAAAGAAGAGCTGATACAAAATACGGGAAAAGTATTTGAAGAGATTTTAAACAAGAAGCTTCGCGATATGGGTTCAGAGTATCAAATCAAGTTCACCCTCCGCCGTATTACGGATTAATGAAGAAGTCGCGATTTAGCGGCTTTTTAATTTTCGCTTAATTACTTGACAAAATACAGCCCATATGCTATACTACTACTATATAATAATACACTTTATATCAAGGAATATTATGTCTAAAGTTGCTATATACATCCGCCTGTCGAAAGAAGACGAACATAAGATTAACAAAGAAAACGACAGCGAAAGTATAATTAATCAGAAAAACATGTTGGTTTCATATGCCTACGAAAAAAAATGGGAAATATATAAAATATATTCAGATGAAGATTATTCCGGCTCTGATATAGCGCGTCCTGCTTTTAACGAGATGTTAAAAGACGCCGAAACGGGCAAATTTCAAATTCTGCTCTGTAAATCATTATCAAGATTTGCTCGTGACGTCGCCACTGTAGAGACATACATTCACGATAGGTTTATAGAATGGGGAATAAGATTTATCGCCCCTGCGGATTACGCAGACAGCGGACAAAAGGGAAGCCGTAAGAATATTCAGATAAATTCTTTAGTAAACCAATGGTATCTCGAAGACATGTCCGAAAACATAAAAAGCGTTTTAAGGCATAAAAAACAACAAGGGCAATATTTATCAGCAGTACCGCCATATGGCTATAAAAAAGACCCGGAAAATAAATACCGTCTTGTTAAAGATGAGAATGTTCAATGCGTAGTGGAAAAAATATTTGAGATGGCTTTGTCGGAACATTCGTTAAGCTCTATATTAAGATACCTTAATAATAGTTATATCTGTCCGCCTACCGTATATCGTAAAACAGGACAAGTCACATATGAGGGAAATATAAAACATACTCAATGGGGTAATAGTTCATTAAGCCAATTATTAAACAACCCCATATACGCCGGTAATTTAGTTTTAAATGTATGGGGTACTAAAACATATAAATCTAAATACTCAACCAAAAAGCCGAAGGAAGAATGGATTATACATGAGAATATGCAGGAATCATATGTAGGTTTGATTGAGTTTGAAAAAATCCGGAGCATAAGGAAAAACAGAAACAGTTTCATAACTAATAAAAATAACAAGCTGCCGAATCCCTATAAAGGATTAATCTACTGCGGTGTTTGCGGCGGTAAACTGACCCTGACTGTAGAAAACTCAAAAGCAAAAGGCTTATACTACAGGTGTATGGCTCCGATTGAGGGAAGGTCTGATTGTAAGGGCGTCAGAATTTCTCAAAAATGGATTAGCGAGATATTAACTTCTGAAATAAAAAGACTGATAAATGAGTATTTAGAGTACGGAGCAAATTACTCTTTAGATAAAAGCGATAAAAAAGATACTTTAAAGAGCATTAAGGCAGAAATACAGTCACTGCGGACACAGCTTCACTCCCTGCAAACCGGATTAAGTGAATCTTTTTTAGAAAAGGTCGATGAAAAAATATCGCAGGAGGAATATGATATAATACGAAACAGCCTTATGAACAGAATTTCCGGTATAAAAGATGCGATAAAAGATAAAGAGAACAGAATCTTAAATATAAAACAAGCACAGGAAGAATCAAAAAATATGGAGAGCTTTATAAATGAAAATAAAGATTTTGATGTTTTGAGCAGAGAGATTATTATCAGCTTTATAAGCCGAATCGTTGTAAATGAGCGTAACAGTAAAAAGAAATTTGATTATAATGTGGTGTTTGAATATAAAGTATAATCATGGTTAATATCATCACTCAACACCGGATGACTGGAATGACCATATAAAAATTCTTAACCACGGATTTTCCGTAGTTAAGAGTCAGCCTGTTGATTATGACCTTTCCGAGGTTTATGTAAATGTTGCGGGCGGTGAAAAGGGCAGGGCGGCGGTAAGGCTCGCCGAGACACCCGTGCTTCCGCTGTCGGATTCGGAGATGAGGATGATTGAAGTTAAAGTCTCGATTATACCTTTTATTTATGCAGGTTTTGAAGAGGGCGAGCAGGTGGGGATTTTAGAGTTTTATTATAACGGAAAACTGCTAAAAACAGTGCCTGTCGTGACCGCCGAGAGATGCGTTTCGCCTGCCGAAAAGTTAACAATTACTGCGACATTTGTTCAAATATGGCGAAGAAACTTGTTTTAAACTGAAAGTTTCATTATAAAATAAGAAAAACATAAATTTTATCACCTTTTGGTGATTGAGAGGAAAATTTGTAGAGTGGAAAAAGAAAGACTGCAAAAGCTTATTTCGGAGAGCGGGCATTGTTCCCGCCGCGCCGCCGAAGAATTAATTAAGAGCGGTTCGGTAAAAGTAAACGGCAGAAAAGCAAACATAGGTGACAAGGCTGACAAAAACGCTCTGATAACCGTGAACGGAAGGCGGCTTGAGTTTTCAAAAAGCAAGCGGTATATAAAACTATATAAACCGCGCGGTTACACAACCTCAATGTCCGATTCTCACAGCAAAAGGCTTATCACCGAATTATTGAAGGGCGTAAACGAGCGTGTTTATCCCGTAGGGCGGCTTGATAAAGACTCCGAGGGTTTATTAATTCTTTCAAATGACGGTGAATTTACTAATGATATAACCCATCCGAGCGGCAAAATAAAGAAAAAATATCGTGTTACCATTCCCTGCGTGATTTCGGAGAATATTATCTCGCGGCTCTCGGAGGGTGTGAATATAGGCGAGGATGGTGCTGTTGAAATAACCGCTCCCTGCGAAGTTAATGTGATTTCTGTTGAAAAAGCAGGTGAAAGGGTTTCGCGAAATGCGGGAAAATCATCGAGAACAGTACTCGAAATTGCGATAACAGAGGGAAAAAACCGACAAATCCGCCGAATGTGCAAGGCGGTAGGGCTTGAAGTCTCGCGTCTTAAAAGGACGAGCATCGGCGGCGTAAGGCTCGGAATGTTAAAGCCGGGCGAATATGCGGATTTGAATGAAAAGGAGCTGAGAATTCTCGAACAGGCTACAGGCAAGAGATACAAGGGTACAAAGGTATAAAAGTATAAAAGACATAAAGGATAAAGGAAAATTATAAATGGTCGATTTAACGCTTTTAAAACAACTTTTTGACGAGAATACATTCACGGAAATACAAAAGCACCCCGATTCGGGCGTGATTGCCGGATTTGGGGCAATAGCGGGTTCCGAGGGTACGGCGGCTTATGCCTATATCCAAGATAAAAATGTAAAAAGCGGCGCAGTAAACCAAAACGCCGCCGCTAAGATGAAAAAAGTGTATGCGTCTGCCGTAAAATTCGGCACTCCCGTAGTGGCGATTTTTAACTCCAAGGGCGGCGAAATCAGCGAGGGACTTGAGCTTGTTGACGCCTATTCGGAAATAATTGAGAATGCCGTACAGCTTTCGGGTGTTGTACCGCTTATATCAATCGTAACGGGGCTGTGTACGGGTTTAAACGCTGTTCTTTGCTGTATGTCTGATTTTGTAATCATGTGCAGGGACGCCGAGATGTTCTTTACGCCGCCTTTTATATCCGAAGAAGAGACAGAAAATGCGGGGACAGCGGAGTTTAACGCAGGGGCAGGGGTTGCCAATATAATAGTTAATGACGCTTTGGAAGGTGTAAAAAAAGCGCGTGAATTATTAAAATATCTGCCAAAAAATAATTTAGAGCCTACTTTTTTCTTCGGCTATGAAGAAAACGATATAAATATAACTGACAGACTTAAATCCGAGCAGTTAATCAAGGCTGTCGCTAATAAAGATAATTACATCGAGATAAATGAAAGTTTCGGGAGAGGCGGCGTAACCGCACTCGGCGTATTGGATAATTTTGCGGTCGGATTCGTCGCTTTAGATAAATCGGATAAACTGACCGCTGATGAAACGGCTAAAATCGCCCGATTTGTCAATTTTTGCGATGCTTTTTCGCTCCCTGTTATAAGTATAATAGATAACGAGGGCTTTGAAGCGAGTAATAAGGCTGAAAAAAGCGGGTTTGTCAGAGATTTAGCTAAATTAGCGCAGGTCTACGCTTCGGCAACATGCCCTAAAATCAATCTCATCACAGGAAAAGCCACAGGCGCGGCATTTATTTTAAGCGGCGGATTTAAAAGTGATTTTACGCTTGCTTATGAGGGTTCTTTCATTTCGCCGATTTCCGTTAAAGCGGCGGCTGTTTTCCTTGAGATGTCGGAAGACGACTATATAAAGGAATACGCAAGCGTACAGACTGCGCTTGAGAAAGGCTATATCGATGCCGTTATAACGCCGCCGGAGGTAAGAGCCGCACTTATCACGGCGTTAAACGCCGTTCGGGATAAGCGAACGGCTTCACCGAAAAGAAAACATATTAATATGGTTTTTTAAAAGAGGAGAATTAAAAAATGAAAAGATACTGTATAACTGTAAACGGTATGGCTTATGATGTCACAGTTGAGGAAACCGATGCTGTTGAAGAAGCCTCCGTACAAGAAGCACCTGCCCCGAAGCCGCGGGCGGCAAACCCCGGTAAACAGGGCGGCATTAAAATTGAAGCACCCATGCCGGGTACTATAATAGATATAAAGCTCGGCGCAGGTGCGGTGGTGCAAAAAGGCTCCGTCATAGCCGTACTCGAAGCCATGAAGATGGAAAACGATATAGTAGCGGCGACAGACGGCGTGATTGTAAGCGTTAATGTGAAAAAGGGCGATTCTGTGGGTACGGGAGCGGTGATTGCCACTATGTCGGCGAGCGTTTAATTCTTATATTTAATATAGTGTAGGGAGGCTGCTATGCCTAAAATAAACATAACAGATGTAACCCTGCGTGACGCGCATCAGTCGTTATTAGCTACGCGCATGACCACACAGGAGATGCTGCCCGCATTACCGCTGTTGGATAAAATCGGGTTCTATTCGCTTGAGTGTTGGGGCGGGGCAACATTTGACGCTTGTCTGCGCTTCCTTGATGAGGACCCGTGGGAGCGTCTCAGGATTTTTAGGCGCGAAATGCCGAAAACTAAGCTGCAAATGCTTTTCAGAGGGCAGAATATGCTCGGATACAGGCATTATGCCGATGATGTTGTTGAGTATTTTGTACAAAAATGTATAAGCAATGGTATTGATATAATACGTATCTTTGACGCACTTAACGATATTCGTAACATGACTGCGTCAATAAAAGCCGCCAAAAAAGAAGGCGCGCATTTTCAGGGGTGTATCTCATACACTTTGAGTCCGGTTCACAGCACAGAAAGATTTGTGGAATTTGCGAAACAGCTTGAAAACGAGGGTGCGGACAGTATCTGCATAAAAGATATGGCAGGGCTTTTAAAGCCGTATACAGCGTTCGGGTTAGTGACGGCTCTGAAAAAAGCCTTGAAAATCCCTGTCCAAATACACTCTCACTATACATCGGGTATGGCTTCTATGGCAGGACTCAAGGCAATTGAAGCCGGTGTCGACGCTGTAGACACTGCGATGTCTCCTTTGTCTATGGGGACGAGCCATATGGCTACTGAAACGCTTGTCGCTTCGCTTCAGGGTACAGAGTATGATACGGGACTCGATTTAGCGGCTTTGAGCAAGATTCGGGATTATTTTGAGAGTCTGCGGGAAAAACACCTTAAAAGCGGGCTTCTCGACCCGAAAGTTATGGGCGTTGACGCGAATACACTGTTGTATCAGGTGCCGGGCGGTATGCTGTCGAACTTAGTCTCACAGCTAAAACAAGCAGAAAAAGCCGATATGCTTGAGCAGGTACTTAAAGAAATTCCGCGGGTGAGAGAAGAAGCGGGCTATCCGCCGCTTGTCACGCCTACTTCACAGATTATAGGGACGCAGGCGGTGTTTAATGTAATTAACGGCGAGCGTTACAAAACCGTTACAAAAGAGTTCAAGGGGCTTGTTAAAGGGGAATACGGTAAAACCCCTGAGGAAATCGAACCCGGCTTCAGAAAAAGAATTATTGGTGACGAAAAACCGACAGACTGCCGCCCTGCCGATTTAATCGCCCCGGAGCTTGAAAACCTCAAAGCAGAAGCAGAAAAGTGGATTGAGCAGGACGAGGATGTACTGAGCTATGCCATGTTCGGGCAGGTGGCAGAAAAGTTTTTCGAAAAACGCTCAGACAGGAAAAGCGGTATAGATTACACCAACAAGGACGCAGAGAATAAGATTTTGACGGTTATGTGATAATATATTAACCAACAGTGTTGAAAAATATTTGTACATAACATACAAATCGGAGTGATAATAATTATGGTTATTGGACGAATAATAGAATATTTCGCAGTTTGGCGAAAAAGTAAAAAATCTCTGTTGACTTAATCTGAATTTCAATATATACTGTATTAAGCGGAATGTATGTATGGAGGGATGCTAAATGCTCGTAAAAGAAGTAACTGTTACGAATCAGGTAGGACTACATGCACGCCCGGCTACTTTTTTTATTCAAAAAGCCAACGAGTATAAATCCTCGATTTGGGTTGAAAAAGAGGGACGCAGGGTTAATGCTAAGAGTCTGCTCGGTGTCTTATCTCTTGGTATTGTCGGAAACACGGAAATAAGAGTACTTGCTGACGGCGCGGACGAGCAGCTCGCGGTTGAAGGCTTGTGTAAGCTTGTGGAAAGCGGTTTCGCGGAGTAAACAGAGAGAATGAATTTGTGTTAATCGAAAGCGATTAGTACCGTGACCGTCTGCTTTTAAGTAGGCGGTTTTTCATTGCTAAATGTATAAAATGTATAATTTATACAATTTGCACAAATAATAAAGAAAACCGACGCGAATTTTCTACGCATAAAATTTCCATATGCCTATTGCATTATTTCATCGTTTGTAGTATAATAAATTTTGCGCGTTGCTGTTTTGCCAAATGAAACACACGGCAACGTGGAAACAATAGTTTTAGGTTTCCGTAAGTTTTCTGTAATTTTCTGAAAGGAGAAAAGAGCTTGGCAGTTAAGGAAAAAGTAAGGATAAAGGTCAAGGGTTACGAACATGGTATAGTCGATTCTGCTTCCGCTAAAATAGTGGAGACGGCGAAACGCACCGGTTCGCGCGTTGCGGGTCCGATTCCGCTCCCGACAGATAAGGAAATAATAACTATTCTCAGAGCCGTACACAAGTACAAGGACAGCAGAGAGCAGTTTGAGATGAGAACCCATAAACGCTTGATTGACGTTATCCGTCCCACCAATAAGACAGTGGAAGCACTTCAAAATCTTGAGCTTCCGGCCGGCGTGGAAATTTCAATGGAATTTTAAGGCTAACCCCTTAACTATATAATTGTTATTTCGTACTGTTGGTCATGTTCATGAGTTTTAAGCGAGTGAACCAATAACCATAAGAACAGGAGGAGCCTTTTAATGAAAAAAGGTATAATCGGAAAGAAAATCGGTATGACACAGATTTTCTCCGAGGCGGGAAAAGTAATCCCCGTGACGGTTGTAGAAGCCGGTCCGTGCGTGGTCACACAGAAAAAAACTGAAGAAAACGACGGATACACAGCTTTTCAGCTCGGCTACGGCGATGTTTCACCCAAAGGCGTAAACAAACCGAGGCAAGGACATTTTAAGAAAAACGACCTTCCATTCAAGCGGCATCTTAGGGAGTTTAAGCTTGAGGGCGTACAGTATAATGTCGGCGATATTTTAAAAGCCGATGTTTTTGAGGCGGGCGATGTGATTGACGTTTCCGGAATAAGCAAGGGTAAAGGATTTCAGGGAACCATTAAACGTCACAACACAAGAAGCATAAAAGAAACACATGGTTCGGGACCCACACATAGACATGCGGGTTCAATGGGTGCGAACTCCAGCCCATCCAGAATATTTAAAGGTAAAAAAATGCCCGGACACATGGGTTCTGAAAGAATAACCGTACAAAACCTTACGGTAGTTAAGGTAGATGCGGATAATAACTTAATCGCAGTAAAGGGTGCAATCCCCGGACCTAAGGGCGGAGTGGTTTGCATAACTGACGCGATTAAGGCGCAGGGAGGAAATTAAAAATGGCACAGGTATCTGTTTATGATATGAGCGGTAAAGAGGTTTCCACCCTTGAGTTAAATCAAGATATTTTCGGTATAGAGCCGCATAAGGATATATTACATGCGGCGGTGGTGAACTATTTAGCCAATCAGCGGCAGGGAACCCAGTCCGCTTTGACAAGAACCGAGGTTCGCGGCGGTCACAAGAAGCCGTGGAGACAAAAAGGGACAGGAAGAGCGAGACACGGTTCAACGAGAGGACCGCAGTGGAGACACGGCGGCGTGGCGTTTGCGCCCAAACCGAGGAGCTATAGGTATTCGCTTAATAAAAAGGTAAAGCGCATAGCCATGAAATCCGCGCTTTCATCTAAAGTGCTTGACGGCGACATGATGGTTCTCGAGGGGTTAAAGGTTGACGAGTATAAAACAAAGACCATGGTTAAACTTTTAAATGCACTTAATGTCGAGAGAAAAGCCCTGCTCGTTTTGGCGAGCGTAGACGACAAAGTCATTAAAAGCGCGAATAATATTCCGGGCGTTAAAACAACGCAGGTAAACACCTTGAATGTATACGACATATTGAACTATGACAAGTTCATAGTTGTAAAAGACGCCGTTTCCAAGATTGAGGAGGTGTATGCGTAATGGCCGCTATAGAAAGAACCGCTCAAGATATAATTGTACGTCCGGTAATATCCGAACGCTCAATGGATAACCTGCAACAACGTAAATACACATTCCGCGTAATGAAAAACGCTAATAAAATCGAAATCGCTAAAGCTGTCGAGGCTCTTTTCAATGGTGTAAAAGTAGAAAAAGTGAACACAATGACAGTAAGGGGCAGAAAAAGACGTCAGGGCAGAAACGAAGGCTACACACCGAGCTGGAAGAAAGCAATCGTTACGCTGACAAAAGATTCAAAGACAATCGAATTCTTTGACGGAATGGTATAAACTAACTAACGAGAGGTAGAACATGGCTATTAAAGTATATAAACCCACCACGCCCGGTCGGCGCGGCATGTCGGTGGTGGACTACGGCGGATTATCTAAAGTCGAACCTGAAAAAAGCCTTTTGCAAAAAATAAAAAAACACGCAGGGCGTAACAGTTACGGCAGAATTACCGTTCGTCATAAGGGCGGCGGGAATCGCGTAAAATACAGAATTATAGACTTTAGGCGCAATAAGCTTGACATGAATGCCGAAGTCAAAACGCTCGAATACGACCCTAACCGTTCTGCATTTATCGCACTCGTACAATATGAGGACGGCGAAAAAAGATATATAATCGCACCCGACAAACTCGTGGTAGGAGATATTATCAGAGCCGGAAAGGGTTCGGACATAAAACCGGGAAACGCACTCGCCTTAAACGACATGCCCCTCGGTACGGTTGTTCATAATATTGAGCTCTACCCCGGAAAAGGCGCGCAGCTTGTACGCTCGGCGGGTAGCTCGGCACAGCTTATGGCTAAAGAAGGTAAGTTGGCGTTAATAAGACTCCCCAGCGGAGAGCTTAGGAATGTTTCATTAAAATGTATGGCGACTATCGGCTCTGTTTCAAACCCCGACCACTCGAACGTAAACTGGGGTAAAGCGGGCAGAATGAGACATAAGGGTATTCGCCCAACGGTACGCGGTTCTGTAATGAACCCGTGCGACCACCCGCACGGCGGGGGTGAGGGTAAATCTCCTATAGGGCGACCGAGTCCTGTGACTCCGTGGGGTAAGCCCACTCTCGGTTATAAAACCCGCTCTAAGAAAAAAGCGAGTAACAAATTCATCGTGAAAAGACGCGACAAATAATACAACCTTCGGCAGATGAAAGGAATCGGTTAAATGAGCAGAAGCATAAAGAAGGGACCTTATGTTTTAGATTCCCTTATGAAAAAAGTAGTAGCCATGAATACTTCGGGTGAAAAAAAGGTCATAAAGACCTGGAGCCGCGCAAGCACCATTTTCCCCGATTTTGTAGGACATACGTTTGCGGTGCATGACGGGCGTAAGCACGTCCCCGTCTACGTAACCGAGGACATGGTAGGTCATAAATTAGGCGAATTCGCTCCGACACGAACCTACAGGGGTCACGCCGGAAGCAAGACGACCAAGAAGTAGGGAGGAAAAAGACAATGGAAGCAAGGGCTGAACTTAAACACGTCCGAATTTCTCCCCGAAAAGTCGGAATCGTGCTTGATTTAATCAGAAACAAACCCGTGGATGTGGCAATGGCGACGTTAAAACTCACCCCCAAGGCGGCGAGCGAACCGTTGCAAAAATTGCTCAAGTCCGTTATGGCAAACGCCGAAATCAATCATATGATGGATTTATCTTCGTGCTATGTCAGTGCGTGTTGGGTGGGAGCAGGTATAACCATGAAACGTATACGCCCCAAAGACCACGGACGCGCTCACCGTATATTGAAGCGGACATCCAATATATTTATGGTTGTTAGGGAAAAGGAGTAAGAGAATGGGACAAAAGGTTAATCCGCACGGATTGAGAGTCGGGATTATAAAGGACTGGGATTCGCGATGGTACGTGAGCAAAGGTACGTTCGGCGATACTCTGATAGAGGATTATAAAATCCGCGAGTATTTTGCGGGTAAAACATATCGCTCAGAAAAGTCCCCCGTTCCGATGAAACCGGGAATTTCTCTTGTGGAAATTGAGCGCGATGCGACAAAAGTTAAGGTGTTCGTTCACACCGCAAAGCCCGGTATATTAATCGGCTCTAAGGGTGCGGAAATCGAGCGTATGAAAAAGGACCTCGAAAAAATCACAAAAGGGAAACCCGTTAACTTAAATATAATTGAAGTCAGGGATTTAGACCTTAACGCACAGCTCGTTGCGGAAGCCATAGCCGCCCAGCTTGAACAGCGCGTATCCTTCAGGCGAGCTATGAAACAGGTTATAGGCAGAACCATGAGAGCGGGAGCGAAGGGTATTAAGACTATGGTCTCAGGTCGCCTCGGCGGTGCGGAAATTGCACGTGCGGAAAGCTATAAAGAGGGGACTATTCCGCTTCAGACATTGCGTGCGGACATTGACTACGGTACAGCAAGAGCAAACACCACTTACGGCGTTATCGGCGTAAAGGTGTGGATATACAAAGGCGAGGTTCTCAAAGGCGAAGTAGGCGCGGCAAAAAAGAAAATAGAGTCTATGAAGCGCGAGCCGACAGGCAGAAAGCCGAGAGGCGAAAAACGGTTTGACGGCAGAAGCAATGACCGCTTTAGGGGAGAGCGTCCCGGCGGTCGCGAACAGAGGGTCAGAAATACATCGGACGGAGCAGCCCCGGCAGACAGAGCTTCTTTCCGACCGGAAAGAAAAGCCCCTCGTCCGACAGGTGAAACACCCAAGAAAGAGGGAGGTAACGAATAATGCTGCTTCCGAAAAGAGTAAAGTACAGACGTCAGCACAGAGGACGCATGAAAGGCAAAGCGACCCGCGGTAATGTTGTTTCCAACGGCGAATACGGTTTACAAGCTACTGAACCGTCGTGGATTACCTCGAATCAAATTGAAGCCGCGCGTATTGCCATGACACGTTATATTAAGAGAGGCGGACAGGTCTGGATAAAGATTTTCCCCGATAAGCCCGTTACGCAAAAACCCGCCGAAACACGCATGGGTTCCGGTAAAGGTTCGCCTGAATACTGGGTCGCAGTCGTAAAGCCCGGCAGAGTTATGTTTGAAATCGCGGGTGTTCCGGAAGAAACAGCACGCGAAGCGATGAGACTTGCGGCGCATAAGCTTCCGGTGAAATGCAAGTTTGTAAGAAAGGCAGAGGAGGTTTCGGATAATGAAATTAGCGAAGGAAATGCGTGATTTATCTGAGCTTGAGCTTAACGAAAAGGTCACAGACCTGAAACAAGAGCTTTTTAATCTGCGCTTTCAACATGCTGTTAACCAACTTGAAAATCCGCAGAGAATAAAAGCTGTCAAAAAGCAGATAGCATTAATCAAAACAATTCAACGCGAACGCGAACTTGCTTCGGCAAGCGCGAACTGAGGGAGGCATAAATGAGCGAAAGAAATTTGCGTAAGACGCGGTTGGGAGTCGTTGTAAGCAACAAGATGGACAAGAGCGTCGTAATCGCTATTAAGGATAACATCCGTCATCCCTTATACAAGAAAATCATCAAGCGTACAATTAAATTTAAAGCGCATGACGAACTGAATGAGTGTGGTGTCGGCGATAAGGTTGAGGTTATGGAAACCCGCCCTATATCCAAAGACAAACACTGGCGTGTAGTTAAAATTTTAGAAAAAGCAAAATAATATTTGCCCGAATACGGAATGCCGTTTTTGGGAATAAATCAGGGCGGATCCATTTCGCCCACGGAGGGTAGACATGATACAAATGCAATCACGTCTCAAGGTAGCCGATAACACAGGCGCCAAGGAGATTCAATGTATACGGGTACTCGGCGGAACCCGCCGCAGATACGCCAACATAGGCGATGTTATCGTGGCGTCGGTTAAGAAAGCCGCTCCCGGCGGGACTACAAAAAAGGGCGAGGTCGTTCGCTGTGTAATTGTACGCTCAAAATCAGGCGTAAGACGCGGCGACGGTACCTATATACGTTTTGACGAGAATGCGGCGGTCATAATAAAAGAAGACAAAAACCCCAGAGGAACACGCATATTCGGTCCGGTAGCGAGAGAATTACGCGACAAAGAATACGTTAAAATTCTGTCGCTCGCACCCGAAGTATTGTAATTTAAGGAGCAAAACAATGAATACACTTCATGTTAAAAAAGGCGACGAGGTAATGGTGATTTCCGGTCGTGACAGGGGTAAAAGGGGTAAAGTGCTTGAGGTTAGCCCCAAAGAAGGTAAAGTCATCGTCGAAGGTCGCAATATAGTCACCAAGCACGTAAAGCCGAAAAAACAAGGACAGCTCGGCGGCATAGTAAAAGCGGAGAGTGCAATTTATGCTTGTAAGGTTATGCCTGTCTGTCCGAAATGCGATAAGGCTACCCGCGTGGGCAAAGAGATTAAAAAAGACGAGAAAGTCAGAGTCTGTAAAAAATGCGGAGCTGTACTTTAATAGATTCATGCACAAAAACGGAGTTGCAGAATAAAGGAACTTTCTGCTTCCGAAAGGAGTATAACACAAATGGCAAGAATGAAAACCTATTACAAAGAGAGTGTTATTCCGGCACTTTTTAAGAAATTCGGTTACAAAAGCATCATGCAGGTACCGAGAGTTGACAAAATAGTCGTTAACGTGGCGTCGGGTGCATGTAAGGATAACCCCAAGGTCGTCGAAGCTATTACTAACGACATCAAGAAAATCACAGGACAAAAGCCGGTGATTTGTAAAGCGAAGAAATCAGTAGCGAATTTTAAACTTCGCGAGGGTAACATAATCGGATTAAAAGTCACTCTAAGAGATACAACGATGTATGAATTTCTTGACAGATTTTTTAACATCGCATTACCTCGCGTAAGGGACTTTAGAGGTATAGACCCAAATTCGTTTGACGGCAGAGGAAATTATTCTGTCGGCGTGAAAGAACAGCTTATTTTCCCTGAAATCGAGTATGACAAAATTGATGCGGTACGCGGTATGGACATCAGCTTCGTAACAACGGCAAAAACGGACGAGGAAGCAAGAGAGCTTTTGACTTTAATGGGTGCACCCTTTTCAAAATAAATATGGTGCGTAAAAAAGCGTAATCATTTTGCGTCCGGCAGTTTTGCCGGAGAAAGGATAATTCGAGATGGCAAAAAAATCGAAAATTGCAAGCCAAAAACTTGAGCCTAAATTTTCCACTCGCGGCTATAACAGATGCAAAATATGCGGTAGACCGCATGCGTATTTACGCAAGTTTGGTATTTGCAGGATTTGCTTCAGAGAGCTTGCTTATAAAGGGCAGATTCCGGGCGTAAAGAAATCGAGCTGGTGACGGGCAATTGACAATTGACAATTGACAATTGACAATTAGCAGTTGACAATTAATAATTTAAGCTTGACAGTTTTATTATACAAGGAGGAAGAACAATGCAGATAACCGACACAATTGCGGATATGCTGACGAGGATACGTAACGCCAATGCCGCCAAGCATCAATATGTAGATATTCCGGCTTCTAACATGAAGAAGCAAATAGCGCAGATTTTGATGGATGAAGGCTATATTAAGAGTTCTCGTATAATCGAGGATAACAAGCAGGGTATAATCAGAATCACACTGAAATACACCGAAAATAAGGCGCAGGTAATCCAAGGATTACGCAGGGTTTCAAAGCCCGGACTCAGAATTTATGCAAACAGTAAGGACATGCCAAAGGTAATGAAAGGACTCGGTATAGCTATCGTGTCTACCTCAAAGGGCATAATGACCGACAAAAAAGCGAGAAGCGAAAATGTCGGCGGCGAAGTCCTTGCGTTTATATGGTAAGGGGGAGCGGTAATGTCGAGAATAGGAAGAAAACCAATAGCCGTTCCTGACGGAGTAGATGTAAAAATCGACGGTGGATTAGTAACGGTAAAAGGTCCGAAAGGGACGCTTTCGGGAGAGATTAAACCCGAAATAACAGTAAGAATAGAAGGAACGGAGCTTTTAGTGGAGCGTAGCGGTGATGATAAAGTCAGCCGTTCACTGCATGGGCTTTCGAGGACTCTTGTTTCAAACATGGTCGAGGGTGTGACGAAGGGCTTTACAAAAGAGCTTGAAATAAGCGGAGTAGGTTATCGTTGTGCGAAACAGGGTAATGAATTAAACCTCACGGTAGGATATTCCCACCCGACAATCGTAAAAGACACCGAAGACATTAAAATAGAAGCCCCTTCGCCAAATAAAATAGTTATTTCCGGAATTGATAAGCAAAAGGTCGGGCAGTTCGCGGCTGAAGTACGCAAGATTCGTCCCGTTGAACCCTATAAAGGGAAGGGAATCAAGTATGCCGGAGAACATGTTGTTCGTAAAGAAGGTAAAGCCGGAAAGGGCAAAAAGTAGCTAATAACAGATTAATGAATAATCGGAATTATTCATTGTCTTAACAGGAGATTGTTATGATAAAAACGATTAACAAGAATAAAAACAGATTGCAGCGGCATAAGCGGGTTCGCGGTAAGATAAGCGGAACTGCACAGCGTCCGAGACTCTGCGTGTTCCGTTCTGCAAAAAACATATACGCGCAAATAATCGATGATGTGGCAAAGGTTACATTAGTTTCGGCATCGTCGATGGAAAAAGGCTTTACGGGCGGCGGTAACAAAGAAGCCGCGAAGAAAGTCGGGCTTGCTGTCGCTGAAAGGGCAAAGACTAAGGGTATAGAAGTTGTAGTTTTTGACCGTGCGGGCTACCTTTATCACGGCAGAGTGGCGGCTTTGGCAGAAGGTGCGCGTGAAGGCGGATTAAAATTCTAAAAAAGTAGGAGGCAATATGTCACTTTTAAATGCGGCGAATTTTGAACTTACCGAAAGAGTGGTCAATATTAAACGCGTATCCAAAACCGTTAAGGGCGGACGTGTAATGAAAATCTCGGCGTTAGTCGTCGTCGGAGACGGAAAAGGCGTGGTAGGATTCGGTATGGGTAAGTCAAACGAGGTTCCGGATGCGATTCGCAAGGGTATCGAAGACGCAAAGAAAAATCTCGTCGAAATAACGATAAAAAACTCCACCATTCCCCATGAAATTGTCGGGAAGTATGGTGCGGCGGCTGTTTTGCTGAAACCGGCTCCCGAAGGTACAGGCGTTATCGCAGGCGGACCCGTGCGTGCCGTTATGGAAATGGCGGGGGTAAGAAACATCAGGACAAAATCCCTTCGTTCAAATAATCCGTGCAACGTAGTACGTGCAACGGTACAGGGCTTGTTAACGGTGCGTGATGCGGAAGCAGTAGCCGCTGTAAGGGGCAAAACGGTTAAGGAGATTTTCGCATCCTAATTTGCGTAAGCAAAAAATGAAAGGAAGGCATTGTTATGGCACTTAAAATAAAATTAGTGAAATCGTTAATCGGGCGTAAAGACAGCCATATAGCAACCGCCCATTCGCTCGGACTTCGTAAAATCGGCGCGGAAACTGTTCAGCCTGATAACGAAGCGACAAGAGGAAAGTTGGGTCATATTTCATATTTGGTGGAAGTTACGCAGGGGTAACAGTCTCATCCGAAGTATATTGAGAATTCAATGAAAGGGTATATTTAAAATGAAATTACATGAATTATCCCCCGCGAAGGGTTCAAAAAAAGAAGCTAAGCGCGTGGGTCGCGGTCATGGTTCCGGTCACGGAAAGACGTCGGGGAAAGGGCATAAAGGTCAATGGGCGCGTTCGGGCGGCGGTGTTAAGCCGGGCTTTGAAGGCGGACAGATGAAAATAGCCATGCGTATACCTAAACGGGGCTTTAATAATAAAGTTTTTGCGAACGAGTACGCAATCGTGAATGTTCGAGACCTTGAAAAACGCTTTGAATCGGGAGATGTCATTGACTGTAACGCAATTATAGAAAGCGGCTTAATAAAAAAACCGCTTAATGGAATAAAAATACTCGGAACAGGCGAACTTACTAAGTCATTTACTGTAAAAGCGGCAAAATTCTCGGAAACCGCTAAGACAAAAATTGAAAATGCCGGAGGCAAGGCAGAGCTTGAGCAGGGTTAACAATAAGGCTTTAATTTTAGGGAGAGACGGGTGCATATACAAAGCACATGTATCAAAATAAAAGTAGTTTACAACAAGGCTTTAATTTTAGGGAGAGACGGGTTTTAGTTGCCCATTGACATAGGAAAGGAATTATGAAATGTTTCAGGTTTTAAGAAATGCGTGGAAGGTAGCCGAATTACGTAAAAAAATTCTATACACGGGTCTTATTATACTCGTCTTCAGAATCGGTTCCGCCATATTCGTACCTTTCTTGGATACAACGGTAGTTCAAGGTATGCTTACAGGCGGTGAAAATACGCTCCTCGGCTTCATGAACACCATGACAGGCGGTGCTCTCGGCAACGGTACATTGTTTGCTTTGTCGATTATGCCTTATATTAACGCTTCGATTATCATGCAGCTCCTGACGGTTGCGATTCCTGTGTTGGAACGGCTTAGCAAGGAGGGCGATGAGGGGCGTAAAAAAATTAATACTATAACTAAATTTCTCGCACTCGGTATAGGGGTGTTCCAGGCGGTTGCGTTCTATGTAACGCTTAGAGGCAACGGAGCTGTACTGCACACCAACGGTTTTGACGGATTTTTGGCAATGATTACTATAGTCGGATGCTTCACAGCGGGTTCGTCGCTCATTATCTGGCTTGGCGACCAAATAAACGAAAAAGGTATCGGAAACGGTATTTCAATGATTCTCTTCGCGGGTATTGTTTCGAGACTTCCGATTAGTATTTACGAACTTATTCGGCAAATGCAGGTTCAGGAGACGAGCGGCTTCCATCAGAATTTTGTTTTAATTCCGCTTTATTTAGCACTTTATATAGCCATGATTGCCTTGGTTGTGCTTATGACTAATGCTGAACGCAGAATCCCCGTACAGTACGCAAAGCGCGTAGTGGGGCGTAAGATGTACGGCGGTCAGTCCTCTCATATACCGATTAAAGTGGCTATGGCGGGTGTAATGCCGATTATCTTTGCGATGTCGATTATGTCGCTTCCGCAGACGATTCTGTTTTTCTTCGGAATAAGAGACCCGAGTGCCGGCGGTTTCTGGGGAACTTTCTTGAGGTATTTTAACCAAGGGACTTGGATATATGCGGTGATTTACTTCTTCATGATTATAGGCTTTAACTACTTCTACATTTCGATTCAGTATAACCCCATTGAAATAGCCAATAATCTAAAGAAAAACAATGGCGCGATTCCGGGGTATCGTCCGGGTAAGCCCACTTCGGATTTTATTTATAACTCACTTTCAAAAATAACCTTAATAGGTGCGATTTTCCTTGGCTTTATCGCTATATTCCCGATTGTATTTTCTAATGTTACAAATATTCACGGTATGGCAATGGGCGGTACAACAATGCTGATTCTTGTAGGCGTTTCGCTTGAAACCATGCGTTCGCTTGAAGGTCAGATGATGATGCGTCACCACAAAGGATTTCTTGAGTAGGGTTAAAACTGACGATTATATTGCGGAGGGCGATTATGAATTTAATCTTTTTAGGGGCTCCCGGAGCGGGAAAAGGTACGCAGGCGGAAAGCGTAAGCACGAAATACGGTTTACCTGCGGTTTCTACCGGAAATATGCTTCGCGAAGCTGTTAAAAACGGCACGGAAGCAGGGCTTAAAGCTAAGTCATTCATGGATGCGGGAGACCTTGTTCCGGATGAAGTTGTTATAGGTATTCTGAAAGACCGCATTGCCCTTGACGATGCAAAAAACGGGTTTATTCTCGACGGATTCCCGCGGACGGTAGAACAAGCGGAAGCACTTGAGAGAATGGGCGTGAACATTGACAAGGTTATAAATATTCATGTCGCTGATGAGAAGATTATAGCGCGTATGTCGGGACGGCGTGTTTGCGGTGATTGCGGTGCATCCTATCATATTGAGTATAAACCTGTGAAAACAGAGGGTGTATGCGATTTGTGTAAGGGAGAAGTAGTACTCCGCGATGACGACAAGCCGGAGACGGTATTAATGAGACTAAAGACCTATCATGAGAAAACCGCTCCTCTCATTGAGTTTTACGGCAATCGCGGTAAACTCAGAACCGTTGAAGGACAGGAAGAAATAAAGGACACCACGAAACTGACATTTGAAGCCATAGATGTGTGATTTTGCGTGATTATTGTAAAAAATGCGGACGAACTACAGAAAATCCGCAGAGCATGTGAGCTTTCGGCGAGAGCGTTGCGGCTCGCGGGCGAAAAGATGGTCGCGGGGATAAGCACATGGGAGCTTGACAGGATTATCCGCGAGTACATTGAGAGTCATGGAGCGAGACCGTCGTTTCTGAGATACCGCGGATTTAAGGGAAGTGCATGTATATCGGTTAATTCAGAGCTTATTCACGGAATCCCTTCAAAAAAGAAAATCCTTAAAGACGGAGATATTGTTTCGGTTGATGTGGGCGCTTTTCTAAACGGTTGGCACGGCGACAACGCCGCAACATTCAGAGTCGGAAAGGTTTCCGAAATCGCTGACAGGCTTCTTAAAGTTACCGAAGAAAGCCTTTATGAAGCTATAAAGGTGGCTCTTCCCGGAAGCAGAATCGGTGATATTTCTAACAAGGTACAGACATATTGCGAGAGCAGAGGCTTTTATGTTGTTAAGGAATATATAGGTCACGGAATTGGCAGGGATTTACACGAGGCTCCCGATATACCGAATTTCGGTAAAGCGGGAAAAGGAGCGAGATTAACTCCGGGAATGACTATTTGTATCGAACCAATGGTTAACCAGTCTACAGAAGAAGTTAAAATTCTTTCCGATAATTGGACCGTAGCGGAAGCAAACGGGAATTTAAGTGCACACTTCGAGCATACAATAGCCATAACCGAGGGGCAGCCTATGATTTTGACAAGGTTGAGCTGATGAGAATAGAACTCGGAACCATAGTAAAAAGCAAGTCGGGACGCGATAAGGGCAGTTTTTACGTCGTCGTCGGGTATAAAGACGACACACCGCTGATAGCTGACGGCAGACGCAGAAAACTCGAAAAGCCCAAAGCGAAAAACCTAAAGCATATATCAAAAACAAATACAATAACACAAACAAGCGAGCTGACAAATAGGAAACTGCGAGCTGTATTGCATGGTTTTAATTTTCCGGCGAGATTATAAAAGCAAAGCAAAAACCAACGGGCAAAGGAGAGTGATTAACTTGTCAAAAGACGACGTAATAGAAGTTGAGGGTATTATACTCGAAGCTTTACCGAACGCGACGTTTAAAGTTGAGCTGTCGAACGGGCATAAAATCTTAGCCCACGTCAGCGGGAAGTTAAGAATGAACTTTATCCGTATTCTGCCCGGCGATAAGGTGACGGTTGAAATGTCGCCTTACGACCTCACAAAAGGCAGAATCACATGGAGAGCAAAATAACCGGAACAGGAAAGGATATATGTTATGAAAGTAAGACCTTCGGTGAAACCTATGTGCGAAAAGTGCAAGGTTATAAAAAGAAACGGACGAGTAATGGTAATTTGCAAAGAGCCTAAGCATAAGCAAAGGCAAGGCTAAAAGCCAAAGAGGTGGGTTTTAACCTACCTCGCAGAGGAAATTTTGTATAAATTTCCGGAGTTAATAGAGTATAAACGGAAAGGGAAAAATGTTATGGCAAGAATTTCAGGCGTGGATTTGCCTAAGGACAAGCGGATTGAAATCGGGCTTACCTATGTTTTCGGCATCGGCAGAAGAACATCAAACGATATTTTAGCGGCGGCAGGAGTCAACCCCGATACACGAGTTAAAGACTTAACGGAATCGGAAGAAGCGAAAATCCGTGAGGTTATTGACGCGAGTTATATGGTAGAGGGCGATTTACGGCGTGACGTTGCTCTTAATATAAAGCGTTTGGTCGAAATTAACTGCTATCGCGGTCAGCGTCACCGCAAGGGCTTACCCGTGCGTGGGCAAAGAACGAGAACCAATGCGAGAACTCGTAAAGGTCCTCGTAAGACAATCGCCAATAAGAAGAAATAATAGCTAATCTCAAAACAGGAGGCTTTAAGTATGGCAAAACAGGCGTCAAAGGGTGGTAAAAAGCCCGCAATACGCAGAAGGCGTGAACGCAAAAATATAGAGAACGGTTCAGCGCATATACAGTCCACATTTAATAACACTATAGTTACAATTTCCGATTTACAGGGCAACGCGCTTTCGTGGGCGTCAGCGGGTGGTTTGGGTTTCAGAGGCTCGCGTAAATCTACCCCTTTTGCGGCGCAGTCGGCAGCTGAAACAGCGGCAAAGGCGGCTATGGAGCATGGGCTTAAGACCGTTGAGGTTTATGTTAAAGGACCGGGTTCAGGACGCGAAGCGGCAATCAGAGCCCTTCAAGGCGCAGGGCTTGAGGTACGTATGATTAAAGATGTAACCCCGATTCCCCACAACGGATGCCGTCCCCCGAAACGCAGAAGGGTATAGGGTGATATTGTGAGCTGTTTAGATATTCGCTCTCGGTTTCTTAAATTTATGGAAGAATGCGGCGCGCTTCTTATCGGGGATTTCACCTTGAAAAGCGGACGTAAATCTCCTTACTTTGTTAACACCGGTGAATATAAAACAGGGCGGCAAATATCAAGGCTCGGGGATTTTTACGCCGAAATGATAAAAGAATCGGGCGAAAAGTTCGATGTTCTGTTCGGTCCTGCGTACAAAGGGATTCCGCTTGCTGTTATAACGGCTTCAAAATTGTCCGAAGACGGTATTGATGTAAGCGTTTCTTTTGACAGAAAAGAGCGTAAAGACCACGGCGAAGGCAGTTATATAATGGGTCACACACCTAAAGACGGCGACAGAATTGCAATTATTGAGGACGTTACATCAGCAGGGACTTCAATAAGAGAAACGAGAGCTTTAATTGAAAACCTCGGTATAAACGCAAAAATCACCGCACTTTTTATCTCAATAGACAGAGCGGAAAAAGGCACAGGTGATTTAAGCGCGACAGAGCAAATAAAAAAAGAATTCGGAATAAATGTTTATTCAATAGCAACGGCTAATGATATAATAGGATACCTTGAGAATGTTTCAACCATTCAAAACGCATCGCAGTACGCCGCTAAAATGCGCGAATATCTTAAAGAATACGGCGTGTAAATTTATTCGGGTTTGTTTACCCGAAGTCGGCTTAACCAAGTTGCTGAGAGCCGATAATTTGTAAAAAACAGTTTTTAGGAGGAAAATTAATGGCTATCGACAGGACGCCAATTTCAAAGAGGTGTAAGGCACTCGGAATAAGCCCCGCAGTTTTAGGATACACCTCGAAAAAGGAAACTAAAAGGAACAGAACCCAAAATAACAGGAAGAAAATATCCGAGTATGGACTTCAGCTTAAAGAAAAACAAAAGATGAAGTTTATTTACGGCGTTTTAGAAAAGCAGTTTCATCATTATTATGAAATTGCAACACGTGAGGAAGGTGTATCGGGCGAGAACCTTATCAGACTTCTTGAAACCCGTCTTGACAATGTCGTATTCAGAATGGGTATGGCAATAACAAGACGTGAAGCCAGACAGCTTGTCGGTCACGGACATTTCACCGTTAACGGAAAACGTGTCGATATACCCTCTTACAGGGTAAAAGCGGGCGATGTTGTAGGCTTGAAAGAAAAAAGCAGAAAAAGTCCGAAGTTTGAACAAATTGCGGACATGGTACACGGCAGAATCTTCCCGCAGTGGCTTGACGTAAACAAGGAAACCGTGAGTGCGACAATTTTAAGGTTGCCCCAGCGTGATGAACTTGATTTTGAAATTCAAGAGCACTTGGTCATAGAATTGTATTCTAAATAATTAAACTCCCGCATATAATGTATAATAGTATATTTTTGCGAAAGGAACAGTTGTACAAATGCTCGAAAAAATAGAAAAGCCGGAAATAGAGACTGTAAAGTTAAAACCGGACGGAAAATATGGGATGTTTTGTCTCGAACCGCTTGAACACGGTTATGGAAACACGCTCGGAAACAGCCTAAGGCGCGTATTGCTCTCGTCCTTACCCGGAGTGGCTGTTACATCCGTAAAAATAGACGGCGTACAGCATGAGTTTTCTACGATTGCCGGAATCAAGGAAGACGTAACGGAAATTATTCTCAATGTAAAAGGTCTAATCGCTAAAATGTATGGCGACGCTCCCAAAACAGTTTATATCGAAGCCGAGGGTGAATGTAACGTCACGGCGGCAGACATTAAAACCGACTCTGAAATAGAGATTCTTGACCCGGGAATGCACATTGCTACCCTCTCGCCGGGTGCGAAGTTGTACATGGAAATGACATTCGACAGGGGACGCGGATATGTCAGCGCGGAGAAAAATAAGGCAATATTTTCACCTATACCGATTGGCGTGATTGCTATTGACAGTATTTATACTCCGGTCATGAGGGTTAATTACTCGGTTGAAAATACCCGTGTGGGTCAGAGAACAGACTATGACAAGCTCACAATTGAGGTTTGGACAGATGGTACGATTTCCGCAAAGGAAGCAGTATCATATGCCGCAAAAGTGCTTAGTGAGCATCTCGCACTCTTCGTAGATTTGTCGGACGAGCCTGTTCAGCCTGAACTCATGGTAGAAAAAGACGACAAGAGCAAGGACAAGATTCTCGAAATGACTATAGAGGATTTAGACCTTTCTGTACGTTCATTCAACTGTCTGAAACGTGCGGGAATAAACACAGTTGACGACCTTATCAGTAAGAGTCCCGAAGACATGATGAAGGTTCGTAACCTCGGTAAAAAATCGTTTGAGGAAGTGAGAGCAAAGTTGATTTCACTCGGCTTTGACCTTGCATCAGGCGAAGATTCATAGGAAAGGATAGTTAAAGACATGGCTATGAGAAAGTTAGGCAGGAAAAGCGCGCATAGAAAAGCTATGCTTCGTGCTATGGTGACGTTTCTCCTTGAAAACGGTAAAATAGAAACCACTGTCACCCGCGCTAAAGAAGTACGTAGCGAGGCGGAGAAAGTTATCACGCTCGGAAAAAAGGCAGACCTGCATTCAAAGCGTCAGGTTTTTTCATACATCACGAAAGAGGCTGTATCAAAGAAACTGTTTGACGAGATTTCCCCGAAGTATGCCGAACGTGAGGGTGGATATACCCGTATAGTTAAAATCGGACCGAGACGCGGCGATGCGGCAGAGATGGCGATTTTAGAGTTAGTTTAAGTTTTCGTTTTTTTCATGGGATAAATATACCCCCGCTTGTCGTAATTTTAAAGCGACAGGCGGGGGTATATAAAATATTGCCATATACATTTTAAATTTAAAGAAACATTAATATACCTAAGAAGTGGCATATTGCGCCGAGATTAACAAAGAAGTGCCAAACCATGTGGAAAAACCGCTTTTCCTTTTTTGTATAGAAATACGCACCGACAGAATAGAAGATACCGCCGCTCAGAAGCATTAACTGCATACCTATACTCGCATTGCGAATAAACAGCGGCAGAACAAAAACTATCGACCAGCCCATTATCAGATAAATTGTAAGTGAAACCTTAGGAATTTTACTCTTGGCTATAGATTTATATAAAATACCGAATATAACCATAGCCCACTGAAGAGAAGCAACGACTATACCCTGCCAGCCTCCAATCACCGACAGCGCGACAGGAGTATACGTACCGGCGATGGCGACATATATGAATATGTGGTCAAGAATCTGCATAGCACGCCGCTGTCGTGTGTCGACAGTCATACTGTGATAGATAGCGGACGATAAAAACATGAGAAAAAGCGAACACATGAAAATCGACGTACCCACGGTTGCGAGTACCCCGTATTTTATATAGACGTTGACAGCTACAGGCGCGATTCCGCCCAATACGGCAAATGCCATAGCTCCGTGGCTCACGGCGTTACCGACCTCTTCGCCAAATGTATAGGGGCGTATAATGTTTATTTTTTTCATATTAAGCCTCAACCTCAAGTATAACAGCTCCGATACGATGCTCTCTGTATATATTCTATCACGAAACGGATTGAAAAGTCAACAGATTTTAGTTAGGATTAATATTATAACACATAATATTTAATAAGTCCGACGTCTATATGAATTTGTCGCCGTATAAGCGAATATATTTATAAAAAACGGGACAAAGGTGTGCAGTATTATTGATTAATTTTATAAATTTTCTTAACGAAAAATTCATCTGGGGCACCCCCGCTCTGCTTTTATTTCTCGGAACAGGGATATTTCTCAGCATGAGGTTAGGCTTTTTTCAGTTTAATCTGCCTCGCATAATAAAAATGACGCTTCTCGGCGGCGGTAAAGCATCAAACGATAAAAATCTTTCTCCGTTTCAGACTTTGACGTCAATATTAGCCGTAACCCTCGGTACGGGAAACATAGTAGCTCTCGGAACGGCTATTGCTTTCGGCGGGGCGGGTGCGGTTTTTTGGATGGTGGTATCGGCTTTTTTGGGGATGGCTACAGCATACGCCGAAACATATACGGGTATGAAGTTCCGCATTACAAAACCCGATGGCAGTCGCTTTGGCGGAGCGTTTTTTTATATAGGAAAGGCTCTGGGTAGCGGGTGGGCAAGATTTTTTGCACTCTGCTGTGTATTTGTAAGCCTCGGTATGGGAAATATGACGCAGATGAATGCTCTCTCGGTATCGCTCGAACGGAGTTTCGGGGTGCCTTTGTGGACATCGGGGCTTATGGCGGTCGTACTTGTGGGGCTTTTAGTTTTCGGCGGTGCCGTGATGTTCGGGCAGGTTACGGAAAAAGTGATTCCCGTGCTTTCAATTATTTATGTCTTAGGTTGCATTACTGTAATTTTTATGAATCTTTCAGCTATGCCACATGCACTTTTGCGAATCGTAAGCGAGGCTTTTGATATACGGGCTGTGGGAGGCGGAATTTTAGGGACGGTAATGCTCAAAGGGATGAGCTGGGGGTTAAGGCGAGGCATTTTTTCCAACGAAGCCGGACTCGGAACAACTGTCATGTTAAGCTGTATGTCCTCAGAAGAATCAGCCGTAAAACAAGGCTTATGGGCGTCTTTGGCGGTTTTCATCGACACTGTAATCATATGTGTGCTGACCGCTCTCGCAATACTTGTAACAGGAGCCGACAAAAGCGGTGGAAATGGCGTTTTGTTTGCGGCTGTGGCTTTTGAGAGTGCATTTGGGGCTTATGCCGACATGTTTCTTTCGGCTTGTATCGCGCTTTTTGCGATAGCGACAGCTTCCGGTTGGTCTTTTTTCGGTGCGGTCTGCGTTGAGTACTTGTTCGGAAAGAAATTTATAAAGGGATTCGGGCTTATTTTCACCCTCTGTTGTTTTGTCGGTGCGACGGCGAAACTTGAGTTAATATGGGGTATTTCCGATGTATTTAACGGGCTTATGGCGGTACCGAATTTAATCGCGTTATTTTTATTCGGGTTAAAACATGATTTCTTTATTGACAAATGAGCCATAAAAGGTTATACTATTTAGTGTATCAACTTCTTGAAAGGAACGACAAAATGGGTCTGTCAAATCTAATTTTCGGAGATTATTCAAAAAAAGAGCTTAAAAGAATGGAACCGCAGAAAGTAAAGACGCTTGAGCTTGAGGCGGTTTATGAGAAAATGAGCGATAAAGAGCTTCAGGGGCAGACGGAGATTCTCAGAAAACGCCTTGCCGATGGAGAAACCCTTGACAATATATTGCCCGACGCTTTTGCGGTCTGCCGAGAGGCGATGTGGCGCGTTATTGCAATAAAACCTTATCCCGTGCAGATTCAGGGCGGAATTGTGCTTCATCAAGGCAGAATCTCCGAAATGAAGACGGGCGAAGGTAAAACCTTCGTAGCGGCATTACCATCGTACCTGAACGGTCTGACGGGTGAGGGCGTACACGTCGTCACGGTCAACGATTATCTTGCAAAACGCGACAGTGACCAAATAGGTAGGGTGCATCGCTTTTTAGGGCTGTCCGTAGGTGTGATTGTGCATGAAAAGGACAACGACGAGCGTAGAGAGGCGTATGCCGCAGATATAACCTACGGTACAAACAACGAGTTAGGCTTTGATTATCTGCGCGATAATATGTGTGTACGGAAAGAGGACAAGGTTCAGCGCAGTCATCATTATGCGATTGTGGATGAGGTCGATTCGATTTTGATTGACGAGGCGAGAACACCGCTCATTATTTCGGGGCGAGGCGATAAATCCTCGGAAATCTATCAGCAGGCGGACAAGCTCGCACGTAGGTTGAAAATGGTTAAGGTTGTGGAACTCGACAGTAAGGAAGACCACGATGATTATAAGGGTGATTTTATTGTTGACGAAAAAGCAAAAACCGCGACACTCCTTCCGGGCGGAGTCAAGAAGGCTGAAGAGTTCTTTTCGGTAGAAAATCTCATGGATTCTGATAACATGACGCTCTTGCATCATGTAAATCAGGCTATACGCGCCCACGGTATAATGAAAAACGATGTGGATTATATAGTAGACGATGGTGAAATCGTGATAATAGACGAGTTCACGGGGCGTAAAATGCTGGGGCGGCGTTTTAACGAGGGGCTTCATCAGGCAATAGAAGCCAAAGAAGGTGTAAAAATTAAAAACGAGAGCAAGACGCTCGCGACAATTACGTTCCAGAATTACTTCAGGCTCTACGGCAAACTTGCGGGTATGACGGGTACTGCCATGACCGAAGAGCAGGAGTTCAGAGGTATTTATAACCTCGATGTAATAGAAATCCCCACCAATAAGCCTATTGTACGCTTCGACCGTGAAGACCAGGTGCTGAAGAACGAAAGAGGAAAGTTCACGTCGGTTATCGCTCAGATAAAAGAATGTCACGAAAGAGGACAACCTGTGCTTGTGGGTACTATTTCTATAGAAAAATCCGAGTTTCTATCAAAACTGCTCAAGCGCGAGGGGATAAAACACGAGGTACTAAACGCAAAAAACCATGAGCGCGAGGCAGAAATTGTAGCGCAAGCGGGTAAGAAAAATGCCGTCACCATTGCCACTAATATGGCAGGACGCGGCACTGACATAATGCTCGGAGGTAACCCCGAATTTCTCGCTAAAGCTCGCATGAGAAAAGACGGAATAGAAGAAGACCTAATCATAGAAGCCACAGGGTTTGCAGAAACCGATGATGAACAAATCCTGCACGCACGCGAACTTTATAAAAAATACAATGAGAAATACAAAGAGGAAATAACCGAAGAAGCCGCGGCGGTAAAAGAAGCGGGCGGTCTGTTTATACTCGGTACGGAAAGACATGAGTCAAGGCGCATCGACAATCAGCTTCGCGGGCGTTCCGGTCGTCAGGGAGACCCGGGCGAGAGCAGATTTTTCATTTCGCTTGAAGATGATTTAATGCGTATATTCGGCGGCGAAAGAATACAGGGTATGATGGAAACCCTCAGAATTGATGAAGACATGCCGATTGAAAACAAGATACTCACAAAAACCATAGAATCTTCGCAGAAGAAAATAGAGGGTCGGAATTACTCCATCCGTAAAAATGTACTCGACTTTGACGATGTAATGTCACAGCAGAGAACGACTATTTATAATCAGCGTTCTGCGGTGCTTGACGGAGGCGATGTAAGTGACAAAATACGCTCTATGATACAGGAAACTATAAACGACGCCGTGGATACTTTCTGTCAGGGTGATGTCGCCGACGACTGGAATCTCACGGGCTTGCGCGAAAGTTGGTCGGGGGTACTGACTAATTCTTCAGATTTTAAATACACAAGAGACGAGATGAACGAAATAACCCGCGAGGATATAAAAGTAGAGCTTCAAAAACGCGGATTGGTGCTTTATGAGAAGCGTGAAGAAGAATACGGTGAGGAAATCATGCGTGAACTCGAACGGGTGATTTTACTGAAGAACGTAGACACAAAATGGATGGACCACATAGACGCAATGACCGATTTAAAACAAGGGATTTATTTACGCTCGTTTGCACAAAGAGACCCCGTCGTTGAATACAGACACGAAGGTTTTGCTATGTATGACGAGATGATAGCTTCAATACGCGAAGACACGGTAAGGATGATACTAACGGCGCGAATCAGGCGCGAAATCCCCCTGCAAAGGGTGCAGGTAATGAAGCCTGATGCGGCGAACGCAGGAGCGCAGACAACGATGAAAAAAACTGCGGGTGATAAAGTGGGGGTAAATTCGCCCTGTCCGTGCGGAAGCGGAAAGAAGTATAAAAAGTGTTGCGGTTAATTGGCGTTTTATTGTAATCGGTATTCGCTTATGTGTTTAAAACATTTTTCACAAAAAACTGTCGAAGGACATAAAATGAAAATGCGGAAGAAGGGGTAATTATACCCGTCTTATCGCTTGATATAAACGTGCGTCGGAGGCGAAAGCGTCTGACGCACGATTTTCATAAAAATATCAGATTAATTTGGGAGAAAGCGCCGAACCCCCACTTGATAAAACAGGGAGAATGTGTTATAATTAAAGAAAACAAAAAAATGAGGTAAATATTATGTTAAATTTCAGCTTTTGTTCTCCGACGCATTTTGAATTCGGTAAGGGTACGGAAAAGGAAACAGGTGCGTTGATAGCGCGTTTCGGGGGTAAAAAAATCTTGCTTCATTACGGCGGCGGTTCGATTAAAAAATCGGGACTGTACGATAGGGTGACGGCGAGTTTACGCGAGAGCGGTTTGGCGTTTGTGGAGCTTGGCGGTGTAGTGCCGAATCCGGAAAGCGGATTGGTCTATAAGGGTATCGAGCTGTGCAGAAAAGAAAATGTAGATTTTGTACTTGCGGTCGGCGGCGGCTCGGCTATTGATTCGGCTAAAGCGATTGCGGCGGGTGCGGTTTACGATGGCGATTTTTGGGACTTTTTCGAGGGTAAAACTATCGAAAAAGCTCTGCCCATAGGTGTAATCCTGACGCTTGCGGCGGCGGGAAGCGAAGGCTCGTCAAACTCCGTTGTAACAAACGAAAAAACCAACGAAAAGCGCGGTTGTTACGGTGAGGTTATTCGTCCTCTCTTTTCGATTCTTAATCCGGAGCTTACGCAAACTTTACCGCACTATCAAACGGCGGCGGGTGCGACCGATATTATGGTACACGTTATTGAGCGGTATTTTTCAAACACAAAGGAAGTTGAGATAACCGACCGCCTTTGTGAAGCCGTGTTGAAAACCATGATTTATGAAACTCCGCGTGTCCTCGAAAATCCCGACAATTACGAAGCCCGCGCCAACATAATGTGGGCGGGCATGGTAGCGCATAATAATCTCTGCGGCGTAGGGCGAGAGCAGGACTGGGCAAGTCATGGGATGGAACACGAGTTGTCTTCGTTTTACGGTGCAACGCACGGAGCGGGTTTAGCGGTTATCTGTCCCGCATGGATGAAGTTTGTGAGTCGTGTTAATCCCGCTAAATTCATACAATTCGCCGTCCGCGTCTGGAATTGTCAGATGAATTTCGAGCATCCGGAAATAACTGTACGCGATGGGATTGAACAATTCGAGAATTTTCTGCGTAAAATCGGTATGCCGTCCTCGATAAAGGAATTCGGTGCTAAAGAAGAGGATATTCCGAAATTGGCGCGTCATATCGGTAGGGTAAGCGAAAGCGAAAAGAACTTCGGTGGATATGTAAAGTTGAATTTAAGTGACGTTGAAGAAATCTACAGATTGGCGTTATAAATTTTACAGCACCTTTAAAATCGGATAGCTGTGAACATAATCTTTAATATGCGCGGGGTATTTTAAAACCCGCGCTTTTATTTTATCAGTAAGTTGTGAACCGACAAACTCCGAAAGTTCACAAAGCGTTTTTTCACCTACTTTTTTGCATAACGGGGAGACGGTAATCACAATAAACTCACCGAGCTTCATAGCGCGAAAAGGCCAGAGCTTACAATCAAAAGGGCGGTCGTCCCCGAGCTTGCAACCGTTTTTATCCAAAGCGGGGCAAAAATATAAGCCCTTTTCGTCTCGGTTTAACTTAAAAACGCGGTTATCTCCGATTAAATTAAAATCGTATTTACCGCTTATTAATTGCGCCAAATCATCGTCAATTACGGGGACTTCCCAGAACTCGCCCTCATAAAAGTTACAACAGAGCTTACATTCGGCACAGTCATTTTCACTTAAAAGCCTATCAAGCATAATGATTAAATTTCGCAGAAGCGGTCCTATAACCCCGATAACAGGGTATTAATCCGCTCAACAAACCCTTCTTTTATATTTACTTCAGACTTTTCGCCGTCTTTCATGTTTTTTATAAAAGCAAAACCGCTCTCAAGCTCATCACTTCCCAAAACCATCGAGAACCGTGCGCCGATTTTATCTGCGTATTTCATTTGCGCGCCGAGACCTCTGCCCGTGAGGTCGGTTTCTGCCCAAAAACCACATTCACGGAGCTTTTTTACAAGCCCTGCACCCACCGTTTCAGCCGCTATATCAAGGGCGGCGATATAAAGGTCACAGGTCTTCGGCGGTGTGAAGCCGAGTCCCTCGGTCTGCATAATCATAATGAGTCTTTCGAGACCCATTCCAAACCCTAAACCCGACACGGGATTCCCGCCGATTTCTTCAATCAAACCATCGTAACGTCCGCCCGCGCAAAACGTATCCTGCGCGCCGAGACTATCAGATTTAAACTCGAAAACTGTGTTTGTATAATAATCTAATCCGCGTACCAAACGCGGGTTTTCGACATAATCTATTCCGAATCCGGAAAGCGAGGACTTAACAGACTCAAAATGCGGTACACACTTGCCGCAGAGATTGTGCGTTATTACAGGCGCGGTCTTATTTATTTCGCGGCAACTCCCGTTTTTACAATCAAGGAGGCGCATGGGATTTCGTAGGAGTCTTTCGGCGCATAGCGGACATAAATCTTTATTATTATAGAACTTAATCAATTCGCTTCTATATTCATTGCGACATTCGGGACAGCCGATACTGTTTATTTCGAGGCGAATATTTTTTAAGCCGAGCTGTGTGAAAATATCGCTTGCAAGGCAGATTACCTCCGCATCGGATAGCGGCTTTGTCGCACCGTAAAACTCCACGCCAAACTGTCTGTGTTCGCGAAGTCTGCCGCTTTGCGGTGCTTCGTAACGAAAACAGCTCGTGTAGTAGAATAGCTTGAGCGGTAACGCTTGACCTAAAAGCCCGTGTTCAATCGCCGCCCGCGCCGCACCGGCAGTTCCCTCGGGTTTAAGGGTCAGGCTTCGCCCTTTCTTGTCGTTAAAGGTATACATTTCTTTTTGAACAACATCGGTCGTACCCCCGATACCGCGCTGAAAAAGCTCGGTATGCTCGAAGGTCGGTGTGCGTATTTCTTTACAGCCATAACTTTCGGCAACGGTTTTAGTAATTTTTTCGATTGTGTGCCACTTAAATATATCCGCAGGGAGTTTGTCTTCAGTACCTCGCGGGGCTTTGGTGATGAGGGGCATGGTTGTTCTCCTTTAATGGTTTGAAAATATGAAAACGCCGCCCATAGGACGGCGGTTGTCAATTGTCCGTCACACCTTTATAAATTCTCTCCAGTCCAAGTCGCCGCGTTCAAGCGCATGTATCAAGGCTTCTCCTGTCGCTATGTTAGTAGCAACGGGGATATTACGCACATCACAAACGCGAAGAACATTCATATCGTTAGGCTCGCTTGACTTTGCGCTGATAGGGTCACGGAAGAAGAAAAGCACATCTATCTCATTGCAGGAAATACGTGCGACAATTTGCTCCGCACCGCCCTGAGAGCCGCCTAAATATCGTTGTATTTGCAGTCCGGTCGCTTCCTTGACTAACTTTCCCGTTGTCCCTGTGGCACATAAATTGTGCCGTGATAAAACTCCGCTGTATGCTATACAAAACTGGACCATTAATTCTTTTTTTGAGTCATGAGCGATTAACGCTATGTTCATAATATTCTCGCTTTCCTTTATACATGATTATATTTTTCACTTTAATATGTTTTATTGCTCCAACTATCATTATATCATAAAATTTCTCATTTTAAAATAGAAAAAGAGTATATAATATAAAAATCGTGAAATTATTAAAATTCGAGCAATAAAAATTGTAAATAATGCACAAACAGGAGGGAAGATTCTATCCACCCAAAAGTCTAAGCCTTTTTTCCTCGTCCCACTGTTTCCACGGAGAGACAACTAACCCGTCCTCGTTTATGTCAGGCTCATAAGCGTCATAAAAGTATGAGTCTATTATATTACGTACAAGGTTACGGCTGAATTCACTGTTTTCGATTATTACGGCAAAGGCGATTTCGGGGTCGTCCTCAGGATAATAACCCATAATTACCGAATTATAGGTATCGTTTACCGCTTGCGGCGTCCCTGTCTTAACAGCCGCCTTTGAGGGCAGATAGATGAGCTGTGACGTTCCGCCGACAGGCCAGAGAAGAGAATCGCCGACAGTGACCATACCGTCATGAACCGCAGACCAAACGTCAGGACGGTCAGCGGCATAGGTAGAAACAACCTGCGGTTCGGTTTTATAGACAAGCTCCGTAAAATCATAGTTCCATACAGAGTCCACTAAAAAAGGTTTATATCTGACGCCGTGATTAGCTATAGTCGCCGCCGCAACGGCAAGGTGCAAGGGGGTGACTAAGGTTTCAGACTGCCCGATTGCCGCCTGAATAGTGTCGCCGTCTGAGAGCGGATGCCCCATAAGCTGTTCGTAAATTTCGGGGGTCGTCATTCTGCCGGTTAGCCCACCTGTTTCGAGTCCTAAGTTCACGCCGATACCAAGGGCGTTAGTACATTCAACGAGTGCATCAATTCCCATTCTCCTGCCTATGTCGTAGTAATATATATTACAGGAAACCCGAAGAGCGTTAACCACGTTCATAGCCCCATGCCCGCCGCGCAGGTGACAGTGCGGCTGATAATCATCGAAGAATGTGTATGTGCCGCCGCATGGAACAGTGGAATTACGGTTAACTATGTTGTTGTTAAGCCCTGCAACGGATGTGACAGGCTTAAATGAAGAACCCGGACGGTATAATCCCGAAGAAGCGCGGTTGAGCAGGGGGGTGAGTTCGGCGTTCAGCACGGTCTCATAATTAAGGATATAATCATTAATGTCATATGTCGGATAAGAAGCAAGACCGAGTACCCGTCCTGTTTTTACATGAATCACAGCGACCGCGCCGCCCTGACTGTTTATACCGCGCATGTTATACCTTGTGTCGCTGTAGGTTTGGTCAAGGGTGCGAAGCCAGTATATGTGATTTTGGAGCATGGTCTGTAAATCCTGTTGAAAACGGCTGTCTATAGTTAGTTTTATACTGTTTCCCGGTTTTGTTGAAACCGTTATTTCATCGGAGAGTGCGACCCCTTGAAGATTTCTTTCTATTGTACGAATACCGTTATCGCCGCGTAATATACTTTCCATAGAAAGCTCAATGCCGGTTTTCCCTATTGTATCGTTAAGACTGTAGCCCTGTTCTTTGTACTCGGTATATTCTTCTGCGGAAATACGCCCGATAGAACCGCGGGTGTGTGCCATTACGCCACTGTCTAAGTAAACACGCATGGGTTCTTCGACAATGTCTACACCCGGAAGACTTACACTGCGTTCTTTTAGCGCAACTAATGTGTCGAAGGATATATCCTCCGCTAATGTAAATCTGTTATGCTGTGAAAAGTCGCGTAATTTCATTTCATAGCGTACACCCGCTACGGCGCGTGCGGTCTCAGGCTCATAATCGGTTATTTCATAATTGTCAAATAACGCTTTTATGCAGTTTTCTACAGACGCATCAATATTTACGCCTATCCCGCGTTTAAAGTCTTCTATTTCTCCCTCGCTTACATCTAAGAATGAGAAAGGCGCGGTCATGGTGATAGGTACGCTGTCTAACCATGTTTCATTATTTTCATCAAGAATCAAAAGGGTACGCCTGATGACTTCGTTTTCGCCCCCGATAGGAAGAAAGGCTCTTTGTACAATAACCTTGTATACAATATTGTTAGTGTTAAGCAACCTGCCCTCAGAATCGACAATCTGTCCTCGCGCCGCTTGAATTGATTGGGTGGCGGTAAAGCTTCGCTCTGCCAAACCCGCATAATATGCACCGTCAACAATCTGGATTTTCATAAGTCTCGTCAAACCCAAAAACCCAAACACAATCATCACAGCTATTAAAACCGCGAAACGAAACAGGAAATTCAGCTTTTCGAGTTTTTTCTCACCGGGTAATTTAGGAAGGTTCATAAATTCTCCTAATCATTATTTTCAGATTCTTCAATTTCGGGGAACCTTTCTTTTTCCTGCTCCCTGAAACGCGAAGAAATAGCTCTTATTATAAAATACACAGCAGGCGAAAGTAAAACTGCCGTCGAATATGACGGTATTATGTAACGAGTTAAAATTATATCGGAGTTAGGCTCGTCCCAGATTAAGTGGTTGAAAAAGTATTCCATGAACGCCATTATGAAACAAGTGACAGCCACCATCCACAGGTGGTTAATAAAATTAGGACGCATGAGGTGCATTATGAGCAAAGAAACCGCTAAAGCACACGGCATAAGCCATATGCTCGACATACCGAAAAGGTTGCCGCAGGCAACATCTAATACAAGACCGCAAAAAGCCCCAAAAAGCGCGCTCCCGAACTCCCGCTCAAACATCGACACGGCAAGCACGAGCGGAATCACTAAGAGCGGTTGCCAACTTGAGAAAAAACCGCCCGTCATAAGCATATAAAACAGAATTAAAAGCAGAATATAGCACGTCCAACGGAGAAATGATTTTTTCGCTAAACGGCGTTTATGACCTAAACCGAGTCCCGAATACATCACGGAGTAACCCCCTGCCCCTCAAAAGAGGTTATTACAAACACGTCGGTAATACGTAATATGTTCTCGGACGGCTCTATTTCTGCGAGAAGAGAAAGTCCGTTTTCGTGCGGGAAAACCCTGACAACGGCACCCACGATAAGACCGGCGGGATACATACTTCCGCCTGAAGTAACCAAGACGTCGCCGACCTTCAGTCCGCTGTCTAATTTAACATGCCTCATCAGACACCTTCGGTCTGATGAATATAAAATATCGTTTTCGATTATTCCTACTACGCCTCCGGACGCAGTTTTCACGCCTATATTTATTTCGGTTGATAAAATCGTTTTGACCCTTGAATAAGTAGGTGCAACCTCTGAAACTATACCGACCAAGCCTACCTCGGTGATTACGGGGTCATCGGGCTTTATACCGTGGTTTGAGCCTTTGTTAACAGTAAAATCCCCCGAAATGCTCATTGCTTCGTGTGCGATTACCGCCGCGGGTAGTGAAAGAGTAAGGTCATCTCGCTCGGCGACGATTCCGAGCATTTCATGCAGACGCTCATTTTCTTCTATCAGGGCTTCTTTATCCATAATCTGCGCATACAACTCGGTTAGACGGCGATTTAGGTCATCGTTTTCTTTTTTATATTTATCGGCGTTTACAAGTTTGTCAAGTGTGCCGCTGACCCAATCGGAAATGGAGGTCGCCGCAGACGAAAAAGGACGGGTTACAGTACGAAGAATGGTTTCAGGAAGACCGACCACACCCGAACTCATAGCCGCTTGAAGCATCAGCCCGAAAAGTAAGGCGAAAACGCAAAGCAATACTTTAAATCTGGCACTTTTTATAAAATCTTTCAGCCCTTACGCCTCCTCTCCGTTATTGTATGACGGGATTATATCAATGACGACTATTTCGGGCGGGTTAAAAATACGCGGAATCAATCCGGAATTAAGAGCCAATCCTCTGCTGATTATCATTGTTCTGTTGAACTCAACATACATTCCCGCCGTGTATTTAGGAAAAAGCCCCTGATTGGGCGAATATATACCATCCACTATGTACGGTATCCTCCACTGACCGCCATGAACATGACCCGCTAACATTAAATCAAACTCATAAACAGACACCTGCTCGAAGCGTTCCGGTCTGTGGTACAAAAAGAGGGTTAACAGGCTGTTGTCTATATCCGAAAACGCACTGTTTAACTGTTCTCTGCCTACTGACGGGTCATCTGCGCCGCAGATATTAATTAGCTGTCCGTTTACGCTGACGACTTCATTTTTTCCGTCTAAGACAGATACGCCGTAACCGATAAATATATCTTTAGGCGAACCCGACTTGCTCCCTTTTATTTCATGGTTTCCCGTTACATAAAAGCAGGGATATTTGTCGGCTATGCCTTCAAGCAGTTTGATTGTACCCGTGTGGCGGACTCTATTGTCGGCTATATCTCCCGCCATTAGAATCAAGTCGGGATTTTGCCGCGTTATTTCTTCTATTAATATTTCCTGCTCTTTCCCGTAAAGGTGGCTGTGCAGGTCAGCTAAAAGCACAACCCTGAAAGGCTGTTCTATTTTATCGCTTCGGAAAGTATAATAAGTCACCGAAAGCTCATGGTCAACCGCAACAAACAAAAACACGCCGGTTAAGATAATTCCTCCGGCTAAGAAAATAAATCTCTTTTTCAATTTAAATCTTATTTTTTTCATGCTCTGCTCGGAACAGTCACAAACTTCCTCAATATCTTGCGTCGTCTTCATTAAGAACGTCTAACAACTTATCTATATTTTCGAGAACCTTACCCGTGCCTTCCGCTACACAGTCTATCGGTCTTTCTGCGATTTTTACGGGCATACCTGTTTCTGCGTGAATCAGTAAATCCAAACCCTTTAAATTCGCGCCGCCGCCCGCGAGCATTATACCCGTGTCTATAATATCAGAGGCAAGCTCGGGCGGAGTTTTTTCGAGCGTAACCTTGACCGCCTCAATTACGTGACTGAGCGGTTCTCCGAGTGCTTCGCGGATTTCTTCACTTGTGACGGTGATGTTTTCGGGCAACCCATTTAGGAGATTACGCCCTTTTATATCCATGACCGGCTCGTTATCCGAGAGCGGGTATGCGGAGCCTATACCGATTTTTAAGTTTTCGGCAGTCCGTTCTCCGATTAAAAGATTATATTTTTTCTTGATGTAGTTTATAATTGCCGAATCAAACTCATCACCCGCGACCCTGACTGATTTCGACGTTACTATACCGCCGAGCGATATAACAGCAACCTCGCTCGTGCCGCCGCCTATATCCACTATCATACTGCCGGTAGGCTCTGCAACGGGCAAACCCGCACCAATTGCCGCCGCCATAGGTTCTTCTATTATAGAAACACGCTTGGCGCCTGCGTTTTGCGTAGCTTCTTTAACGGCTCTGCGTTCTACAGCCGTAACGCCCGACGGGATGCAGATAATGACCCTCGGTCGTGCGAAAGAACGTCCGCGCATCGCTTTTTTAATAAATGCCTGTAACATGCTTGTCGTCATATCGAAATCAGCAATAACGCCGTCCTTTAGCGGTCTGACCGCAACAATAGAACCCGGAGTTCTGCCTATTACGTCTTTCGCCTCTTGCCCGACATAACGAACCCTGTCGTGTTTTACATCCACCGCCACTACACTTGGCTCGCGTATGATTACGCCCTTTCCTCTCATGTAAACTAAGGTGTTAGCTGTCCCTAAATCAATTCCGATGTCTTTTGAAAACATTTTTAATCCTCTCTTTTTATAAATCTTGTCTTAAATGGAGTCCTTTCTTTTGCTTGTCTTACAATATTATAGCACGAATTGGCTCATGTTACAACATTTATTTCATAAATTTTACCGTTTTTTTTAAGCTCCGGTCGAACCAAAGCCGCCATCCCCCCGTTCAGTAACGGAAAGCTCGTTGTCAATTGAAAATTCTGCCGTACAAAAAGGCATAACAACAAGCTGCGCAATCCTGTCACCGTCGCCTATTTCAAAGGCGTCTGTACCATGATTAATTACAGGGATTTTAAGCTCACCCCTGTAGTCGCTGTCAATCACCCCTACACAATTTGACAGAGATACGCCATGTTTAGAGGCAAGAGAACTTCTCGGAAAAATAAAGCCGCCGAAGCCTTCGGGTATTTCCAAACTGAGTCCGGTCGGAATCAATTCGCGTCCCGATGGCTCAAGCCGAACAGTATGCTCAATACGTGCAAATAAATCAGCCCCCGCACTCCCCGATGTCGCACGGAAAGGCAGTTTAGCGTTCTCGTTTAGTTTTTTTACTTTGATGTTCATGCTATTTTATCCTTTCGCAGTACAGACCGCGCGTGAACTTTCCGTACATGTCTTTTGGAGAACGGTTCTGCTTATATTGACTTAATATGTCCGAAATGTTTTCGTCTGTGAATTTTAAAACGCAAAAATCCGCGCTTTTGTCCATTATTTTATCACTGACAACGAGCGGGACGGGATTTAAAATCTCGACCTCTCCCCATCTGCAAAGTGTTTGAAGCTTATTTCCGAGCCTGTCTGTAAGTTCGGTACAGCCTTGCCGTCCGCACAGCTTACTGTCCTTTACGGGACAGCGGCGTGTTACCATGAGCGGTATTTTTCCGTAGGCGATAAACCCCATCGGTATGCGGCGGATAATTCTCTTCATTCCGACGAACGAGAGTTCCACCGAAAAAATACCGTCAGCAAGTTCCATATCCTCATATTGTTTCAGGGCAAGGCTGTTTGTGATGTTAAGCCGAAATCCGCCGCAAGGATTCAATCCCGCGCTTTTTATAAGCTCAATATGCCCTAAGGTATGCGCCAATACGTTTTTAAACCCTAACTTACGAAGAATCGACAGTTTTTCTGCGGTTACAGATTCGTTACCACCTAAAAAAACAGGCGGGATAAGGATTATGCGCGGCTTATCGAGTTCATTCATTGCTGTCGGGAAAACAGAGTCTTTCCCTGCACAGAAAAATTCCATAGGTGCGTAGATGTATTCAAAATCGGCGATTGCCGCCGCTTCGGTAAGCTGTTCTGTTTTCGTTATTTCTGCTCTGTATTTCATATACCCTTTCTACAACAACGGCGCAAATACTTTCAACAACGAACACAGTAACTGCTTTGCGAACGGTGTGTTTTCAATCTGCGCGAGCGTAACCATGTTCGACTGCGAAAGTGCGTTTTCAAAGGAAGCCTTCGCCTGCATTACCGCCTTTGAGCCGTAAAGCCATACCCCATTTTCAAAATGCAGATAAAAGCTCCGAAAATCAAAGTTGGCGGTACCGACTATGGCTTTTTCATCGTCGGAGACTATTGTTTTATTGTGTATAAAGCCCGGAGAATACTCATATATGTTTACTCCTGCTTGGACTAAATCGTTGTAATTTGACTGTGTCATACAGTAAACCAACTTTTTATCGGGGGTGCCGGGTGTGATGATTTTCACATCAACCCCGCTTTTTGCGGCGCGTATAAGCGCGGATGATACATTCTGGTCAATAATTAAATACGGCGTACAGATATAAACGTACTTTGTCGCGTTTGCTATTATATTGATATAAGCGCTTTCACAGATTAAATCCTGTATAAGCGGTTCGTCAGAAAAAGGAATAACATAACCGTCATGATTGGCGCGAAATACCGCCATGTATCTGTCATAGTCGGGCGGCTCGGAGGTCGCAAACGTCCACATCTGTAAAAACATAACGGTGATTCTGTTCACTGCGTCGCCGCGGAGCATGATTCCGCTGTCCTGCCAATGCCCGAATCGGTCGTTTATACCTATATACTCGTCCGCTATGTTTATTCCGCCTGTGAAGGCGGTTTTTCCGTCTATTATACATATTTTTCTGTGGTCTCGGTAGTTCAGAAACTTGTCGAGTGAGGGTTTATACGGATTAAACACTGCGGCTTTAAAGCCTAACTTGCGTAGTTCTTGCGAGAATGTAGGCGATACGCCGCTGATTGCCGAACCCATATCGTCATACATCACACGGATTTCAACTCCATGGCTTTGCTTTTCGGCGAGGATGTACTTAATTGTTTCCCACATTTCACCTTCGTTTATAATAAAATATTCAATGAAAATGAATTTTTTTGCTTTTTTGAGTTCCGTAACAAGCTTTTCAAAAAACAGGTCGCCGGGGGTTAAGTATTCCGTTTCAGTAAACTCGAAAACATCGGTTTTTGAGCTTTTAATAATATAAAACGCCTCCCGCGCTATATGCGGAGCCATGGCATCGAGCCGCGCCAAAAGCTCGGTATTTGATACAAGAAATTCTTCCGCACTGTTGTATGCGCGGGTTAATTTCTCGGTATTTTTCCTGTTCAGATGAGTACGCCCGAACATGATATAAAAAAGTGCGCCGCAAACAGGAATAGCAAGCACGGGAATAAGCCATGCGATTTTAAACATCGGGTTATAGTTGCGATTTATTATACCTATCACAATTATTATGTTGGATAGTAAAAATAAAAAGAAAACAGGCAAAAACAGCTGTGATAAGAAGATTACCACCGAGGCTACAAGTGCGATTTCGATAAACATCAATGCGCTGACTAAAAAAGCGCGGCTTGTCAGTAAACTGAAGAATTTTTTCATAGCTTAAATGATTTGCGTTTTTTGAGGGCGTATTCCTTAGTGACAGACTCGTAGATTTTAAGAATATCTTTCGCCATATTTTTACAATTTGCGTCAACAATGGAATTTCGGGTTGATTCTCCGAGTTTGGTAAACTTTTCTTTCGGCAGGTTGCGTAGTTTTTTAAGAAGCTCGTACATCTCATATCCGTTGTTAAAGTTGTAACCGTTTACACCGTTTACTACCTGCCCTGCATTCAACTCATCGCGAATATGAAGCACAGGCAACTTCATTGCCATAGCCTCAAGCATAGATATAGAGTTCGTGTCCGAAAGAGAGGCGGTAATATAAGCATCACAGGCGGCGTAATACGGGGGGAGAAGTTCATGCTCAACCTTACCCGCAAGAAGTACGCTGTTCGAGACGCCATATTCGTTAATCTCGTTTTCGTGCTGAGTGAAAAAAGGACCGTCTCCGATTATGAGCAGTTTCAATTTATCATCGGGTCTGACATGGTCTGCCCATTCCTTTATCAGCCAAGAGATATTTTTTTCTTTTCCGAGCCGTCCGCAAAAGCAGAAAACAGTATCATCTACATCGAAACCGAAACTCTCCCGAAGTTTTCCCCCCTCTGCCGCATCAACAGCCTCAGGATTAAAAACATCTATTTCGACGGGGTTCGGGATTACATTTATGTGCTTTTTAACGCCGCACTTTCTGAAAAAGTCTTCAACCTTTTTTGACGGACCGGTAATCGCCGCAGATGCACTCGCTAAAGCCCTGGCATAGTTGTATGATGCGCGTGTAACGAATTTGCAAAAATGCTTGTTGGCGACGTAATAAATATAATCCTCATACATGGTGTGCAGGGTGTAAACAAGCGGGATTTTTAAAAATTTAGCTATGAGTATACCGGACATACCTATACCAAATTCGTTGTGTATATGAATTATATCCGGATTAAATTCCCGAATTCCGCGAAGACGCTCCGCACTGATTGGGGAGGCTATGTCGTAGTTATAAATCTTACGGATTTTGACCGCAGGGCAGTACATTACGTCTCCGTCGATTTGGTGTTTTTTGACGCTTGAGTCTGCCGTAACGATAAGAACCCTGTGTCCAAGTTCTTCAAGCCCCTCTTTGAGGGACTTAACATGGGTAACCACGCCGTTTATGGTCGGGAGATAGGTCTCGGTAAAAAGAGCAATTTTCATAATAACCACCGTAAAAACTCTAAGTATTAGATAGTATATCATACTTTACAGCTTTTGGCAAGATTTTTCTTCTTGAAAAAAGGAAAAATTTATGATAAAATGATTTTATTCCCTTAATTATTACTTTGGAAGTTAACAGTAGACATTTCCTCTGTGTTTCTCCCGCCGAAGGCGGGGGAAACACGAAAAATACTTTTCCTGCTGTTTGGCGCAGGAGTAATAAAAGGTTATTAAATATCGGAGAGTATAATTATGTATAAGGAATTTTTTAATATGTATAACAGGTGCTTCCCTGAATTTAAGATGAGGGAGGGCGTGTTTTACGATTGGTTAAAACCGGAAAAAGCGCATATAATCCGCAATTCAGAGGGCGGTAACGAGAAACTTACAGGTTTCGCTTTAATCCACGGTAACTCAATCGCGCTTTTATGCGTCGATAAAAAATACAGACGAAGAGGCTTCGGGAGCAGGCTTTTGAAGGAGTCTGAAGAATATATAAAACAAAAAGGCGCGGATAGGATTATACTCGGGCATGGTGTGCATTATGTGTTTCAGGGGGTACCTTTAAGCGGTGACGTTGAAAACAAAGAAAAAAACGAAGACTCGGCGGCGGTTGATTTTTTTAAGAAAAGAGGTTACGAAGCCGAGTGGGTGAGCGTTAACATGGAAATGAGGCTTGCGGATTTCGATATTTCCGCACTTGCGATTCCGCCGAAACCCGATTCTGTGAGTTTTCGGTTTGCCGATTATTCATATAATTCAGACAGAACCGCCCTGCTTGCCGCTGTGGAAGATGCGGATTCGGGCTGGGTCGGCATTTTTGAGGACTGCGCAGACCCTGTTATGCTTGCGGTCATTAATGATGAGATAGTCGGTTTTCAAATTTTGGCTCCGATAGGTGCGCGATTTTCTCCGCAGGGTGAAAAAGCCGCATGTATCGGTTGTGTCGGTGTTATAAAAAAAGCGCGGAAACTCGGCATAGGCAGACAGATGGTGGCGGAGGGTATAAACTGGTTAAAAGGTCAAGGTTGTACGTCAATAGAACTGCGTTATGTTGAACTATTTGACTGGTATAGAAAATTAGGTTTTTATATAATGGGCAAACAGTGGATGGGAGAAAAGATACTATGATTTTTTTAAAGACGGTTTGATGAAAAGCGTTTAGCAATCATAAACAAAGAATCATTTTTACAGTTGTAACAACTCCCAAATATTCCCATTAGAGCTTGAAAAAATTTGTATTCTGGTGTATAATTATGTAAGGCGGAACAAACAACCATATCAAACACAATTTAAAGGAGGACAAAATTATGAAAAAGCTATTAACACTGATTCTCGCGTCCGCGATGATACTGTCTGTTGCGGGATGCACGCAGAACGATTCCGGAAGCGAGACAAACGCAGGCAGCGGAACAGGCGGCGGAAATGTCGAGGTCACCCTGAGAGTGTGGGCTTCTCAAGAAGACCAAGGGTTAACTCGTGAGCTTGCCGATAAGTTCATTGCCGCAAATTCGGACAAGAAAATCACAATCGAACTCGGCGTAGTAGGAGAACCTGATGCGTATGCCACCTACAGCGAAGACCCGGAAGCCGCCGCCGATGTATTCTTCTTCCCGAACGACCAACTTCGCAGTTTCGTGACGGCAGGAGGACTTTATGAGGTTACGCGCAACAAGGACGAAATTGTTTCACGTAACATAGAAAGTTCTATAGAAGCCGCCACCTTCGACGGAAAGCTTTACGGCTACCCCATGACCGCCGATAACGGGTATTTCCTTTACTACGACAAGTCGGTGCTTTCTGAAGAAGACGTTAAGTCTCTTGACAGAATCATAGAGGTTTCAGAAGCCGCAGGTAAGAGGGTATTCATGAACCTCGACGACAACGCTTGGTACTTAGCCTCGTTTTTCCTTGGTGCGGGTTGCACATTGGTGATAGGCGAGGACGGCAGACAGATTTGTAATTTTAATAACGCCGACGGTCTTGCCGCCGCAAAAGCAATACAGGCGTTCACCTCAAGTTCCGCATACATAAACGGTGACGACAGTGTGCTTAAAGGCGGTATAGGCGGAACAATTTCGGCGGGCGTATCAGGCACATGGAACGCACAGGATATCTCCGATGTGTTAGGTGAAAACTACGCCGCAACGAAGCTCCCGACCTTCACAATGGATGGCAGACAGGTACAAATGGGTTCATTCGGAGGCTATAAGTTAGTGGGGATTAACTCGCTGATAACCGATGCCGACAAATTAGTCACGGCAATGGATTTTGCCGACTTCCTCACCAACGAAGAAAGCCAAGTCGAACGGTTTAAACAACGCGCTATGGGTCCGTCTAACATTAACGCGGCGGCCGACTCCGCAGTTCAGGAAAACATAGCTTTAGCCGCGCTTGCAATGCAGGCTCCCTTTGCGACTTCTCAAAACGATATTAACAATAACACCTTCTGGGGTCCCGCAGGTGCGTTCGGAACAGCAATGGTTAACGGCGACACCACCGACCTTCAAACCTTGCTGGACAACATGGTGAATCAAATCCAAGAATAATCTCATAGTTTCCGAGGGGGTGAGTTATGTTGAGGCTGTTGCGTAAACAAATTCACCCCCTTTCCTTATCATTTTAATACATTCGGAGGGAATAAAATTGACAAAACAACAAAATACCGGTGTAAAGAAAAACGCCCGGAAAATAAAAGCCCATGCAAATAATAAAGAGAGTATTACCTCTTTAAACGCCCTTGTCCACGGGAACGCCCGCACAAGGCTCTCGTTAGTCATATCGGGTTTCGGAAACATAATGTACGGACAGATAATAAAAGGCTTGCTTTTCCTCGGGTTCCAATTCTCTGTACTGTTCATTTTTATCTCGTTCGGAATGGAATACGTGAGTAAAATAAACACCCTCGGAACGGAGACTATGAGAAGTGAATATAATGACGCTCTCGATATTTTCGTCAATGTTCCGGGGGATAACTCGCTCAAGATTCTGTTGTATTCCATTTTTGCCGTCGCTATATTAGTGGTCGGTATAACACTTCAGCTTGCATCGGTGAAATCATCATACGCCACTCAGCTTGACGTGAAAAGGGGTAAACAGCCGAACAGTTTTGCGGCAGATTTACGCAGTATGCTTGATAAAAATCTTCATACAACATTACTTACTCCGCCTTTTCTCGGCGTCGCCGCATTTACCCTGCTCCCTATCATTTTTATGATACTTTTGGCATTCACAAATTTTGACCGCGACCATCAGCCGCCGGGTAATTTGTTTACGTGGGTAGGCTTACAAAACTTCATAGATGTTTTAAATTTCGGCGGTACAAAGGGCAATACGTTCTTCGGGGTTTTGGGTTGGACATTGGTTTGGGCTGTGTTTGCAACCTTTCTGAACTACCTTTTCGGTATGGTTGTGGCTTTAATGATTAACAAAAAAGATATAAGGCTTAAAGGTCTTTGGAGAACCTGCTTTGTAATCGCTATCGCTGTTCCGGGGTTTGTGACGTTACTTTTCATGCGTCAGATGCTCTCGGAAATGGGTACAGTCAATGTTATACTGCAAAGTTGGGGATTTGAGCCGGTTAATTTTCTGCGGAACACAATGAACGCCCGCCTGACCGTTATAGTTGTAAATCTGTGGATAGGTATACCTTACACCATGCTGATTACCTCCGGTATACTCATGAATATACCTAAAGATTTATACGAGGCGTCTAAAATAGACGGCGCAGGACCGCTACGGCAATTCAGGTCTATTACGTTACCTTATATGTTAGCTGTCACCACTCCCTACTTAATAACACAGTTTATCGGAAACCTTAATAATTTTAACGCGATTTTCTTCCTTACGCAAGGAGGACCGCCCGTAACCGATTATTACAACGCCGGAAAAACCGACCTGCTTATTACATGGCTGTACCGACTGACGGTAAGTTTCGGGGATTATAATATTGCCAGCGTTATCGGTATAGTTACCTTTGTCATCTGTGCGTCGATTTCACTCATTACGTTTAATATTTTGGCGTCCGCTAAAAAGGAGGAGACTTTCTCGTGAAAACAAGAAATATTATTACTAACACCTTAGTTTATTTCGTCCTTGCCGTGCTTTCGGTTATTTGGCTGCTCCCGATTGCCTACCTTGTGATGACTTCGTTCAGAGGCGAATCGGGTGCATGGTTAGACGGGTATGTTATTCCGAAAGAGTGGACATTCGGTAATTATACAAAACTGTTCACCGACACAACGCTGTTTAATTATCCGCGTTGGATGCTTAACACGGTCGTCGTCGCAATTTGCAGTTGCGTCATTTCAACCTTTTTCGTGTTGTTTACGGCTTATTCCTTCTCGCGTCTGCGGTTTCGTATGCGCCGTCCGCTCATGAATGTGGTGCTTGTGTTGGGAATGTTTCCCGGGTTTATGAGTGTCATTGCCATATATCATCTGATTAAGCTAATCGGACTTGAACAGTCGTTAATCGCGCTTATACTCATATACTCAGGCGGCGCGGCGCTTACGTATTACATAATGAAAGGCTTCTTTGATACAATACCAAGAGAACTCGATGAAGCCGCCTACCTCGACGGATATACAAAGTGGCAGATATTTATAAAAATAACGCTTCCGCTTTCTCGTCCGGTCATCACGTACACGGTACTCACCACTTTTATCGCGCCTTTTGTTGACTTTATTATCGCAAGCGTAATTATGAAAGATAATTACAACAACTTTACTATAGCTCTCGGTCTGTTCCGTATGCTTGAACGCGAAAATGTATTTAGGTGGTATACGGCTTTCTGTGCGGGTGCGGTGCTAATATCCATTCCGATTGCCGCTTTGTTTCTTATCATGCAAAAGAATTATGTCGAGGGTATTACAGGAGGCTCTGTTAAAGGTTAATGAAAAAAAAGATTGCTTTATTTTTAGCCGCATGTACAACGGTTTTGTCAGCCTGCCGAAATAACGTGAAAACCGTACAAGAAAGTCTCACATGGCAGGAACGGCTTTCTGTTGAAATGGTTGGAGACGCGCTTGCGGGTGAGGTTCCCTCTCCCGCAGACCGCCCCGACGAAAACGGGCGTACATGGTATCAGGTATTTGTTTATTCTTTCTGTGATTCCGACGGTGACGGTATAGGAGATTTAAACGGTGTTACCGAGCGTCTCGATTATATCGCTTATACCGGATTTGACGGGATTTGGCTTTCACCTATTCACACGTCAGCCACTTATCACAAATATGACGTTGACGATTATTACTCAATCGACCCCGCCTACGGTACTATGGAGGACTTTGAGCAGTTAGTCAGCGCATGCCGCGAACGCGGTATAAAATTAATCCTCGATTTGGTAATCAACCATACCTCAATTGACCACCCGTGGTTTAAAAACAATCCGGAATACTACAATATCTTAGACGCTCCCGGAAACGGTAACTGGAAGGCACTTCCCGATGGGCGGTATTATGAATGTCAATTCTGGGACAGGATGCCTGATTTAAACCTTGAGAGCGTTGAGGTCAGAGCCGAGCTTGAAAAGGTTTTCGAGTTTTGGTTAAACAAAGGGGTAGATGGTTTTCGTTTAGATGCCGTAGGGGAATATATTTCAGGGAACACGGCGAAGAATATAGAGGTACTGACATGGATAAACGATGCGGTAAAGGGGATAAAACCGAACGCTTATTTAGTCGGTGAGTTCTGGAATACGACGGATGCGGTCTACCTTTATTATCAAAGCGGTGCAGACAGCTTTTTCGCTTTTCCTTTTGCGGGGGCTGACGGAATCATCGCAAGAACTCTGCTTAGGGATTTATCTGCGGCAGGGTATTTAAACAGGGTTGTATCCGCGCAGAATACTATTTTGGAAAACAACCCCAACGGAACCGCCGCACCTTTCTTTACGAATCACGATATGGCAAGGGCGTCGGGGTTTTTACGCCGTGACGGAAACCTGATAAAGACCGCGTGGGGGATGTCCCTCATGCAACCCGGCGATGCTTTTGTGTACTATGGAGAAGAACTCGCGATGTCGGGTTCGGGCAAGGATGAAAATAAACGTGTGCCGATGCTTTGGACAGCTGATGAAACAGCCCGCGGTATGACTGCGGGACCGCCTGCGATGGACAGCGTCTCACATTCATTTCCGCCCGCCATAGAACAAATCGGAGATGAAGACTCCGTGTATTCGTATATAAGAAAAGCCGTACTGTTACGTGCAAAATATCCGTCCATAGGACGCGGCGATATAAAAGTCTTAGAGTTGAGTTTAAGCGGCGATGCCGCTGAAAACGCAGGGGCAGTTTCGAGAACATGGAACGGCGAAACGATATTTATTTATTATAATATATCGTCCGAGACGCTGAACCTGCCCTCGCAGGGTCAGCTTACCGACTATTTGTCCGCGACAGGCTCCGCAGTAATTCAAGGTGACAGCGAACTGCTGTTACCCGGATATACTATCGCAATAACAAAATAATAACGGAAATAAAACAATCGGGAGGTCAGGTTTATGTCAGACTGGCTCAAAACAGCGATTTTCTATGAAATTTATCCTCAGAGTTTTTATGATACAAATAAAGACGGTATCGGAGATTTACCCGGAATCACAGAAAAGCTCGATTATATAAAGGATTTAGGTTGTAACGCCCTATGGATTAACCCGTGCTTTGAATCGCCTTTTTTTGATGCGGGCTATGACATTTCCGATTATAAAAAAATTGCACCCCGTTACGGGAGCAACGAGGATATGTATCGGTTGATTGAAGAGGCTCATAAACGCTCTATTCGTGTTTTACTCGATTTAGTTCCGGGTCATACATCAATAGAGCATGAATGGTTTAAGCGGTCAATGAAATCTGCGGAATCCAAGGACAACCCTTATTTAAAACGCTATATTTGGACAGAAACACCGTGGGAGAATTTTCAAGGAATAGAGCATATTTTCGGAGCTCTTAACGGGATTTGCGACAGGGGTTCGGTTGCTGTGAACTTCTTTTCAACCCAACCTGCTTTAAACTACGGGTTCGCAAATCCCGATAAAGAAAAACCCTGGCAATCGGCAGTCGATTCTCCCGAAGCGAGGGCAACCCTCTCTGATATAATGGACGTAATGCGGTTTTGGTTGTCTGCGGGATGCGACGGATTCCGTGTCGATATGGCTCATTCTCTCATTAAAGGCGACACGGATTATTCCCATGTCATATTGCTCTGGCAGGAAATCCGCGCTTTTCTTGATGAAGAGTTTCCTCATTCGGTTTTGGTTTCGGAGTGGGGAAAGCCTGATTTATCGTTAAAAGCGGGATTTCATATGGATTTTCTATTGCATTTCGGTCCCTCGCATTATGTTAATTTGTTCCGTGAAAACCCATTTTTTTCGGGAGAAGCGAGAGGCGACTTAAAGGAGTTTATAAGATATTATAAAAAGGTTTGTAAAGAGGCTGACGGCAGAGGTCTAATATGTATACCGTCGGGAAATCACGATATGCCTCGTATTTCTCATAAACTTACGCCCCATGAAATAAAACTTGCCTTTGTTTTTATTTTAACCGTTCCGGGTGCACCCTTTATATACTACGGGGATGAAATAGGAATGAAATATCTTGACGGTATACCCCCGGTCGAAGGGGGTTACGAAAGGACGGGTTCGCGTTCTCCCATGCAGTGGGACGAAAGCCCGAACGCAGGATTTTCCGCCGCCGCTCCCGAAAAACTGTATATCCAAACAGACACCGATGAAAATCGCCCCAACGTGAAGCAACAGTCAGCAGACAGCAATTCCATCCTGAATGAAGTCAAGCGGCTGATTAATCTGCGAAAAGATAATGCGATGCTCGGAAATATGCCGCCGATTGAATTTATCACGGCGGGCGAGGCGGGAGAACCGCTGATATATTCAAGGGGAGACGGAAAGGATAAAGCGTATATTGCGATAAACCCCGCGCTAAATGCCGTAAAGGCAAAACTTTCGGAAGCTGTAAGGCTCGTTTATACCCTCGGTGAAAAACCGATTATATCAGAAGACGGTATTCTATTACAGCCGCAAAGTGCGGTAGTTTTGATGGGAGTGGATTGAACACGGTATGAATGAATTGCAGAAAATATATCAAACCTTGCTTACCCGTTACGGCGATTTAGACTGGTGGCCTACAGTGACGGGTTCGCCTTATGAAATAATCGTCGGTGCGGTACTTACACAGAATACTGCATGGCATAATGTAGAAAAGGCGATTAGTAACTTTAAAAATAACTTAACACCTCAAATCGTCTCAAGCATGAATATGACAGAGCTTGCCGAAATTATTCGTCCTGCGGGATTTTTCAATCAAAAAGCGGTCTATTTAAAAGAGATAACCAAATGGTATGCGGGATATAACTTTGACGCCGCCGCCGTTAGGCGTGATTCTCCCGAAGAATTACGGGCAGGGCTTTTAAAGGTAAAGGGCGTAGGAAAAGAAACAGCTGACTCGATTTTATTATACGCTTTCGGGTTTCCGACTTTTGTTACAGATGCTTATACAGTCAGGCTTTGTGAGCGTTATCCGATAAACGTCGAAAAAAATTATGACATGATTAAAGCGTGTTTTGAGGAGGCTCTGCCTAAGAGCGAAAAGGTTTATAACAATTACCATGCCCTCATTGTAATAAACGGGAAGAACCATTGCCGAAAAAAGCCCGTTTGTAACGGCTGTCCGCTTTTTAGCGGATGTAAGAGGAAAAATATTTGACAATCTGCTGTTTTTGTTGTATAATCTACCTATTAAAAAGATTCGGAGACATATTCTATGAACAAAATAAAATTTTCAACCCGAAACATTTGCCTAATCGGGATTTTTGCGGCGGTTATAGCCGTCATGGCACAAATCAGTTTTCCCTTACCCGGAGGTATACCCGTTACATTACAGACTTTTGCGATTATGCTTGCGGGGATTGTACTCGGTGCAAGAAAAGGGGCGGTTGCTGTTTTAGTATATGTATTGCTCGGTGCGGTCGGCGCACCTGTTTTTGCGGGATTTGGCGGAGGACTCGGTATTATCGTCGGCAGAACGGGCGGATTTATTGTTACGTTCCCGCTGTTAGCGTTATGTGCGGGAATCGGCGAGGGAATGTACAGCCGCGGACGCGCCATCGGCAAGGTTTGGCTTTTTTCATGGCTCGCCGTAGGTGTTTTGGTTAATTATCTGTTCGGGTTGCTGTGGTTTAGTCATATTACATCTTTCGATTTGCTGACCTCATTATCCTATTGTATTGTCCCTTTTATTCCGGGGGATGCATTGAAGCTGATTTTGGCGGCTGTCGCGGGAAGGCAGTTAAAAACCGCACTTTTAAAAGGCAAGGTAATTGTATAATACAAAAAACATGCTGTTGACCGTTTCTAACGGTTAACAGCATTAAAATCGGCGACCTGCTCGTATATGTCTCGCGCCATTGCAATAATGGCGGGGCGGGCGGCGGAGTAGGTATGCTCAGAATACGGCGAGAATGAATAAAAAACAAGTGCGTAAGCAAACTCAATTTTATTATCGGAATCATAACTTATAACAATTGCCATGTCGTGGTCAGCCGTGTCGTCTCCGTCAACGAAAGAACCCGTCTTATTAGCCACCTTGACACTCGCAATATCAGCGGTGGCGGCGGGTATTTTATCGCGTGAATACGTAGTACCGAACATTATTTCAAGCATTCGGTCATAAGGCTCTTCGTCCTTGTTCCGATAAAGCTTAACTAAGAAGTCAACCGTGTCTTCCACACTTGTTTGGTTATATTTGTTTTCGTGGTTATATCCTCTCCAGTCGGAATAAAGACGAGTATGCTTATAATTGTCCTGAAGCCATTCATCTATAGCGGCACGTCCGAAACGCGCTATTATCGAACCCGTGCTTTCGTTGCATGAAACTTGAATCATTTGGTTTATCAGAGTCAGCAGAGTTGTACCGTCTACTATTTCGTCAAGGCTTGCGTTTCCCGCTTTAACCTGCAAAAAGGCGTATTCCATGACCATGGCTTTTATTGTACTCGCGGGATGAATAGTACCCGGGTCGTCTTCGTATCTGTAACCGTTCGGGTCCATTAAATCCGCCATACCGATATAAACCTTTCCGTGTTCTTCGCCAAGCAGTTTTTTTGCGTTTGTTATATAATCCGGCGGCGGTATCTTGTTTACGGGGGGGTCTTCGGATGAGGGTTCTTCTGTTTTATTAATTTCGCTGTCGGACGTAGGGGTATTAACGGTCAGTCCACCGCTCTCAACCTTCAGTTCTTTCCCACAGCCCGGTATACATATCATCCCGAAAATTAATGCCGCCGTTAATGGAACCGATACGAGTTTTTTCACATTTCGTTCCCCTTTAATTTAATATCTTTAATTTTATCATATGCAGGCGTCTTTTTCTATTTGCGATTTGCACATAAACGGACGCATGAATATATAGTATATGTATATATTGCACAAAAGGCTTGTTAAGCTTTAAAAAACCTTTTCAACCGCAAAAAAATATGTTATAATAAAAAAGTGTTTTTGTAACTTAATAAAAATAAAATATGGAAAGTGGGAAAAAGAATGAAAGAACTGCTTCTTGGCAATCATGCGATTGCCACGGGTTTGTATGAAGCCGGTGTAGAGCTTGTTTCAAGCTATCCCGGAACACCCAGCACTGAAATAACCATGTACTGTGCGAATTTTAAAGACGAGGGGTTGTATGCCGAATGGTCGCCTAATGAAAAGGTCGGCGTGGAGGTCGCATTCGGAGCGAGCTTAGCGGGTGCGAGGGCGTTTTCGGGCATGAAACACGTGGGACTCAATGTTGCCTCAGACCCGTTGTACACAGCATCGTATACGGGCGTTAATGCGGGTTTGGTTTTAGCCGTGGCGGATGACCCCGGAATGCACTCGTCACAAAATGAGCAGGACTCACGAAATCACGCAATCGGTGCGAAGGTACCTATGCTTGAGCCATCGGACTCCAAAGAATGTCTCGAATTTACAAAGCTGGCGTTTGATATATCGGAGGAATTCGATACTCCTGTGTTAATCAGGCTATCCACAAGAATATCTCACTCCCAGGGGATAGTGGAAAAAGGCGAGCGTAAGGTTATAAATAAAGAGCCGTATAAAAAAGACATACAAAAATATGTAATGATGCCCGCTCATGCCAGACCTAAGCATAATATGGTTGAAGAGCGTACAAGAAAACTTACGGAATACGCTGAAACCTCTCCGCTCAATACTGTGGAGATTAATGAAAATGCTGAATTCGGTATAATTACATCGGGTATAGCCTACCAATACTCAAAGGAAGCCTTCGGCGACAGCGCGAGTTATTTAAAGCTCGGTCTCGTAAATCCGCTACCCGTAAAACTGATAAAGGATTTCGCCGCAAAAGTAAAAAAGCTTTACATAGTAGAAGAGCTTGACCCCGTTATTGAAACCCACTGTCGTTTTATAGGACTCGACCCGATAGGAAAGTCTCTTTTCACTAATATAGGCGAGTTCTCACAGAACTATTTGCGTGAGAGAATAACAGGTAAACAACCCGAGTACAAAGAATTTTCCGAAGCTGTTCCCGTTCGTCCGCCCGTGCTTTGTGCAGGGTGTTCGCACAGAGGGGTGTTTTACGCGCTGAGTAAGCTCGGCGTGGTGGTGAGCGGAGACATTGGCTGTTATACACTCGCGGCGACGCCGCCCCTTTCCGTTATGGATTCGGTAATCTGCATGGGCGGCGGAATCAGCGTGGCTCACGGCTTCGTTAAAGGCAGACCCGACTATGCAGATAAGACTGTAGGCGTTATGGGTGATTCGACCTTTATACACAGCGGTATTACGAGCCTTATTGACATTGCGTATAATAGGAGTAACACGCTCATACTGCTTCTCGATAACAGAACCACGGGTATGACGGGGCATCAGAATAACCCGGGTAACGGGCTTGACATTTATGACGAACCCGCTCCCGCAGTTGACTTTGAGGCACTTTGCAAATCCATAGGTATAAACAGAGTTACCACGGTTCGACCCGATAATATTGAAAGGGTAGAAAGTGTTTTGAAAGAATATTTAGCTCTGACTGAACCCGCCGTTATTATATTTAAAATGCCCTGCGCGCTTTTAAAAACCTCAAAGCATAATCCGCCCGTAAAATGCGACACGGAGAAATGCACGGGTTGCAGACTTTGTATGAGAATCGGTTGTCCCGCTTTATCCATAAAAAATAAAAGAGCAGTCGTCAACAACACCCTTTGCGTAGGATGCGGACTATGTTCGCAGTTGTGTAAATTTAACGCCTTTTCGTAAAAATAAAACAGAAATAAAATTATAAAATTAATTGTATACGGAGGAAATGTTATGGAATCGAATAAAAAGTTAAATCCTGCGGGGCTTCTGTTTTTGCTGATAGGAACAGCTGTTACGGGTTCAATAATCAGCTTTGTTTATCTGTTGATAAACCGGTATTCCCCGTATATTCAACTTTGTGTATTATCAGCGGCTTTTTTCGGCATTTTAGTGGGCGTTGTCGTAAAGCTGATTATTAAACTGTTTAAAATAAAGTCAGTTGCACCCGCTGTTCTCGCCGTTATTTTGGGTTGTTTTGGGTTTTCGTATTTTAAATGGGCTTTATATGTTGCGACCGACGCTTCAAGCGAGTTCAGTGAGAGCTACATTTATTGGTACGCGCATTATTTTGTTGATGACTTTTTGGACGAGGACGGAAATCTTTATTCCGATTCTGAACTACAGGATATTATTACCGACATGAGAGAAATGAGTGCATATGATTATATAATAGCATATGGGCAGGAAGATTTATGGGACCTCAAATCGTGGGCTGATGAAGATTTACAGGTATTAAAAAACGAGAGCTTCTATTCCTACTGCGGACACGATATATACTTATCCTCCGGTTCAATCCCCGCCGCCGCCGGAACTGTAAAAGATGAGTACGGCTACAGTTGGTATAACTATTATCTGTATTTCAATGAGCATTACGATTATCCTACGGCGACTTATTATATGGCAAATCCGGGCGAGTTGTTTGATACGATAGTCAAAATAAACGCCGAGGGACGTTGGGGGTTCACCGACGCCGATTCTAACGTGAACGGTTTATTTCTCTGGGTTTTATGGGCGGCTGAGTTTATTATAATATGTTTTATCGCCGTAGTTATGGTACCCGCAGGAATCAAGGCGCTTGAACCGCCCGTTGCGGAAACCGCGCTTGAGGGAATGAGAATAAATCAAAACAATCCGCCTGTAAAAGGTTCGGTAAGTCAAACGGCATGGAACAGTGACGGTATCGGGGGTGCATCACCAAGCACAGAAGACGACACAGATGAATTCGGCAGACCTATAGCGCAGGCGGAGAAGTATCCCGCTATGCCGCCTATACCGCCTGCAACAAGCACATCTAATGTTCAAACCGATGAATTTGTTGATGAGTTCGGCAGACCAATGGCAGAACCTGACCCGAAATATTAGGAGTAAATCGTATGAAGGCAAGAGTTATAGAGATAGTTCCCGAAATAACGCTCTCCGTGGGTATGATAGTAAAAAACGAGGAAAAAAATCTCCCCGCCACACTTGACGCGCTTAAACCGCTCTTAGACAGCGTAAAAAGCGAACTCATCATAACAGATACCGGCTCGAGCGATTCGACTGTAGAAATAGCCAAGCGTTATACCGATAAAATCCTGCATTTCAATTGGGTCGGCGATTTTGCCGCCGCGAGGAATGTCGGTTTAAAAGCAGCGACAGGCGAATGGTTTATGTTTTTAGATGCGGACGAGGTTTTTGATAGTGATATAAGTGAGATGACGACGTTTTTTAATAACAGAGAATTAAGCAAGAAATATAATTCAGCCACGTTTCAGCGGAAGGATTACACCGATGCAGACAAAAAAACCTGGACTACTTTTGCGGCATACAGGATAGCCCGCAGACATTCCGGTCTGCGTTTTGTCGGTAAGATACACGAGAATTTGTCGCCCTTTTCTGAGCCGATGTACACATTCGGTACCTTTGCCGAACACACGGGATATACCTACGAAACCGAGGAACAAAGAGAAGCCAAAAGAATAAGAAACCTTAAACCGATTGAAGAGATGGCGAAAAAATTCCCCAATGACCTGAGAACATTAATTTATCTCTACATAGGTCTCCCACCCGGTGAGAAAGAAGCCTGTTTATACAAAATCTTGAAAATCGCGAGAGCCAAAAAAGACGATTATGCAGAACCTGCGTTTTTAGAGGCTGTAAGATATTATTACAGTGAAGGTAATTTATCAAAAACGCTCGAATACGCTGATGAGTATTTACATCTGTTTGAAAACAGAAAAACGTCTGTATTGCTTGACATCTACGCAATAAAATCTGCCGCACTTTCTAATTTAGGTGAAAACGAACAGGCGATTATCGGATATGAGAAGTATTTAGAATACTATAATATGTATGCGGCAGGAGGGTTAAGCAAGGCAAACGAGAGAAAAATCGCTTTAATCTTTTCTGATAAAGCGCATTGTGACTTGATTAAAACAAGGGTAGCCGAGCTTAAATCACAGATATAGGAGAAGAATATGATTTATACTTTTTTAGCCGAAGGGTTTGAAGAAATTGAAGCCTTAACCCCCGTTGATTTACTCAGAAGAAAAGGGAAAGAGGTAATAACTGTCGGCGTCGGCGGAAAAAACATGACAGGTAGGAGCGGTATAACGGTTATCGCCGATACTGTTATTGATGAAATTGTATTAAACGATGAAGTAGAAATGATTTTTCTGCCGGGCGGAATGCCGGGTACGGAGAATCTCTATTCCTCCGTTAAGGTCAGAGAGGCTGTTTCTTATTGTTTTAATCATAATATTTTTATAGCCGCTATTTGTGCCGCACCTTCAATTTTGGGACGTATGGGGCTTCTCAAAAATAATGTAAAAGCGACCTGCTACCCCGGCTTTGAAAAATTTCTTGAGGGTGCGAGTATCAGCAGTGACTCTGTAGTCAGAGACGGTAAAATTATTACCGCAAAAGGTGCAGGAGTTTCTGTAAAATTCGCATTAGAGCTCGTGCGGGCACTTTGCGGTGATAAAGAAGCAGAAAGCCTCGGCAATAGTATAATATATGAATAAAACCGAACTGCGTAAAAAAATCTTGCAAAAACGTGAGACATGCCCCGAAAAAGAACGATTGATTTTAAAAAACCTGCTGTCCATGAAAGAGTTCGAGGAAGCGGAATTAATACTGACATATGTTTCTGCCGCAGGCGAAATTGATACGCGAGAACTGATAAATAGGTGTTTTGAATACGGAAAAAGGGTCGCAATACCAAAAATCACAGATTCACAGACAGTTCGTTCTATGGCGTTTTTCGAGATAGAATCGTTACATGGACTCGCACGAGGCAAATTTGGTATTTTAGAGCCTGATATTTCTTATACAGAAGCGCAAATTAATAAAAACGCCCCTTTCACCTTTTGCGTAACACCGGCGTTAGCATATAACACGAGTGGTTTTCGCTTAGGACGCGGCGGCGGATTTTATGACCGATTTTTAGCTGATTATAACGGGACGAGTGCGGGCTTGTGCTATGAGGAGAATATTAAAGATTTTCCTGTCGAGGCGCATGATGTTCCCGTGAATTTCATCATTACGGAAGGAGGGGTTATTGTTGTTTGAGGACAAAACAGGTGTTTTTACGTTAAACGAAGCCGATAAAGAAGATAGAAGCGAAGAAAATACCCTCGCTTCCATATTCTCGAAAAAAAACGGTGTTGTCCCGACGGGGCTGTCCATGGCGCATGAAAAGACTGCTGTCATGGATAGGATTCAGGCTCCGAAGCCGTCTCCCCCCCGAGTAGCGATGCCCGTACCGGAAGAGGAAGAAGATGACGGGCAACCATACTATGTAGAAAACACCGCTTTTAAAAAGGCTGTAAAAAAACGTAAGAAAGTGCATCTGCGTGAGCAGAAAATCAGGCAGATGAAAGCACAGCAGAGCAGAAAGACCTTCGCGTATGTTTTTGGCGGAATAGTGCTTGTGATTTTTATTATTACCGTGTCTTCGTATTTATCTTACTATATAGTGCATTATTCGCTTGACTTTACGGGCATTACGAGAAACGAGTTCGGAATAGACTTAGAAATACCGCCTGACTCTACCACGGAACAAATTGCGGAAATTCTCTATCTGAGCGGAATTATAAACCGTCCTGAGTTTTTTGTGTTGTATTCCCAGTTGTCGGGATATGACGGAAAATATAACGACGGACTCTTTCACCTCGAATCCTCAATGTCCTACGGTACAATCGTCAGAACGCTTCAAAATACGACCGCACCGAGAGAAACGGTGTGGGTGACAATACCCGAAGGCTTGACGGCGGAGCAGGTTGGGCTTCTGCTTGAGGAAAACTATGTCTGCCTTGCCTCGGATTTTGAAAAGTTTTACAGGGAGAAACAGAACGTTTTCAGTTTTGAACTCCGCATATTTGAGAGCAATAATAAGTTTTATCAGCTTGAGGGTTATCTTTTTCCTGATACTTATGAATTTTTTGTGGTTGAGGCTTTGCGTGACGGCGAGGACATAGATTCTCTGCGCGAGGCAGAAAGACAGGCTCTTGAGAATTATGCGAAAACTGCCGCATATAAGATGTTCGACAACTTCAATTCGATGATTACACGCGAAATGTATAAAACAATGCACGAGCAAGGATTGAGTCTTGACGAAGTGATAACGCTGGCTTCTATGGTTCAGGCGGAGGCGGCGTATATTGAGGATATGCGGTTGGTAGCGTCGGTATTTAAAAACAGAATGAATAACAGTGAGAATTTTCCGTATTTACAGTCAGACCCGACAAGTTATTATGTCAGAGATTCTATCAGACCGCACGTACCGTCTCGAGAGGTCATATTGTATCAAGCTTATGATACCTATGAGTCGCCCGGACTGCCGCCCGGTCCGATAAACAACCCCGGAATCTATGCGATTACGGCGGTTTTGGAGGCATCCGCCGATAGCAGATATTTTTATTTTAATGCTAATATCGAAACAGGCGAAGTATTCTTTGCCGCTACTTTAGCCGAGCATGAAGCAAATCTTGCGCGCGTAGAGGCGCAGGTGGGATGACTTTTGAGTAAAGTGAGTATAAAAAGTGAGCAAAGAAAACCTAAAAAATAAAACAAGCTTAGAACTGCTTTCCCCGGCGGGAAGCCCTGAAAGCTTGAAAATGGCTGTTCTTTACGGTGCTGATGCCGTCTATCTCGGCATGAAAACATTCGGGATGAGAGCGACTCCCGAAAATTTTGACTTTGATGAATTATGCGAAGCTGTTAAATTTGCACACGCACATAATGTCAAGGTTTATCTAACGTGTAATATAATACCCACAAACGCAGAAGCCGATGAATTTCCCGAATTTATAAAACGCGCCGAAAAAACGGGTATAGATGCGGTTATTGTTTCGGATTTGGGAATACTTGAAGCCGTGAAACAAAACGCGCCTTCTCTTGACCTGCATATATCGACACAAGCAGGCGTCAATAATTATGCCGCCGCAAACGCTTTTTATAAACTTGGGGCTAATCGCGTTATTTTAGCACGGGAAACGCCGCTTAAAGAAATCGCCCGTATTCGCGAAAACACACCGCCGGAGCTTGAACTTGAAGCCTTCGTACATGGTGCGATGTGTGTATCGTTTTCGGGGCGGTGTTTGCTGTCGCAATATCTCATAGCCAGGGATGCAAACCGAGGCGAGTGCGCCCAGCCATGCCGCTGGGGTTATTATCTTTCGGAAGAAAAGCGAGAGGGGCAGTATTTTAAAATCGAAGAGGAAGAGCGAGGTTCTTTTATACTTAACGCAAAAGATTTATGTATGATTAGGCATTTAGAGAAAATAAAAGACGCAGGGGTCAGCTCGTTTAAAATCGAGGGTAGGGCAAAATCGGCGTATTACACTGCGATTATCACGAACGCTTACCGCGCCGCACTTGACGCACTTAAAAAGGGGGAACCCGTTCCGGAATGGGCGGTCAGAGAAGTTGGCACCGTAAGTCACAGAGAGTACTGCACGGGGTTTTATTTAGATAAAACCGACGCTGTTCAGCTTTATGAAGACGGCGGTTATGTAAGGGAATATGATTTTATAGGGGTGGTAAACGCCTGTAATGACGGCGTTGCGGATATTACGCAGAGAAATTATTTTGAGAAAGACGACGAGATTGAAGTAATCGCGCCGAAATCTCCGCCGCAAAAGCTGATAATAAAATCTATGAGAAACGAAAAAAACGAGCCTGTCAAAATCGCGAACAAGGCGACTGAAAGGCTGTTTGCAGATGTGGATATTGAATTAAAACCATATTCGGTTTTAAGAAAAAAGTTGCTATAACCTATTCATATCAGAAATAAACATAGTCATGATTTTTCTTATTATATCAAGCGGTCTTTCTAAAAACCTGCGTTGAATATCGAGTGCGCCTTCTTCGGAGGGCGCGTATAAATTTATTTCCATTATATCGGGACCGCCGAATTCGTTTAAAAACCGTATATTAAAATTATAACCTTTCTCACGTTTTTGAACCTTCCAGCTTACGGTTTTTTTAAGCTCTATTTCTGCGAGAATTCGCTTACCCTCGCGAAGGGAGGTCTCGCGTATTTCAGGAGGAACGGAGCCGGCTTCTGCGGCAATAGTGCGTCCTTCGCTGTTGATTTCAAAAAAGCGTTCGTCCTTTCTCGCGACAAAGCTTGCGAGTTTTTTATTCTCTAAAATCCCGAACGCCTCCGTCATATCGAAATGGTTTACCGTTTCGTTCAGCGTTAATATCTTTGTGAGTTGATATTCGGTTAAAGGTCCGAGTTCATTTAATAAATAGCAGATTAAAACTGTTATTTTAAAAGAATCGGTCAGCGTTATTTTATTAGAAGCCATTATTTCTTCACCTCTCTCATCGTTTTGTTCTTAAGGAAAATAAATAACTTAGGGGATAATCTTTTTATAAATCTTTTTGTCTTGATAAATACATCTTCCTTTAATTTTGCTGTTTTATAGAGGAATTTTCGCGGATAGTTTTTCGCGGTTATTTTCTTATCGAGTGCGGCTTCTTTTTTTGCCGCTTTTTCAGGTGGCAGTGCGTATATGGCGCGATATTTTTTCACAAGTTTATTAAAATTAAACGCCATATATAAAATATCATACTTAGGATATTCGGGCATTCTCAGCTGAACAGGGTCGCTCGGTTCAACACCGGGGACGATAAACCCTGCGTCACGCGCCGTTTTTTCTAAAATAGTCATCGGATACGGATAGAATATGTTAGGAATGACCTTATCCACCGAGAGGCGTGCGTTAAGCTTAACGGTTTCGAGTGAAAGCGCTAAGGTTTCATGAGGGAGACCGACTATATTATAAGTAAGGGTGGTCATTTTATATTTTTTAAACCACTCGGCGACCTTTATCATATGTTCGTTTTTCATGGCACGATGAAGATATTTTTTCCTAAATTCTTCGTTACCGCTCTCAAGTCCGATGTCAATCATGTAGCAACCGCCGTCTTTGAGCATTTTCACCATTTCTTCGTCAAGGATGTCAAAGCGCAGGTTACAGTTAAAAGGCAGACGGATTTTTTCAATATAAAGCGGCATAAATTCGTAGAACCAGTCCTTGTACATATTAAAAATAGCGTCACGAAACTCGATGTATTTTATGAAAGGATATTTTCGGAGTAAAAGCTCTAAAAGCTCAATAGCTTTTTCGGGACTGCGAAAACGGCAATATTTTTCCTTGTTGGGATAAATGTTGCGAAATTGCGAATTTCCGCAATAGGTGCAGGAAAAAATACACCCGCGCGAAAGCATAACCATAGCGGTAAAATTTTTTGAGCGGTCTAAGTTTGTAAAATCGAAAAGCTCAAAATCGGGGAAAGGTAACGAGTCCAAGTCTTCTATTAAAGGTGCGACGGGGTTGGTTATGACACTGCCGTCCATATTCCAATAGGTACTCTCAATACCGGTAAGCGGAGTGTTATCCCGCAAACCGTTCATAATATTAAGAATCGGAAATTCACCCTCGCCAACGATAACAACGTCAATCCCGCGTATTTTTATACATTCATCAGGCACGAGAATAGCGTGATACCCGCCGATTGCCACTATAGTTTTCGGAAGTCCCGAAGCCGCCAACTCATCGTCAAGCCAACCCGCCATTTCCTCAATAAAAGGAATAGCGGTAGTTCTGGCGGAAAAACCGATTACGTCTGCGCTGTGTTCTTTAATTTTAGAGACGAATTCATTTTTGTCGGGCATATAGAGCATATGATAAAGACGTACATCGTAGCCGGCTTGTTTAACTACTGCGGAAATAGATGCTAAACCCTCGCTGTAATTTCCGAATTTGTTTTTGTTATGCTTATCCTCTTCAAGAAAGTCAGGGTAGACTAATAATAGTGTCAGGGGTTTTTCCATTTTTAACAAGTCCTTCTTACTTTTTTATAATTATACCGCTGATTTAATTATACAATATTAATTATCATAAGTCAAGGAAGAATATGGTAAAATCGTTTGCAAAATCGTTTGCATACAGTAAAATACCCTCGCATATAATTAAAGGACAACCCCGTATACGGGAGAAATACAAAACAGGACGGCGTGAATTATGTCGAAAAAAAGTACGATAAGTAACTCAAAAAAAGAGGATAATTCAGAGAGGGAGAGTCTGCGTTCAGAAATTTACATATTAAATGAGAGAATAAAGATTCAAGAGTTGGAGTTCAACTTAGTCGAGGACGAAGACCTTATTGATGCCCTGATTTATGAACAGATGGCTTTACAGTCGCGGTTTGCTTGCCTTATGAAACGGGCGCGTGAGTTAAAGCTTGAGGTCAGTCCTTTTGACCGCTTTGTAACCGAAACGGACGGGAAGCTATGATTTTGCGCCTCACGAGTATAAATAAGGGGGACAGGTATGCTTGATACGATTTTTCTGCTTTTCGGTGTTGTTTTACTGCTCAATTTTATTAAGGTGCTGATAAAAAGCCGCTCACCGCTCAAAAAAGCCGCTTTTTCGATGATGGCGGGCGTCGGAACTCTCGCCGCCGCAAGCCTGCTCGCGGGGCTTTTAGAACTGCAACTCTCCGTAAACACCTATACGGTTTTTGTCGCACTCGTTTTAGGCACACCGGGCGTCATCTTAGTTTTATTAAAAATGTTTTTTATATAAATATCATTATTTGTGTATGTTTGCCGCTCAAAGAGCGGCATTTTTGCAATAAAAAACGAAAACGAAGATTTTTCCGCTTGAAAAAAATAAAAATATATGATATAATTTAAAAACAGGCTGTTAAACTAAAAAAACAAACTTAACAAGAGAAAGGTGAATCTACTTATGACAATCGGTGATATTAAAAAGCTTCTTGAATGTGAAGTCCTCTGTTGCGACGACAGACTCGAAAGCGAGGTGCATACTGCTTGCGGCTCGGATATGATGAGCGATGTGCTTGCCTTTGTAAAAGACCAGGCGGTACTGCTTACGGGGCTTTTAAATCCCCAGGTGGTCAGGACTGCGGAGATGATGGATATTATATGTATCGTATTCGTAAGGGGGAAAAAGCCCGATGATGCGGTGGTCAGTCTTGCCGCACAGAAAAATATAGCCATCCTATCTACTGCGAACCGTATGTTTGAGGCGTGCGGTGTTCTGTACGAAAGCGGTCTGCGCGGAGGCATTTCCTCAGGCGGGGTCGGTTGTTCTGCGGGGGGGTGCTTAGATGAGTGCGCTTACATTGCATTATGACGTACCCGGTGATGATTTCACAAGAGCGGGTGAGGCAAGCTCGGATATAAAAAACAAGCTCAAACAAATGGGTATTTCACCCGATGTAATACGGAATGTCGCGATAGCGACATACGAAGGTGAGATAAACATGGTAATCCACGCAAACGGCGGTACAATAGATGCGGCTATCGATGCGGAATCAATCACCTTGACGATTAAAGACACAGGCGGCGGTATTCCCGATGTCGAACTTGCGATGCAGGAGGGGTATACCACGGCGCAGGAGCATATACGCGCACTCGGCTTCGGAGCGGGTATGGGACTCCCGAATATGAAAAAATACACCGATGAATTTAATATTACTTCAGAGGTTGGCAAAGGCACTGAGGTTATAATGAAGGTATATCTCAGCAAATAATAAATAACAAATTGAGAAGAGATGATTAATTTGCTTAAACAAACTGAAAAATACGATAGTTTTTTTCATTCGATACGTCTTGACAGGGAACTGTGCAGGGGATGTATAAACTGCCTTAAACGCTGTCCCACAGAGGCTATTCGCGTCAGAAAAGGAAAATCGAGGATAAAAAAGGAGTACTGTATTGATTGCGCCGCCTGTATTCGTGTTTGCCCGCATCATGCGAAAAAAGCGACGTTTGATTTACTCGACTCTATGGCGGATTATGAGTATAAAATTGCATTACCGCCGCCGGAGTTATACGCGCAGTTTAATAACCTCGAAGAAAAGTCCTTGGTTTTAAACGCGCTTCTTTCCTTTGGCTTTGACGACGTTTATGAAGTAGCCGCGGCGGCGGAATTAGTGTCGGAAATCACCCGAAAGCTGTTAAAAGATGAGAAAACTCGGCTTCCGGTGATTACATCGGCATGTCCGTCCGTTATGCGGCTGATACGTGTAAAATTCCCTAACTTAGTAGAGAATATATCGCCCGTAGTTTCGCCCGGTGAAATGGCGGCAAATGCCGCAGTAAGACGCGCCATGCTCAGAACACGGCTTCCGCGAGAGAAAATCGGCGTATTTTTAATCTCCCCATGCCCCGCAAAGGTGACGGATGTTTACGCCCCGCTCGGCGTTAAAAAATCACAGATTGATAAGGCGGTCGCACTTAGTGATATATATCCTAAGCTATTACCGCTGATGAAGGAAATCGCCGCTTCAGGACGCGATAATGAACTTCCCGAGGAAATAAATAAAGCGGGCAGAATAGGCGTAAGTTGGGGCGGACACGGCGGAGAAGCGGGCGGACTGCTCACAGATAAATACTTGGCTGTTGACGGGATTGAAAATGTTATAAAAGCACTTGAGGACCTTGAGGATTCAAAGTTTAAAGACCTTGAGTTCATTGAGCTTAATGCCTGTAGCGGCGGTTGCGTGGGCGGGGTTCTCGCGGTCGAAAACCCGTATATGGCTAAGGTTAAGCTTAATATACTGCGTAAGTATCTGCCTGTTTCCGGTACTCGTATAGACGAGGCGGTTCCGTCATACGCTTATCACGATGAAAAAATAGAGTTTCAGCCGGTTTATCAGCTCGGTGAAACGCTCGCAGAGTCTATAGGTATTATGAAAACAGTTGACGAGCTTATAAAAAAGTTTCCGGGGCTTGATTGCGGCTGTTGCGGCGCTCCGACCTGCCGCGCTCATGCGGAAGATGCGGCTCGCGGCTTGGCAAGCGAGAAAGACTGCATACACATTTTAAGAAAATACTTAAATAAATCGGGGGGACTGACAGAATATGAAAATTAAGGATTTAGTAAAGAGTACGGGCTTTGAGGTTGTAAACGAGGGCGACTTCGACAGAGAGGTAAGCGGCGTTTATTGTTGCGACCTTTTAAGTTGGGTTATGGGACGCGCACCTGCTGACAGCGCGTGGCTTACGGTTATGGGAAATATGAATGCCGTGGCTGTGTCGGTTTTAGCAGACATATCGGTTATAGTTTTTGCCGAAAACTCGGCGGTAGACCCGACCGCTATTGCAAAAGCGGCAGAGCAGGGCGTTAGTCTGCTTAAAACAAATAAACCCGCTTTTGAGGCGGGATTGTTAATAAACGAGCTGTTGAGTTAAAAAATGATTGAACTGAGTTATGATTTACATATTCACTCCTGCCTCTCTCCTTGCGGGAGTGATGAATCCACACCCTCTAATGTAGCGGGTTTAGCTTCGCTTCTTGAGTTAGATGCGGTAGCTCTGACAGACCATAATACCTGTAGGAACTGTCCCGCTTTCTTTAAAGCGGCAGAGATTGTTTCACAGACAGGTGAACATGAGATTATCCCCATTGCGGGGATGGAACTGACGACAGAAGAAGAAATACACGTACTCTGTCTCTTCGCGGAACTTAAAGCCGCGATGGATTTTGATGAGTACGTGTATTCGTTGCTGCTACCGATAAAAAATGATACAACCATTTATGGAAGACAGCTCATAATGAACGAATCGGATATAATAATCGGCGAGGTTGAAAACTGTCTTATAAACTCTGTTTCACTCGACTTATATTCCTTGTCGGGTGAGGTAAAGAGCAGGGGAGGGGTCATTATCCCCGCCCATATAGAACGAGCGGCTTTCAGCCTAATATCTTCCTTAGGGTTTGTCCCTGACGACTGCGGTTTTAATTGCGTTGAAATACGTTATAAAGAAGCAGTCGAGAATCTGAAAGAAAAGCATGAGTATCTGCGAGAATGTAAAATCATACATAACAGCGATGCACATTTTTTAGAAGAATTATCACTGCCCGAAAACAAACTCAGAGTAACAAAGAGGAGTGCGAAAGGGGTTTTAGACGCGCTTTCGGTCCTTTAAATTCATTTATCCGAGAATTATATCCAACATCTGACCAACATCTTTTTTCCCTAAAAAGACCCTCTCGTCATCTGTTATGATAACGGGAACGCTCTTTATATTATAGCGTGATATTAATTCGGGGAAACGATGGACATCAATCATAGCCGCCGAAACATTTTGGTTACGAGCGGCAATAAGCTGTGCGGAAGTCACTGTTTCGGGGCATAGGGGACACGACAGCGAAACGCACACCCGAATGTCGTACCGTTTGTTAATTCCGTCGATTCGTTCGGTAATATGCGGCTCAACCTTTTGTCCGGGACCTGCCGCGTTATAAAGTGCGAATACAAAGGAATTAAACTCATGCCCGCCCGGTACGCCGTGAAATGTAATCCCCGTGAAACTGCCGTCGTCTTTAAAAATAGCAAGCGCAGGGTATAAATCAAACGAGAGATTAACATCCTCCTTTTTATATTCCCGTAGAGAGATTTTGTCGGACAACACGCTGAATTCCTTCGCAAATTGGAGCATTTCATTTTGAAACGCACCTTTTTCCGGTTCATTTGCGGTTATTACCGCTATGGTGACAGGATTTTCAAACTTATCGAACAAGGGGATTAACTGCTCCTTAATATCGCTGTCAATAAAGGATTCGGACATGCTGTTATCATCATTGTCATTATTATCGTCGCCGCTTGATTGACTGATTTTAATACCGAGTTGTTCTTTTTTAACCTCGACAAAACGCTCTATACTTGTTGACGCAATCGCACCATCGCTTACAGCTGTGACAAGTTGGCGCAGACGCTTAGGTCTGATGTCTCCTGCGGCATACACACCCTCTATGTTGGTTTTCATATCTTCGTCCGTTACTAAATAGCCGTATTCATCCATGTCTAATATACCCTTGAACAAATCGCTGACAGGCTCGTATCCGACAAAGACAAAAACACCAAAACTGTCGTTCGGGTCGGCGGGTTCATATACCCATTCTTCTTTTGTCGCGTTGTTTATGAACCTCGCTTTTTTCGGAACCGCATCGCCTGTTAAAGAAAGCAGTTCTGTATTGAAGAACACTTCGATTTTATCGTTGGTGAGTGCCTTATCCGCAATTGTCTTAGAACAAGTGAATTCGGGTTCGCGTGCGATTATCATTACTTTTTTTGCAAAGCGGGTCAGAAAAACAGCTTCTTCCGCCGCCGCAAAACCCGCGCCGATTACAAAAATGTCCATTCCCGTAAAAAATTCGCCGTCACAGGTGGCGCAATAAGCCACCCCGTGTCCTGTAAACTCCTTTTCACCCTCAAATCCGAGAGAGCGCGGTTTCGCCCCTGTAGCGACTATTACGGCAACGGATTTTAAAGTTTTACCGTCGGATGAAACGACCTCTTTTATATCGTTTTCAAAATTAATCTTCACTGCATCGGCAGATGTAAATGAAACTCCAAAATTCAGAGCCTGCTTTTTCATGGTCTCTGCGATTGCCGCACCGTTTGTTTTGGCTATACCCGGATAATTGACGACTTCGGCGGTTATACCGATTTGCCCTCCGGGGGTTTCACCTTCAAAAACTAACGCTTTAAGTTTTGCGCGTCCTGCGTAAAGAGCGGCGGCGAGTCCCGCAGGACCCGCGCCGATTATAATTAAGTCGTATAAATTTTCCATAATCTTCACCTCTACAGCTTCCCGATTAGGTCAAGACTGGGTTTTAAAGTTTTTTCGCCCGGCTTCCACTTTGCGGGACATACCTGGTCGCCGTGTTCTGCGACGAACTGCGCGGCTTGCACCTTGCGAAGCAATTCGGAGGCGTTGCGTCCGATACCGAGGTCGTTAATTTCATATGCAACGATTTTCCCCTCGGGATTCACTATAAAAGTACCGCGAAGCGCGAGTCCCGCTTCGGGGATAAGGACGTCAAAATCCTTTGAAAGTGCGTGAGTCGGGTCGGCAAGCATGAAATATTTAATTTTCTTGATTGTGTCTGACGCATCATGCCACGCCTTATGTACAAAATGGGTGTCGGTAGATACGGAGTAAATCTCGCATCCTATTTCTTTAAAACTGTCATGTATGTCGGCTAAATCGCCGAGTTCTGTAGGACATACAAAGGTAAAGTCAGCGGGGTAGAAAACAAATACACCCCATTTACCCAAAACGTCCTGCTTAGTTATCGCGCTGAACTGACCGTCTGCGAAAGCTTGTACGTTGAAATCGCCGATTTCTTTTCCGATAAGAGCCATGATGAATCCTCCTGTTGTCTTTATTTTTTTAAGTAAAAATGACTGCCGCACAATGAAAAAAGTGCGGCAGCCGCGAACCGCTAACGCCGTGGCATGGTACATAGAACCCGCGAAACCGCAGGGTGGGTAAAAATCGCCTGTAGGTTCACGCTCCCTTCGTCCATCGGCAAAAACGAGTTTTCGCCGACGGGAGGTCTGCAATCCGCTGACAGAGCTGAAATCCCATATTATAGGTGTTGGATTATAATAACCATACTTTAACGCACGAAGCAGTCAATAAGCTGAAAGCCGCAACCGGAGCCGCAACTAAAAGCCAAACTCGTCCGCGAGTTCTTCAAAACGCGCTAAGAACATATCACCGATTTTGTCGGAAAGAGCTTCGTCATCAACAGTTGAAAGAAAATATTCGCCGTCTTCTTCAATCTCTTGTAAAACAATGAATTCCGTTTCGGCGTCTTCGTCCTCGTCCTCTTCGTCTGCATCTTCATCATAAAGGACAAGTGCAAGGTAGTTAACATTCTCATAGGTCAGCGCGTCAACTATCTCAAATTGCTCGCCGTCAAGCTCAACTAAATCGGGTTCGTATTCCTCAAAATCAGTTTTTTCTTCAAATTCAGCCATGTTTGTCCCTTTCGTTATTTTGTTATGTTAATTATACAATACATTTAAGGCTTTGTCAATAAGAAATACTGCATTTTTCCCCAATATTTTGAAAAAAACACGTCCATAACTGTCAGAAGTTATAAATAATTCTGAAAAAAATTGTGCAATATAACTGTTGACAGTTGTGTATAATTATGGTAAAATATAATCACGGAAGAAATTTCAAGAAAGTTAGACCCCGAAGGCGGAAAAAGCGGTAAAGAGTAACGATGGTGAAATTACCGTAAAGCTGTGGGAAAAGCGAGTAGGGAATGGCGCCGAGGCAGGGTCGGAGCGAGCGGTTGAACGAAGCTCTTAAAGTCACAGCAGGGTAGGCTGCGAGAAAGACCAAGATACATAGTTCTATACGATTAAGAGGATTATGTAAATATGACCGAGAAAAGGAGGCGAGTCCAATGGATGCGGAAATCAAAGTGCCGAGCGTAGGTTGCGGCTCGCGCGACGATTAAGTTACATGTGAAATCGCAGATAAGCCGGAAAGCCCAAGCGGTGGGAAGGTTTAACGGATTTAAGGTCGGTACTTTTACCGGGATTATGCTTAAACGGACACGAACGCAATTACGTCGGCGATAAGGCTATAGGTGGGTGTCCTGTGTCGAAAGCAGGATATAACCGCAGAGGGTGTAAAGAAATCCGAAGCGGAAACCGCAAATAGGCTTGAAAATTTATATACCGGCAATTTTATGACAGCGCTTATGGACTTTTGGGAATAAAGTCTTTGAAGCGAGCCGGATTAACCGCCGAGGCGTTTAAATAAAAAATGTAAAGTTTCAAGTAACCCTTCTCGGAGGAGAAGAAAAATTAATATACTAACCCGCGCAGTCAAATTTAAAACTGCGCGGGTTTCAGCGTTACAGAATATTTTCGGCTATAATTTAAGTTATCGTAAAATTCTTGAAAATCAAGTTAATATTTTCAAAAAACTATAGCATTTTTTTAAAAAATATGTTATACTGACTTTAAAATGCACAAAATCGAAAGGCGGTAAGTAAAGAAAGTGGGTTTTAAACTCAATCTCGGGGCATGGAATGACGTTTTCGCCGTTCCGTCGGTTGTCGTAGATAATTACATAAAATTGGCAGGCGGAAACAATATTAAAGTCTTACTGTATTATTTAAAAAACGCGGGACGGGTTCTCTCGGTAGATGAAGTTTCACAAAAAACAGGCGTAAACCCCGACGACATACAAGATGCCCTGCTTTTCTGGGAGCAGACGGGACTGCTGTGCTTTAATAAAAACGATATAGTTCCCGGCAATATACCGTTAAATAATGAAAATCCCTATATATCCGAGCATGAGCAAATCACCGTAAAACCGGAAAAAACAGAAACAACGCTTCGTTCTATAGCGGAAAGTCGAGTTCAACTCGAAAGAGAACCTCGATTTTGCCCTAAAGAAATAGCCCATTCTGTACGAGAAAACAAAGGCATGGACTTTCTTTTCAAGGGTTGCGAGAAAATTTTCGGCAGAACCCTCAAGCATAATGAGCAAAATTCACTCATGCTTATTACCGAGGAGACGGGAATTCCGGCAGAATGTACGCTTATGCTTGTTGACTATTGCTTTTCCATAGGGAAGCCGACCCCTGCCTACATGAAAGCGATAGCGGTAGATTGGCTCGAACGCGGGATAATGACTATGAGTGCGGTAGAGGACGAAATAAAAGTATTAAGAGAAATAAACAGCCTTGAAAACAGGTTAAAAAGGCTTTTCGAGATGAATAGCGCGTTTTCAAAAACACAAAAGGATTTCATAAAAAAGTGGAGCAACTTGGGTTATGGTGAAGAAATGCTCTCGGAAGCATACCAAATTACGCTCGACCAAACGGGTAAAGCGGCCTTTCCGTATATGAATAAAATTATAACCAAATGGAGCGAGAACGGCATAAAAACTAAAGAACAGCTCGAAAAATCACAAAAAGCCTACAATGAAAAGAATCAAAGCGCATCCGAAGCAAAATCATCTTTTGATTTGAATTTAATATCGAAGCTGATTAATGAGAAATAGGCGGTATGTAAAAGTATGTATAACCAACCTAATCAAAGCTTTTACGAGTGTGCGGAGGCTGAAATAAAACGCCGCCGCGAAGTAAATACCGAAAAGCTGAATCTACGTAAACGAGAAATAGAAAAAATAATCCCCGAATACAAAGCGATTCGTCTCGAACTCATGAAAACGGGAGAGAGGCTTTACAGGATTATAATGTCTGCGGAAGATGCTGCAAAAAAGCTCGCAAGGCTTGAACGCGAAAACATAACAGCACAAGAGGCGATTAAAGTATTACTCGTCGGAAACAAATACGCCCCTGACTACTTAGACGAGATTTATACCTGCCAAAAGTGCCGAGACACCGGGGTTTATCAAAATCGTCGTTGCTATTGCTTTAAAGAAATTGTAAAAAGACTTGCGGCTGACGAGCTTAATGCCTCTGCGCCGATAAAACTCAGTAGCTTTGAGACATTCGACATAAATCTGTACCCCGACCGTACCGATACCGATACGGGTATTAACATAAAAAATAAAATGATGCGAAACTTTAAGACATGCAAGGATTTTGCCGATAATTTTCATTTACCGTGTACGGGTATCCTTATGTTCGGGAAAACGGGGCTTGGCAAGACGCATCTTTCTCTCGCCGTTGCAAAAACCGTGATTTTAAAGAATCACAGCGTTATTTACGGCTCCGCACCCGACTTGCTCCGTAAAATTGAAAAGGAGCATTTCAGCCGCACGGCAGGCGACGACCGCTCAGATACGGCGGGACTGCTTCAAGAAGCGGATTTATTGATTTTTGACGACCTCGGTGCGGAATTTGAGAGCAGGTTCTATGTTTCTGCTTTCTACAATTTACTGAACTCTCGTATTAACGCCGGTTTACCGCTTATAATAAACACGAACCTGACAGAAAAAGAGTTGAAAGAACGCTACGGAGACCGTATTATGTCACGGCTTCTTACAATGGAGTGTTTAAAATTTATAGGCGACGACATAAGAGTCGGTAAAAAATACGGAATCAGTGTGTAAAATTTTTGAAAGGTTATAAAAATGGAAAAAAAATTAAAACTCTATGGGTTTAACAACCTCACAAAATCCCTAAGCTTTAATATCTACGATGTTTGCTACGCAAAAACCGAGCGGGAGCAACGGGATTATGTCGCCTATATTCATCAGCAGTATAACTCCGAGCGTCTGACAAATATACTGACCAGTGTCACAGACATGATAGGAGCAAAGGTGCTTAATATATCCCGCGCAGACTATGAGCCGCAGGGTGCGAGCGTAACAATTCTGATTGCCGAGGAGAGCATGGTAAAGAATTTGGCGGGCGACACGGTAATAGGGCATCTCGATAAAAGCCATGTAACGGTTCATACTTACCCCGAATATCACCCCGAGACGTTTTTGGCGACATTCAGGGTTGATATTGATGTTACTACCTGCGGTGAAATCACGCCGTTATCGACGCTTGATTATCTAATCGGCAGTTTTGATTCGGATATAATCACAATGGATTATCGTGTACGCGGCTTTACAAGAGAGATAGAGGGGAAGAAGCTGTTTATCGACCACAAAATTACGAGTATACAGGAATATATCGACCCTGCCACGATGAACAAGTACGATGCGGTGGATGTGAATGTCTATCATTCAAACATCTTTCATACAAAAATGCTTATTAAAGATATAGACCTGCAAAATTATCTCTTCAACGCAGATGTATACGAAATCCCACCTAAAACAAGACTTGGTATTATGAATAATTTAAGACAGGAGATGATTGAAATTTTTTCGGGGAGTAATATATACTGATGGGTGAAAACAAAAAAAATAAAATAAAGATTTTTGAAGAAAATCGTGTCCGCGCCGTATGGGATGAAGAAGCGGAGAAATGGTGGTTTTCTGTTGCCGATATTTGCTCTATTCTATCTGAAAGCTCTGATGGGCGTAAGTATTGGAGCGTGTTAAAGACGCGCCTTAAAAAAGAAGGAAGCGAGTTGACTACAATTTGTAGTCAACTGAAAATGGAGGCGGCAGATGGTAAAATGTACCTCACTGACGTTGCCGATACCGAGCAGGTTTTACGGCTTATTCAGTCAATTCCGAGCAAAAAAGCCGAACCTTTCAAGATGTGGCTTGCGAGAGTCGGGAATGAACGCATAGACGAAATCGTTGACCCGGAGCAGTCAATAGACCGCGCTATACATAATTACCGCCGTCTTGGTTACAGCGAAAACTGGATTAATCAAAGAATAAAGTCAATAGAGGTTCGCAAGGCGTTAACGGACGAATGGGAAGCAAGCGGCGTTAGAGAAAGAGAAGAATACGCAGCACTGACAGATTTAATGAGCAAGACATGGAGCGGAATGACAACCGGGGAATATAAAAAATACAAAGATTTGAAAAAAGAAAATTTGCGTGATAATATGACTAATACAGAACTTATCCTTAATATGTTGGCTGAAGTCACAGCAACCGAAATATCAATAATTGAACAACCCACAGGATTTAACGAAAGTGCCAAAGTAGCCGAGCGTGGTGCAAGTGCCGCTAAGGTCGCGCGTAATCAAATCGAAAAAGAAACAGGAAAATCTGCCATAAGTAGATTAAACACAAAAAATATAGGTCAGATAAAATTGATAGAGGAAACCGATTGAAATTTTTTCGGGGAGTAATATATATTGAATCTTAACCAAAATCGTGCGCCTATAAAAGACGCGCTTGAAGAATTTGCTTCGCGGCGCGTGGTACCCTTCGATGTACCGGGGCATAAACGCGGCAGAGCCAACAAGGAGCTTACTGACTTCCTCGGTAAGCAGTGCATGAGTATAGACGTTAATTCAATGAAGCCGCTTGATAATATCTGTCATCCCGTTTCGGTAATAGCTGAGGCGGAAAAGCTTGCGGCGGCGGCTTTTAATGCGAGGAACGCTTTTTTCATGGTAGGCGGAACAACTTCTTCTGTTCAGGCTATGATTTTTGCAACGACAAAATGCGGGGATAAACTTATTCTTCCGCGAAATGTCCACAGAAGCGTAATTAACGCACTTGTTCTAAATGGCGCGGTGCCTGTCTATGTAAATCCGAAAGTCAACAGAGGCTTAGGCATTTCTCTTGGAATGTCGCTCGAAGATGTCAAAAAGGCAATCGCTGAAAATCCCGATGCTAAAGCGATTTTGGTTAATAACCCGACATATTACGGCATCTGTTCAAACTTAAAAGAAATCTGTAGAATAGCCCATGAAAATAACATGCTCGTCCTTGCAGACGAGGCACACGGTACACATTTTTATTTCGGTGAGAATTTACCCGTCTGCGCTATGAACGCAGGGGCAGATTTCGCCTCGGTAAGTATGCACAAATCAGGCGGTTCTCTCACGCAAAGCTCGTTTTTATTGACGGGCGAAAACGTAAGCGAGGGTTATGTCAGGAAGGTGATTAACCTTACACAAACGACTTCCGGAAGCTATCTTTTAATGAGTAGTCTTGATATTTCACGTAAGAACTTAGCCCTCAACGGAAAAGAAATATTTAAAAAAATAGCCGAACTCGCCGAATATGCGCGTGATGAAATAAATCAAATAAGCGATTATTATGCCTACTCGAAAGAAATAATAAACGGAGACTCTGTTTTTGATTTTGATATTACGAAGCTTGCGATAAATACGCTTGAAACAGGGCTTGCGGGGATTGAGGTTTATGACTTATTGCGTGATGATTATGATATTCAAGTTGAATTCGGAGACATAGGAAACATTTTAGCCTACATTTCGGTAGGAGACAGAGAACGAGATTTAGAGCGTTTAGTCGGCGCGTTATCGGAAATCCGCCGCCGCTTCAAACGCCCCGGGACAGGTATGCTGACGCAAGAGTATATAGAACCCATTGTTGAAAAAAGCCCTCAAGAGGCGTTTTACGCATCGAAGACCTCATTGCCTCTAAAAGAAACAATAGGAAGAGTGTCATGCGAATTTGTAATGTGCTACCCGCCGGGGATTCCGGTTTTAGCCCCCGGAGAGAGCATAACCGCAGATATTATCGAATATATAATGTATGCGAAAGAAAAAGGATGTTTTATGATGGGTCCCGAAGACGAAGCGATAGAGAGAATTAATGTCATACACTGATTCATTTTGCGCATAAAGTATTGAGGAGTAGATATGTGGATTTTATATGCTTTTCTTGCCGCATTTTTTGCCGCGCTTACTTCTATATTAGCCAAAATGGGTATCGAGAACGTCAATTCTAATTTAGCGGTTGCAATCAGAACGGTCGTTGTGTTAATAATGGCGTGGGGTATGGTTTTCATCACAGGCAAGCAAACCGAGATAGTTAATATCACACAAAAAAGCTGGCTCTTTTTGGTTCTTTCGGGATTCGCCACGGGTTTGTCCTGGTTGTTTTTCTTCAAAGCTTTGCAAGAGGGCGAAGCCTCAAAAGTTGTCCCGATTGATAAATTCAGCGTCGTTATAACCATGTTCCTTGCGGTAATAATTTTAAACGAGACCCTAACTCCCAAAACAATTATAGGGGGAGTCCTCGTAACAGTCGGTACTCTTTTGTTTGTTTTGTAGTACATGAGGAGGTCAATATGGACTTATGGTTCAGCGAATATCACGCAGAAGGCGTGCGGCTTTCAATAAAAGTCGCAAAACAGCTCCACTCAGAGCAGAGTGACTTTCAACAAATAGACGTGTTTGATTCAGAGGAGTTCGGGCGTTTTTTGACCCTTGACGGGTTTATGATGTTGACTGAGCGAGATGAGTTTATATATCACGATATGATAGTCCATGTTCCGTTGGCTGTCAATCCCGAAATCCGAAAGGTGCTTGTAATAGGCGCGGGCGATGGCGGAGCGGTCAGGGAACTGTGCAGATATAAGTATATCGAAAAAATTGATTTGGTGGAAATAGACCAACGGGTGGTTGAAATAAGTAAGCAATACCTGCCGTCTACAGCATGTAGCTTCGATGATGAGCGTCTAAGCATATACTATCAGGACGGTCTTAAATTCATCAGGAAATGCTATGATTTTTATGATTTAATTATAGTGGATTCGACTGACCCCTTCGGTCCGGGTGAAGACCTGTTTACAAAAGAGTTTTACGGAAACTGTTTTAAGGCTTTAACCGATTACGGAATCATGGTGAATCAGCATGAAAGCCCGTTTTATAAAAATGACGCAAACGCTATGCAACGCGCCCATAAAAGAATTACGGAAACATTTCCGATTAGTAAAGTTTATCAGGCGCATATTCCGACATATCCGTCGGGACACTGGCTTTTCGGATTCGCTTCTAAAAAATTGCATCCGATTAACGACTTAAATCCTGCCTCGTGGAACAGCCTGGGTTTAGATACAAGGTATTATAACACACAGTTGCATTACGGATGTTTTGCACTGCCGACTTATGTGGAGGAGATGTTGCGAAATGTTGAAAATGAAAAAGAATAGCGACACCTTTATCGGGTGTACCTGTGAGTATGATGAAGCGTCTGTAGTGCTTTTCGGCGCGCCTTATGACGGTACGACCTCAAACCGTCCGGGAGCGCGTTTCGGAGGTGCGGCTATCAGGCGCGAGTCGCAAGGACTCGAAACTTTCAGCCCGTATCTTGAGCGTGATTTGTCGGAGCTGAAAGTCTTCGACGGCGGGGAATTAGAATTATCTTTCGGTGCGCCTGTCCCTGTGCTTAAAACTATTTACAACTACACAAAGCAAATTATCAACAGCGTAAAAATCCCCGTCATGCTCGGCGGTGAGCATTTAGTCACCCTCGGGGCTGTCCGTGCAATTGTTGAAAAATATTCCGATTTGGTTATAATCGACTTTGACGCACATATAGATTTACGCGATGAATACATGGGGCAAAAGCTCTCGCATGCCTCGGTAATTCGCAGATGTTATGAATTAACGGGAGACGGCAGGATTTTTCAATTCGGTGTTCGTTCAGGCGATAAAGCGGAGTTTGAATGGGGAAAAGAAAAAGTTTTTACGCAGAGATTCACGTTAGACGGACTTGAGAGCGTGATAAAAAAGATAAACAAGAAGCCTGTATATTTCACGATTGATTTAGATGTACTCGATAGCGCGGTGTTACCCGCGACAGGCACTCCGGAAGCGGGCGGAATCAGCTTTAATGAGATTTTGGACGGAATAAAAAAAGTATGCAGGTTAAATATTGTAGGTTGCGACCTGACCGAGCTTTCACCGCCTTACGACCATACAGGAGCTTCAACGGCGACAGCTTGCAAGGTTCTGCGGGAATTACTTTTAAGTCTTAATGTGTAAAGGTAAAAGAATATGTCAAAGAAAAGAATTGCAGGCGGAGAGTATTATTTTCTGTTTTCAATGACCGTGCTTTTTCGCGTGGCTTTTTTCCTTTTATCCGGCGATGTGTTTGACAGGCTTTTTGAGATTGACAGGCAAAACAGCTTTATCGGAATCTTCACCGAGTACGCCGCACAGTACAATGAAATCATGTACGACCTCGGTATATCGGACTTTTTGTTGTTTGAATTATTGATAGTCATAATTATCGGATTCCATTATAAAGGGAAAGAACGGTTTTTCAAAACTCTGTCGATTAGTTGGACATGCTTGTTTACAGTACTTGTTTCGCATCTGCTGATGATTTTTTTATATAAACCGGGAGGACTTAATCTCGGGACAGCCTATATAATAGCACTCAGAATTGCAGAGCCGTTAATTATTTATATTATTCCTGCCGGAGTATTTATCGCACTTATTTTTTTCGTAAAGCCGAAGAAGATAAGCTTGTATATAAAAAACTCACTCCTTAAACCGACAAGCATGATATTCTTATTCTTAAGCTTTGCTTTGGTTGCGATTTATACCGTATCACTTGTAATAATAAACCGCAGGCTTTCTTACCTGAAAGACGCTGTGTTTCTGAATCCGATTTATTTGGACGAGCTTTACGATTTGGTTGATTTAATTGCGGATATAGAAATCGCTTATTTCGCATTGAATTCAATTCTTCTGTGCGGGATTATGATGTGCTTTTATAGAGGTGTGAGGATAACCGATAAAACATTAAAACTAAAATACAAATATAAAAAGAGAGGTAAAAATAACATGAACGGAAGATTATTAATTATCGGCGCGGGCGGCGTTGCGAGTGCGGCTTTTGCAAAATGCTGTCAGAATGACAAGGTGTTTAAAGAAATCATGCTCGCCAGCCGCACAAAATCTAAGTGTGACGAACTCGTTACCAAATGGGAGAGTACGACAAGCGCGAAACTTTTTACGGAACAGGTTGACGCGGATAACACAGCAGAATTAATAACGCTGATAGAGAGATTTAAGCCCGACGTTGTCTTAAACCTTGCACTGCCTTATCAGGACTTGACAATTATGGATGCCTGCCTTGCTACAAAGACGCATTATGCAGATACCGCGAATTATGAGCCGCTCGATACCGCAAAGTTCGAGTATAAGTGGCAATGGGCGTACAAAGAACGCTACGAAGAAGCGGGTATAACCGCACTCCTCGGAAGCGGATTCGACCCCGGTGTAACAGGCGTTTTCTGTGCCTATGCGATGAAACATTATTTTGACGAGATTCATTATATAGACATTCTCGATTGTAACGGCGGCGACCACGGTTATCCGTTCGCAACTAATTTTAATCCCGAAATTAATATCCGCGAGGTCAGCGCGAACGGACGTTACATGGAAAATGGTATATGGATTGAAACAAAACCCATGGAAATAAAGCGTGAGTATGATTTTGAAGAAGTCGGAAAAAAAGATATGTATCTGCTCTATCATGAAGAGCTTGAATCTCTCGCAAAGAACATTAAAGGTTTAAAACGTATTCGCTTTTTTATGACGTTCGGACAGAGCTATCTTACTCATTTGAAATGCCTCGAAAATGTAGGTATGACCTCGATTGAGCCGATTAACTATGAAGGTAAAGAGATAGTACCGATTCAATTCTTAAAAGCCGTGCTACCCGACCCCGCGTCGCTCGGACCGCGTACAAAGGGAAAAACCAACATCGGCTGTATTATGCAGGGCATAAAAGACGGCAAGCCTTTAAATTATTATGTCTATAATATCTGCGACCATGAGGAGTGTTATAAAGAAGTAGGGACACAGGCAATTTCGTACACAACGGGCGTTCCGGCTATGATTGGCGCAATGCTCTTAATGAATGGCGAGTGGCGCAAACCGGGGGTTTATAACACTGAAGATTTTGACCCTGACCCGTTTATGGACGCGCTTAATAAGTGGGGCTTACCGTGGAAAGAGAGCTTTGAACCTATTTTAGTGGAGTAATAGAAGAATGAATAAATGGCTTAAAAGCTTAAAAACCCCCTGCTATGTTATTAACGAAGCGGCTTTAATAAATAATCTTAAAACCCTCAGCGATTTAGAAATCAGCACAGGTTGCAAGGTTTTACTTGCTCAGAAAGCGTTTTCGGCTTTTGCGTTTTATCCGTTGGTTGCAAAATACATCAGCGGAACAACGGCAAGCGGAATTTTTGAAGCCCGTCTCGCTCATGAGGAAATGCAGAACAAGGAAAACCATGTCTACTCCCCTGCATATAAAGAAGACGAACTTAAAGAACTCGTTAAAATCTGCGACCATATTATTTTTAACTCGCCTGAGCAGTGGCAGAAATTTAAAAAGCTTATCCCCGAAAACGTAAGCGCGGGACTTCGCATTAACCCCGAATTAAGCACACAGGGCGGCGGAATCTATGACCCCTGCGCTCCTTTTTCGAGGCTCGGTTCTACATTGAAAAATATACAGGGCAAAGACCTCGGCGGAATTGAGGGACTGCATTTTCATACGCTGTGTGAACAGGATTCAGACGCCCTCGAAGTAACGCTTGATGAAGTGATTAAGAAATTCGGGGATTTGTTTCCCATGCTGAAATGGGTGAACCTCGGCGGAGGTCATCATATAACCCGCGAGGGTTATGACATACGGCGGCTTGAAAAGTGCATAGAGCGTGTTATGAAATACGGGTTGGACGTGTATATTGAGCCGGGGGAGGCTGTAGCGCTTAACGCCGGTTGGCTCGCCGCGAGCGTGCTTGATATTATTAATCATGTTGGTGACGACGAGCGGCGTATGATTCTTGCGGTTTTAGACGCTTCAGCGGCATGTCATATGCCCGATGTGCTTGAAATGCCTTATACTCCTAAGATTATTGGCGCAAAAGAAAAAGGTGAAGGGAAATTTAATTATCGTTTTACGGGCAACACCTGCCTTGCCGGTGATATAATAGGTGATTACAGCTTTGAATATGAGTTGAAAGAGGGCGATAAGCTTTTGTTTTGCGACATGGCAATATACTCAATGGTTAAAAATAACACCTTCAATGGTATTCCGCTTCCGTCAATTGCAGTTTTACGGGAAAACGGCGAACTTGAAACAATAAAGCATTTCGGATATTCTGACTTTAAGAACAGATTATCATAGAAAAACCGCCCTTACTTTTTAAAAGGGCGGCGAATCTTTATTCACAGCATTGATAGTATATCGCAGGGTGGTAGCACACTTCTTTACATTTTTCGCTTATTTTTAGCATCGAAATATATTTCTGTTACACAGTTAAATAAAGCTTGTTTGTCTTCCTCCGACAATTTATCTCCGTCGAAAAGCTCGCGCGTTTTGTCTATATAAAACATAGCGTCTAAAATTCCGCGACCCTCAGATGTCGCACCGAAGTAAAACCGCTCCTCACTCGTAAGGACAAGACTCTTTGCATCGTCGGTTAGAAAAACTATGTCCGTGTCTAATTCTTCGGCGATTTTAAGAAGCACCGACTTTTTGGGTGCGCGGGAGCCGGAGATATAATTAGCGAGTGCACGGTAGGTTATTCCGATTTTATCGGCGAACTCGGTTTTTTTCATACCGCCGCGCCGAATAAGGACTTCAAGTTTTTCGCTGAATTTCATAGTTGCACCTCTCATAGTGTTCGTAATTATATTATAGCATGAACAAAAAAAATGTCAATACGTATAAGAAAAAATTATAATATACGTATAATATGCAAAAATAACATAATAATATGCAAATAATGTTATATTATTCCTTGACAAAACCTAAAAATAATGTATAATATTCAGTATGGAGTAAGATTGATTTAGAAAACGGAGGAAAAATGGAACTAAAAACTTTTACGATGTCAGACTATAATGAGGTATATGCGTTATGGCGCAGTACAAAAGGTATATGCTCATGCGAGAAGTGCTTATCGCTTGACACGGAAGAAAAGGTGGCGAAATTTCTTGAAAGAAATCCCGATACTTGTTTTACGGCGGTAAGTGAAGGAGAACTCGTCGGCGCGATTTTAAGCGGACATGATGGCAGAAACGGATTCATTTATCACCTTGCGGTTGCGGAAAAAGTTCAAAAACAAGGGATAGGTAAAGCGTTGGTAGAAAAAGCGAAAGCCGCATTAAAGCGAGAGGGCATAAATAATATAATGTTATTTGCTTTAAAAGAAAATAAAGGCGGAAACATCTTTTGGGAGAAAAGCGGATTTGAGGAAATGGATAATGCTTATGCGCGTAAATTAAATGTGTGAAAAGCAGAGGAAGGATACTATGAAGAATGAAATATAAATTTGATAATACTATAACCTTTGAGGATTATACAGCACTGCGCGAGGCTGTAGGTTGGCGCAAAATCAGCAAGCGGCAGTTTGAACTCGGACTAAAAAACGCGCATTATATCGCAGTCGTTAAAAACGATAATAATAGAGGCATAGGCATAATAAAAGGACTCGGTGACGGTGGATACTACTGGCTTTTATCGGATTTAATAGTTCATCCCGATTATCAGGGGTTAGGTTTCGGCAGGAAATTAGTCGAAGGATTTTTAAAGCATGTTGACGTTTCGGCGGAAAAGGGCGAAAATCTTCATATAACATTGGCTTCATCAAAAGGTAAAGAACCTTTTTATGAAAAATTCGGATTTAAAACTCGCCCCTTTGCAGAAGGGATTCAAGGCGCGGGAATGAGCATGAATTATGAAAAAATATAGTTATGCGTTGTGTGTATGAAAGGAAAATTATGAAAGTTTTTATCGACGGCGAATCGGGGACTGTCGGACTGCAAATATATGAGCGGCTCGAAAACAGAAGCGATATTGAGCTTCTTAAAATCGCACCCGAATTAAGCGAAAATGCCGATGAACGCAAGAAATTTTTAAATGCGGCTGATTTTGTGTTTCTGTGTCTGCCCGACGAAGCGGCAAAGCAATCGGTCAGCTTAATTAACGAAACAGGAAACACAAAAACCCGTATAATCGATGCTTCAACTGCCCACAGAACCCATCCCGACTGGACTTACGGGTTTCCCGAACTTTCAAAAGAGCGTGAAGAAGAAATTCGTATATCTAAGCGGGTCGCAACACCGGGATGTTATGCGAGCGGATTTGTCGCTTTGGTTTATCCGCTTGTTAAAGCGGGGATAATCAAACCCGATTTTCCTGTATACTCGTATGGAATTTCCGGTTACAGCGGTGCGGGAAAAGCGTTTATCGAAGAATACAAAAAGGCGGACGAAAGAATCCCGGCTAAGCTTTACGCCTTAGACCAAAATCATAAGCATCTCCCCGAAATGGAAATGCACGGCGGTCTTACTTTAACTCCGATGTTTAACCCTGTCATAGATAATTTCTACAGCGGAATGGTCGTAAACGTACCTTTACAGACCTGCGGAAAATTCGGTATAGAAGAAGTTTCAGATGTATATAAAAAGCATTATATCGGTGGTCGGGTGAAATTTAAGGGTATTAATGCGAATGACGCACCTCTTTTTGCAGTAAATGAGTTAAGCGGCTCTGACGATATGGAGATTTATGTATTCGGAAGCGATGAAAGAATACTGCTCACCGCGAGATTCGATAATTTGGGTAAAGGTGCGAGCGGTGCGGCGGTACAGTGCTTTGACATTATGAAAGGAAAAGAATAATGATAGAATTTGAAAACCTGACCTCCGTCTATGGCGGCATCTGTGCCGCAAAGGGCTTCACTGCGGGAAGTGTCCGTGCGGGAATAAAAGAGAGCAGTGAAAAAGACGACTTGGCTATGATTTATTGCGTAAAACCGTGTACAGCGGCGGCTGTTTATACGACAAATGTTGTTAAAGGCGCGCCGATTGCTGTTACGAAGAACCATTTAAAAGACGGCAAGGCACAAGCCGTAATCGTAAATTCGGGAAACGCAAATACATGTAACGCTAATGGTGTCGAAATAGCGGAACTTATGTGTTCACTGACGGCTGAAAACTTAAGAATAAAGAAGGAAGACGTTATAGTAGCTTCCACGGGCGTTATTGGTCAGCAATTATTACCCGAACCGTTTGAAAAACACATACCGTTGTTGGCTGAGAGTTTAAATGAGGTCGGCAGTACCGATGCCTGTAGAGCAATCATGACCACCGACACAAGGATTAAAGAATTTGCGTTTGAATTTGAGCTTGGCGATAAACTCTGCCGCATAGGCGGTATTTCAAAAGGGAGCGGAATGATTAATCCCGATATGGCGACATTGCTCGTATTTATAACCACCGATGCGGCGGTTTCTTCACCGATGCTGTTACGGGCGTTACGCGATGCAAACGAGATTTCATATAACCGTATAAATATAGACGGAGATACATCCACCAATGATATGGCGGCAATAATGGCGTCGGGGCTTGCCGGAAATGAAGAGATAACAAACGAAGATGAGGATTATGAAATATTTTTCAACGCGCTGTGTGCTGTCATGCTTAATCTTGCGCGTGAAACGGCAAGAGACGGGGAAGGTGCGACAAAGTTAATTGAATGTGCGGTCTTTAACGCGCCGAGTGAAAACGCCGCCGCACTCATATCGAGGGCTGTAATTTCATCGAGCCTTGTTAAAGCCGCTGTTTTTGCGGCAGATGCGAACTGGGGCAGGATTTTATGCGCGGCAGGGTATTCAGGTGCAGAGTTTGACCCGCATAAGGTTTCGGTAAAAATACTTTCGGAGAACGGTAGCGTCAGTGTTTGTGAAAACGGTGTCGGAACGAGTTATTCAGAGGAAGAAGCACACGATGTACTGAGTGCTGACGAAATCACAATTGTTATAGACTTAAACGAACAAGACAGCGAACTTAATCAGTCAATAGCCTGGGGTTGCGACCTTACATATGATTATGTGAAAATTAATGCGGAATATCGCACGTAACGGACAGTTGACAGGAAGGGAGAAAAAATGATTGACAATAACACCCGCGCAAATATTTTAATTGAAGCTCTGCCTTATATTCGGCAGTATTCGGGTAAAATAATTGTAATAAAATACGGCGGCAACGCAATGATTAACGATGAGCTTAAACAGGCGGTCATGTCGGATATTGTTTTATTGTCGCTTTGCGGAATTAAAATTGTACTGGTTCACGGCGGCGGTCCCGAAATAAACTCAATGCTTGAAAAAATCGGAAAGAAGCCGCGGTTTATAAACGGACTTCGATATACCGATAAAGAAACCGCCGAGATAGTACAAATGGTACTTTGCGGAAAGGTAAACAAGGATTTGGTGGATTTACTGTATTCGCACAAGGGAAGGGGTATAGGGCTTTGCGGACTTGACGGCGGCTTGTTCAAAGCCGAACAGCTATCTGAAGATTTCGGCTATGTCGGAGAAATAACAAAGGTGAACCCAAAAGTGTTAACCACGGTCTTAGATAACGGCTATATTCCGGTAATAGCGACGGTCGCAGGCGGAAAAAACGGAGACATATTTAATATAAATGCCGATACAGCCGCTTCCGAGATAGCCTCTGCGGTAGGCGCGGATAATCTGATTTTGATGACAGACGTTAAAGGTATTTTAGAAAACGTGGAAGACGAAAACTCCTTGATTTATAACATAAATCTGAGCGAAGTGCCTCTCTTAAAAGAACGCGGAATCATCACCGGCGGCATGATTCCGAAAATCGACTGTTGCGTTGAGGCAGTGAGACGCGGAGTGAAAAAAGCGAATATAATAGACGGCAGGATTCCGCACTCAATTCTGATTGAGTTGTTAACCGACAAGGGTGCGGGAACGATGATAATTAAATAGGGTAAAGGAGACAAACATGACTACTATAGAAAAAACCGACAAACACATAATGAGGTCTTACGGGCGGCTTCCGCTCGCAATAGAAAGCGGTAGCGGCGCATTAGCCACAGCCGAGGAAGGTAAGCAGTACATCGACTTCGGTTCGGGTATAGGCACAAACTCGCTCGGCTACTGCGATAGCGACTGGGCTAAAGCGGTCAGCAAGCAGGCTAAGACCTTGCAACACAACTCGAATTACTATTGTAACAAGCCGGGTGCGGAGTTTGCAGAGAGGCTCTGCGCTGTCACGGGATATACAAATATGTTTTTCGCAAACTCCGGTGCAGAAGCGAACGAATGTGCCATTAAAATCGCACGGAAATACAGCTTCGATAAATACGGAAAGAATCGTCACACAATAATTACTCTGACAAATTCTTTTCATGGCAGAACTTTAGCGACTTTATCGGCTACGGGGCAGGAGGATATGCACAATTATTTCTTTCCGTTTGCCGAGGGGTTTGTCCATGTCGAGGCAAATAATATTGATGACTTAAAAACAAAGTTTGATTCTCATAACTCCGAAATCTGTGCGGTCATGATTGAGTATATTCAAGGTGAGGGCGGCGTAGTGGAGCTTGAACAGGGCTTTGTTGACGAAATCTTTAAAATCTGTGCAGTACGTGATGTTTTAATTATCGCAGACGAAGTGCAGACGGGTGCGGCTCGGACAGGAAAATTCTTAGCGGGTGAGCATTACGGAAAGAGAGCGGATATAACGACCCTCGCAAAAGGCATAGGCGGCGGTTTACCGCTTGGAGTATGCCTTGCAAACGAAAAATGTGCGGGCGTTCTGACAGCGGGGACGCACGGCTCTACCTACGGCGGAAACCCCGTGGTCTTAGCGGGTGCATTGGCGGTGCTGAAAAAGACGTCGAAACCTGAGTTTTCAAACGAAGTAACAGAAAAAGGCGAATACATAAGGGAGAAGCTACAGGGCTTGGACGAGGTTGTTTCGTTCAGCGGAAAGGGTTTAATGCTCGGAATAACGCTGAAAAATAAAAAAGCCCCCGACGTCTTAAAAGACGCGCTTCAAAAAGGCTTGTTAACGCTGACGGCAAAAGAAAAATTAAGACTGTTACCACCGCTGAACATTGATTATGACAGCCTTGATAAAGGGCTTGAGATTTTAAAGGAAATACTTGGATAGGAGGTTCTTTTTATGATGTACCCTTATATAACCTTAGCAGATGAGACTTTAATAACACATTCGCACCTCAAAGAAGAAAACGGTTTAAAAATTGTAGACGTTCACTTTGAACGCCCTATTGAAAGCGGTTTTGATTCGGCGAGAATAAGCTTGCCGTCTTATAGATGGATTATGAGAGAAGGTTTTACGGACGATGAAATAAAAGAGTTTGAAAGCATAACATCGAGTAACGCTCATTTATTTTATAAGTACGCAGAAGAGGGAGGACACGGACTTGCCTAAGTTATTTACAATCAACAAGAAAGGAAACTAATATGAAACATTTACTTAAAATGCTCGATTTGGACGGCAAGGAAATCATCGAAATATTAAACTTAGCCGACCAGTTAAAATATGAGCAGAAACACGGAATCCCCCACAAACACCTCGCGGGGAAAACTCTCGGCATGATTTTTGAAAAAGCCTCAACACGGACGCGGGTCTCGTTTGAGACAGGAATGTACCAACTCGGCGGTTACGCACTGTTTTTATCATCGCAGGAACTGCAAATGGGCAGGGGAGAGCCGATAGAAGACACGGCGCGGGTTCTGTCACGGTATCTTAACGGTATAATGATTAGGACGTTTAAACAAGAGGACGTAGAGTCACTCGCAAAATACGGCTCAATCCCTGTTATTAACGGGCTTACAGACACTTCGCACCCGTGCCAGGTCTTAGCGGATTTAATGACGGTTCGCGAGTATAAAAATAAGCTTGAGGGGTTAAAGCTCTGCTTTATCGGGGATGGACACAATATGGCAAACTCGCTTATCGTGGGTTGCTTAAAGGTAGGTATGAAGGTGAGCGTGGCTACCCCCGAAGGCTACGAACCCGCAAAAAGCGCGTTGGACTTTGCAAAAGACTTTGAGGATTTTGAGCTGTTACGCGAACCGCTCAAAGCCGCAGAAAACGCCGATGTTCTTGTCACCGACGTCTGGTCTTCAATGGGGCAGGAGGAAGAAGCCGACAAGCGCAAAAAAGATTTCGCAGGCTTCCAGATAAATGAGCAAACGATAAACGCCGCAAAATCCGATGTTATGGTTCTGCACTGCCTGCCTGCACATAAGGGCGAGGAGATTACCTATGAGGTTTTTGAAAACCATGCAAAAGCGATTTTTGACGAGTCGGAAAACAGGCTTCATGCACAGAAAGCGGTTATGGTAAAATTAATGGGATAATTTTCACAAAAAGGCTTGCATAATTTTTAAAATTATGTTATAATTAAACTATAAAATAAGCGTATACAAAGGAGAATAAAAACACATGGACGTAAAAGTAACCGCAAAGAAAATGCAGGTTGACGGCTTGATGGAATACGCCCAAGCGAAGCTGAAAAAACTTGAGAGATTCTTCGGAAAAGATTTTGACGCAAAAATAACGGCATCTACACAGCGCGGTATGATTACCCTTGAGCTTACCGTACAGCACGAAAGCTTAGTATTCAGAGCGGAACAATCGGCACAGGATAAAAACAACGCTTTAGACGCCTGTATTGACAGGATTATAAGACAGATTCGCAAAAATAAAACAAAAATCGAAAAGCGATTACACGAAACTGCATTTAATGCCGACTTCGTAGATGAGGTTGAGGAACAATCGACCTACGAAATTATCAGGAAAAAGCCGGTCATTCTACATCCGATGAGTGTAGACGAAGCGATTTTACAAATGAATATGGTAAGCCATAATTTCTTTATGTTCAAAAATGGCGACAGCGGTGAGATTAATGTGGTTTATAAGCGTAAGGACGGGCATTATGCCGTGCTTCTTCCGACTAAGGATTAGACGGAGATTAGGTGATTAGACATATCTGCTCGCCTGTGCTGACCACATTTCGTTGTACTTCCCGTTTAAATGTAACAGCTCTTCATGAGTTCCCTCTTCAATAATTTCACCTTTGTCGAGCATGAAAATCTTATTGGCGTGCTTGGTAGTTGACAGGCGGTGTGAGATAAAGACAACGGATTTATCTTTCGCCGCCATATTCATTGAGCGGTTCATCTGATACTCGGCAATCGGGTCAAGCGCACTCGAAGGCTCATCGAGAATAATTAAGTCAGATGTTTTATAAAAGACTCGTGCTGTCGCGAGTTTTTGGCTTTCGCCGCCCGATAAAGCTGTCCCGTCCTCTTCAAATTCGCGCGTGAGCGGGGTGTTAAAGCCTTCGGACATTTCGAGCAGACGGGATTTAAAACCGCTTAATTCTACTGCACTTGTCATTAAACTATCGGCATCAGGCAGAGTGGAGATTAAGTCCATAGCTATATTCTCGGCGACAGAGGCGGCGTAAATCCTGAAATCCTGGAAAATAGTGCCGATTTTTTGCCGATATTCATCTAAATTAAAATCACGAATATCGATACCGTCAAGCAGTATTATACCTTCAACAGGGTCATACAAGCGCATTAAAAGCTTAATTAACGTCGTTTTACCCGCACCGTTATAACCTACGAGTGCGATTTTATTAAACGGTTCTATAACAAGATTTATATTTTTCAGAATATAATCCTGTTTATCTGTGTAGCAAAAAGATACGTTCTTAAACTCGATTGTCTTTATGTCTTTAGGTACAGGCAGATTTTTACTGCTGACAATTTTATTTTCGTAGTTCGTGAAAGTACGGATTTTATCAATATACAGCGCGTTTTCCATAGCACTCGGAAGAAGCTCGGAAAGCACAATCATTCCGCGTCTCATAGACCACACGGCGTTATGCAAAACGAACATTGTGCCGAAGGACATAGTCTTACGCAAAACAGTCATAAAGACCAAATATGTAAGATACAAGCCGTCAAAAATAAAATCACTGAAAGCGTATTCAGATAAAAAGCTGAGTACGAATTTTTTCTTTGATATGCCTTTATGAATTTTATAAATCTCATCGTTTGTTTCGTCGAACTCTTTGTGCAGACCTTTTGTGACTTTTTTGTTTAGTCTGAGTTCTTTTGCATAATCGTTTAAATAAAAAACACGGTGAATGTATCCGCGCTTGCGGACAAAAGGCATCTCGGATATACGCGCTTTAAACTGTAATTTATTTATCGCCCTGCCGATTAAAACCCTCGCAATAAAAGAAAAAACGACAAAAATCATCGAGACAGGGTCACGAAGGAGGAAGAAAGTCCCGTATGCAAAGACTATCACTAACCCCGTTATCATACGGTCGATTAGTTTTGTCGTGCGTTCAACGGCGTTTTTGGATTCTGTCACCGATAAAACAAATTCATTGTAATAATTTGGCTCGTCATAACATGAAAGGTCGAGAGAACGCGCCTTGTCATACAGCATAAGACGAAGCTTTTGCTCGGCTCTCGCGGCGAAAACGTGAGTGACGTATCCGTGATTAAACGCCGAATATAACCCCGAAAGAAGCGAAAGCCCGAAAAACAGCCCCGTGAAAAATACTACATCGGAAAAATCACGCCTGAATTCTACAGATTCAAGAACAAAACCTATCCAAATCGTTCCGCCTATGAAATTCATACCGTGCCATCTCACCGAATCAAAGGTCTGTAATATAAAAAGCAAAGGTGAAGCGCGAAAAATTGTTTTAATCATAAACCAGTTGTGCGATATAGTGAGTCTCGGTGACATTTTTATTTTATTATCTTGATTATTATTTATACTACTCATACAGCCACCTCATTTTCAAAGGTTTCCGGCTGATAATTCCGCGCCTGCTTTTGGAACATATCGGCGTATTTTTGATTAAGCTTTAATAATTCGGTATGTGTTCCGCGTTCAATTATTTCTCCGTTTTCGAGCATAATGACCTCATCGGCGTTTTTTACAGACGACAGGCGATGCGAAATGAAAAACATGAAATTTTCTTTACTTTCCTCTAAAATACTTTCAAAAAGCTCATATTCGGCAATAGGGTCAAGCGCACTTGACGGTTCGTCAAAGACTTTAATCGGAGCAGGATTGGCAAAAGCCCGTGCAACCACGATTTTTTGAAACTCGCCGCCCGAAAGAACCTGACCGTCTTCGTCGAACTCTTTTGTTAAAACAGCGTCTGCGCCGCCGGGGAGACTCTCGATTTTTTCCGCCACACAGGCGCGTTTTAAAGCAGATAAAACTACCTCATCTCCGCCTTTTCTACCCATCAGCACATTTTCGCGAACCGAACCCGCGAAAATTTTAAAGTCTTGAAAAGCCGCGGCAAAAAGGTTTCTGTAGGCTCTTAAATTATATTCTTTTATATTTATACCGTTGAGCAAGATTTCACCGCCTGTAGGGTCATAGAGCCGAAATAAAAGTTTTACTATAGTCGTTTTACCTGCCCCGTTATGCCCGACTAAGGCTATGGAAGATTTACCGCCCCCATCCGAAAGCTTAAACGATAGATTCTTTATTACAGGGGAATCAGGTTTATACTCAAAGCTGACGTTTCTAAATTCAATGCTCGTTATTTTTGGGGCGGGAATAATTCCGTCCCCATTTTCGGGAATAGTTTCTGTGTGTTCCATAAAAGAACGCAGATTATGTAAAAACATACCGTTTCGGCTACAAGTCATTAAATTATTCGCAGTGTTTATGAGAGCCCACGAAGCAAGTCCCATCATACTCGTAAGTACTGCCATTTGGCTTAAATCTAAGGTTTTCACCACTAACGCGCTGTACATCCCATACAGACATATACCCTCGAAAATCACGGGATACGAGAGAAAGTATTGCCCGAAACCGCTTGCTGTATTTTTAACTCTGTATTTTCGCGCAGTTGCTACGTTATTGTCTACAGCCTTGTTATAAGTGTCTTCAAGCAGGTTATAAATATTTGAAAGGCGCATTTCTTTCGCATAATCAGAAAGATACATGAGCCTGTTTACATACTCGGTTCTTCTTGTAAAAGGCGTGATTTCTTTATAGAAGCGGAAACTCAGTTTGTTTCGGATATTCCCGAATATAAAATTTCCGACAATCGGAGACAGGACGAACAGGATTAATTTCTTGTCAATCTGAAACATGGCGATATAAGTTACCATACCCGCACACAAGGCTGATATAATTGCAAATATAAGACGCACTGTCTCGGTGATTTTTTCGCTCGCACCGTCTACAGCCATCGTATATTTATCGTAGAAGCCGCTGTCTTCATAACAGGAAAGTTCGACATTCTCCGCTTTTTTATATATCTCGCTGTATAAACGTGAGTACACTTTTACGTCTTCAAGCGGACGGACAATGTTGGCGGCGTATGAGTTATACAAACTCAAAAATAACATCACAGCAGCGACCGCAGTGATGTATGTGAATATGGTCATAAAAGGTGTGTCATTTTGAATCGCGTCCGCAATGTATCTGATAAAAAACACACTGAAGAACATCCACGTCATATGCCCGAAGAACTCCGAGAGTCCCATATGAATAACGCTTTTTCTGCTTGCCCGCCATAAAAGTTTAACTGCGTAGATATTATTTATGGCGGCTTGTTTTAGTGAGATGTCTTTTTTCTTTTCTTTTTTCGTTTTCATTATTTAATAGTTCCTAAATACTCCGTTTCCTTTGCAATATCAAACCGCGGGAAGATAATCTCGCCGCGCTTCACGGTTACATTTTTCGGCAATACACCCCAAATCCCCGCATTTTCATACGAGACTAAAGGATTTGAACCACACCCATCGGCACAGTGAGAAGAACACATCCCGATTTGTTTCCAGACCCTCTTCATTGTCGTCGGCATAAACGGTGCGAGCAAACATGAGCAGATTCTGATTGTTTCGAGCAGATTATATAGTACCTCTGCAAGGCGCGGTTTATCAGCTTCGTTCTTTGCTAAAATCCACGGTGCGGTCTCGTCTATATACTTGTTGGCGCGTGAAATAACTTTAAAAATCTCGGTCAGTGCGCTGCTTATTTGCGGCTCTTCAATCAGTTCATCTACTTTTGCTCTTAAAGAGGAAACCATGGTTATTAACTCGTTGTCAACCGAGGAATCGAAATTTCCGTGATTTTCGGGAAGCGTAGAATCAAAATATTTCTCGACCATAGCCACCGTGCGGGAGACCAAATTGCCTAAATCGTTTGCTAAATCTGTGTTTATACGATTCAACATGAGTTCGTTTGAAAAATCTATATCTCCGCTAAAGGGCATATCTCTCAAAATCTGATAACGCACAGCATCCACGCCATAACGCTCGCCGAGAATAAACGGGTCTACGACGTTTCCGAGGCTTTTACTCATCTTTTTACCGTCGAAATTAATCCATCCGTGGGAGTAAAGCCGCTTTGGGAGCGGCAGGTCAAGAGCGAGCAGAATAGCAATCCAGATAATTGAGTGAAAACGGACGATTTCTTTTGCGGTCATATGCAAATCTGCCGCCCAAAAGCGCATATCGTCATATCTGTCGTTTTCATAACCGAGCAGGGTGATATAATTTGTCAGTGCATCAATCCAAACGTAGATTATATGCTCTTCATCAAAAGGTACGGGAATCCCCCACGTAGTAGTCGTGCGGGTCACACACAGGTCATCAAGTCCGGGTTTAATAAAATTGTTGAGCATTTCATTAACGCGCGAGTGTGGCTTCAGATAATCTGCCTCAGTCAGCAGTTTTTCGATTTTTTCGGCGAAAGGCTGCATTTTCATAAAATAGGCTTCTTCCTTCGCGTCAATCACCTCGCGTCCGCACTCAGGGCATTTTCCGTCCTTTAATTGCGTTTCAGTCCAGAAGCTTTCATCGGGAACGCAGTATTTGCCGGCATATTCACCCTTATAAATATACCCTTTGTCAAATATTGCCTTGAAAATATTTTGAACCGCGCTTTTATGATAATCGTCGGTAGTCCTTATAAAGCGGTCGTAGCTGATGTTCATATATTCCCACAGTTTCTTGAACCTCTCGGCTAATCCGTCGACATATTCCTGAGGACCCAGTCCCGCCGCCTCGGCGTTTTGCACGATTTTTATGGCATGTTCGTCCGTCCCCGTGCTAAACATAACGTCAAAACCCTGCCAACGCTTATACCGCGCAATAGCGTCGCAAGCGACAGTAGTGTAACAATGCCCGATATGAGGATTTCCCGATGGAAAGTAAATGGGCGTAGTAATATAAAATGTTTTTTTGTTCATGATATAATCCTTTCAAGCCGACAGCGTTATTGATTATTTTCTGTCCATGTGCAGTATATCATATTTATCGGGATAAGTCAAGTCTGCCTCCTCATTCCCCAATAATGACGATTCTCTGATATTTTACCCTGTGTTTTACCGAAAATCATGGCTAAATCAACGAATTATGTGAATGTCCCGTGAAAAATTTACATTTCTCATAAAAAAGACTTGCTTTTTTTCTTATTTTCTTGTAGAATATATATATTAGCGACCAACCTGACCGTCGCCCCTGCGGATTCTCTCGTTAAATCCGCAGTCGGGAGAGCAACCTGAGCGTTGGCGCAGTTCTTAAGATTAAGAGCGGAAAAGGAGAAAATATTATGTCAAACAGATTATTTCAAGGGGTCATCCAGCAGATGAAGGATACGGTAGGGCGTGTAATCGGCGTAATCGACGAAAATGCGACCATAGTAGCCTGTAGCGAAACACCGAAACTCGGAACCAGTACCGATTTCTTTTCAATCGAAATCGGCGAATCGCACGATATTTTCATCAGAGACGGCTACACCTATAAACCGTTCGGGATTCATATAAAGCCCGATTATGCGGTTTTTGTCGAAGGCATTGATGAAGCGGCGGGGAAATACGCCTCGATTTTAGCTATAACACTGTCGAGCATAAAACAGTATTATGACGAAAAATATGACCGCAATAATTTTATCAAGAATATAATCCTCGACAATGTTTTACCCGGAGACATCAGTATAAAATCTCGCGAACTGCATTTTAACTCGGATATAAACCGTGTGGTTTTTCTCATCAGCATAATTTCTGCGAACGATGTTTCAGCCTATGACGTTATTCAAAACCTGTTCCCCGATAAAAATAAGGATTTTGTGTTCAGTATCACAGAATCAGACATAGTTTTGGTTAAAGAGATAAAGCTGAATATAGATGTAAAGGACCTTGAAAAGCTTGCGCGTTCTATTTCGGACACGCTGTCGAGCGAGTTTTTCACTCGCGTAAACGTAGGTATAGGTACGCCGGTTTTGGGTGTAAAGGATTTGGCGAGGAGCTTTAAAGAGGCGCAAATCGCGCTTGAGGTCGGAAAAGTCTTCGACACCGATAAGAGTATAATCAGTTATGATAATCTCGGTATAGCACGGCTGATTTATCACCTGCCGACAACGCTTTGCGATACTTTTTTACAAGAAGTGTTCAAAAAAGGCTCGATTGAATCGCTTGACCATGAAACGCTGTTCACAATACAAAGGTTTTTCGAGAATAATCTTAATGTATCCGAAACGTCCCGAAAACTCTTTGTACATAGAAATACTTTAGTATACCGTCTCGATAAAATCAGGAAACTGACGGGACTTGACCTTCGGGAGTTTGACCACGCCATTATATTTAAAATCGCCCTAATGGTTAAAAAATATCTGTCGGCAGACCCTGTGAAGTTTTAATGTAGGAGTAAAAATGGTAGAACTGAAAAACGTCGATGTACACTATAAAGAAGGCGGCGTTGACGCTCTTAACGACGTTAACTTAAGAATAAACGATGGTGAGTTCGTTTTCATTGTCGGAAGTTCCGGTGCAGGCAAGAGTACTCTTCTCAAGCTTTTAACCCGTGAGTTGTCACCTACGAATGGTCGTGTTTTCGTGAACGGCTATAATTTATCGAAGCTCGGAGCGAGAAAAATCCCGAAATTCCGTCGTTCAATCGGCATGATATTCCAGGATTTCAGATTGATTCCCAACCTGACGGTTTATGAGAATGTAGCGTTTGTGCTTCGCGTAACAGACCGTTCGAGAAGGTTTATCCGTCAGCGGGTTCCGTATGTGTTGAACTTAGTCAAGCTTTATGATAAAGCGCGTTCATATCCTTCGCAATTGTCGGGCGGAGAACAACAACGCGTAGCCATTGCGCGTGCCTTTGCGTCTGACCCGGGGTTGATTATTGCGGATGAACCCACGGGAAATATTGACCCTGAGTTATCCTATGAAATTGTCGAACTGCTGAAAGATATAAACCAGTGCGGAACGACAGTACTCATGGTTACGCATGAGCATGACTTAGTAAAATACTTCGGGGGTCGGATTATCAGCCTCAAAAAAGGTTGCGTTGACTTTGACGATTATATTGGAGGAAACAATGAAGGGTAGTAATTTTTCATACCTTGTGAAACAAGGCGTTGTTTCGGTGTGGTACAATCGGGTAATGTCGTTCGCAAGCTTTTGTATACTGATGGTAAGCTTGTTGCTTATCGGGTTGGCGGTTCTTTTTTCGCTTGATATAAGCGTTATTATCGGAAATATAGAAGACAGGAACGAGATGCTTGTCTTCGTAGATGGCGACATAGACGATTCTGAGCTTAGTTATATCTCCGATGTTCTGAACAGCCAGGACTATGTGTCGCGGGTTGTATTCTACTCAAAGGAACAGGCGTGGGAGGACGAAAAGCTGTCCGAGAAATATGGTAGCGGCGCGACGGCGCTTTTTGAATCGGTCGATGAAAACCCGATGCCTACGACATATAGGGTTACATTAAACGATATTACAAAAGTTCATGAAGCGGCGGAGCGTTTCAGAAGAATTGAGGGTGTAGATTGGGTCGCCGCACCATATGATTTCGCAGAATTTCTTATAAGTGTACGCAACACATTCACGATTATCGGAATCGCGATTTTATCCGCACTCGTCGTCGTATGCCTTGTAATTATTTACAACACGGCGAGAGCGAGCGTTTTTGCGAGACGGATGCAAATAAGTATAATGAAACACGTCGGCGCAACCAACTCTTTCATCAAATTTCCGTTTTTTATCGAGGGAATGTTCATCGGTTTTCTTGCCGGAACGGCGTCATGGTATCTGACAAAGGTTGCTTACGAGTCTGTGTTTTCGGTGTTTGAGAGAGATATAATGATATTACAGTTTTTAGGGTTTTCAAACGTCATGGGGTTTGAGGCGATAAAATGGTATGTACTTGCCGCAAATTGCCTTGCGGGTGCGTTGCTCGGTGCAATAGGGACAATACTGAGCATGGGGAAACACCTCAAGGTATAAAAAGCGCGTAGAATGAATAAAAACCGCCAAACAAGGAATAATTATTAATTATCGAAAGGGAAATATGAACAGGAAATTTTCGCTCGGTGTGTGCATAAGCTTAATCGCAGTCGCTTGTGCCGTAACATTTGTTTTGACAATGAACCTCTCTCTCGACCTTTATAATCAGAAAATAGCGGGAGTCGAACAGCGGGAGGTAATCTACGCTAAAATGCAGGATATAGATTCATATACCAGGAGCAATTTTCTCGAAGCTATAGACCAAGAAAGACTTACGAACGGCGTAATGAGCGGTTATATGTCGGGACTCGGAGACCCTAAAAGCAGATACATAACCGACACGGAGTTTTACGAGATGCAGCAGCATATGCGCGGACGCATCATTACAGCAGGTGCGAGAGTCGTGCGTAATGAAAACGGTTATATCAGAGTAGTCGAAGTCTATGACGGTTCCTCGGCAAAACTTTTGGGTGTAGAGGTTGAAGACATAATAACGCATATAAATAACACACCCGTGCTTGAAATAGGTGCGGAAAGTGCAATAAAGCTGCTTTCAGGCGACCGCGGGACCCGTGTCATATTGACGATTCAGCGTGCGGGGGAGGAAAGGCGATTTACTTTAATTCGCCAGGACATAGAAATAATCACCGCGAAGGGAATAAGGCATGAGGACATAGGCTTCATTAAAATTTCGGGATTTTCCGAAAACACGGGCGAGCAGTTCGAGTCTGTTTTAAATGAAATGGTTGATAACGAGGTAAAGGGTTTAATAATTGACCTGCGAGGGACTACCGGATGTCTTATCGCTCCGCAAAGGCAGATTCTTGACAGGTTGCTTCCCAGATGTACGGCGGCGGTAGCTGAATACAGATACGGAAGAATAGATAATATTATAGAAATAACGAGCGAAACGCATTTTAGTATCCCCATCACTCTTATAACCGATGGCGGTACGGGGGAAGGAGGCGAGCTTCTTGCAGCGGCGTTAAAAGATTTTGCGGGGGCGCAGATTGTGGGTATGACGACAAAAGGCGACTCTGTATTTACCACCGTGAAGACCCTCGGCGACGGGAGTGCGGTACAGCTTTCTGTCATGAGAGTGCGTTCAGGCGGCGGTACAAGCTTTGACGATGACGGGATAAAACCCGATTTCTCAGTGGAGACTATGACTCAGGAAACGGATTTAGAAAACCTTGAGCAGACCCTCGACCTGCAAATCAGAAAGGCTTTTGAAATAACCGAAACAAGAATACAATAACAATCAGGAGGACTTTATCATGGTAAAGCAGACAATTTTAACGCAAGAAGGATTAGACAAGCTTGAAAAGGAGCTTGAGCTTTTAAAAACTGTAAAACGCCGCGACATTGCCGATAAAATAAAAACCGCTCTTTCTTTCGGCGACCTCGCGGAAAACTCGGAATATGACGAGGCTAAAAATGAGCAGGGCATTGTTGAGGCGCGTATTGCAGAAATAGAAGCAACTCTGATGAACGTCGAGATTCTCGACGCCGACAGCTTGACGACAGAGGAAATACAAATAGGAAATAAAATCAAAATTAAAAACACACAGACTTTAAAGGAGATGAATCTGCGTATAGTAGGCTCTAAAGAGGTCGATATGAAAGCGGGTAAAATCTCCGACGAATCGCCAATCGGAAAAGCCTGTATAGGGCATAAAACGGGTGATATAATCACCGCGGAGGCTCCTGCGGGGTTGGTATATTATGAGATTTTAGAAATATCAAAATAAAGGACAAAATAAATGGAAAACACTAATAATACTAACAATATTAACAACGAGGTCGGTTTAACTAACGAGGAATTTATCGCCGAAATGGGCGAACAGAACAGAATACGCCTTGAGAAACTTACCGAGCTTAAAAGTGCGGGTTTAGACCCCTATGAAATAACAAAGTTTCCCGTAACGGACAAAAACTCCGACATATCCGATAAATTTGAAGATTATGAGAACAAGGATGTATGCGTTGCGGGACGGATTATGACATGGCGCGATATGGGAAAGGCGAATTTCATAGATATACGGGACGCTTCCGGTCGTATGCAGATTTATGTGAAAACAAACGATATAGGCGAGGAGCAGTTTAAACAGTTCAAAAAATGGGATTTGGGCGATATAGTGGGTGTTAAGGGCTTTGTCTTCAGGACAAAACGCGGAGAGATTTCTATCCATGCGAAGGAAATTACACTGCTGTCAAAATCGCTGTTACCCCTGCCCGAAAAATGGCATGGACTGCGCGATAAAGAAGAACGCTACAAAAAACGCTACCTTGACCTAATCGCAAACCCCGGAGTCAAGGACGTGTTCGTGACGCGTTCAAGGATTCTGCGTGAAATAAGAAACTATCTTGATGATTTAGGCTTTATTGAGGTTGACACCCCGGTTTTACATGCCGTGGAAATAGGTGCGGCGGCAAGACCCTTTATCACGCATCACAACACGCTCGATATTCAAATGTTTCTCAGAATAGAAACGGAGCTTTATTTAAAAAAGCTCATCGTGGGCGGCTTTGACAAGGTATATGAGGTCGGGCGTATTTTCCGTAACGAAGGTATGGATTCAACGCATAATCCGGAGTTTACCATGATTGAGATGTATTTTGCGTATGTGGATTATTTCGCTATGATGGATTTAATTGAGGACTTGTACAGAAAACTGTGTCTTAAAATATGCGGTACAGAGACCATAACATACAGCGGTACGGAGATTAATCTCGGCAAAAAATGGGAGCGGCTGACAATGGTTGAAGCCGTCCGAAAATATGCGAACTGCGATTATGACTCATGGAACTCTGATGAAGATGCACGCAGTGTTGCGAAAGAAAAAGGCGTTGAACTTGAAAACCCGAAAACCGCGACAAAGGGTGATGTTTTAATCGCGTTGTTCGAGGCTTTTGCCGAGGACAAGCTGATTCAGCCTACTATTATATATGATTATCCTGTCGAAAACTCTCCGCTCGCAAAACGCAAAGCCGACAACCCCGCATTTACAGAGCGGTTCGAGTATTTTATTTATACGAGAGAGTTCGGCAACGCATTCAGCGAGCTTAACGACCCTATTGACCAACGCGAGCGGCTTACAAAGCAGGTTGAGCAACGTAGAAAACAAGGAATAAATGCACAGCTTGACGAGGATTTTCTGACCGCTCTTGAGTACGGTATGCCGCCGACAGGCGGGTTGGGGTTCGGGTTTGACAGGCTTGTGATGTTGCTTACGGACAGCGCATCGATTAGAGATGTGCTTTTGTTCCCGACTATGAAGCCGTAGAGGAGTTTTTTGATGAGTACACATGATAAGAGGGAACTCTTAAAACTAAAGCAGGGGCTAATCGAAGACAGCGAGATAATAAAAAAAGAAGAGCCTGAAATAATTGAGCTTCACGGAAAAAAGAAACTCGAGAATTTTTGGTATCATTATAAAGTTCATGTTTTGATAATTTTGTTTTTCGGTACATTGATTACTTTTTTTACTATCGAAACAATCATGAAAAAAAAGTCGGATTTGGATTTTTTGATTGTGGCTTCCACAAGGGAGACGGGCGTGGTGGTGAGCCTTTTCGCGGAGGAATTTAGTAACGCCGTAGCAAAATTCACCCCTAACTTTGACGGTAACGGATATGTTCATGCACAGCCGTTTCCGGTCAACATTTCAGAATCGGCAACCACAGAAGGGATTGTAGCGAATCAAACTAAGCTCTTCGCCGAAATACAAATGGGCAGAACACGAATGATTATTGGAGACATGGGGGCATTTGAGCATATATTAGGCGGCGAGGGCTTTACTTTTGATGAGGCTTTCGTTAATCTGAGCAGACAATATCCTGACAACGAAAGTATAGTCGATAACGTGTTTTTCAGAGTTAAAGGTAGTGAGTTCTCAAAACTTACAAATGTTGAGGAGTATATCACCGATGATTTTTATATTGCGGTACTCGCCTTAAACTTAGGAGGACAAAAGCAGGAGCAAGCGCATGAACGTACCCTTGAGGTTTTGGATAATATTGTAAACGACAGACCAATTAATTAAAAAGGGGGATTTTACTCCCCCTATTAAAGTATTATTTATTATTATTGGCTTCTTTTCTTATAAAGTCTGTGTCGTCCTCGGAATTAAGGGGATAAGCCGTGCCTTCTGTCACCATGTAATCGCTCGCGACATAGTTTGTAAAACGGGGAGAGAGGCTCTTGTCGGGTTTAAGACGCGCCTTGTTCCCTTGTATGAATTTTTTCTCGTTCATTATTTATTTTAGTATCCCTTCTTTATTATCAGATAAAATTATTATCCGCTGAAAGGACAAATATATGCAGAAGAAATCTTTTCTCAGGCTTTTAGTCGGGACGCTCGGTTATTCGCTTGTCGGAAACTTAATGGCGGCTGTCGTCACCTTTTCGCTCGCTTCTTTCGGGGTTGGCGATGTATTAATGGTGGTAGCGGCGTTCTGTTCAATATCGACCTACCTGATGATGGTCTTTAACGCAGGACACAAGGATGGCGAGATTGACAGAAAACTGTTCTCGCGAGGTCAAATAAGCGCACCCGAACCTATGAAGTGGGTGAAAATAGGGTGTATTGTGGGCGGCTTATTTTGTATAGCCTGCGCTCTTTTGTTTGTTTTTACGGGCAGCGGTGGGGAAGACGGTACGGGAATCAGTGTGGACGGCGGTTATCTGACCCCGTTCAGAATCGTATTTGCGGCGGTAATGGCGGTATCGTTATTACTCGGAAATGCGGTAATCCCGATTTGGTCGCCATTCATTTTTATGGGTATTTTTGCATTGACGCCGATTGCTTGCAGGCTTGGGTATTGGGTGGCATTTTATGAAAAGCTTACGATTGACAACATCGTTTATAAACAGAAAAAGTAGACAAGATTAATTTAACACACCTATATATTATTGTAGGGCGCGATGTCCTCATCGCGCCGAAAAAACACGAAACATCTGCTAATTACGGCGTGATGGTGCGGTGAGACGGCGGCGTGAATTTACGGGACGCCGTGGGCGGCGTGTCCTGCGAAATCGAACAATAAAACAACAAAAAGCCGTCTGCTTTTTTTGAACCGCAGACGGCTTTTTAATTTAATTCTTATTTTAATTCTTAAATCTCATCGAGCATTCCCGTTTCCTAAACTTCCTCTTTTTGACAATTATAAATGTTACCGCTGTGCCTGAGAGTATAGCATTTACTAAGCCTGTCGTTACTCCCGTTGGCGGGTTGCCGTCATTGTTTCCGGTTCTTTCGTTACCTGCGGCGGGGTTGAATATTAATCCTTCGGGTGCGGCTTCCGCTAAAACATAGTAGGAAGCGTGGTTGATAGTAAATTCGACAGAGCCATCGGCGTTCATATCCACTTTACCTAAGTCGGTTACATTTCCGTTGCGGTCGATGTGGAACAGACTCACATTATTACCGTCAATAATGCCGTTTTCTCTTAACTGCTCGGCTGTGAAAGTGATTTTAATGTCAAAGCCGAATTCGCCCGAGAAGTTAGGGTCGATTACGATTGAGTTTGCGGAGATTGCCACGCCGTCAATAGTTGTCGTCTCATTTGTAAAATAAATATCGACATTAAGGTAAAAGGGTCTTGCTTCGGGGGTGATTGAATCCGCTAAAATCGTATATGTGAACCCGTTTTCAAGCACAACCTCTACATCTCTTCCGCTCTCTGCAATAACCTGTAACATATCCGCCGAAATTACCGTGTTTGTGTCGGTTTCGGAAAGGTCTATGACAGGGTCTTCTGTTTCGAGGGCTTCGAGAATTATTTCGTCGTTAATATATTCGGCAGGGAGCGGTTCTGTACCCGGGTTTTGGGGGTTAGTATTGCGGGGATTAGTATTGCGGGGATTAGTATTGACGGGATTGTTATTAGTACCCTGGTTATTGTTGGGGTCGGGGTCGTTGGGGTCAGGGTCGTTGGGGTCGGGGTCATTGGGGTCAGGGACATTGGGGTCGGGGTCATTGGTTTCGGGCTCGGTTTCGGACTCGGTTTCGGACTCGGTTTCGGGTTCGGTTTTGGGTTCCGTCTCGGACTCAGGGTCAAGCTCAATTTCGGGGTCGGGGACGGATAAGGAATTTGAATTTATAAGCGTGAAAGTTTGAGAAACAGGCTGAACTTTTACATCCCACTCTTTAGCTTGCCAAGTCTCTAAAGAAATATCCTCGGCATCAATGCGGCGGAATGTCGCTGATGCAGTGTGATTACCATCGCCTAAGCCTGCAAAAGTTTGGTCTCTGATTGTGATGATTGTACTGCCTTCTGTAACATCATAATCAACGCCCTCTTTTTGTTTTTTACCGTTTATATAAAAGTCTTGAAAGCCGTATTCGCCCTCTTCGCTTCCCGAAAAAGGTGCGTCAATAGACATATTCGGGTCAGTGATGAGTTCGCCGTTTTCATCAAATTCAACTTCACCCGTTTCGCCGCCGAGCCTGCCTTCTTCTCCTCCCTTAAAGTCAAACATGTCTTTAACGTCACCGCTTACAGTGGGGTCATCACTGCCCGGAACAAGCGTAAGAACAAAATCAACCTTAACATCATATTTGCCTTGCGTATAATTCGCAAATTCGTCCGTATAACTCACGGGGTACGCTGTGAACGTAAAAGTTTCGCCGTCGTGTTTTTCGATTTCATCAGGGTCGGTGACAACTCCGTAAATCGTACCGGGAGCATAATCGCCCTTGTCGTCAGCTTGCAAGAAGAGTCCTGCGGGAAGTTCGGGAGATACCTCAAACTTCATTCCTCTGTTACCCGGAATCTCTGTGTTGAAAGTAAACTCAACGGGGACGTTTTGGTGGATATCAGGCGGAGGCGATGCTTGCATTTCTAACTTATGAGCTTGATAAAACCATCTATATCCCTGCTTATCTGCCCATTCAATCGCATATGAATGATTATTGTTTACGAAAATAATAATGCTTGTATCAAATACGCGGTCGACATATTCTGTGTACTCACCGAGATAAGTTACATTGGGGGGAATAAAAACATCTTTAAAATTGGTACAACTCCAAAAAGCAGCTGCTTGGATAGTATGAAGGGTATAGGGCAAATTTAGTGTATCAATCGCAGTACCCATAAATGCCCCAAACCCTATGGATTCAAGTTGTGTTTCTGAAAAATCTGCTATTCTAAGATTTGAACAAACACCAAACGCATAACTCTCGATTTCTTTAAAACTCTCGGGAAAAATTATTTTAGTAAGACCGGAGGCATATTGAAAGGCGCGTGCGCCTATAACTTCAAGTTTCGTGTTTGATAAGTCTACCTCGGCAAGACCGGTACAATAATAAAATGCATTACTCTCAATCTCTACAAGGTCATCGGGAAAATTTATCGAAGTAAGACCGGAATTTTGAAATGTGTTGTTTGGTATAGATGTAAGTTTCGTGTTTGATAAATCTATTGTTTTAAGTCTCTTACTATTTTCAAACACCCAAACCCCCATTTCTTCAAGGGTATCCGGTAAATTTATTTCAGTAAGACCGGAATCCTGAAATGCACATCTCTCTATAGATGTAAGTTTCGTGTGTGATAACTCTACCTTTTCGAGTTCCGTTACGAAGTTTTCAAATCCTCTAAATGCACATTCCCCAATTGTTTCAAGGGTACTCGGGAAAGTTACTTCTTTAAGGTCATGGTATGGGTCTGTATCTTTAATACCGGGGGTAGAACTGGTAGTTCTGCCAAATGCAGCGTAACCAATATTACGCAAACCCTCGGGCAGTACTACTTTGGTTATCGTATTACGGTAGTCATGCCACGGCAAATCTCGCTGTTGTATATCAGGCCAAGTTGTTGAGCCGCCCGGAAGAATCGAAATCGTAAGTACGCCGTCTTCAATCTCCCACTCCCAGCCGTGTTCGGCTATGGCTAATTCGGCAGGACTCAAATCGGAAGCGAAAGCATTAAACCCACCCGCAAGAGAACTAAGCGCGTGAATACACAAGCACAGGCATACACATATACACAGTAGCCGCTTTCCCCGGTCTTTCCATAAAGTTGTTTTCATGTGTGTTTCTCCTTTAAAAATATTTTTGCGAATAGCCTAAAACGCAAAAAGGCGGCTACCCTCACGTTTGTGGGGCAGTCGCCTTGAAAAAATTATATGTAAAATTTGGCGCAGAGGAATAAAGCGGTTTAAACCTAACCGCTTGCTTGCTTGCTTGCTTGCTTGCTTGCTTGCTTGCTTGCTTGCTTGCTTGCTTGCTTGCTTGCTTGCTTGCTTGCTTGCTTGCTTGCTTGCTTGCTTGCTTCTTTTCTAATTATAGCACATTTCAGCATAAAAGTCAACCTTTTTAAAAACTTTAGTTACACCATAAAATACTTTAGTTACATATGTAAACATTATAGCATATTTGCAGGAATTTTTCAAGATTCTTTAGTTGGGAGACGTGAATTTACGCCGTGGGCGGCGTCCCCTACGAAATCGAACAATAAAACAACCAAAAAACCGTCTGCTTTTTTTGAACCGCAGACGGCTTTTTAATTTAATTCTTATTTTAATTCTTAAATCTCATCAAACATTCCCACCACGAATTTCAGAATAGTCAGTGCGTCTTCCGCTGTAATTATCCCGTCATTGTTTATGTCGGCGGCTTCAAGCGCGGCACCTGTGAGAATTCGTTATATTTGTCAAGCCTTTCTTTGTTAATTTTTTGTGTTTTTTCTATTATTTACTCATACCAGTCAACTATCGTCAGTCCGTCTATGCCCTCAAAATGCTTAGTGTTATGAGTAACAAGCGTGTAACCGTTTGCAGAACATTGCGCCGCTATGAGCAGGTCACTGTCGTAAATCGGCGTTCCTTTACGCTTGCGGTCGGCGTAAATTGCCGCCGCCGTGTTCATATCGGCTTTGGTAAGGTCGTGAATGCCCCAAACAGCACACAAGTCTTCAAATGACTGCATTTTAATGGTTGCACCGCTTGCCAATAATCCGCGCTTTACCTCATAATAAACCATAAGCGGGATTACAGAACGATTCCCCTTTTTTTCTTCCTGTCGTAAACGCTCTTTAAGGTTTTTATCGCCCCGTAGGATATATGAGATTATATTCGTATCAAGTGCGTAAATCATATGTCAACCTCCCGAAACTTAACCCTCTCAAATTCCGGCACCACCTCATCACTTGCTTCAATAGCTGTAAAGAAATCATCGAGTGCGGTTAACCTTTGCTCCGTTGCTTCGTTCCGCACAGGTTCGTCTAATATTGTAATATAAATTCGCCTGTCATCGGGTATTTTTATTGTCCGCCCTGCCGCAAAAAAGTTGCCGTTCTTAAAATATCCCTCATATGCTTGTGCTTGCATGTGTATCAACTCCTTCCAAAGGTGTGTTTAGTGTTAGCTTTATTATACCAGATTTTAGCGGGGGCTGTCAAGGTTTTTTTCATACAGGGCGGTGTTTTCGGGACGCCGTGGGCGGCGTCCCCTACGAAATCGAACAATAAAACAACCAAAAAACCGTCTGCTTTTTTGAACCGCAGACGGCTTTTTTAATTTAATTCTTATTTTAATTCTTAAACCTCATCAAACATTCCCACCACGAATTTCAGAATAGTCAGTGCATCATTTGCATCTACTTTTCCGTCATTGTTTATGTCGGCGGCTTCAAGCGCGGCACCTGTGAGAATTTCTTTACCCGATACGTGCTTTAAAACTAACAGCGCGTCGAGGGCTGTGATTTGTCCGTCACCGTTAACATCGCCTTTTTCGTAAGCGGCGGCGGTGGTGGGAGAGTTAGTGCTGTTTTGCGGGTTGCGTCCCATTCGGGTCGGTTGGCTCGGCGGTTGGTCCGGTTGGATACACACACAGGGGTACTCTTCACATTCAAAGCATTTTTGCGGGGTGTAGTGAAAGTAGTAGTTGTTGTCAATCCCGTCCTGCGGTCCGTAAGTATCAATAAACGCTTGTTTCTTCGCCGCTACCGTCTGCCTGATTTTATTGATTGAGAATTGCCCCATCGGGCTGTATAATTCAAGAAGGTTATACCGCACATCGACTGCCGAGAGGGGTAAATCTGCAAGCGAGGATATGTCGGTGAGTCGGTTGTTGCTTGCGTCTATTTGCCAAAATTGCGGGTTATATGAAACAATAAGGGTTGTTAGTTGGTTGTTTTGTACGTACAGTGATACTAATGCAGTGCTGCTTGAAACATCAAGGGTTCTGAGTTGGTTGTCGGTTGCTATCAACGAATTTAATGTATTGTTGGGCGGAATATCAAGGGTTGTGAGTTGGTTTCCGTTTACCGACAAGGCAAGTAAAGCTGTATTGTTTGAAATGTCAAGGGCTTTGAGCCGGTTGTTGCTTAACCGCAATATTGATAAAGCCTTATTGTTTGAAACATTTATGGCTGTGAGCTGATTGTTGTTTACCTCCAAACGTGTTAATGCAGTATTTTTTGAAACATTGAGGGCTGTGAGTTGGTTGTTGTGTACCTCCAAAAGTGGTAATAGAGTATTACTTGAAACATCAAGGCTTGTGAGTTGGTTGTCGTGTGCGTACAGTTGTCTTAATGCAGTATTGCTTGAAACGTCAAGGCTTGTGAGTTGGTTGCCTTCTACAGACAGCGTTTGTAATGCAGTATTGCCTGAAACGTCTATGGCTGTGAGTTGGTTGCCGCCGGCATACAGCGATGTTAATGAGGTGAAGCCTGAAACATCAAGTTCTCCCGTTACTGCTTTATTATCAAAATTAATCACGGTAACTCTTTTCGGGCTTGTTGGGGTTGCATCGTTCCAAGTAATTCCCGCCCAACTTCCGGGGTCGCTCAAATCCCAACCGAGCTTTTCGAGGTTATCATCTTGATTTGCAAAAGCTACTAACTTTTGGTAGTCGTTGCGGCTGTAGCTTACGGGGGTTGGGTAAGCGCATATGCAATCGAGTTCTTCACAGTCAAGGCATTTTTGCGTGGAATAGGTAAAGGGAAATGTGCTGCTATGGTCGGTTAAAGTCGCTTGTATTGCCGCTATAGTGTCAATCACATCAGGGTCATACTGAACATCAAGCAAGTTACCATCTAAGCGAACATGCAAAAGACGCCAACTGCCTGCAAGTATGGAGGGAATGCTTGTGAGCCTGTTATTTTCGACACGAAACGTTTC